>PPYE01432401.1_pt1 | contig 110563 bp, 88 predicted proteins | sample 1559881 | NCBI WGS metagenome assembly PPYE01 (sample SAMN08240022, study PRJNA423297) | Human gut metagenome, whole genome shotgun sequencing project.
GTATCGGCAGCCTGTATATTGCGAAAAAAGATCAGAGAGGTCCTCAGGAATCTTCTTTCAAAGACAGAAAACATCCTGGTGAATAATCTGCCATCACTACAGGTGCGGTGTCTGCACTTTCTATAAACTTTGCATATTGTACGGTTCATATGAAAATCCCATAACGAAAAATTCGTTTTGGGATTTTCTATTCTCAAAAATCAGTAAAGAGGTGGAAGTATGAATAGACCATTGGAAGGAATTCGCGTCTTAGATTTGACACAGGCTTATAGCGGACCATTCTGCACAATGAATTTAGCGGATCATGGTGCAGAAGTAATCAAAATTGAACGTCCTGGCAGCGGTGATCAGACAAGAGGCTGGGGACCAATGAAGAATGATTACAGCGGCTATTACGCATACATCAATCGTAACAAAAAAGGCATTACATTAAATCTTGCTTCAGAAGAAGGCAAAAAGATCTTCCGCGAACTGGTAAAAACTGCCGATGTTGTATGTGAAAACTACAAAGTAGGTGTACTGGAAAAGCTGGGATTTTCCTATGAAGTACTGAAAGAAATCAATCCACGCATCATTTACGGTTCCATCAGCGGTTTTGGATTGGAAGGTCCTCTGGCATCCAGACCGTGTTATGATATCGTAGCACAGGCCATGAGCGGTATGATGAGCGTAACAGGATTTGCAGATGGACCTCCGTGCAAAATCGGTCCTTCCATTGCTGATAACTACTCCGGCGCTTATTTGTGCATGGGTATTTTGATGGCTTTGTATGAAAGAGAAAAAACTGGTGTGGGAAGACGCTTAGATGTTGCCATGGTGGATACACTGTTCTCTGTTATGGAAAACTTTGTCGTAGAATACACCATTGCTGGAAAAACACCACATAGAGCAGGGAACCAAGATCCTAGCATTGCTCCTTTTGACTCCTTCCGCGCAAAAGATGGCGAATTTGTAATGGGCTGTGGCACAGATAAAATGTTCGCAGGTCTTTGCGGCGCAATGGGCAGAGAAGATTTAATAGAAAATCCTCTTTACAAAACCAACCTTGCAAGATGTGATAACTATCTGACTTCTCTGAAACCCATCATCGAAGAATGGACACAAACAAAAACCATTCAGGAACTGGAAGATATCATCACAAAACTTTCCATTCCTTTTGGTGTAATCCTGACCATACCGGAAGCTGCGGAACATCCACAGTTGCAGTCCCGCAATATGCTGTGGAATGTATATCAGAAAGGAATGGATACAGAAATTCGAATTCCAGGCACACCCATCAAAATCCATGGGGAAGAAGATAAGGTACAAAAAGGCGCTCCTCTGCTTGGAGAAGACAATGAACTGGTTTATGGCAGCCTCCTTGGTATGACAAAAGAAGAAATCCAGCAGCTGCATCAGAATAACGTAATCTAAAAACTTTGCGAAATAAGCAGGAAAACAGATGTCTGTCGGCGAAAAAGATTATGAACGGGGTTTTTGTTTCTTTTGTCTGGATAGAAATCTATGAAAGCCGGTTTTCAGATTTATTGCATATTTGATGTTTTTAGAAGAAGTTCTCCTCCATGAATGAAAAATAAAAGCATCCTTTTATTCATAAAAATCACTTGAAGAAAACGGCAATATATAAAAGTAATTTGATTGCATATGCGATCTAAAACGCAAATATCCCACTTTTCCATATTCAAAAGTGGGATATTTGTGTTTTTACAAAAAGGAAATACCTTCGTAAAAAATAATTAATTCCTCCTATTTTCACAAGAGGATTCCAATATTTAATATGTGGTTATGCCTTTTCTATCGGGATGATGACTTTTGTAATGTGGTCATCTACTTCAGAAACGTCAATGGGAGAAACAATATATTCTTCCGAAATAGGTCCGTTAATGACATAACCCTGTTGTTTGAGCCATTTAATGGCTTTGACATGGGTCTGGATAATATCTTCGTTTTTGCCTATATGTATGGCTGTGGCTGCCAGGAATCCACCGAATTGTTTAAATTCCGGTCCATCTTTCATTTCTGCCACTTGTATACAGGATTCCAGATCACAGTCCTTATTGTAAAACTGTTCCAAAGGTTCATTATGATATGTCAATATAATAGAACCCATGGTTTTTAGATGGTACTTCTTGGCAAGTTCAATTAGTTCAGACCAGCGGTCAATGGAAACATCGGAATTTTGATAATCCAGTTTGATCCTTCTTGTTGAGATGACATTATATAAAGGAATTTTCTCGATTTGGATAATGTCTTCTTGATCTTGATTTTTGTTTTGTAAAAATAAGTTTCCAGTATTCAGGCGATGGAGGAGGATTTCTCCAACAGCAAGCTGTTCCTGAAGCTCCTGAATGTTCTTAGAAATTTCGTGCATTCTGGAAACAATGCATTGTTCCATAGCAGCATTATCACAGTTCTGAATGATACGCTGGATATCTTTTAAAGAAACGCCCAACAAACGCAGTTTGCGAATGATGTGAAGCGTAAGAAGTTGTGTGTGTTCGTAATAGCGGTAATGGCTGTCTTCCTTGCGATATTGTGGAACAAGCAGACCAATCTGGTCATAGTAACGCAAAGTTTTGATGGGTACATCACATATGGAGGACACCTTTCCGATGGAGTAATATTTGTTTTTTTCTGACAAATTTATCGCCCCTTTCCACAATGGTTACATACTTTTTCCATGTAATTATACCAAAAGAATAGGGATTTTTCAATGATATTGCATTAATATTTCGCATGGTTAATTAAAAAAAACAGCATAAGTAACGATATCATTTATATAAGTACAGAAAGGATGGATGAGAAATGCTTACAGAGGTGGCAAAAAATATTTATAAACAAGTAGTTCCTTTGCCCAATAATCCCTTAAGAGAAATCAATGTGTACTTCATTTTAGGCCAGAAAAATCTCATGATTGATACGGGATTTAACAGACCAGAATGCGAAGAAGCATTGAAAAATGCAGTTGCAGAATTGGGAATTGAAGAATATGATGTATTTATTTCTCATCTTCATTCGGATCACTGTGGTTTGATTTCCAAGTTTGCAAAATCGGGATGCAAAATACTGGCAGGGGAAACAGAGGGAGAATTGATCAATTTTGAGTCCGGCAATTTGTACTGGCGAATGCTGGATGACCTGTTCATTAAGTTTGGTTTTCCAAAAGCACAATTTGGCAGAAATACGGACATCCACCCGGGCAGAAAATACTGTAATACAGAAAAAGTGAACTTTACATATGTAGATGAAGATGATGTACTGGAATATGGTGGCTATCATTTTCAGCCCATTTTGACACCGGGACACACACCAGGGCATATGTGCCTTTATGATGCGGAAAAGAAAGTGCTGTTCTGCGGCGATCATGTTCTTGGCACAATCACACCAAATATCTGCATCGAATTAGGTGTTGAAAATCCTTTGCAGGACTATTTAAGCAGTCTGAAAAAGATTGATGCATTAGATGTAGATGTTGTTTTAACTTCCCATGGTACCATGATCCAGGATGTTCATACCCGTATTCAGGAACTTTTTCAGCATCATGAAGCAAGATTGGCAGAAGTGAAAAATATTTTGACAAATGAATGGAAAACAGCGTATATGGTTGCACAGGACATGACGTGGGAGATTATGTGCAAAGATTGGGAAAGCTTTCCTGCACCGCAAAAATGGTTTGCAACGGGAGAAGCAATTTCACATTTACAATACTTGTACTTATCAGGTATAATTTTGAGAGAAGAACGTAATGGTATTTATTATTATAAAAAATAAATGTGGTGAATATTGAAAAATGAGTGGAAGAATTTTTATTACTGGTGATAAACATAGAACTTTCGTGCCGTTGTTTTGGCTGGCAGAAAAAGAAACACTGCATCCGTCTGATATTATGATTATTGCAGGGGATGCCGGATATGTTTGGGACAAAGATTATGTATATGATATGGAAAGCCTGCAGCAGGTATTCCCCGGCACAATCGCTTTTGTAGACGGCAACCATGAAAACCATGCTCTTCTGAATGAATTTCCCGTAGAAAAGTGGAACGGGGGAAACGTACATCGTGTGGGAGAACGTGTTTTGCATCTCATGCGAGGAGAGATATATGATATTTATGAAAAGAAGTTCTTTGTTTTTGGCGGTGCCAGATCTGTAGATAAGGACAGACGAACAGAAGGCGTCAGCTGGTGGAAAGAAGAAGAACCAACTGCAGAGGAAATCGAACATGGTCAGAATGTACTGCATCAATTTGCAGACCAAATTGAATATGTCATCACCCATGAACCGCCACTCTTTGTCAGAAGTTCTATCCGCAGACAAAAAAGTTTGGATGACGATTACCAGTTTCCGCTGATTTTGAATGAATGGTATCAAAGTATGGAACATCAGCCGAAGTTCCGGAAATGGTTTTTCGGTCATATGCACGTAGATCAGGAAATTACAGAGAAACTTTTGGGTGTATACCACAAGTTCGTTGAAATTTAAGATTTTTATTATGAATCCTTTGCGGCAAAAAATATGTAGAGAGTTGTAAGAATCGAAAAAAAATATTGAAAACAGCAAAAGAAAACAGGGACAAAATCCCTGTTTTTTTCATATTATGGGGCAAAGGAGGAGATAGAAATGACTGGAGAAGAATTGGTGGCATTTGCCAAAAGCAAATTAGGTGTGCCATATGTATATGGAATGAAAGGCAAAGTCATGACAGAAGCACTTTACGATAGCCTGAAAAAAACCTATGGGAATTTGGTTTGGGATAGTGACAGACAAAAAATCGGAAAGGTTTGCTGTGATTGTTCCGGGCTTATCAGTTGGGCAACAGGGATCGCCCGCAGTTCTCAGAATTACCATGACACAGCTTTGGAAATAGAACCCATTGCAACCATTGCCAAAGCAACCATTGCCAAAGCACCCATTGGCGCTGCCGTATGGAGAAAAGGACATATTGGCATATATATTGGAAATGGTGAATATATCGCTGAAGATGGCAGTGCTTATGGCTGTAGAATTAACAAGTTGCGTAATGCCAGTTTTACTCATTGGCTAAAATTGAAAGATATTGATTACACAGAACAGGAGGATTCTGAAATGGTTGAACAGGCAAAATTGATCGTCAATGGAAAGGAATTCGTGGTGGAACGAATTCTGAAAGATGGTACAAACTATATAAAAATCAGAGATCTTGCAGATGCCTTAGGATACATTGTAAGCAACAAAGGAAGTACACCGGTATTAACAAAAAAATAAGAATCACAAAATAAATGTTTATAAAAAGAAGCGTATTGCGCAGATAGTGTAAATATGCTTCTTTTCCTATTCAGAATAAAAGAATCTTCCAATAGAATTTTGTTCGTTTCAAAAAATCGTGATTTAACATTTTTATAACTTTACTTTCTTGGTTCCACCACATTATACTGATAACAGAAATCGAATTATGTGTTAAAACGGAAAAATAAATCAGAACATGTCAAATACTGCATAAAAATATGATTTTCCGAAATTTCATAGGGATGTTTCATTAAAAAGTATTGATGTTCAATGATACTTCGTTTTAACAAAAATGAATTTATATGATTTTGACCGTGTGCTTTTCTCCATGCTATACTGGGAAAAATTTTAAAAGGAGAGAAAGAATGAATAAACAGACGCTGCAGAAAATCGTGGAATTGTCACAGGAATGTCTGGCTAGATTCTGGCAGATGGATCCGGAATTTGTGATTCGATATTTTGATAAGAATATTGTTTGGATAGGTTCTGCCAAAAGTCAATATGCGGATACCTATGAAGATACCGTCAATGATTTTCGAGAAATTGTTCAAGAGTTAAAACCTTGCCATTTATCTCATCAGGAATTCACAGTGGCACAAAATGTTGGCAACGCCTGTACCATTGTAGGGCGTTATATCACAACAACAGATGACAATGTTGGTTATTTTCTGCAGGCGCAGCAGCGCTGTACTTTTGTATGGGAAATCAAAATGGGTGAACCTAAAATTAAACATTGTCATATTTCAAATCCCATGGGTGAATTAAAATTGGCTGAAGGAGAAAAATTCGTCAACGCGCTTGGTGAGATGTCCAAAAAATATTTGACATCCCGTGTGCAGTCTATACAGAGCAGACACAAAATCATTGTAACAGATAATAAGGATGTTACTCACTTTTTATCTCCTGCAGAAATTCTATATGTAAATGCCGTCGGAAGAAACTGTATGATTTATACAACCGATGGCACGGAAATCCATAGTCGGAGCAGTATTGCGGATTTTATTGAAAAAGCAGGGAATACCTTCAGCTTCGTACACCGAAGCTATATTGTCAACAATATACATATATCTTCCATACACCCTTATGAAATCGTTTTGTATGACGGCAGCCAAATTCCAGTTCCTAAAAAAAGATATAGCGAAATCAAAAAGAATTTGATTGCATTTTATAAAGAATAATATTTCAGCAACATATGCAAATTTGACTTTTCATTACAGCCCAGCTACCATTCGTTACAAACCTATTGATAAAAAAATTTTTTTATGTATAATCAATAATGAAAAAAGGCATATTTTGTAGAATATTTCAAAATTTTGTCATTGACAAAGTTGCTATTCTATAGAATTACATTTAAACATTCGGATATTTCTTTCAAAAATTGATGTGACAAAATCTGCAGCATTGCGAGGTTGAATAGATGTTTATCAAAGAAACTGGATATTTTGAATTGATGTGCTATGCGAAATTCGCGGGTATCGAGCTTGATGCAGAATTGTATCCGCAAATCCAGTATTCTGATGAGCAGATCCAGCAGATGATCGAAGAAAACTGGAATACAGATGATGAAGAATACAGCCGATTGATGAAAATTGGAAAATATTTTCAGTTGCATCCATCGGAAATTTACGTTATTTTTCTTTCGGTGCTGCCGTTTTGGGATAGCCGTTTCGGAGATGTTTTTTCTTTGTTCGGCGGTATAGATGGTAGGGCTACACTCGTATTGGCGAGAGATATGTGGGAAAAAAACCATAAACAGCAGGCGATATGCCGCAAAGATGTAATGAACAGATTTTTTCTGGAAGATGATATTGTGCTCCAACCAAAGTCATATCTGCTTTCGTATTTATGCGGCGTTTTTTCTCAGGAAAAAAAGATACTTGTTTCAAAGGATGAAACGGTTTCTCCCAGAGTGAGCCAAATTTTCCAACAAACCAGACATCTTAAAGAACCCCTTTTGTTTTACGGACAAAAAGGAATTGGGAAAAAAACATGTTTTTTATGGCTGGCAAACTATAAGGGGCTCAACCCCATTTTTTTGGTTTCGGATAAAACTGCAGAACATCAGCTATTTCATGCTGTCGCAGAACAGAAAGCAGTGGCGATATGCAATTTAGATCTGCTGCCGATTGTGCAGAAATATTTACAGTATCTTCCTTTTTACATATGGATTTGCGAAATGTATCCCAAAGAGCTGAATGCCAGCCCTGTATTTTTTGCGCCATTATCTATGGAGGAAAGATACGAGTTTTGGAGCAGTGCGGCTGCTATATTTCCCATAGAAGAAGAAATTTCTTTTCGTGTTCTTGCAAATCAATACGAATTGGCTCCGGGTGAGATTTTAAAATGCTTATCTCTTGCAGAAAGAATGAGGAAAGTCAATGGCACAAATCTCATCGGGCGCAAATTATTGTATGATGCCGTTCATGATGTTTTGTCACATCAGTTTGATAGTCGTGCTGAAAGAGTAGATTGCAGGTACAAATGGGAGGACTTGGTGCTTCCCCTTCGTCAAAAAAACAAAATCATAGAATGCTGCAATCAGGTTTCTCTTCGCCATATTGTTTTGGAAAAATGGAATATCGAACAAAATAATCTGCATAGCGGTATTACCGTTTTGTTTTATGGTCCACCGGGAACAGGAAAAACTATGGCAGCGCAGGTAATTGCTGCACGTTTGGGAATGGAACTTTATAAAACGGAACTTTCTGCTGTAGTCAGCAAGTACATTGGCGAAACTGAGAAAAATCTCAAGCAGATATTTGAAGATGCGAAGAAGAGTCAGGCAATTTTGTTTTTTGACGAGGCAGATGCACTTTTTGGAAAAAGAACAGAAGTAAAAGATTCTCATGATAAATACAGCAACATGGAAGCAGCTTTTCTGCTGCAGGAAATGGAGCGGTACAATGGTGTTGTAATTCTGGCAACAAACTTTGTAGAAAATATAGACGAGGCGTTCAAACGCAGAATGAAATTCATCATTGAGTTTCCTTTTCCGTCTACAACAGAACGGAGAGAAATCTGGCAAAAAGCCATTCCAAAAGAGATGCCCTTGGATCATGACATAGATTTTGATTTTTTGGCTGAAAAATTTGAATTGACAGGTAGCAGCATCAAAAACGCTGTCTATAGTGCAGCTTTTCTTGCCGCGTCCCACGAGAAATCAGTTGGAATGAAAGAATTGATTTTGGCTGTCAAAGGGGAATACGAAAAAACCGGCAAAATGTTTTCTGATACAGAAGCCGGTATCTATGCTGGATATCTCCATTAAGACATTGACAGAAAGGTTGATTTATGTGGAAAAGGAATTTTGGAAAACGTCTGCATCTTCTCTGCGTGAAAAAGCAGTTCCACAACAACCTGAAAAACAAACAGCACAGAAAAGCTGGAAAAAGCAAAAAAACAAAGAACATTCTTTCCATGCCATTCGGCAGTTGGAAAATGCCTATGGAAAATATGTTTTCGGTGCCAATGATGACAGATATGTCGTTAAAGTCAGCAGAAAAAGCGAGTATCGGGAAACTACATTTGATCAAAGCAGAGAAGAACTCAATGAAAACCGATTATTTGAGAAAAAGACCAGCGGTGCCAGACTTTTTACAGACAGTCACAAAAAAGAGGAAAGTGCAGTAATCTACGAGGAAACCGTTGGCAATATATCAGCAGAGCGGATGTTCAAAGGATTGAAAGCTGCTGTGCAAAAAGAAAACAAACTGACACTGAAAGAAATGATGCCGGAAAGGGCAGAAATCGAAAAAAAAGTATTTCAAAATTTAAAAGCTTCCGTTGAGGCATTGAAAAAAGAAAATACCACTTCAGAAACCTTGCCTTTTTTACGGCGAATCATGAATCCTTTTGTACCGGAAGATATGGTACCTGAGGATGATGACCAAGACAATACATACCCTTAATAAGAGAATACATGTAATCATTTTGTTCTGAAAAAGAAAGCCACTTCTAATATAAGGACAGCATTTTCTCTTATTGGCGGTATTGTAAGAATACAACTATAAAAAATGAATGATGGAAAGGAGGAACCAGTTTCTGCATATTTTGCAGAAATTGGAAATGAGATGGCTGAATATTTATCACCCGGTGTATATGTTGAAGAATTTGAGTCCGGTTCCAAACCTATGGAGGGCGTAAGCACCAGCACTGCCGGCTTCATCGGTCTGGCAGAAAGAGGTCCTGTAGAAGGTGTACCTCAGCTGGTTACCAATCCAGCAGATTTCCACAGAATGTATGGTGGTTATCTTTCTGAAAATGAATTTGGGGAATACCGTTATCTGGCATATGCTGTAGAACAGTTCTTCCTTAACGGCGGTTCCAGATGTTTCGTATGCAGAGTAGCACCTCAGGATGCTGCTTGTGCAACTGCATTTGCACCTTCTAAAGAAAAACCGATTGTGCAGCTGACAGCTAAAAACCCCGGTATGTGGGGCAACCATATCCGTGTTGTGATCACACCTTCCAGCAAGGCAAAAACACAGATTTTGGAAGAAATTGAAACAAACGAAGGCAAAAAATATCTTGTGAAAAATGGTGCTGGTTTCTATGCTGGTGACATTGTTATGTTCACAGACGGCACAGAAACTGTTTACAACAAAGTTGTAAGCAGCCGTGACAACGTAGTTTCCTTTGAAACTGAATTTACAGCAGATGTAGTAGACAAGTCTCTGGTTCCTACAAAAGTGATTTCTACCTGCGAATTTGCTATGGAAGTAAGCTACAATGAAATCGTAGAATTCTACGATCAGATGTCCTTCAACGTACAGGCGCCTAACTATGTAGATAAGAAAATGGCAAAATCCGATCTGGTGGAAGTACACTATCTGGAAAACAACACAGAAGCAGTAGCGCCTTTTGAACAGCTTGTTGGCGAAGATGCTTCTGTAGGTTCTGTTGCTTTCGCAGGCGGCAGCAACGGCAGTGTTGCATCTATCAGCGCAGCAGACTTTATCGGCGAAGACAGAGGTGCTGGCAGACGTACAGGTATTCAGGCATTCCTGGATAACGACGTTGTTTCCCTGATGGCAGTTCCTGGCGTAACAGATCCTAACGTGCAGCTGATGCTGGTTGCTCATTGTGAAAACACAGGCAGCAGATTCGCAGTACTGGATATTCCCAGAGATGCAAGAAAAGTTGAAGATATCATCGCTCACAGAAATATCTTTGATACAAACTATGCAGCGCTGTATCATCCTTGGCTGAATGTTTTCGATCCACTGGACAAGAAAAACATCTCCATTCCTCCTTCTGGCTCCATTCTTGGTATTTACGCAAGAAGCGACAACGCAAGAGGTGTTCACAAAGCACCCGCAAATGAAGTAGTAAGAGGCTGCGTTGGTCTGGACTGCCAGTTCAATACAGGCGAACAGGATATCCTCAATCCTAAGGGCGTGAACCTTATCAGAGCATTTGCTGGTCAGGGCATCCGTGTATGGGGCGCAAGAACAGCTACAAGCAACAGCAGCTGGAAATACATCAACGTACGCAGACTGTTTATCTTCATCGAAGAATCCATTAAAGCTAATACAAACTGGGCTGTATTTGAACCCAACGATGAAGTTCTGTGGGTAAGAGTACAGAGAACCATCAGCGTATTCTTGACAAATCTGTGGAGAGGCGGTTCTTTGGCAGGTACTTCTCCTGAAGAAGCATTCTTTGTGCATATTGGCAGAGATACTATGAGTCAGGATGATATCGACAACGGCAGACTGATCTGTGTGATCGGTGTTGCACCTGTAAAACCTGCGGAATTTGTAATCTTCCGTATCTCTCAGAAAACAGCTGACGCTGAATAATCCATTTTTAAGAACGAAAGGAGTAAGTTTTAAATGGCAGGTTATCCTCAAGCAAAATTTAGATATAAAGTTGAGATCGATGGTCTGGAAGCTGGCGGCTTTTCTGAAGTTACCGGTTTTGACGCTACCATTGAACCCATCGAATACCGCGAAGGCGATATGACAGCAGAAACACCCATGAAAATCCCTGGTCTGAAGAAATATGGCAACATTACTCTGAAACAGGGCGTAACAGATTCCAGAGTTCTCTTTGACTGGATCACAACAGGTATCAATGGCGCAATCGAACGCAAAACATTGACAATCACACTGTTGAACGAAACACAGTCTCCTGCGGCATCCTGGCAGATCATCAATGCTTGGCCCACAAAATACACAGCACCCGATTTTAATGCAACTGCTTCTGAAATTGCAATTGAAACACTTGAAATCGTGCATGAAGGTATGACAAGAGTATCTTAAAATCTTAATGATCTATAACAAAGACTGCACGAAAAGGCATTCCTTTTTGTGCGGTCTTGTTTTTCAAAATAAGGGGAAATGAATATGGCATTTCAAACAGAGTTTAATTTTACATTGCCGAGAGGCTATATCGACAAAGACGGTAATGTGCATAAAGAAGGCACCATGCGTCTTGCGAACGCAGCAGATGAAATCCTGCCTTTGAAAGATCCGAGAGTACAGCAGAATCCCGGTTATCTTACCATTATCCTGCTGGCGCGTGTAGTGACCAAACTGGGTTCTATGCCTGCCGTTGACACAAGAGTCATTGAAAACCTTTTTACGATGGATCTGGCTTATTTGCAGGATCTTTACCAGAGAATCAACACCATGGAATTTCCGGTTTATAAAACCATCTGCCCGCACTGTGGGAAGGAGATTGATGTTCCCATAAATTTTATGGAAGCCGGTCTATAAAAACTTATCCGGCAGATAAGATCTATGAGGAAGCGGCGTTTATCGCCTATTATGTCCACTGGAGTCATGATGAGATCATGAGTATGAGCCATCTGGATCGGATTCGCTGGTGTAACGAAATTTCTGGCATCAATCGTAAGCTTAATGATGAGCCGGAAAATATGTTTAAACTTTAAAAGGCGGTGGCGTAAAAATGGATGGCATACATGATTCTATCGTAGCGAATAATCAATTTGTCGTCGGGCTGAATCTGGATATTTACAGCTTTGCAAAGGTAACCAATATCACAGGGAGGCTGGAATTGGAAACCATTGAGGAAGGCGGATACAATGACAGCCCAAGAATGTTTCGGAAAGCGAAAACATCTCCGGATACATTGATTTTAGAAAAAGGTGTGCAGACAACTGGTCTGGATGATGCCCTGACTTTGGGTGCAGTTGTGAATGCAGGTATGATTTTGGTCATGCGTGATGGTTCTATTGCGAAACAATACACGTTTGAGTATGGCATCATAACAAAATGGGAAACAGATGGATTGGATGCTATGAGTTCTAATTTGTTAATCAGAAGGATTGAAATTTCCCATACAGGATTGGTTGAAGTTTAAGAACTATAGGGTGATAAGAAGGGGTTTATATGAAAACATCTGCAAGAAGTATTGCACAAACAACAAAATATCGAACACCTTCTGTATGGAACCCATTGGCGGCAGTTCGGCACAGGGAAGAAAACTGGTTTTATTTTCCAGAACCTTCCATGGTTTTCAAAAAAGAAGAGGAAGGGAAAGAACAAGATAGTCAAATGTTTTCCCTTCTTTTTCAGCTGCTCAATTATGATTTCAGCAGCAAAAACCAGTACTTCATAAAGCTAGAAATGCAGCCTTTGCTCCAGGAATTAAACGTCATTATGACTCATGGGGCAAGAGAAGAAAAAATCATACTAGAAAAAATCAACCAAGTGCTGCAGGAAATACTGCGTTTAAGAGAGGTTCATGAAGATTCGGGCATTTTGCTGAGTTATGTTGAAAACATGAAGCATGAAGCCAGTGTACTGATGGAACAGTTGGTGAAAAAACAATCTGTTTATCACACTTCAGTTCAAGTAACACAAAACACAGAAAATCAGATCCGAAAATTGGAAATTCGTCCTGCGGCGCAGATGCAGATCAATGCCAATCACCAAATCAGCGTTTACGAAAATCAATTGAGCAAACCATTTGCCTTTTTGGAAAAGCATTCCACATCAGAACGTTGGAAAAATGATATTCGGCATCTGCAGACCATTTATGAAAATATGTCAAAGGATGAAAAAGAGTCCTTTTTACAGGAAATTTCTGTCACAGAAACAGAACTCCTTTCCACGCAAACCATGACAAGTGAACAGTGGGAAGTGTTTTTAACTAAAGTACTGCCTTTGATGTCTTCTTATGTCAAAAAACAGGAAGCAGAAAATGAAGAATTGCTTGAAACTCAGGATGTTTTTCATTTTATAACAAATTTGACACAAGCACAATGGCAGCATTTGAAAGTGTTATTAACGCAGGATGTTCGTACAGACTATGCAAATCTGTACGCTTATTTCAAAGCTGAAAATCAAGAACAACATACGTCTTCTGAAAATTGGATGCAGGAAAAACAGAATTTCGTTTCCTACATTCAAAAGAATCAGTATACTTCTCTTTTTAAAACATTTTTGTCCAACACAGACTTTATGGACAGTAATGTTCTTTTGTCAGAAAAGAAAAAGGCCACAGAAGCAAAGGAAGTCCCTTTTTCAGAAAGATCTGGAGAAAAGCTTGCTGTCTGGATTTCACATCTTACAAAAAATAAGTGGCAGGAAGTCCAAAACATATTTGAAATTCCAGAAGAAAGTTATGCGGCACCTCATCTGGAATCTGTGCAAATAAAGCCTTCTGCAGAACAACTGTTTTTGACCGAAGAAATTCAACGAATGCAGAATCATATCCAGAAAAACAACATTTCTGCTTCGGAATCTGCAGAGCAGAAAGTGCAAAATCCATATGCTTCAGAGAAGTATTTGGTAACGCAAAATCAGCAGCTTAGCACTCGTACATGGTCAACGGAATACTGGCAAAAGGACATACAGCAGTTTTATAACATGTATCGTTCCATGGAAGAATATGAAAAGGAAACGTTTCTGCGCGAACTTTCTCTAACAGAAGCAGAACTTGTTTCCGTTCATGAAATGACACAGAAACAGTGGAAAGTATTTTTGACAAATACGCTGCCGTTGATTTCTTCCTTTGTGAAAAAACAGGAAGAAATGCGAGAAGCGAAGGAAAAGGTACAGAATAAACAGCTGCTGCATCAATTAGAAGATTTTGTGGTAACACAGCGTCAGAAATCCAATTTCACATGGAGTCAGAATGAATATACGGATCTTCGGAATCTGCGAACACTTTTCAGCTTAGAAAGTCAGGAAGTAAAATCCGTTCTTCGCAATGAAAAAAGGAATACATTTTCTCTAAATAAATATGGGAGAAAACTGGAAGATATCCTTTTGGAACCTATGGGACTTCGCATGAAGAATGGAAATATTCTGGAAAATTTGCAGATTTACCGCTTTGGCAAAACAATCAATACTTTGACGACCAGTCGTTGGAAAGATGATCTGCAGCAATTTGTTCATGTTTATCAGTCCATGGAAACTGCAGAACAAGAAACATTTTTGCAGGAACTTTCTCTGACTGATTTGGAGATGCGTTCTCTTGAAACAATGACAAAGGAACAGTGGGAAGTATTTTTGACAAATATAATGCCACTGATTTCTTCTTATGTCAAAAAACAGGAAGCAGTGCAAACGACAACAGAAACACGTCTTCAAAAAGATCTGCTGTACCAACTGAAGGAATTGGAAAACATCCAGCAGCAGAATTTAAAATTGCGTTCTACGCAAAAAGAACACTATGAAGTATGGGATGGCCGTTCTTTTTCAAAAGAAACAAATGACGCAGTATCTGATTTTTTCCGAAATCTGAAGTTGGAGAATCACCAGATTTCTATCCTGCAGAAAGTTTCCAGCACCATGACAACAGAACGATGGCAGCAGAATTTGCACAAATTTTATGGGATTTATCAATCCATGGAAACGGAAGAAAAGCATCATTTTCTTGAGGAACTTTCCATGACAGAGACAGAAATGCTTTCTGTACGTAAAATGACGAAAGAGCAGTGGGAAGTATTTTTGACAAATACAATGCCACTGATTTCTTCTTATGTTAAAAAACAGGAAGCAGTGCAAACAATAACAGAAACGCGTCTTCGGAAAGAGCTGCTGTACCAACTGAAGGAATTAGAAAACATCCAACAGCAGAATTTGAAATTGCGTTCTACGCAAAAAGAACACTATGACGTGTGGGATCTTCGGTCTTTTTCAAAGAGAACAAACTATGCGTCATCTGATTTTTTACGAAATCAGAAATTGGAAAATCACCAGATTTCTATCCTGCAGAAAGTTTCCGGCACCATGACAACAGAACGATGGCAGCGGAACTTGCAGAAATTCTACGAGATTTATCAATCCATGGAAACGGAAGAAAAGTACCATTTTCTTGAGGAACTTTCCATGACAGAGACAGAAATGCTTTCTGTACGCAAAATGACGAAAGAGCAGTGGGAAGTATTTTTGACAAATACAATGCCACTGATTTCTTCTTATGTCAAAAAACAGGAAGCAGTGCAGAATACCCAGAAAATTTTGCAAGAAAAAGAACTTTTGCGTTATGTGAACGAATGTACTGAAACCCAATGGCAGGATCTGAAATCACTTCTGTTGTCTGAAGAGAAAATGAATGTGCAAAATCTACGTTCCTTTTTTAAAGAAACCCAGCAGGAAAACCTGTTAGCTATTCAAAATTGGACACAGGAAAAACATGCTTTCGTAGACTATGTGCAAAAGCATCAATATGTTTCCTTGCTGCACTCCATTTTATCTGATGCTGTAAAAATTGAGCAAAAGGAAATTGCCTCCCAAACCAACGAAGAAAAAACGTATTCCGAATCTGTACTTCGTGAAATGACAGAAGGATTAGAAGAATGGCTTTCCTATTTGACTGAAAACCAGTGGCAGGAAATTAAAGATGTTTTGGTGGAAAATAGCGAAAATGTTTTTGTAAAACCTATTCTGGAAGTGATGGAAGGGCAAGTGCCTGCCCATGCAGAGCCTGTATTTTCCGCAGAAAAACGAGGGCTTATTTCATATCTGGCAGAACACACGGATATCAGTATTGAGATTATCCACTTGCTGCAAAGCAAAGAATCTCTCAAAAATTCCATGGAAACCTGGGTTACACTTCCTGCAGAGGCAAAGACAGAAAATGAACATAAGATTTCACAGGATTTTGCCTATAACTTCACGGATGAACAGATACTGAACGCTTCAGAAAGCTTGACAGAATGGCTATCCTACCTGACAGAGAATCAGTGGCAGGAAGTAAAATCTGTGCTGACCGTTCATCAGAATGAAGAATACATTTCACCTTTCTTGGAAATGGTAAACCAGCAAAAGCCCTTTGAAATGGAACCTGCTTTTTCTGCTGAAAAACGTGGTGCAATGATGTTTATCAGTCAAAATAAACATGCAAGCACAGAGCTTATAAAAATTCTGATTCATGAGAAAGAAATCGAGAAAAATCTGTCAGAATGGGTGGATTTGACACCATGGAAAAAAGCAGAGGAAAGTGCTAATAAAACATTGGCAAAAGTATCTGCTCTTCCAAAAGCAGAAGCAAAAAATAACATTGAGCTGCTGACAAAATTCATGTCTTCTTTAACTAAATCTCAATGGAAAGAAATACGGGAAACTGCTGCAACACATCATCAATACATGCATTTGCAGCCTATATTAACTCTTTCTAAAACACAGGAAGCTGAAACTTCCTTTGAGACAGAAAAGAAAACATGGATTGATCGCATTAGCGAAAATGAAACTGCTGCATCTGAATTTTTAAATCTGATTCAAGAAAATAGAAATGTTAATCTGATTTTACAAAACCTACAGCAAACAGCTGGAGCTGCTAGCCCTTCAGTTCAGGAAAACTCTTCTTCCACACAAATTTCTCTGCACACAGTAGAAGAACACAAAAAAGCTGCGGAGAAAATCATCGTGCAGCAGATAACAAACTGGCTGCAGCAAATGGAAGCAGAACAAGAGGGTGTACCTGTTCAGAAATTGAAAACCACTATGGGTAGTCAGACCTTTCTCATGGAACATCAAACTGCTGTTTATCATCCTATGAACATATTGCAGAAAAGGAATGCTTCAGAAAAAAGTACTGATTTGAATCGGGCAGCAAATTTGCAAAATCATATTGTAAACAATGGCCTTTCACTGCAAACAGTACATCATTTTTCCGGTGTTATGAACCAGGATGTACCGGAAAATACGCTTTTACAGCCGGATTCTTATGGTACAGCCCAAATGGTTATTGTGAAAAAAAGTCAGGGAAATGCAATGCTGCAGACACCTCCCAAAATACCGGAAGTGGTATTGGAAGCAAAAAAAGCCATGCAGGCAGAGGTGCACGATATCATTACAAGAACACGCAGTCAGGAACCGGAACAGGCAGACAATAAAACAGTACTGGAACTGATGCGGCGTCTGGATGTGCAACAAAAAGAAATTGAAAAAATCCGCTCTACACAAAAACAGATGCTGAATATCACAGACATTTCCATTGTTACAGAAAAAATCATGAATCAGATGCAAAGTCAGCTTCGTTTAGAAAAAATGCGGCGCGGACTTTAAAAAGGAGGGAAATTCTATATGAGCACTTTAAAAAAAGCCATCATCAAAATATACAAAAATAACGGCAAAAGTGTCGAAGACGTGGAATGTGCATTTAATCCCTCTCAATATACCATCAAAAGTTCTGCAAACTACAAAGAAGATCATTCCATTGGTACTGATGTATCCAGAATAATTTTTTTATCCGGTGCACAGAAGGAATTTACCACCACATTATTCTTTGACAGTGAAGGAGAAGTGGGGCGTGCATCCAGTCTTAGAGATGCTCTGAAAAGTCCTTCTAAAAAAAGCAGTTCTGTGAAACCAGTAACAGATACAATGAAAAAAATCACTTCCGCTGTGCAGGTTTCCGGCAGCGATCATAAACCACCGCTGGTGGCTTTTGTATGGGGGAATCTGAATTTCAAAGGCGTAATCACTTCTGTTACAGAAACCTTCACCATGTTTGACCCTTTTGGCAAGCCCATTCGCGGAAAACTGGACTTAACCATCAAAGAGGCTCAGGAAGAAGGATTGACTAAAAAATCAGAACCTTTTGAATCCCCTGACCGTACGAAATACAGAACGGTTTTGGAAGGCTCAAGCCTATGGAGCATGGCTTATGAAGAATATGGGGATTGTGAAAAATGGCGTGTGATTGCAAAAGCAAATGGACTGCTCAATCCACTGCAAATATATCCGGGACAAGTACTGAAAATCCCGGCATTGCAATAAAGAGAAAAAGGTGACAGAACCATGGGATTAATGGACAGCAGTTATACTTATGCACAGCTGCGGGAAAAATATCAGGATTTTACAACACCAAAAGTAGAACTGAATATTGGTGGACTTTCACTGTTAGAACAGAAGGGGATTTCTGTTGAACAAGTGCAGATTAAATTATCTACGGAAAACGCAGGCAGTGCGTCTTTTACCATTAACAGCGGATATGATTATGAAAAAAGCAGCTTCAACAGTACGTTAAAAGATAAGGTCATTCCAGGTAAAGTCGTTACGGTAAAAGTTGGCTATATGTCTTCAACCACTGAAGTATTCAAGGGGTTTATTGCCTCGGTAGATGTCCGGTTTGATGTGGAAAATGGTATTTTCTTTACCATCACCGCCATGGATGCAAGACGGCTGATGATGACAGATAACAAGCCCTATGCGCTTTACAGCAAGCCCAATTATTCTGATATAGTAAAGACCATTATGTCTAGATATGCGGCTCTTTGCTCATTAAAGTGCGACGATACCAATGATAAACTGGAAGATGTGGTATCTCAAAGAGAATCTGATTATGATTTCATTACCAAAAAACTGATTCAAGCAGGACGTGTTGACCGCGAATTTTTTATCGTAGCGGATAAAGCATACTTTCGTAAACCCAGAAGTGTAACATCACCAGTCATCACTTTAGGTATCAACAACGGATTGAAGAATTTCAATCGTAGTCTGAACTATCTGAACAAAGTTTTTGAAGTACATGGATACAATCCTGATACGCAAACACATCTGATCGGTTCTGCAGCGGCAAAAAGCGGAGATAAACAGTCAGATGTCATAAAAGCAGGGGTTGAAGTTGTTGCCCTTTCTGATTGCAAGACGCAGACAGATGTGGCAGATGCCGCAAAGAGTATGGCAATGAAAGCAAAAAACGAAAATAAAAAAGCATCCGGTACCTGCATTGGACTTCCGGAGATTGTACCTGGAAGATTTATAAAAATATCAGGTGTAGACAGTCTGATCAACAAGAAATTTTACATTATAGATGTTACCCATACGATCAATTACAATGGATTTTTGACAAGCTTTACCACGGAAGGATGGGATTGATGGATTTTTTTGATGAACTGCTGAAAACCGAAAAGGAGCCTTCTAAGGCGCCAGGTTTGGTTTCAGGTATCGTTTTGGAAAACTATAACGAAAAATATCCCGGCATGGTGAAAGTGGAATATAGCGCAGGAGAAACAGGAAAAAACAAAAGCGGCTGGATTCCTGTGGCATCGTTTTATGCGGGAAAAGAGCATGGTGCATATTTCCTTCCGGAAATCGGTTCGGAAGTACTGGTGGCGTTCATATTGGGCAATTGGGACAAGCCTGTTGTCATAGGCTCTCTGTGGAACAAACAAAGCCCCATTCCAAAAGGGATTCCGGAAAAAAAGAATTTCAATAAAACCATTAAAACAAAAGGCGGAAGTCAGGTTCTTTTATCTGACGAAGATAAAAAGCAATCCATTGAAATTACCACGCCTGGAGGTATGAAAATCGGCATTTATGACGAAAAAAGCAAAGTCGTCATTCAAGATAAAGATAACAAAAACAGCATTACACTGGATGCAAAAAACGGTTGTATTTCTCTGGATGCAAGCAAAAAAATCGAACTGAAAGTCAATGGCTCCGTGTTGGTAACTCTTGACAGCAGTAAGGAAACTGTCAATGTAGGCTCAGTGGATATCAAGGCAAAACAGAGCTTTAAAGTCAATGGGCAGTCCGTGAGCATTAAGGGAACAACTGCTGAAGTCAATGCCAGTGGCTCTCTAAAGATCAAATCCAGTGGTATTACAGAAGTAAAGGGCAGCATGGTCAAAATAAATTAAGGAGGCGGAAATGATGGAGGATGAAAAATACGGTAAAGAGTTCCTGGGAACAGGATTGGGATTTCCAGTAATGGTAGATCCTGCGACAGGAAGATTTCGCACTTCCTCCTATGAAGATGATATCAAAGAAGCCATTTATATTATTTTGATGACCAAAAAAGGAGAGCGTCTTATGCGTCCGGAATTTGGATGCGGCATTCATGACTTTGCCTTCGCAACACTGGATTATACAACAATATCACAGATGGAAAAATCTGTAAAAGAAGCGCTGATCCAGTGGGAACCTAGAATCCGGGACATTTCTGTGGAGGTTTCCCAAAGTATGACAGAAACAGGAAAAGCGATCATTTCCATTTCCTATGTTGTTCGTTCTACAAACAATCCCTATAACCTGGTATTTCCGTTCTTCATGAACGAAGGCATTGAATTATAGCAGAAAGGAGGTATGCAGATGGATAAAATACCCATGATACATAATCTTAGCAAAGAAGATTTGATTCGTTCCATTAAGGAATTATCTGTGTCTTATACACCTCATTGGAGATTTGATCAGGAAAATCCCGATATTGGTACCACTTTGGGCATGATATTTGCTGATATGCAGGCAGATACCCTGCATAGATACAGCGAACTTCCTTTGAAGTGGCGCACGGATTATTTTAACAATCTGCATGCTTCCTTGGAACCGGAACAGCCTGCCTATGGCTATGTATCTTTTCGGGTGGTAAATGACGAAGTTCAGGGAACCGAGCTGCCCGCAGGAACACGTTTAACAACGGATGTCACTGATAATGCAGGGGACATTATTCCGGTGGAAACACGTGAAGATGTTTTTGTTGCTCCGACAACCCTTGAGGCAATCTACGAAAGCAATGACAAACTGGATTACTTCGGAAAACTCTGGGATGAAACGGAAGAAAAAAAGTTCTGTCTTTTTGGTTTTGATGGAGAAAATCTACAGCACCATGTTTTTATGATTGGACATGATTCCCTGTTTGATATCTCTCAAGGCGGAGAAGTAGAGGCTGTTCTTTATACGGTGGACGGACACACGGTTTCCGAAGGGATTTTGCGTTTATTAGTTTCTAGCGGAAAGTTTTACTACTCTACTGAAGAAGGATTTGAACCCTTTGCACAATGCAATATGGAAGATGGAAAACTTCTTTTTGTAAAAGCAAATGGGCAGGTGCCATGGTGTGAACAGGAAATCGACGGCATTCGTCAATTTTGGATTCGATATGAAACTGAAAACGGCAAATTCTTTGATCGCATGTCCATTGGAGAGATTCGACTGAAAAGCAGGGCTGCAATGATCGCGCCTCAAGCCATTTATGCAGCTGGAACAGATGTAGACACTCATGGATACTATTCCCCATTTGGAGAAGAACTTTCCATTTATGAAGAAGTATACTTTTCCTGTGATGACGTATTCAGTAAAAAAGGTTCAGAGATTACCATGTCTTTTCTGCTGGATTTTACCAAAATTCCTTTGAACCTGACAGACAAAACTGCTATTGACTGGCGGCTTATCATGCCCAGAAGTGCTGTACGAGTTGACCCGGAATATGATATTTCCATTACCAGAGTTCTTTGGGAATATTTCAATGGTACAGGTTGGGTACGTCTTTTCGATGATAACCGATATGATGAAGTCTTTAGCCCCATTGCTGGCACAGGTCGTCAGAAAAAGACACTGCGTTTTTTCTGCCCGCAAGATATGGCACCAGTGATCGTCAATTCTGTAGAAAGCAGATGTATCAGAGCCAGAATCGTGAATCTGGATAACAGATTTAAAACAAAAGGACAGTACATTGTACCTATGCTTTCAGAAACATATTTTTCCTATGAATATCAAGGCAAGGGATTGTCCCCGCAATATTTATATGAAGAAAACAATGGCGTTCATCAGTTAAGTACTGCAAAAAGCTGTTTCCAATCTTTGCGAGGATACAGTCCGATCCGTTTGGCAGGAGATGAAGTACCTGCTGTATACTTCTGTTTCAGCAATCCTCTAGAGCAGGGACCAATCCGAATTTTGACACTGTTGAGCTCTGCAGCACTCCGTGAAAGACCGAGACTGAAATGGCAGTATTTTGGCAGTGGAAAATGGCGTGATTTGAATGTGGCAGATGAAACAAAAGGCTTCCAAAATAGCGGGCTGATCAGTTTTAACGGCAAATCTGATTTTGAAAAAACATTCTGTTTTGGCAAAGAAGGCTACTGGATTCGTATACAAGACATTTTTAACGGCTATGACCATATGCCGAAAACAGATCTGCCTTTTGCAGAGGGATTTTTTATAAACAGCGTAAAGGCATGGACACTGCGCACCAATGTAGAAGAATCTCTCACTTATGAGGATTTTTCCGCTATACCGGAATTTCAACTACTGCATCGCCCTATTTTTGACGCACAGGTTTGGGTAAATGAAACAGGTAATTTATCAAAAGCAGAGCAAAACAGTCTGCAAAAAGAGGGAAGACTTCGCTATGTTACCCAAAATCAAAACAGTACCGAAACCTGGGTTCTTTGGGAACAGACAGAGAGTTTTTATGAAAATCCAAAAGATGGAAGAAAATATACTTTGGATAAGGCAAATGGGATCTTGCGCTTTTCTGCAGGCACCAATTATCGCTTGCCGCCACCTGGCGTTGCCAATGGTATTTATATGAATATGCGTATTGGCGGCGGAGAAGAAGGAAATCTGCAGAAGGGTGCCGTTACAGGCACAGAACTGAATTATGGTTTTATCAATCAGGTTTGGAACCCTGTTGGTTTTTCTGGCGGATGCAACAAAGAAACACCGGATGAAGCCATGGAACGAACTGCCGCTGCCTATAAGCATCATCATCGCGCAGTTACTGCCGCAGACTATGAGAAATTGGCAAAAGAAGCATCCAGAATGGTTTATCGCGCTTTCTGCTTTACTGGAAGAATGGCAGACGGCAGCAGAAAAAGCGGATACATCACACTGGTAATTCTGCAAAAAGATTACGAAAAAAGTCATTATTACTTTCATTCTTTAAGAGATATCATTATGGAATATATGAAAGATAAAGTCTTTGAAAATTTGCTGACACAAAATCGTTTGCAAATTGTTTCACCTGACTTTATCGAAATACAGGTGGGAGCGGAAGTGAAAGTTCAGGATTTCAACGAAATTTTCCAATGTAAACGTCAGATTACGCAGAAGCTGAATGCATTTTTCAATCCCATTTCCGGTAATTTCACTGGCAGCGGTTTCTCTGTAGGTGTTCTGCCAAACAGAAGTCAGATCGAAACCGTCATTAAATCCATTCCGTCTGTGAAAGAGATCAGCAACCTGGTAATTTCCGGGAATCTTTATCGCGGCGGCGAGGTGATTGAACTAAATATGGAAGAAATGCGGAAATATCCTTTTGCACTTCCTATGGATGGGAAACACCGAATTTTTGTAACCACAGAATAAGGAGGCTTTGGTATGCTGCCTGAAATCAGTTTGGATACGATTGGCTTTGAAGAAATCGTCAAAAAAGCCAGAAGTCAGATAGCGGAAATCTATCCCCAGTGGACAGATTACAACTATCATGATCCAGGTATCACCATTTTGGAATTATTTGCTTTCTTGAAAGAAGCACAACAATTTTATATCGACCAAACAAATGACAGCATGCGTAAAAAGTTTTTGCAACTGATCGGGGTTGTTCCAATGAATCGTCATGCTGCCCAAACAACAGTAAAGCTCTTATCAGAACAACCAATTACCATTCCCGCTGGCACTAAGTTTACCATAAATGGATTATGTTTTGAAAATAATGCGCTTGAGCATATCCCTGGTGATATTTTACAGGATGCCATTGTAAAGCCAAAGTATGGCGATACGTTCTGTTTTCACTTTAATCATACAGAAAAACACGGAAATATGGTTCTATATCCCTTCGGGAAAAACACAGAAAGCGGTAACCAGTTCTTGCTTGCACTAAAAGAACCTCTGGAAAAAGAGAAAAATTATCGGTTGTCCATTGCGTTGGACGATCATTACAGTGTAGAAAGAAATCCGGTGAACAATCCTTCCGACTTTGTACCGCTTTCCCACATTCACATGAGTTATTTCGATGGCACAAAAGATGTGGAGATATCAGTTGAAGACGGAACATTAGGCTTTATTCGCAGTGGAGAAATTACCTTTTCCATTTCCAATGCCATGGCATATACCTCAGAAGAAGGCATTGGTGGATATTTTCTGAAATTTACGCTTAAACGTGATGAATTTGATGTTTCCCCAGCTATTATAGAGATTAGCTTTCAAGATATCCCATTGGTACAAAAAGATACAAAAGCCATTTTTCTGAAGATGGAACAGGCGGAAGTATGGAAAAAAGAAAATATCCTTCCTGATTACTATGCTTGGAATCAGGAAAATGGCTGCTACATAGAAACGAAACCCGAAACTGCAGTCAGAGCTGCATTGTACGAACAGGATTTTTACGGGCTGCGTATACTTGCTAAAGGGAACGGATTGCCGAACCAGTATTATGAAATAAAACAAAGGGGACTTCTGGCTGATTCCTTTGAGATTCTTGTTGGAAGCATGCGTGATGAGGGATACTTCCGTCAGTGGATAAAGGTAGCGGATTTTGATGCTTCTGGTCCCGACGACTGCCATTATATTGTAGATGAAAAAAATAACTGTATTCTTTTTGGCGACGGCATCAGAGGACGAATGCCGGAATCTGAAATCAGAATTGTTTCTTGTAGTTTTTCTGCTGGAAATGATGGAAATATCAAAGCAGGGCAAAAAATTGATATCTCCACTGATTTGTCTACAATTGAAGCAGAACATATACAAGATGCGTGGGGCGGAAGAGGCCCGGAAGAGATGGAAGAAGCCTTTGCCAGAGCACGCAGGATTCTTCATAATGATGAACGAGCAATCAGTGCCGTAGATTATGAAAAACTGGTCATGGAAACGCCCGGTCTGCGGATTTGGGACTGCAAAGTATTGGATCCATCCGGTTTTCATGACGCCACATATGGCAATGAAGTGCGTATTGTGGTAAGACCTTTTTCAGAAAATGGATATGCCCCTTTATCAGACGCATATCAGAAGAATATTTATCAGCGGCTTATGCGGCAACGTTTGATCGGAACAAGTATAAAACTCTATTCTCCGGTCTATATCGAAGCGGAAGTTTATACAGAACTTCGCATCAAACCACAGTACCTGCACGCAGAAAAAAGTGTAGAAAATGCTGTCAGACAGTTTTTTTCCAAACTGAATGGGTTTGGACCCACCATCAGTTACAGCGCTTTGTTTGCCTGCATTGATGGGTTGGAAGAAGTTCTGGAAATCTACATGCTTTATGTGGATGCCAGAGGCGGCAGAATTTCCAGAAACAAAAATGGAGATGTCATGCTTCCTCCACTTGGCGTATTGTTGCTGAAAAAAGTCGATTGTATTGTAATTCGTTAACAGGACAGGTGACAAAATGAAATATTTTGTTTTTAATAAACCTATGGACTACCAAAGAGGATACCTGGAAAACCTTGTTTGTACTGAACATGGGATTCAACTGTTGAAAGTTGGACAAAAAGGCGTATTCTTTTCAAGAGTCTTGGACAGCAGCGAAAAAGAAATGACATGGCATAGAATGACCTGTGCAATACCAGTATTCAGAACAGGCGTTCATTTTTGGATCTATAGTGCCGAAACAACAACAATAAACTGGAATGGCACAGTCACACCAATTGATCAGATTTTGTATGCTCAGCTGCCTGCCGCAGAAAAAAGAAATATATTGAAACCTTTTCTGAAAAAAGAATTCCTTAATGAAACAGACGTGCTGCTGCATGATATCAAGGTCAGATATATCTGGTTTTGTATAGAGATTTATTCCGGTCAGGAAGAAAACGTGGGAATAGAAAATATGTTTCTATATTTTCCTGCCCAAAACTGGCTTCACTATCTTCCTTCTGTTTATGAAAAAAATAGAGAAAGTGCAGCCTTTCTGGATCAGTACTTAAGTATTTTTCAGTCTATATATGATGATTTTAATCAACGATTTGAAAATAGTCCTGCACTTTTGGAACCGGCTGTAACAGAAATGGATTTTCTGCAGTTTATGGCAGAATGGCTTGATATTGTCAACACAAACATTTGGAGTGAAGATAAGCTAAGAAAACTTATTCGAATGGCACCTGCAGTGTTCCGTAAACGTGGCACACGGCAGGGGTTGATTGATGTTATTGAACTTTTTACAGGAGAACCGCCCCTTGTTGTGGAGCAGTGGCAAATCCGTGAATATCGAAAAAACAGTGATAGAAAAGAGTTCTTGGATCAATTGTATGGCACAGATGAAAATACTTTTTTGATTCTAGTAAAAGAAAAATACTGTTCAGGCAAAAGAGAACAGGAAGCATTGTTAAGTTTGATACAGGAAGTTTCTCCTGCACATATGGAAGCGCGTCTGGTAGCGTTGCGCCAGTATATGATTTTGGGAGAACATACATATTTGGGTGTGAACAGCGGACTGGGATATTATAAGCCAACACGTCTGGATGGGCTGTCATTGGTATCTCTTACATCCATTGGAAAGCAGGAATAAAAGGAGGCATTTCCCATTATGAATAATCTAAAATATTATCCTTTTGAAAGAAACCGTTATTATTACGGTAAACTTTTGACAGAACAGGATTTCATACAGGATCAGCAGTATTACAACGATAAAAGACGTCTCCATAACCGCTTTCTGCATGGGGTAGGCATCGCAGCCGGTCTGCGGGTTGTTATGGTGGATGAAAAGAGTATTTCCGTGGAAGATGGTGTTGCCTTTGACTTTTCCGGCAGAGAAATCATGGTAGACGTACCTTCTGTATATCGCCTTTCTACTATTGATGGCTTTGATGCCATTATGGAACAGGGCCACGGTGACTATGCTTATCTTTGCATTGCTTACGAGGAGCACGGAGAAGTTCCGGCATATAATGTTGCATCAGGTGAGCAGAAACAGGAAGATGTTTTTGATAAGACAAAAGAAAATTATCACTTGTACCTGACTGATCAGGAACCAGATAATTATGACCTAACATTGGATGGTCTTTTTGAAAAGAAAGAGATTCTCTATGAAGACTATCAGATTCGTATTGTCCAGACAGTCCCCCTCAGCGTAAAAGCTGGCGAGCAGTTTGAAACCACAATTTCTCTGGAAAACATCAGCAATGCTGTGCAGATTTCAGCAGAATTGGAAGAAACAGTCGAAAGTGCTTTTTGGGGAAAAGAAACCTATTTGCAGGCAAAATGGGACAAGGTCATTTTGGAAAGAGGAGAAAAACTGAGCAAGACTTTCGTATTACAGGCAATGGAACTGGAACACGGCAGCATTGTCATTCATGTTCAGCCAGAAAACATCCTCATTCAGGAAGGAAGGGATGTTCTGCATCCAACAGAAAAGAAAACCATTCAGATTCCTTTAACAAAAACAGACAATATCCAGTCTATGGTAGACAGATATTTTGAAACCGTCATGGAAAAAACTGTCCGCAATAATTATCCTCAGGGGATTTATCTGGCTAAAATTTCTTTGATGAAACTTGATCATACATATATGATCGAGCATGTTTCCACAGTTCCTTTTCATCAGTATCTTTACAGCACATTTCTGCTGATGGGAATTACACGCGGAATGCAGCAGGAATTGAAAGCATTAAAAGATAGAACTCAATGTGCACTGCCAGCAGAACATATGCAGTACAGAGGTGTGCCGCAGGTTATGCATCCCGAAAGAAAAGCCAGTGGTGTTGTTCAGATTTCACTGGGGATTGGCGGCAAAAGAGATCAGATCTTTTTCTCTCAGGAGATTGTTCATGGCCTGGGGTTAGGTCCTGTGCATTTAGACCTTTCGATACAGCAGGATCAGATGCTGTACTATGGTGTAGGGGATATGTTTTATGACATGGAAGTAAAAGCTGAGTTGGCAGCAAGAGTCGACACTTCCAAGGGTACTTTTACCATCGGTGTCAGAATGATAGAACCTACCAGCAAGCAGTTTGTCAACGTTCATTGGCGGGCTGTAGCAGACGCTTTGCCTGAATTAGAGGATGATCAGGAAAGATATCTGTATATCGTTCCCAATAAACTGGAACTGCGTGTGCGGGAGTCTTATTCCTTGAAGGCTGTATGTGAAAATATGCCTTATGCAACCATTATTTGGAAAACAAATGGATCTGAAAGCGGCAGTATTGCATCTGATGGAACGTATACAGCGCCTGGGATTCCGGGAATTTATGAAGTAACAGCATACTGCCAGGAAGTGCCAGAGCTGAAATCTTCGATCTTTATTGTTGTAAGGGAGTAATCATCAATGATTCTTAGAAATCTCAACAAAAAATATATCGTGATACAGGAATATATGGCAGGCAATGATGTGTGTCAGTACATCTGCTATGAAATGGGCGGCCCGGAAAACCTGCTCTACAGCGCTGTTTGTCAGAAACTTTCTTCTATGCGTAATGAAGAAATAGGATTTCTCACAGAAGAAATGAAGCATGAAAATTTTTCTGATCTCATTGATTTTTTCATCCATGAAGAACAGTTAGTAGTTTTATTTCAGTATCCTAAAGGTATTTCATTGAAACAGAAAATTACTTCCGAGGAATGTGGAATGCAGGAACGACTGGAAATCATCAAAAGCCTGCTGGAAAAGATATTGTTTTTGAACTTATCAGATTATTTTTTGGATGCAGCCATGGACATAGACCTGATCCATGTTTCACCAGCTGGCGAGATTTCTTTTCTATATGATTGCAGGCATTTGGATGCTTTCGATGCTGTAGATTTCCAAAATGGTGCAAAATCTCTTGGGGAAGTCATCAGTTTTATTTTCCCTGAAGAAATGAAGCAGCGTTCTATGCCGGAGTTATATTCCTTTGTTTATGACCTAAAACATGACGCAATAGATTCACCTATTGGAATCTACGAAAAGTTTTGGCAGATTTATCAGATCTATATAGAAAAACGTCAAGAGGATCTGGAACCATACAGCCTTAGTTTTAGAATCTGGGATCGCATCAAGGGGATTGGACGTTTTTTAAAGAAATTGGTACAGCCTGCTTTGGTTCTTCTGGCCTTGGCTTATCTAATTGCTTCCATTATGGGATTATTTGCTGAGCCAGGTATTAATGAGAATTTTAAGACCATAGGTACCGTAAAAATTGAAAATACAACAACAGAAGACGCATCTGCTACAGAGGATGCGCAGCAAGAAGAAACTGGCTCAAATGAGGAAGCCAAAACAGATGATACACAAGCGAGCGGAGTGGAATAACGTATGAAATCATTCAATTCATCTAACTTCAAAGATAGTATGGATATATACTTGAGGCGCATGGGCAGGACACTCTCCATGCCTGCTTCTAATTTATACCGTAAAGTAAAAACGCTTGTGCAGCCCAGTTCCATAGCAAGACGAGCAACCAATGATGTCCTGCAGGAAGTCAAGACACTGAAAAAGCCGCCTCAGACTTTGAAAGCATATGTTTTGATTGGGGAGCATTATATCGCAAAACGTCTTCTGTTCATACTCCTGTTGTTCGTAATCGTTCTGCCGGCATTGTTTATCAATTATGCTTACCCTGTCATTGAGCAGAAGTTTCTGGTAAATACTATGCCTATTGATTCAGATGAAATTCCGGGATACACCGGTAAAGTACGCTTGATAGACCGGAACACGGGTACATTGCTTTTCGAAGGCAGGCTGGAAAATGGGCGCATCAATGGAGAAGGCACGGTCTATGATACATCAGGAAATTTGATTTACACCGGAAACTTTCAAATGGATGCATTTGATGGATACGGAGAGCTGTATTATGAAGATGGAACCATGCAGTATATGGGCAATTTTTCTATGAATGCTTACGAAGGCAGTGGTTCGTTGTTCTATAAAAGCGGTGAAAAAAGATATGTGGGCAACTTTACTGCCGGCGTATATGAGGGAAAAGGTACCAGATATTATGGCAATGGCGAAAAAATGTACGAAGGCGAATTTGCCAATGGCGTCTATGAAGGAAAAGGGGATCTTTATGATATGGACGGCGTTCTGGTGTATAGCGGTGAATTTGCAAAAGGTGTTTTCTCCGGTACAGGCATCTTATACAAAGACGGTGAAAAGTGCTACGAAGGTGGATTTGCGGAAGGATACTACAACGGAACTGGTACCCTGTATGAAAATGGTGAAGTCGTATATCAAGGGGAATTTGACAATGTTGCCCCAGATATTACATTCAATTATGATGAAAACGGTATGATCGACTTGTCTCAGGAAGAAATTATCAATGGCTTTACCAGTGGCAATATCACATTGAGATATGAAGACGGCACCATTCATTATGAAGGCGGTTACGAAAACGGCAAATATACCGGAGAAGGAAAACTTTATGATGAAGAAGGAAATCTGGTATATGATGGCAATTTTGAAAATGGTCTGAAAAATGGCAGCGGAAAAGCTTATGAAAATGAAGTGCTGATTTATGATGGTGAGTGGAAAGATGGTTTCTATGAAGGCGAAGGGAAACAATATCATGCAGAAAGCGGCGTATTGGAATATAAAGGTGCTTTTGTAAGTGGCTTATACGACGGAGAAGGCATTCTGTATGATACCAATACTGGCTATAAGGCATATGAAGGCAGTTTCCATCTGGGTATGTATGACGGCAGCGGCACACTTTATGATACAAACGGAGCGGTAAAATATAAAGGCGAATTCTTGCTGGGACAGTATCATGGTGCTGGTACCTTATATGATTCCGCTACAGGACAAGTATTAGAAGAAGGCGAATTCCGTGAGGGCGTTCTTGTTACGCCAAGTCAGGAACCGGAAGAAGAAACATCTCAGGAGGAAGAACCTTCTGAGGATGTTTCTGAGGAAACCCAAGAGGATACTCAACCAGACTCAGCTGCTGAATAAAACAGCAAAATCCCAAATTCATTACAGCAAGAAGGAGAACATAATGGGAAGATACACAGTAATTTCAGAAGTCAGTCAGAAAATCGTAGATCTGCTTTCTGACGGAATGGTTCCGGATCTGATTGCAGACAAAAACAGCATTGGTCTTTGCGGACCGGATGAGAAGGGCGATTTTTCTGTTGGCATTTACTTATATGATATTGAAGAAAATCATGATCTGAGGAGAAGCGGCATGGTGAATTACAGCTATTCCGAACAAAAATTCCCTCCTTTGATCTTGAGCCTGTATTATATGATCACAGCCTATTCTTCCAGCGATATCAAATTCAGAGCTGTGCAGGAACAGCGGATTTTAGGGCGAGTGATGCAGATACTGGCGGATCATTCTTTGGTAAGCGGTGAATCCTTTGGCAATGATACAACAGAAGCAGATATTCGGATTGAGCTGCTGGATTTGACTACTGAAGAAAAAATGAAACTTTGGAATGATACAACAAAGCCATATAAAACTTCTCTTTGCTACCGCGTTACCCCAGTAGAACTGGAATCCACAAAGGAAAAACGTATCAGCAGAGTAACAGAGTTTACTGTGGAAATGCAGGATACAGCGGAGGAATAAGACGATGGCAAAAGACAAATTTTCTATTTACGTGCAACTTATATTCAGAATTTTTGATAGTCTGACCTTTCGCGCGGCAAAGAAGGAGTATTTCCGCTTTTCCTGTGACAATCAAGCCAAAATACTTCCAAAAGAGGATGGATTTTTCGTTGTTGTTGGAAATGAAAAACCCAACACCATTCTCGTAGAAAGCGGGATTTATGGAACAATGAAAATTGACACCACTGAATTTACAGCAGGAACCATATTAAACCTCTGGGCTGAACCAAAAAGAGGTTATCATCTGGTACCAGATATTTGCTGGCTCCATATTTCCTGTGAGCCTGATGAAAAGATATTCGCTTTTGAAAAGGAACAGGAACCTGCAATCCGTTTGTTAGAAAAGGGTGAAAAAGGAGCAACCTCCTTAAAGGTATACTTAGATAGAAAATGGCAATTGGACGGTGCTGTCATGGTTTTATCCACCAAAGACAATCCAGATGATTTTGAAATTGTCAATGTGCAAAATATAGATCATGATGCATGTGTATTGTCAACACCATTGAAAAAGGAACATAAAAAAATCAAAACAGGGTTATACCCATTGATGCATGGAACTGCAAACGAAAATGGTATCTGTGAGATAGCTGTCAGAAAGCAAACAGATTATCTTCTATTTAAGAGCGATGGACAAGTTATAAAGCACAATGATGGATCTGATTAAAAAAGGAGTTGTTGAAAATGGGATATGGTGTACTGGGAGGTGCAGTTTTGCAATGCAGTTTTGGTATGGCACCTTCTGTATTGAATGTGCTTCCAACGGCAAGGGTTATGTCATCCATGCCTATGGCAAGCATTGCTGATTGTGTTCCGTTGGTGAACATTATGCCTTTTGGCATGTGTTCCAGTATGGCAAATCCTACTGTTGCAGCCGCTACAGCTGCAGCTATGGGCGCATTGACTCCTATGCCTTGTATTCCGGTCATAGCCGGAACATGGATGCCTGGTTCTCCCACAGTTTTGGTTGGCGGAAAACCTGCGCTGAATCAAAACTGCAAACTGACCTGCGCTTATGGTGGAATCATTGAGATCAAAAGCCCAGGTACATTTAATATTCAAGTCAAGTAAAACATCTATTGATAAGTATTTTATAAAATATAAGAATTTCTGTTGTTAGGATGGTGGATATGGGTAAAAAAATAGCAATCATATTTACAATATGTATTTGGATTGTGCTTTCAGCACTTTCCTGCTGTTTTGTTGCGCAAAAATCCGTACACGAAATTCAAAACGCTTATACCGCTAATTATCGGAATGATTATCTTTATGGTATCGAGGTTTATGGCAATAAATACTATATTTTTCGTGTAAATACAGAAACCAATGAACAACATTATTTTACTTATCCTATCATAGATGAGAACGGCGTCGTTTCTTTGATGGATCTTGTTATGGGAAAAGATGGTCAATTATATGTATATTACAGTTTACTAAGACGTGATACATCTGACACAAATGATATAAAAACGATTGCTTACTGCGATTTCGAAAAGAAAACCATTATACCGAAATGGGATCTCAAAGATATTGTAGATGACGATTATTTTCAGCTTCGATCCCAAAAAGACGGTCAGTTGGTATTGGAAACATACGATTCAACAACTTTTACATTGAAGCAATTCTATTTGAATGAAGACGGAACAGCTTCTTCGAAGGCGACTATACAGCTGCACGAAACGGTTCATTCCCTGATGAGTCAGGATGATGGCATTTGGGAAAAGACAAATACCGGTGATATCATCAAAATTGAACCTGATGGATCCACAAAAAATATTTTTATCAATGATGGTTCAAAAATCAGCAGACAAAATACGCATTATAATTTCCAGGGAGATGAACTTCATTTTTACAATGTGGATACAGAACAGAACTACAAAGTTACAGAAGCCACCGATTACAAAGAAATAGAACTTTGTCCTGATCATCAATCTGCAACAGCGGAATCTTTCGACGTTTCAGACGTATATATCATTGCAGAAGAAGATGATATCTATGTTGGGACATTGACTCTGGACGATGGTCGAAGCGTTCCTGTTATTTACGGTGAGAAAGAATATGTTCTGGACCAGCTTACTTGGCCAATTGGTAAGTCTATTATCACAGCTTTTCTGGCAATTCTCGGCACTACAGCTGTTTTCTTGTTATACATTTATATTTTCAGCAGAATACTGCGAAGAAAAGACGGAGCTCCTGTTTTAGGTATTGCTGTTATGGTAATGATTCCCATTATTATCTTGAGTATGACCAACCTATTTTATGTAATGGATCGACAGCTGCCTGATGAAAAAGAACAGAAAATACAGCAGCTTGCTGCTGTAAATGATATTTTGCAGGAAAAAATCGACATTGAGCAATTGGAAAAAGTCCGAATGGAAGAAGAAAACACGTATGCGGAAGCATCCTACTATTCTTATGAATTAAGAGAACCGCAAACTATCAAAAATATGGAAACAGGCAGTGATGAGGTAGTTAACAATGCTATGGCCTCACATTTATATCATTATAAAGATGGCGACTTGTTTTCTCTTTCGCTTTCTTATCAGCAGAATTTATCTATGAAATACCAGATGCCTGCGACCAATTATTTGTCTTTAAAAGAAGCGGCAGAAACAGGCAAAACCGTATATACGGAGTATACCAACTATTTAGGCAGTTATCTGACTGTTTTTGCTCCAATCAAAAATAATAGTGGAGAAGTAATTGGTGTTTTGGAAACCAGTGTAAGCAGCCTTTTGCTTGAAATGAATATTCTGTCCAACAGTCAAACAATCAAAAAATTGTTTTTCGGTGCAGGCACACTGTTATTTTTGCTGATTCTGTTTGTATTCTGGATCAATACAAGAGATTTAAAAACATTAAGACAGGCAATGACCCAAATGGCAGAAGGAGATCTTCATGCCAGAGCGAATATACAAGGGAACCATGAGGTTGCAGTAATTGCAAAAAGGTTCGATCATATGGCAGCATTGATTGAAAACAGGGTTACGGAAATGGAATCTTATCAAAACAAATATGAAGCATTTGTTCCTTCAAAGCCATTTTACCTTTTGCGAAAGAATGGTATCCGCGGTGCTATGTCCGGTGACGGAAAAGATTTTACAGCCACTGTTTTAACGATAAATACATCTGACAAATATGATAATCACACCCTGTATCATAAAGGATTCTCCACCTATAATGTTTACCTGAACAAACAAATTCCAGTAATTCATACATATGGCGGTGTTGTGAATAAAATTTTCCGCTATGGAGAAAACGTTATTTTCACAAAAGAAGTCCAGCAGAATGCTGTTGAATGTGCCATCGCGGTTTTAGATCGGCTCAAAGAAACAGAAGAAGTATTTTTCGCTGGAATTGCAGAAGAAGAGCTTCGCTTCGGTGTAATTGGCCTGCCAAAGAGAAGGGTAACAGCCATGATTTCAGAGCATGGCAGCCTGTCCTTATTTTTACAGCAAATGGCTGGAAGATTGGGAACCCCTATACTAATTACAGGCAGAGCCGCAAGCCGCATACCGCATTTTTCCACTTATTATCGTACACGTGTGATTGGCTATTTGCATATGACATCTTCAAACAAATTAGAAGTTATTTATGAAATTTTGAATGGAGACAGTCAGGAACGCCAAAGAATGAAAATGGATACAAAATCCGAATTTGAAGATGGCATCCAACTGTTTATGGCAAAATCCTATGCTTATGCCAGAAGGAGATTTATCCATGTACTGCAGCAGGATCCAAAGGATGGTGTCGCAAAAGAATATATCTTATTATGCGAACGACTCATCCATAGCAACAAAGAAGAAACTTGGCTTGATCAATTTTAGAATGGAGGAAAAACTGTGATTGACAGACAGCGCTTGAAAAAAATCATATTGTTCTGGATATTGCCAGTAATTGTGCTGTCTGCCATACTGACATTTTTCCGTCCTTTTTGGTATATTGGGTCTGTAAAAGAAACCGTATGGGAAAACGGCGTTCTGTATGGTGTAGATGAGTGGAATGGAAAACTTCGTTTATTCGGTTGTGATGCAAATGGACGCAATGCATGGATGAAGACCATCTATACCGAAAACGACGTCAACACCATCTTTTACAGTGTTTCAGACATTGATATTGATGAAAACGGTATCTGCAATTTGCTTTTACAGCCGCAGGAAGTTACAGACATCAACAATTTTTTGTATCTGCAATATGATTTGGATGAGAAACAGGTCATTTATTCCGAAACCGTTGGGAATAACCAACAGGCAGATGTATACGCAGAAAAAGAATTGTCTGATGGTATCTGGACTGTCACAGCAGATGGTTCTGTTTGGCTTTCTGCAAATAACGGAGAAAAAACTTTGATCTTCTCCAATAATGGAGAAACAGTTTCTCAAAACAATACCGTATACACATTTGGAAATGACGGGTTATACTTCTATAATGCTGATGAAGATAAATGCTATGTTATCGAATATATCAGCAAACATGTATCTGAAGCAGACAACATTCCTTTTGCAAAGTCTATCAGCTCCTATGGTGATCTGTATTCATTGAATCAGATGGAAGATGGCACTTGGACTGCTACTTTCTATACCCCAGATGGTCAATTATCACCTATGGTAGTGGGTAAAAGTCAAAATGTTCTGGTGCGGTTGAGCATTCCTCCCATACAAGCACTGAAAACAATCAGCATAACAGCCTGTATACTGCTCATCGTTCTATTTTCTATCAGAATAATTGTGAAGAAAATACGCAGAACATTTCCAACTGCTCTAAAAATTATATGTTTCTCCATTCCGATGCTGATCGTATTTTGTTCTGGATTTGAAGCCTATATTCAAAATTTTCTGAAAGATGATGTGGAAAATCGAATATATACGCAAATGTATTACACAGCTGACAGTTTGAGCCAGCAAATCAAATCCCAGTCAACTTTTTCTTCCAGAAGAAACGTAGATTCTCATAATATCTTGTATGCACAATATATGCTAAGCGGTATTTATGATAAAAACGGAGAGATTATGTATAACACGGAGAATATTCTGGGAAAAGTTTCCGTGTTTGGTTACAGTGACGGATCATTTTATAGTATGGACGAAGGAAGCTTATCCTGTGCCGCTTCCGCTATTTATGGATATCCTACGGAAAAAGCTGTATTACAGGAAATATCAGAAACAAAAACAGCCGTAAAGTCCAAAGATTATTTTTATACTCTCGGTCACTGCTTAACAGTGTATTATCCTGTATTGCAGGATCAGAATGTCGTAAGCATCGTCCGTTTGATTTATCCAGAAAGCAATGTTACATATGAAATGATGGATGATCTGGTAGGTCTGGTACAGAATATTTTCGTTTTTCTGTTGGTCATGATAGTTTTCTTGACAATTGTATGCTTCCTGCTTCTGCGTCCTCTTAATAAAATCAAACATGCACTGTCCGATTTCTCTGTTGGTATTGATTTAGATGAACCACCCAGAGAAGGAAATGGAACAGAAATAAAAGAAATAACAAATTTGTTCTATCACATGACTGTAAACATTCGTGAACATCTGCAGCATATCGACCAATTAGAACGGGCATACGAACCTTATATTCCACAAAGTCTGATTAGCCTGTTTGGAAAAAATGACATACGAGATATTTCTCCAGCAGACGAAACTGTTATGATGGATGCTGCTATTTTGATTATTGATGCTCAAGGCTTTGCAAAAGCTGTTTCCAAAGCAGGAACTCAGGAAATGTTCCAGTTTGTAAATCACGTGCTGCAGGAGCTGACAGCCTCTATTGAAAATGCAGGCGGCACTGTGATCCAATTTACAGATACAGGTTTATACGCCTTCTTCCAAAACAATCCTGATCAGGCTTTACAGGCAGCTATTGCAGCACAAAAGGCATTGCAGACCATTTCTCTTACAATGGCTGGAGAAGAGATTTCCTTCGGCAGTGGTATCGCTTGCGGTGATCTTCGCATAGGCATTATTGGCTCTGAAGAAAGAATGGAAATCCGTGCTGTATCATCAGAAATGATGTTCGCGCAATCTTTGCAGAAAATCAGCAGCATCTACCATTTGGGAGTTCTGGTTGACGAGGATACCATGGAAAGACTGGATCTGCATATGGAAAACGTAAGGCTGTTTGGTTTTGTGGATGACAGCAAAAAACAGATTTTTGAAGTTTTTGAAGGGCAAAAACCTGATATTGTTATGCTGAAATCTATTACAAAAGCAGATTTTGAGGCAGGTATACATTATTTCCATACAGGTGATTATGCACTGGCAAAAGACTGTTTTATTCGTGTACTGCGCAAAAATAAAGATGATCTGGCAGCAGGCAGGTACCTGACATTGTGCAGCGATCATAGGGAAATGAAAGAAAAAGGAAGGAATATCTTTGAATAATATCGATTGTGGCATCAACAAAGAAAAAAGAATACCTTATCTTAGTGATGACGAATTATGGAAAGATCTTGCAGCAATTATGGAATTTCTTCTCTGGGCAGTACTGCAGAAAGAAGAATTGGAACGCAATGGTGAAGATTCTATGGAACTTCTTTTCAACGTAAGAGAAGAAATAGAAGAAGCAGAAGAAATTATCCAAAGGCGTATAGAGTTGACCAAAATTAGTGGTATCGAGCTCCATACAACAAAATTTTTCTCTCTGTATCGTTTTACGCAGATTGAAAATTTTGCTTTGGTGCTGGCAGGTGTAGTTGGCATGAAGGAATCTCTAATTCCCATTTTTTCTGCTGCAGAAACAGGAAAACATGTGCAGACACCTACAGTTGAAATGGCTCTGCGCCTTTATGCCATCCTGTCAGAACCCAATTTCAAAGAAACAACACTTTTGATTAACGAAACAGGGGATTTCGCGCACTGCTTAGATAAAAATATCAATTCCAGTAAAGCTTGGCATCAGGAAACTTTAGCCTTGCGAAAGTCGCTGCTATCTTATTTGTTGGGGCAGCCTTTTACGATTTCTTATGGCAAATATATAGCCAAAGAGCCTTTGCCAAAACTTTTAGTATACACAGATATTTTGACAAAAGCAGTTTCTGTGGCGGAGCATCAGAAAGTGTCAAACGAACCTCTCGTCATGTATCTTTATGGCAGAAAAAAATCAGGCAAGAAATTATTGGTTTCCTATCTTTCACAATATCTCCAGCGAGCGGTAAACTTTTTGTGCTAGCATGATATTTTTGCAATGTCTGATGAAAAACGGAACAATCTTTTACAGGAAATAAAGCTGAAAATCAAATTGGAAAATGGATTTCTCTGCCTTTATGACATTCCAAACTGGGAGGAGGATCAAGAAAACGCATCTTGCGATTCTCTGTTTTCCAAAGTATTGAATGTAAGTCCTCTTACCGTTGTTTTGGGCGAAGGAAAGCATGATTTTCCTGTATGGGTAACGGAGAACTTTGTATCTTTTCATTTGTGGGATATGACTGCAACAGAAAAAATTTCTGTTTGGTCTTATTTCAGCCGCCTGTATCATGCGGAAGATCAAATTGATGCCACTTTAAACGGAAATAAATATGTCATGAGTGTTGGAGAAATTGAAAATACATTTGCAACGGCATACTTGACATCAGTATCAAATGGAACACCTTTAGAAGCAAAACATGTTGAAAAAGCAGTCAAACAGCGTGGACGAGGCAGCCTTGGAAATTATGCTACGTTGATCAATGGCAAATTTGTATGGGATGATCTGATCGTTGATCCAACAGTAAAACGTCAGATGCAGTATATCTGTGCCCAAGTAAAATATCGAAATATTGTAGGGGAAGAATGGGGCTTTTTTGAAAAGACACCTTATGGTCGTGGTGTCAGTGTGCTTTTTTATGGACCTCCAGGAACCGGCAAAACCATGGCAGTACAGGTCATTGCGGCGGAACTGGGCTTAGAATTATATCGTATTGATTTATCGAAGATGGTAAGCAAATACATCGGAGAAACAGAAAAAAATATTTCTGCTCTGTTTGAACGAGCAAAACAGATGAACGTTATCTTGTTTTTTGACGAAGCAGATTCTTTGTTTGCAAAACGCAGTGAAGTGAAAGATTCCAATGACCGTAATGCAAATGCAGAAACGGCACACTTGCTGCAAAAAATGGAAGAATATGAAGGTATGGTCATTCTGGCAACAAACCTGGTGGACCAGATTGACGATGCTTTCCGGCGCAGAATCAAATTCATGATTCCCTTCCGCTTCCCCGATGTGGAAACAAGAAAAAAACTATGGCATTCTTTGATTCCTGACAAAACGCCATTAGAAGACGGCATCGATCTGGATTTCTTTGCAGAGACCTTTGAGCTTTCTGGCAGTCAGATTAAAGAAATTTTGTGGAATGCAGCTTATATTGCCGTTTCTGATCAAAAGCCGTTAGGGAATGAACAACTCAAAGAAGCCACTATGTGGAACTATATGAAATACGGAAAGCAATTGACAAAAGAGGATTTTGGATATCTGGCTTGAGAAAAAGGTGGTGAAAGTATGCCAAAAGAAATGCTGGAAGAAAAAATAAATGGTCGTGCGCCTACGGCGATTGATTATGCGCTTGCAAATCATAAAGCAGAAACAGGGGACGCACAGCTGGAATTTGAATCAGACGCGGAATTGATGAGCGCAGAATTTGATCGTATGCGCGCTTTTTTGGAACAAAGAAGCAAGCAAAAGCGTTCAAACTCTGTTTTTTTCAGAGTTAACAACCAACCGATTTTAGGTGCAAAAGGTCAGCTTTTACAGGCTGGTGCCATCCCGCTTTTTGCAGGTGCCGCTCTTGATCTGACCAGTTCAGAATTGAAAGGTGAAAAGAAATTTATGAAACCGCCAGAAGCACAGGGTACTGGTGGTATTCTGGTTTTGGCACCACAAAAATTTAATCAGGGGCTTACACTGCCCATCAGCAGTCTGAAACTGAAGGAAAACTTTGTGGAAGGGGAAGTCTCTCTGAATAATCGAAGTGGCTTCCATGGAAATCATGTTCGGTTAACAGCGGAAAAAATACATATTACCAATGAAACAGCGGAATTTGTGAATCCACAAATGATATATAAAACCGAAGAAGCAGAAAGTGCTGTTCCTATTCCAGAGAAAGTAACTGTAACAAAAGAAGGGATTGCTCCTGCTTTTCTTACAAGCAATCTTCGAATCAATGTACCTTCTGCTTCACCTGCTGTTACGAATGATACTACCGATACAGCTGATATCAGCAACGTAACTGATATCAGCAACGTAACTGATACCACCAATGTAACTGATGTTACCAATGTTACCGAGGTAGCCAATGCTCCTGCAGAAGAAACAGCAGAACCAACCGAAGAAGTGGCTCAAATGGAACCAGATCGCATTGTTTTCCAAGGTGGTCCCGGCAAATTTTCCACTAAAAAAGGTATACGTCCTCGAATGCGTATGACATCGTATGATGGATACGTCGTACAGTGGAAAGATGGAAATCTGCTTGCAAGTGTCTATGTTGGGAGCAACGAATACGAACTGAAACTGCAAGCAGGTGAAGCATATCATACGTTTTATTCTGATAGTATTACCGTAGAAGCCCAAGATTCCTTAGGCCTGATCAATGGTATATTATCTGACCTAGGAGTCTCCGATGTGGAAATGGATGACAGCACTCTTTGTTACCATGGACTTGAAATAACCGAGAAGGGTATTTTCTATTCATCCATGAAAAATTCTACTTTGACAACGAATATCGGCGATGACTGGGATGTGAAGCTCGGCAATTCCACAAGTTTTGCACTCTCTGGTGATTTATTGGGCAGTGATGATGACGACGACGATGGTAGTTATTATGATCTGGCGAAAAAAATCTTGGGATTCCTTGGCATTGTCAAAGGAGATGAGGATGAAGGGGAGAGCGAAGAAGAAGCAGAAGATGATGGGAATAAGTTTCAGACAAGTATTCCTTTCATTACATTCCCACTGATTCCCGGTTTGGCTTCTATTGATGCAAAATTTCATGCTGGTGCAGCAATTGGATATAAAGTTGGCGGTTCTGCTAACAATATCGTTGGAATGCTGAAAAAACAGCAAGATGAAACTTTTGGATTCGATCTATCTGCTGCCCTGAAAGGCAACGCTTATGCCGGATTTCAAGTGGGCGTTACAGTAGGTCCCAGCTTTTTGATGAATATCAGTGGTAATATCGGCGCAAAAATCGCTTTAACCGGCAGTGAGGAAGGAAACAACGTTCTTTCAACAAAACTTCATTCAGAATTCAAAAATAACAGATATGGACGTCCTACTTTCCAAAAGGCAGTCATTGATGCCAATGGTGAACTGCGCTTGCGCGCGATCATTGATGCCTCTTTGAATACGCAAATCTTAGGATGGGAAAAAACACTATACAGTTATACCTTCGCAGATTGGGAACTTGCTGCAATTCAAGCAGCAATTCTGGCAACCAGAGAAAATGGAAAATGGACAGCTGATGCTTCCTTCAACTTCCGCATGCTTGGTGGCAGAGTCAACAAAATGTTAGACAACAAAGATGAATTGGAAAAAATGATCACCAAAAAAGAGGAGTCTTATGGGAAGGCTGCTTTTGATGCCAGCCAATCATCCTTTGAAGACGCAAAGCGTATGCTTTATCAATATCAGAACAAAGATACTCCGATGTTTGTAAGCATGGATGAATCAAATTCTGGATTTTTAGATATGAACAAAGTCATCCAGGAAATCCAGCATAGATTCTATGTACAGCTTCGCAGCACCCAAGAAACCATTGCTGCGGAAAGACAGGAAATAGAAGATTTGAAGAATGATAAGGACTACCAGAAATTAGGGAGGAAAATCCAAGCCAACCTGAAAAAACATTCAGACAATTTGCAAAATATCGCTAAGGCATCGGCAGGCAACAGCGGAACAAGTGCATCAACAAAAAGAAGTAGAACAGCTACTGCTCTAACGCCAAGCGAAAAAATTATGAATGCTTATACTACTGGTGGTGGGAATCAAAAAGATTTTTATTCTTACCTGCGGAACAAATCCAAACAGGAAGCTGTTACAGTTGATTCCCTCATTGCTTACGAGGAAAATCGAAGAAAAGAACTGACACAAAAATCCGAAAATAGAATCCAGCAAATGAAAGAATTTGCAGCAGCGCAGAGTATTGCTGAAACAGATAAGACCAAAGGAAGCGTTCTGTTGAAGAAGTATAGAGAACTGGGAGGAAAAGCAGTCAATAAAGCATTGTTTACAGATATTTCCTCTTTGCTGAGATATGAACAGAGCAGACTTTTAGAAAGTCGTTCCCAATGGTTCAGCGGAGCAGCTGCGCGATATCATGAACGCAAAGAACGCATAGATGAACTGGCAAAAAAATTCCCTGATATCGTACAAAATGGTTCGGATGCGCCAAACGCAAGTTTCTTTGACTACTATACGAAAACCATTGGTGCGCGTGGGCTTCTCAACAGATTGGACATTTATTCCAATAGAGAACGCTTATTGGCTTACGAACGCAGTACTGCCCAAAAGAAACTCAGTGGTAATGAAGGCGGTAGGGCTGCAATGCAAAATAGAGAAGAGCTTCGAAAACTGCTTTCCATGGAATCTAAAGATGCGAATGAGGTACAGAAGTGGCAAGTTCCTATGCAAAAGATGCTCGAGGATGAACGAGTGACCTATATGACTGCTACGAAAGAGGATTTTGTTCAGGCATTGTTAAAGAAACAAAGAGCCATGACTTTGAAACAGTCTGTCATGCAAGCTCAGAAAGATAGAAATAGCAAAATTGGCAACTGGTTTTACGAAGCCATAAAAATAGATATCACCATTGACGATCTCATTGCTTATGAAAACAAATGTTTATCTATGATTGCAAATGCAGACAGGCGTCAGCCACATATTGATAGAAAAAACTTCCTCGCAGATCAAAAAACAAAAATAGAATCCGAGCAGAAAAAAAATCCACAATCTGCGGAAAAAATGCTATATGACACCATTCAGGCTTATTTTGGAAAAGCTCGTAAAACACAAAATAATGTCGTCATTCCTTTTGATAAAGGCACTGGGTTCCAGAAAGATGTTCAGCAGCGCGTTAACAAAGAGGATGCTTCTGTTCAGAAATTGTTCAAAAGTAAGAATTGAACATCTGAAGAAACAGAAGACATGCAGAAGCTGAAAGAAGATCCGTCATCTATATATACTTTGGTACGCAGATATGGACTCAGAAAAGGAACAACCATAGATCGCAAGGCAAATAAAGAGATCTTATCTGCTTACGTGAGGGAAAAAGGGCCGAAAGAATATACGTTGGAAGATCTGGATAGATTTTATACTTATCAAATTCATGAAGCCACAAAAGCAACACTTCATTCATCTGAGAAAGCAGACCATATCACAATTTTGGAGGCATTGGAGAGTATGACTGATTACCCCGCAATGCTGAGGAAATACAAGGAGATGGGTCGTGGTAAAAATTTTCTTAGCCATGAACAGAATGATGCGCCCAATTGGGTAACACCCAATATGATTTTGGAATATGAAAGAAGTCGTATGCGTTCTTTTGAGCAGAAACATTTGGATCGTATAGAAGCTTTGCGGACTGCGGAAAGCGGAACTGCGGAAGAACAGGAACAAGCAATCAAAGAGTATGCAGAAAATTCCAAACGCTTCAATGTAAAAGGAAGTGATGAAAGCATAAAAATTTCTTTGCAGGATATTATCAACTCGGAAATTGCTCGTCAGGCGATGAAAATGTCTGTTCATGACCAAAGAATCGCACAGCTTCGTTCAACAGATCCTAAAATGACCGATGAAATGAAGATTAGTGCTTATGATGGTAATCGTTTCGAGCCTGCAAAAGAAGATGTCGACCGTATTTACAGCCAGTACGAACAAAAGATTGCATCGAATCCTGCTTCTATGGCTGAAGAACTGACTGCATTTGAAACACAGGAAAAAGAAAAGCAAGAAGAACGTCAGAAACAGTGGAAGAAATTAGAAACAGATATTTCTGATAGGATAATCATATTAGTGGAACAAGCTGAACAGTGTATGAAAGTTGTACAGGACACAGAAAGTGCCATCAAGAATCCTGACGCTATTTTTGCAAGCGAAGCTAATACAAACAATTATGTTGCAAACGTATTGGATAAAACAAAAACAGGCATGCAGCAAGTACCTGAAATTCTCAAAAACAATGGTCAATGATGAATGCATATAGGAGGAAGAAACATGACAATACGAGATAGTTTTCTGGCATTTGCAGAGAAAAATCATCTGCCGGTGAAGGAAAAACAAGAAAATGGTACAAGTATTTTTTCTTTCCAAATCAGCGGAGAAAAGGGGAAATATGGCGCTTATGCCATGTGCTTAGAAGATGAACGAATGCTGACATTCTTTGTGGATTGCAACATTCGCGTAGAAGAATCCCAAAGAAATACCATTAATACATATTTGATGGAACTGAATTATCAGCTGAAGATGGGTACATTCCAATTAGATCCAACCACTGGCGATGTTACTGTTCGCGCATGTCAGTATATCTTCGGTGATGAAGCGGAACAGAAGTTTTTGGTTGAACGTGTCGTACTTCTTTGTGGTTTAATTGCAGACCACTATTGTCACAATATTATTAAACACCTTCCCGAATAATCTCATAACCAAAACAGGCATATTGAATTTTCCGATGAAACAGGATGTTCGATATGTCTGTTTTTTTCTTTCAAACAATAGGAATCGCATTGACAATAAACGACATTGTGTAGTACAATAATAACGACAGGATGTAGTTAAAGGAGGTGTGTGAACATAAGTATCAGTGATTCTGAAATGAAGGTCATGGAAAAACTTTGGGCGTGTGGGCATATGATTTCTGTTGCTGATGTGGTTGCAGCGTTAAACGAAGATGGGGAAAGCTGGACACATCAGACAGTTGGCACTTTTTTAAAAAGATTAGAAACAAAGGGGATTGTTTCTGCATCAAAAAAGGGGAAAAGCCTATATTATTTTCCTTTACTAAGCAAAGAGCAATTTTACGCAAAAGAAGCTGATCATTTTTTGCAGTCAAAATTTAAGGGGTCTTTGAAGAATTTTTTGGCTGCCTTCTCAAGCGAAAAAAAGTTAAGTGAGGATGAGATACAGGATTTAAAGGACTGGTTTGATGGAATTAATTATAAATAGAGCATTTGTATGTGTTTTATTGCTTTCTGTCAGCGGATTTATTGCCAGCAGTATCTATCTGCTCTTAGAAAAGTTCCTATATCGGATCACTTCAGCGCGGTTTATGGTGATAATCAACACTGTCGTTTTGCTTGCATTTGTTATCCCATTTTATTTTCCAGTATCCATATTGGATGGGAGCGAATATTGTTTCATGCATTATGAGCTTGTGATCATGAAAGGTGCAGATCGGTGCAGCAATCTCGCCGCTTATTGGAGAAGTACTTTTCCATATCTGCACTGCATAGACATGATATGGTTTGCTTTTGTAATCCTTTTTCTTGTCACAAAAATCATACTATATGCATACACAATTTCGAGAATAAAACGGAAATGTTTTGCCATAGAAAGCGACAATTGGCTGGATACATTTGAGAACATTCGCTTGGAACGATCAAAACAAAATGTTTTGTTAGTAGCAAGCAATGATACGAGAAGTCCCTTTACAGTTGGAATAATACATAAATACATTGTAATACCAGCTGTTATGATAAATACATTGGACGAAGAAGAAATCGATTTTATTCTCAGGCATGAATATTGCCATGCTTTGCGAAATGACGTAGCCAGAAAAGTAATTATGGTAGTTTTCGGTTGTCTGAATTGGTTTAATCCTTTGTATTTTCTATTAAAAGAAAACCTTTCCACTTGGATAGAAATTGCCTGTGATGAAACAGTGACCAAGCATTTTGATGAACGACAAAGGAAAAAATACGCAGGTTTGATTATCAAAGTGTTATCGTTGGAAAATATGCCAAAAGAAAAGCATTTTTATTGCATCTGTTATAGCAGTGATCGTATTAAAAGCTATAAGCGGAGAATTCTTGAAGTTTTGCAGGAAAAAAAAGGAACAGGAACATTTGGGAAAATTCTTGTATCGGTACTTACTATATTCTCACTGATTTTCGGCAATATAATTGCAAAAGAAGCAGACATACCTGTGAACATGTTTTTCTCGGATAAAGTTGCAGTATATGACTTGAACGATCCAAATATAACGATTGAGATAATAAAGTCGTAATTTTGCTTTTATACTCATACTGGATACACAGAAAAAAGATTTTCGCTATGCTGTATTTCTATGGGGGAAACGCATCTATTGCATAGCAGGCATGAAGAGATGTAAATGATATGGTGTATCCAGTATTTTTCATTATGTGTTCTAGCTTGCCATTTCATGGATTGAAAGGAGTGTCTTTATGAAGGGGATTCACAGAAATAAGATTATACTTGCAGTATTGGCAGTAGGCATCATAGGAACTGCAATCTACGCTGTGTCCGAGAAAAATGCCGATGCAACAGACAATATTTCTGCAATGACAGGCAGTCCCACAATGGAGAGCCTTCAAAATGACCTGATTGATTATCTGAAAGAAAACCATCCTGAAATCAGATTCGGCAGCCAAAAATATATAGACTATGTTTCAGATGTTTGTATACTTGCAGAAGCAGATCCTGAATTAGCGAAGTTATCAAATTATGAAGAAATTCAATTCTATTGCGCGGAATATTTGCATGAACTGGATGAACAACAAGTAAAAGGGATGATCCCTTTTCTCGGCTTCAAACCCTCCGAAGAATTTCTGTCAAAAACCATTGAGGAAATTCAGCATCAGGTATATATGAAAGAAGAATAAGGTGAAATTTTGTATCAGGCAAACCATTCAATATCATTCTTGGGCCATGCAATATGATAACTTTTTCTTTATGAGCCAACAAGTAAACTTCATACCATAACCACGAAAAACTCCTATGCCATCAGAAACACACATGAAGGCATAGGAGTTTTTCCTATAAACAAATTTATTTGCAAATGCTGTAAAGAAAAGTTTCTTCGAGACAGCTTCATAAGAATTCTTCTGAAGCCAGTCGTCTCGGTTCCCATTATGAAATCAGAAAAAATTATGTTTTCTTCATTGGAACCAGCTTTAGGAACTTCATTTTGTCTTATATTCTAATCTTGTTTTCAGCCATTCCTTCTTTTCGTTTTAAACGGAAATACAATGTTCCCGCTACAATTAAAGAAATCGAGTCCACAATGGGCTGTACCCACATACATCCGTAAAGAGGCATCAATCTATCCATAATGAAGAGCAGGGGAATATCCAAAACACCTTTCCGCAATACGGAAGTGATAAGAGATTCTTTTACTTTCCCCATAGCCTGGAACTGGATTATCATTGGATAACACAGAGACATCATAGGCATTGCTGTAACCATCCTACGCAAAAATCCTGCACTATACGCAATGGTTGTTGCATCCTCAATAAACAAAGCAGACAGCTGCGGTGCAAACAATTCATAGCAAACCAGACAAAGCAAAGAAAAAGAAAGTGAAATTATACAGCCAAATCGAAAAGACTTCCGTCTTCTAGTTTGATTGCCGGATGCGTAGTTGTATGCCAGCAAAGGAAGCAGCCCACTGGATACACCAATGGAAAAATAGAGCGGCAATTGATCCAGCTTTTTCACAATTCCCAATGCTGCAACCGCTTCTGTTGCATATTTCGATACAAATTTTGCCTGTGCTGCAATGGCGACAACGGTTAAGGCATATTGTACTGCTGACGGAAATCCAACAGACAAAATACTTTTTAAATGTAATTTCGTATACCGCAAGTATTTCGGATCAATATGAATCACTGAGTTTTTTCTCATTCGATATAAAGAAATCAGGAAAAATACAGTTGCCAAAACATTGGAAAGGGCTGTTGCCATACCTGCACCGACAGCGCCCAATCCAATAAACTGCGGCAATACAAAGAGTGGGTCTAAAATGATATTGATAATCCCACCCAAAGAAACACCAAAGGACGCCAATCCTGCACTACCTTCTGAACGAATCAAATTGGCAAGAAGGGTATTCATGACCGTGAAGGGACCACCTAAAATAACCACATATTTCGCATATCCCATAGTCAGCCCATAAGTTTCCTCCGTTGCTCCGCAAAGAAACAGGATAGGGCGAGCCAAAAGGAAAAATACCAGTGAAAACAAGCAAGCACAAACCAGTCCGCCCCAAAAAGAAACCGAAGCAATCTGCTTTGCCCGTAATGTCTGTTTTTTACCCAACGCTCTGGCAATGGCACTGGCGCCGCCCACACCAAACAAATTGGAAATTGCAGTGAGCATAACAAAAGAGGGAGCAGCAATGGTAATTGCAGCTGTTTGATGCGGATCATTGAGCATCCCTACAAAATAAGTATCCGCCAAATTATAAATAAGTGCAATCATTTGGCTGACAATGGCAGGAACAATCTGTTTGCACACTGCCTGATGAACGGGCAGCGTTTCAAAAATCGCAGTACGATTTGCAGCATTCATGACAGCATCTCCTTTTCTTCATTTTTGATATTCTCGTAAGCCATTTTCAGCAGGCGATAGAATGTTTCCTGTTCTTCTTCCGTCATACCAGATAATAATCTTAATACAGTTTGTTCTCGATTGTGCGCCATTTTTACTCCTAATTCCTTCCCGCTCTCTGTAGGAGAAATGGTACGGCACCGCCCATCTACTGCAGAAGGAGTAAGAGAAACAAGACCTTTTTCTTCTATTCTCTGTACCAGCCCACGGGCAGTCTGATGAGTGATCTCCAAATAATCCTTTAAATCTGTTACTGTACTTTCCGGATTCGCCAGAAAGTATTGAAGACTATCGGCCTGGCTAGTTGTCAAACCAAGGGCTTCCAAATGACGGTTTCTATTTTTAATGATTGTATTTGCTAATTTTAAAATCAAGCGTCCCAATTGATGCGCATTCTCATAATCCATCATATCCTTCCTTTCTGAATCATATGCTTATGATCTCAATTATTTTACAGCTTGCTGTATATTTAGTCAATGAAAGTCCCTCTAAGAATAAAAATTTTGACAAGAAACAATAAAATTTGTCTGATAAACGTAAAAAAACAGTTAAGATTGCTGAAATCCCCTTTAAAAATCAATGTTTTTGGTGCATGATATTGAAAAATCCATTTTTTACGACAAAAGGAGGGAATTTTAATGGAGTCTTATGATTTTTTGCTGTTTGTTGCGATCATCCTGCTATCTACCAAAATATTTAGTTTACTTTCGCAAAAAGTAAATATGCCGCAAGTTGTAGGTGCACTTTTGGTAGGCGTACTTTTAGGACCAAGCTGTCTAAACATCTTACATGAAACAGATTTCCTTGAGAAATCAGCAGAAATCGGCGTAATCTTTCTGATGTTTCTGGCTGGTCTTGACACCGATTTGGAGGACCTGAAAGCAACTGGTAAATCTTCCATTATCATTGCCTTCGTTGGTGTTTTGATTCCCCTTGGAAGCGGATTTTTGACTTACTATTTGTTCTTCCAAGGTGAAAGACCCGATTCTGTTTTATTCTTAGAAAGTGCTTTTATTGGTACTGTTTTAACAGCCACATCTGTAAGCATTACAGTTGAAACGCTGCGGGAAATGGGAAAATTAAGAGGAAGAGTAGGGGCATCCATTCTTGGTGCAGCCATCATTGACGATATCTTAGGGATTATCGCGCTGACGGTCATCACCAGCTTCACAGTACCTGATGTTAAAATCTGGGTTGTATTGATAAAAATCGTATTATTCTTTGTTTTCATCGGTGTTTGTGGATTTTTTGTATTCCGCTTATTCCGCAAGCTGGAAATTGTCTATGGAACCAAAAGAAGAGTTGCAATTTACGCAGTTTCTTTCTGCCTTTTAATGGCATATATTTCAGAAGTATTTTTTGGTGTTGCAGACATCACTGGAGCATATTTTGCAGGATTGATTCTGTGTAACGTTACAGAAACAAAATCTTACATTGCATCGAAAATTAACATTACGTCCTACATGTTTTTCACGCCAATCTTCTTTGCAAGCATGGGGATCAAAACCGTTGTGACAGATATGTCAACGGAACTCATTTTCTTCACCATTGCACTGTTGCTGGTTGCCATACTTTCCAAAATCATTGGATGTGGGTTTGGTGCAAAGATATGCGGATTCTCAAATATGGATTCCTTAACCATTGGGGTGGGGATGATTTCCAGAGGGGAAGTTGCGCTGATTGTTGCACAGAAAGGAGAGCAGGCTGGATTGATTTCAGATTCGCTTTTCCCTGCCATCGTTCTTGTTGTTATTGTAACAACGCTGATCACACCAATTTTGCTAAAACTAGTCATGCAGGTAAGTGATCGAAAACTAGCAGAGCAATGCGAAGCATAAAATATTCGGAAGCATAGCAAAAGGTCATTCCATACTGAAAAATGATGGAATGACCTTTTTATGTGTTTGAAAATAATTTTCCCGATTATGATGCGCTATTCAGATTTTCCAATGCCAGTTCCACATTTTCAATCTGATTGGAATCCGGATATGTGGATTTGATCTTATCATAATATTCTTTTGCCTTAGCAGTATCTTTTTCTTCTTCTGCGATTTTCGCTAAATAGTAATAGGCATCATCAATAAAGTTTTCTGTTGTTGTATATTTCAAGCATTTTTCCAGATAAGGCTTTGCATCCGTGAAATTATTGCTCAAAAATTCACTTTTCCCTTTGGTATATAAGGAATTGGCAGCCTGAGGATAAGCTTCTGTTTTTACAGATTCGTATTTCTGCAGATCTTCATCACTGAATCCAACTGTTTCAATGCTGTCTAATGTAGCAACACATTCTTCAAACTGCTTATCATTCAGCTGAGAAACTGCTGTTTCCAATAATTCCAGATTGGCCTGTTTTGTTTCTTCGCTGCGCAGCTGTTTATTTTCTGCTTCCAGTGTTGTTACTTTTTCACGCATTGCCAAAACTTCTTCTGGCGTCATATTTGTTTCGCCCTGATAACTTTCTACTTGTGCCTGCAATGTTTCAATGGTTTTATCTTTATTTTCATTGATCGCGGGCAAAACAAGCACCAGCAAAACAAGGGCAGTTGCTACAATACCTACACCAAAAGCAATCAGATCACGATGTTCCAATGCACCAATTTTTTTCTTTTCAGAACGTTTATAGCGGGGCATAGGAGGCGCACTATCTGTTTTTTTCACAGATATACCCTGTGCAACTTCAGCACCGGAGGCACGTTTTTTCTGCTTGCCAACAGAACCCCTGCGTTCCTTACCAAGTTCCTGACTATATCGAAGGGCAATGGGGTTATTGACATCTTTACGCAATACCGCATCTATAAAGTGCTGAGCACGCTTTTCATTATGTTCCATCAGACAACACAAAGTCATCAAGTTATTGGCATCAATAAAGCCTGGGCTTAAATCCAGACTTTTCTTCAGCTGAATGATGGCAAGATCATCACTTCCCTGATGGAGGTAATGCAGTGCCTGATTATACAGGCGCACAGCATCATTGTACTGATCCATTTCTCTGGCATGCTTCTGCAAATATTCAATATATCCGGCAGCAGGATTATTTTCACTGACCAGAGAGTTGCTGACAATCCAATGCTTCAACGCGTCTGCCATACGTCCTGTTTCTGCGTAGACCAATCCCAGCAGATTCCGTGCCTGATAGTTATTTTTATCAAATAAAATACTCTGTTCCAATAAGGTTGCCGCAGCAGAAAGATCCTGCGCCAAAGCCGCTTCCAAACCGTCATTATATAAACGGATAGAAGCGTTTCGTGCTTTTTTAAAGATATATGTATCTACACCGCAGGAAGGGCAGAGAAAGCCATTTGGAACAATATTGCCGCAGTTAGGGCATTTCATAATCCATCGACTCCTTTACGCTTCCTCAGCCTGGCTGGCAGAGGGATCCTGTGGTTTGTTTTCTTTTGCAATATGCTGTAAAATGTCCAGCAGATCCTGCATCTGAGAAGGCTGCAAGGCACTTTGTATATCATCCAGCTCCATCAAAGGCTGGTATTTTTTCAATTCTTCTTTAAAGTTCAACATCTATATATTCCTCCAATCACAATGAAAGTATATATTCTCGAATTTCGCCAATCATGTATAAAGAACCGCAGCACAGAAGCATGTCTTCCGAATCTGTTATTTCCAGTGCGCGGTCAAAAGCACGCGGAATTTCTTTTTCCAGTATCACTGGTTTATGGAAATGGGCTGTTGCCTTTGCAAGAGATCCCAAATCCAGTTTTCTCTCACTCAAAGGTTCCGTCAGAACAGCTTGATGAATCAAAGGGAAAATTTCTGACAACATAAGCGGATATTCTTTATCGCCCAGTACACCAAGCACCAATGTGATTTTTTTCCCATTCACATAATGGGGCAAAGACTGTGCCAATTTCGCAATACCATCTGCGTTGTGCGCACCATCCAAAAGCACAAGAGGATGCTTTTTCACAACTTCCATGCGTCCATTCCAAGAAGCATGCAAAATTCCTCTGCGAATGGTTTCTTCTGTCAAAGGCAGTCCAAGCTGCTGTAAAATCGCACAGGCATTCAATACTGTTATACAGTTGGAAATTTGGTAATCGCCCGAAAGAGGCAGTGTCATTTCTTGATAATCAATAAGATGATTTTTCACGGAAAAAATGGTTCCGTCAAAATCCTGTTTATGAACGGAAATCTGATTTTCAGTTTCGCAGTAAAAAGGAGCGGAAAGAGCCTGCGCCATTTCCTTAGCCATATTATATACTATTTTTTCCTGAGAATACAACACCACAGGGCAATTTTTCTTGATGATTCCGCATTTTTCACGGGCAATATCAGAAAGTGTATTTCCCAAATAATCCATATGATCCATGCTGATGGACATAATCAGACTTAAAAGAGGTGCTTCAATCACATTGGTCGCATCATATGTTCCGCCCAATCCAACTTCCATAACAGCTATATCTACCTGTTGTTCCGCAAAATAATGGAATGCCGCAGCTGTAACGATTTCGAAAAGAGTTGGAACATCTTCTCCTGCCGCTGCCATCGCTTCACAATGCGTACGCATCAGAGAGATTTCCTCCGCAAACTGTTCGTCAGAAATTTCCTGACCATTAATGACAAAACGTTCATTATAACGATGCAGATGAGGTGATGTATAAGAAGCCGTTTTACAGCCGCTTTCGCGCAGCACAGAAGAAAGCATTGCCACGGAAGAACCTTTCCCATTTGTCCCTGCCACGTGAATGCAGCGCAGTTTTTTTTCAGGATTGCCAAGTCTTTTCAACAAAGCACGAATACGTGATAATCCTGGAACAGATGCAAATCCTACTTCTTCTTCCAGATATTTGATTGATTCCATATAATTCATGTTACACACCTCTGCTTTCAGTCTGTATTTCATTATAACAGGTATGGAATTTTCTGCAAGTTTCTTCGGGAATCTACAGTATTTTTTAGGATTTTTTTAAATATTGTGCAACATCAAAGAAAAGGTTGTCGGAAATGAAGGAAAAAGGTATAATAAGTAAGATTGAGAAATCAAAGGAGGAAGCTAGATATGGATGAACACAGCAATCGAAGCGATGAACAGGCAAGCCAGCAGCAAAGCCGGGCACCTGAACAAAGACGTTCGATGCAAAGAGATATGGAGGAAGAATTTTCCACCACTTATTTCCCCCGCAGAGACAGAAGCAATACCACATATTACGGGCAGCACACAGCTCGTCCTTCTGCTCCACGGGAAAGTACAAGAATCAAAGAAGAAAAGGCAGCAGAACCTCAGCGTATGGAAGAGGAAAGTGTGACAAAAATTCCACGGCGAGATCCTGAGTTTGAAAACACTTATGTTCCACGCAGAGCTTCCAGAGAAGAAAAATGGAACAGTCGTATGGAACGAGAGCTGCAGGAAACCACCATGTATCGTAAGGTGGAAACGACCAAAGAACGCAGAGAAAGTTCCCGTAGAGACTCGTCTCGCAGAGATACATCTCACAGAGAAAGCTCCCGCAGAGAAACAGTATATCGTGAGCCAAGCAGCAGAAGCACAACGGAACGCTCGAAACCGAAAAAGCATAAACGGAAACTTTCAAAAGGTTTCAAAGGGCTTATTGTACTTGTTGTTGCGCTGATGATCGGCATTTTCTCTTTCCAATTTATGAAAGGGATCATGATGATGGATGGCAGTACAGAAAACCTGACCGGTGAAACAGTTTCCGTTACCATCCCTTCCGGCTCTACAACATCCGATATTGCAAATATTCTGAAGGAACAGGGATTGATCTCCAACACCTTTACATTCCGTTTGAGCAGTAAAATCAACGGATACGACGGAACGTATCAGATGGGTACCTATGATGTGGATACAGGTATGACACCGACACAGATTATGGCGCTTCTGCAGTCCGGTGAAGTCAGCACGAAGAACAAACTGACCATTCCAGAAGGCTACACTGTAAAACAGATTGCGGATCGTGTAGCTGAAACAGGTATTTGCACTGCTGAAGAATTTATCACAGAAGCCAACACAGGTACATTCCCCCACAGCTTCCTGAAGGATCTTCCGGATCGTGAATACCGTCTGGAAGGCTATCTCTTCCCTGATACTTATTTCCTGACAGAAAATATGACTGCTCATGAAATCATTTCCATGATGCTGGATCGTTTCGAGCAGATGTATACGAAGGAATATCAGGATGCCGTAGCTGCAAGCGGTCATACACTTGATGAAATCGTTACCATCGCTTCTATGATAGAAAAAGAAATCACACTGGATGAAGAACGCGCAAGAGCAGCAGGCGTAATCTATAACCGTTTGGAACAGGATATGTCTTTGGGTATTGACGCTACTGTACTGTATGCCGTTGGAAAAACAGGCGGAGAACTGACACAGGCAGATTTGCAGACAGATTCTCCTTACAATACCAGATTGAACAAAGGTCTGCCTTTAGGCCCTATCTCCAATCCCGGTGAAGCATCCTTTAAAGCTGCTTTGTATCCAGAAGATAATGACTATTTGTATTATGTAGTAGAAGCAGCTGGTCAGAGCAACCATGTATTCTGCAAGACCAATGAAGAATTCCTGACTGCCAAAGAAAAATATCAGGCAAGCCTGGCACAGTAATTTTGAGGAGAGAATAAAGAATGAATTATGTAACAGACGATACCATGAACGCCTATCTGCGCACAGTACAGCCTATGTATGATGGTGTTCTGGGTGAAATCCAGCGGGAAGCCATTGCGGCAGAAGTACCCATTATCCCGCTGGAAACAGCAAGACTTTTGAGCGTACTTCTGACCATGCAGAAGCCAAAACATATTTTGGAAATCGGTACTGCTGTGGGATTTTCAGCAGGACTCATGTGCCGTTACCTGCCGGAAGACGGTACGGTAACAACCATTGACCGCTTTGAAGTGATGCTGAAAGACGCAAGAGTAAACATCAAACGAATGGGACTGGAAGACAAAATCAAAATCCTGGAAGGCGATGCGGCAAATATCCTGCCCACACTGGAAGGCCCTTACGATGTAATTTTCCTGGATGCAGCAAAAGGGCAGTATGGCAATTTCCTGCCTCACTGCCTGCGCCTGCTTCCTGTTGGCGGTCTGCTGATTGTTGATGATGTGTTGCAGGGCGGCACCATTGCGCAGACCCGTTTCAGTGTGCCTAGACGGCAGAGAACCATCCATAAACGCTTGCGGAACTTCCTGTGGGATATTACACATAATGATGCCCTGGAAACTTCCATCATTCCCATTGGGGATGGCATGGCACTTTGCTATAAGAAGAAAGAAATTCCTGTAACACTAGAAGGAGAACAAAATGATGCAGAATAAAATCAAACCAGAACTGCTGGCACCTGCCGGTGATCTGGAAAAATTAAAAATCGCGGTACTGTATGGTGCAGATGCCGTTTACATTGGCGGCGAAGCATACAGCCTTCGTGCAAAAGCGAAAAATTTCGATAAAGAAGCTATGGCAGAAGGGATCCGTTTTGCCCATGAACATGGTGCAAAAGTATATGTCACAGCCAATATCTTTGCTCACAATGCAGATTTTGAAGGTATGGCTGACTATTTCAAAGAAATTTATGAACTTGGTGCTGATGCTGTACTGATTTCTGACCTGGGTGTATTTGCTGTGGCAAGAGAAGCGGCTCCTGATCTGGAAATCCATGTTTCTACACAGGCAAACAACACCAACTACCAGAGTGCCCGCATGTGGTATCAGTTGGGTGCGAGACGTGTGGTTGTTGCCAGAGAACTTTCCCTGCGTGAAATTCGCGAAATTCGCGAAAAAATTCCTACGGATATGGAAATCGAAGCCTTTGTTCATGGTGCTATGTGCATTTCTTATTCTGGCAGATGCCTGCTGAGCAATTACCTCAGCGGTCGTGATGCCAATAAAGGCGCTTGTGCCCATCCCTGCCGTTGGAAATACCATTTGGTTGAAGAAACACGTCCCGGTGAATATATGCCCATTGAAGAAAACGAAAGAGGTACTTACATTTACAATTCTAAAGACCTTTGCATGATCGACCATATTCCTGATCTGGTCGAAGCCGGCGTAGTCAGCCTGAAAATCGAAGGCAGAATGAAAACTCCTTTCTATGTTGGCACAGTTATCAAGGCATATCGTCAGGCAATTGATGATTTCTTCGAAGATCCAGCAAAATATGAACAGAAACGCGAGTATTATCTGGATGAAGTATCCAAAGCAAGTCATCGCGACTACACAACCGCATTCTATTACGGCAGACCTGATGGCAACCAGCAGGTTTATACCAACAATTCCTATATCCGTCCTTATGATTTCATTGGCGTGGTACAGGAAGCAAGTGATGCAGAAGGTTATGCATGGATCGAACAGCGCAATAAATTCTCTGTGGGAGAAGAAATTGAAGTCATGCCCGCAAAAGGCCCTTCATTCTCTATGACCGTAACAGAAATTTATAACGAGGCTGGCGAATCTGTTGAATCTGCGCCGCATCCACAGGAAAAACTGCGGGTGAAATTCTCCCAGCCAGTACAGCCTTTTGACATGATGCGTAAATTTCTTTCGGATACGAAATAAAAAAACTTGATTTTCAATGGATTTCCATTTATGCTAATAAGTGTAACAATTTAGTAAAGGAAAAGGATAGGGCTTATGGAATTAACACAATGTATCAACTACTTGCTGACAACTGCACAGCATTCTGTGTTTCAGTATCTGAACGGAAAGTTATCGGAATATGATGTGACACCTTCTCAGTATGGGGTACTGAGTTGTCTTTGGCAGCGTGAATTTGCAACACCAAAGCAGATTTCTGAAATTCTTTGTCTGGAAACTTCCACCATTTCTGGTGTGCTGGACAGAATGCAGAAAAAAGGACTCATTGACCGTGTGATCAATCGGGATGACAGACGGGAAGTGCGTGTGGTGCCGACAGAAAAGGGGAAAGCATTGGAAGAACCCATATCCAAAATCATAGATGAAGTCAATGAAGAAGTTTTAAAGTGTTTTACAGATGAAGAAGTGGCATTGCTGAAAAATCAGCTGCGCACGATTGCAGAAGGGAAACATTTCTAATTTCATATGATTTACAGAAGCAGGTGTTTATCGCCTGCTTTTTCTTTATGTATCAGGGCATTCAGCCCTGTGTACCCTCCAAGGCACGGCAGAGTTTCTGCAGTGCCTTTTTTTCAATTCTGGAAACATAAGAACGGGAGATACCGAGTTTTCTTGCAATTTCCTGCTGTGTCAGTGCATCATATTTACCTAAGCCATATCTGAGACACACAACGAATCGCTCTCTAGGTGTCAAAACTTTTTCTATGGCAGTGATTAACTTTTGAGATTCTATGGTGAAATCAAGGGCAGCTGCAAAATCCGGCGCATTTGTATTGATGATATCCAGCATAACAATCTCATTTCCATCTCGATCTGTTCCCACAGGCTCATAAAGGGAGATTTCATTCTGTGTTTTCTTGACAGCCCTCAAATGCATCAAGATTTCATTTTCAATACACCTGGATGCATAAGAGGCAAGTTTACTTTTCTTCTCAGGTTTAAAGGTTTGAATCGCTTTGATCAACCCCACTGTTCCAATGGAGATCATTTCTTCCGTATCTTTTGGAGAAGTGGTATATTTTTTTGCAATGTGTGCCACTAAACGCAGGTTGTGCAAAATCAGACGTTCTTTTGCCTCCGCTTTTTCCTTTTCCGTACCTTGAAAGTAAATCTCCAGCGTTTTCTGTTCCTCCTGAGAGGAAAGCGGTTTGGGAAAAGAACCGCTTCCACTACATGCACAGGCCCCCATCAGACAAAAAAATGCCAGCAGCAAAATCGCCACCCCCGTTTTTGCGATTGATTTATTCTATGCAGCTGCCCTTTTGTCTGTGCCTGTCAGAGAATGTTTGAATCTGTCCTTTTTTGCAGGGACAAGAGAGGACATGGCAGAATTTGCAGGACGAAACATCGAAAAAGCAAGTCAAAATCAGGTATAGTGGAAGTCGAGAGGAGGAAAATTATGGAGATAACATGGAAAACATTAGATCATATTTTGATGGTAAAAATCAACGGTGATATAGATCATCACACATGCGAAATACTGCGGCAGCGGGTGGATCAGGCTTTGGAAAATACCAACAGTCGCAGCATTCTTTTCAGTTTCGCGCAGGTGTCTTTTATGGACAGCTCTGGCATTGGTGTACTTATTGGACGGTATAAACTGGTGCAACGTCTGGGCGGCAGAATTGCAGTCGCTTGCCCCAGTGACCGCATCAGAGAGATTTTTCGTCTATCCGCCCTTGATAAACTCTTTCCGTTTTTCGAAACCGAAGAAGCTGCTCTTGCGGATTTGAAAGGGGGAATGAAAAAATGAGAAATCAAATGCGGATTTTTTTCGACGCTGTTTCCGAAAACGAAGCCTTTGCCAGACTGGTAGCAGCCGGCTTTTTTGCCCAGCTCAATCCTACCATAGCTGAAATCACAGATGTGAAAACAGCTGTTTCTGAAGCCGTCACAAATGCAATCATTCATGGGTATGAAGGAAAGGGCGGAACAGTAGAACTATTTTGTGCATATGATGAGAACAGACTGCAAATAGAAGTTGCCGACCGAGGCATAGGCATCACAAATATTGCTCAGGCAATGGAACCGCTGTATACATCAAAGCCTGAGCTGGAACGTTCCGGTATGGGATTCACCATCATGGAAACTTTTATGGATAAAATGCGTGTAGAAAGCATTCCTCATTTCGGTACCAGAGTATATATGGAAAAAGACCTCAAAACGGAATGAGGTGACAGCCTTGGATCGAACACGGGAATACATTCGTCAGGCACAGGAAGGAAATCAAGAAGCAAAAGAAATGCTGCTCCAAGAAAATACGGGATTAATTTGGAGCATTGTAAAAAGATTTTATGGGCGTGGATATGATCCGGAGGATTTATACCAAATTGGTGCCATTGGGCTGCTCAAGTGTATCGACAATTTTGATTTTTCATATGACGTGAAATTCTCCACCTATGCCGTTCCGATGATTATGGGAGAAATTCGTCGTTTTTGTCGGGATGACGGCATGCTGAAAGTCAGCCGTACACTGAAAACACTAGCTGCACAAGCAGGGCAGATGCGAGAAAAAATGACAAAAAATCTCGGTCGAGATATCACATTACAGGAATTGGCAAATGGCCTTGGAATTGCATTAGAGGAACTTTTGCCTGCATTAGAAGCTACAAAAGATGTAGAAAGCCTATCTGCTTCGTTGTTTGAAGGAGAAAACGGCAAAAAGACGGAGTTAGAAGAGCGCCTTGGGAAAGCGGAAGAAGAAGAAATCGTCGACCGTTTGTTTCTAGAAGAAGCCCTAAACACACTGCCTCATAGAGAACGGCAAATCTTAATGCTGCGGTATTTTGGAGATCTTACTCAATCTCAGATTGCGAAACGCCTAGGCATATCCCAAGTACAGGTTTCCAGAATTGAAAAACGTGTGTTATCACAAATGCGGGAAAAGTACGGAAACCAAAGAAGATAAGCCAAACAAAAAAGGATTTCACCCCAAGCAGGAGGAAATCCTTTTCTTTTATCAATCTATTTTGCGACCGCATTTCGGACAAAACGTAAAGTCTTCTGAAAGCAAATAACCACATTCGGGACAATGGCGTTCATGATATGGATCAGACCCAACAATGGTTAAATCTTCATCTTCCAACGTCACAGATTCTCCTCTGGCAATGGCTTCACCTTTTTCTTTGGGAATGGAAAATACCGTATTGCAGCAGTTGGATACAGCAAAATATTGGCGATTCCACTTGAATATAGGAATGAAAAAGAATGTAAAGCAAGTATACGTCATAAATACGGAAATGCTGCTGTAACGGCCACATTTTTTACAAATAATAGTTTGTATAAAATCAAGAGCTTTCTGTGCGGTATTGATACCACCAATAAAAATCATAAAAACACCTCATTTTGTAAGAAAATCATTATTTTTTCGGATTCTATTTTACTTCGGTTGATATCCATGATAAAATATTTCCAAATAAATTGCAACGGATTTTTCAGAAAGGAAGGATTGGACATGAAAGTAGCAAAATTGGTATTAAGCGCAGTATCTTTGGCAGTGGCAGCGGGCATGTTAACATTGTCTATCATTGATATGTTTTCAAAAGAAGAATATTAAAATCCTGTTTTTCTTGGAATAAAAGGTATAATGCATACAGAATTGGGGTAAAATCTGAGAAAACAGGCAGATTCAAGAAAAAATACGCAAAAAATTCCAAAAAAATGCAAAGATTTTCTTTGTAGAAATGAAATTTTGTGGTATACTATGGAAGTGGGCGGTTGCACTGCCGAGATAAATTCGCAGCCGCATCATTGAAAAGAAAAAAGAGGAGGAATTGAATATGGTAAAAGTTGGTATTAACGGATTTGGTCGTATTGGTCGTCTGGTATTCCGTGCTGCGATCGAAAGAGGCGATGTAGAGGTTGTTGCAGTAAACGATCCTTTCATCGATCTGGATTACATGATGTATATGCTGAAATACGATTCCGCACACGGTCGTTTCAACGGCAAAATGGAAGCAAAAGACGGCAAACTGGTTGTTGAAGGTCATGAAGTAACAGTTTTCAACTGCATGGATCCCAAAGACATCCCTTGGAAAGAAGCTGGTGCTGAATACGTACTGGAATCCACAGGTCTTTTCACAACAATGGATAAAGCATCTGCTCACTTCAATGGCGGCGCGAAAAAAGTTATCATTTCCGCTCCTTCCGCAGACGCTCCTATGTTCGTTATGGGTGTAAACAACGAAACATATACAAAAGATATGACAATCGTTTCCAACGCATCCTGCACAACAAACTGCCTGGCACCTCTGACAAAAGTTATCGATGATAACTTCGGTGTAGTAGAAGGTCTGATGACAACAGTTCATTCCACAACAGCTACACAGAAAACAGTTGATGGTCCTTCCAAGAAAGACTGGAGAGGCGGTCGTGCTGCTTCTGCAAACATCATCCCTTCCAGCACAGGTGCTGCAAAAGCTGTAGGTAAAGTTATCCCTCACCTGAACGGCAAACTGACAGGTATGTCCTTCCGTGTACCTACAATCGACGTATCTGTTGTTGACCTGACATGCCGTCTGGAAAAACCCGCAACATACGAAGAAATCAAAGCAGCTGTAAAACATGCTTGCGAAAACGAAATGAAAGGTATCATGGAATACACAGACGAAGACGTTGTATCTTCCGACTTCCTGTCTGATGCACATACTTCCATCTTCGATGCAAAAGCTGGTATTGCTCTGAACGATCACTTCGTAAAACTGGTTGCATGGTATGATAACGAATGGGGCTACAGCAACAAAGCTCTGGACCTGATCAAACACATGTACAAAGTAGATAACGAATAATTTCTTATCTGATTCACAGAGATATTATGAGAGCCAAAGGATAATTCCTTTGGCTCTTTTTTATCGTATTCATTTGAAAAAACAATTGAAAAAACAATTGAAAAAACAATGCCCTTGTCAGTTTCTTCATAAAAAACAAAGAAAGCCGAAATCCCTATCATATAGAAGATTCCAGCTTTCTTATTCTATAAAATTATATTTGATATGTTTTTTCTGAAGACAGCCGTTGCAACTCCCCATAAGAAATTCTGGAAAAGAAAAAACAATGTTTTCTTAAGGAGAGACCGCTTCTCTGACAGTATTTTTTTATTATTTTTCTTCGAAACGTTTTTTCAATACAACATAGTGATTGTAATTACTTTTATCTCCGCCATTATCAGGGAAAAGACAGAAGGGAAGGCTGTCAGTATCTCTGTGTTTTTTCACACAATCACAGCATTTTCCGTGATTGGGGCAAGTTGTTTTAGGACAAGCACATTCTGTAACATTAGGACATCTCATGCCATAACCTCCTTTAACAATTCCGCAATTTCTTCTGCTTTTGCCACTCTGCCAGCAATCAATACCTTTTGGTCATACACCAATGCAGGGGTTGTCATAACGCCATATGCGGCGATTTTGCTGAAATCAGTAACATGTTCTACGGGCATTTCTTTGCCAAGCATCTTCAAAGCTTCTACTGTATTATCTTCCAAGGTGTTGCATTTTGCGCAGCCGCTTCCTAAGATTTTTACCAAGGATGATACTTCTACTTTTTCTGTTTTTTTCTTTCCAAATAAACCCATTTTAAAAACTCCTTTCTATTACTTAAAACATAAATGAAAATGCATTAAATAAATAACCAATGAAAATAATACCAATTGTAACAATAACCGTAAATGTAAGCAACAGCTTTGGTTTCACTGCCTTTCTCAGCATAATCAGAGAGGGCAGGGAAAGGGCCGTTACAGCCATCATAAAAGATAAGACAGTTCCAAGTCCAGCACCCTTAGCAAACAAACTTTCTGCAACGGGAATTGCGCCAAAAATGTCAGCATACATAGGAACACCAACCAAAGTAGCAAGGGGAACGGAATACCAATGACTGCCTCCCAAAAGCGCTTCCACATATTTTGTTGGAATAAAATTGTGAATAGCAGCTCCAATGCCTACGCCAATAAAAATATATGGCGCTACTTTCTTTATGGTCGATACAAGCTGTTCCTTAGCGTATACAATACGATCTCTTCGTGTTAACGACTCAGCTTCTATGTCAATTGCAGGGGCAGAGCGGATAAAATCTTCCACATAAGCCTCCATGCCCATTTTTTCGATCAGAAGGCCACCCAGCACTGCAAGTACCAACCCGACAATGACATAAGCCACAGCAATTTGAAGTCCAAAAATGCTGGTAATCAAAATCAAAGAGCCAAGATCTACCAGCGGAGATGAAATCAAAAAAGAAAACGTAATCCCTACCGGTAAGCCTGCACTTGTGAATCCAATAAAAAGGGGAATGGATGAACAGGAACAAAAAGGTGTTACTGTTCCCAACAGTGCAGCAAAGATATTGGCTGATATCCCGCGAAACTTTGACAAAATCTGTTTTGTCCGTTCCGGTGGAAAGTAACTTTGAATATAAGAAATGCCAAAAATCAACACAGAGAGCAAAATAAAGATTTTGATCACATCATAAAAGAAAAATTGCAAACTTCCGCCAAGTCTGCTTTCCAAATCCAATCCTAATCTGGAGAGCAAATTACCAATGATAACATTCAGCCATTTCATGCCCAAAATCTGATTTTGAATGAAATTCCATATTTCCAAATGAATAACCCCCAATACATTTATATATTTAAAATTATCTATTTGTTGAATAAAGAAACGTACATTTCTTTATTCCTCACTTGTAAAAATCACATCATCTTTCTTCATTTTAGCAGTTGTCTGTAAAAATGCTGCAATTTTTTCAAATTGATCTGCATTCAAGCGATAGTGCATCCACTTACCATCTTTTCTTCCTACCACCAAATCTGCATCACACAGAATTTTCATATGGTGGGAGAGAGTGGGCTGCGTGATGTGCATTTCATCCAACAGCATACAAGCACATCTTTCTTCACCTTGAAGCATTCCTAAAATCCGTAATCTGTTTTCATCTCCAAGAGCTTTAAAAATTTTCGCCAGTTGATTGGGTTGTTCTGTCATGTTCTCACCTCATATTCATAATCGTCTATATAAGTATATAAAACACATCGATAATTGTCAATATATAAATAGATATCTTCACAAAAAACTTTAAAAGAAAGTGGGGGAGTGAAATAAAAAAGGATGGGAATATTTCATCCCATCCTTGAATTCGTTCCTGATTCTTATTTGAAGTATCTGTTATACAGACCCAGGAATGCTTTACCGTGTCTAGCTTCGTCACGACCCATTTCATGTACTGTGTCATGGATTGCATCCAGGTTAGCCAGTTTAGCACGTTTAGCCAGGTCGAATTTACCAGCGCAAGCGCCGTTTTCAGCATCGATACGCAGTTCCAGGTTTTTCTTTGTGGAGTCTGTTACAACTTCACCCAGCAGTTCTGCAAATTTTGCAGCATGTTCAGCTTCTTCCCAAGCAGCTTTTTCATAGTACAGACCAACTTCAGGGTAGCCTTCTCTATGAGCAACTCTTGCCATAGCCAGGTACATACCAACTTCTGTGCATTCGCCTTCGAAGTTAGCTCTCAGGTCAGCCATGATGTCTTCGCTGGAACCCTGTGCAACACCTACAACGTGTTCTGCAGCCCATTCCATTTCGCCTTCCTTCTGTTCAACGAACTTATCAGCGCCAACATGGCAAACAGGACATTCTGCAGGAGCAGAGTCACCAACATGAACATAACCACATACGGAACAAACAAATTTTTTCATAATCATTTTCCTCCTTGAATTTAAATATATGTAAAATCGAAGTAAACTATTGTTACTTGATAATTATTATAATTTAGAAACATCTATTTGTCAATCCATTTTATAAAAAAATATGAAAATTTGCAAAAAAACCTGAATCTATGATAAACTAGTAAAACAAAAGGAGGGATTTCATATGAAGTCACTAGAAATAAACCAGATTTATCATGGTTTTCAATTGAAAAAAAGTGAAAAATTGGAAGATATTTCTGCCACAGGATATCTGTTTACCCATTTGAAAAGTGGCGCTAGACTTTGCTATATCGCAACAGAAGATGACAATAAAGTATTTTCTGTTTCCTTTAAAACACCGCCTGACAACGACTGTGGGACACCTCATATTCTGGAACATTCCGTGCTGTGCGGCTCTCGGAAATATCAGGCAAAAGATCCATTCAATGAATTAGCAAAAGGTTCTTTGAATACATTCCTGAATGCTATGACCTATGCGGATAAAACCATGTATCCCATTGCAAGCTGCAATGAAAAGGACTTTCATAATATGATGGATGTTTATTTGGATGCTGTTTTTTATCCCAATATTTACACAAAGAAAGGGATTTTTCTGCAGGAAGGATGGCGTTATGCAGATGGAGGAAATTCTCCGGAGATCACCGGCGTTGTCTTTAATGAAATGAAAGGGGCGTTATCTGATCCCGAAAGCAGACTTGCCGGTGTGATCTCACGCAGTATGTTTGGCAATACCACATACGGCATGGAATCCGGCGGTGATCCAGATGCCATTCCTGATTTGACTTATGAAGCATTTCTGGATTTCCACAGAAAATACTATCATCCGTCCAATGCATATTTCTATCTTTATGGGGATATGGATGTCTTTTCCTGCTTGGAACACATTGATACAGCATATTTGTCTGATTTTACAGTATCCCATGATCTGCCGATCATTACAGAAACCACCGTTCCTCATGCTATGGAATGGATACATGATACTTATCCCGCAGAAGAGAATGAAAAAGATCTGGAAAAAGGATATTTTGCTTATAATATTAAGGTAGGAAAATGCACAGATCCTAAGCGTATATTGGCAATGCAGCTGGTAGGCTATCTTCTGCTGGAAACAAATGCTTCGCCTTTGAAAAACGCACTTCGTGACGCTGATGTTTGTGAAGAAGCTGAGGGTTACTTTGATTCTTCCACATATGAAATGATCTACAGTATCATTGCCAAAAAAGGCAGAAAGCAAGATGCTGAAAAATTCAAAACAATCGTTGAAAATGTTCTCAAAGAACTTTCTATCCATGATTTTGATCCAGAACTTCTTCAGGGCGGTATTAAAAAACTGGAATTTCTGCTGCGTGAAGAAGATTACGGCTCCAGACCCAAAGGACTTATTTATAATACTCGTTTGATGAAAAGCTGGCTACACGGAGAAGATCCCTTTGAAAGCCTTCGTCAGATTGAAATATTTGAGGAACTAAAAGCAGAAATCAAAAATGGATATCTGAAACAATTTATACAAGAAGTTCTTCTGGACAATCCGGAAAAAACATGGATTATCTTTATGCCTGAAGAAGGTAAACAGCAAAAAGATGATGCTGCCTTTGCAGAAAAGATTTCTGCACGCATTGCAGCAATGACTCCTGCGGAAAAACAGCAGTTAACAGAAGACAAAAAAGCGCTTTCTGATTTCCAGGATGCAGAGGACACACCTGAAATATTGGCACAAATTCCATTGCTGCAAAGAGAAGACATTTCTCCAGAGCCGCAGAAAATAACATTTACAGAAGAAAAACAAGAGGATGTTCCTTTTGTCCATCTGCCATTGCAGGCAAAAGGAATTGATTATGTGGAGATTTGCTTTGAAACAAATCATTTGCCTAAAGACTTAGTTCCATACTCTGGACTGCTTGCCGAAGTTCTTAGTAAATTAGATACCCAAAAAACAGATTTTGCAGCATTGCCTAAAAAGATTGACCAGATTTTTGGTGGACTTTCTTTCTCCAACGACATTTACAGTAAAAATCAGCAGGAATATCGTGCTTTTGTTGGTATCAATTTCAAGGTGCTTTCTGAAGATCTGGCAGAAGCCTTTGATTTTATTAAAGAAGTCATTTTCAGCAGTAATTTTGCTGCGGTGCAAAGTCTGAAAAAAATCGTTCAATCTGCAAGATTGAAGGGAGAATCTTTCTTTCAGAATCAGGCTCATTTAGCAGCAATCTATCGGAGTCGCGGTGCTGTTTCTGCTGGTGCTGCTGTAAAAGAACAGACATCTGGTATTGCATATTTCCATTTCTTAACAGAAATTGAAAAGCTCTTAGATGAAAAGCCAGAATTTGTTGCTGCACAATTAGAAAAAACAGCGAAATTGGTATTTACGAAACAAAATGTTACAGCGATTCTTGGATGTGACACAGCAGAATCCGAAAATTTGAAAAAGACATTTTTGAATTTTGTCCACACACTGTATACAGAAGAGTGCAGGGGAGAAGGAGATAGATTTACTCCCGTTCCACGAAAAGAAGCATTCGCCATCGCTTCCCGTGTGCAGTACAATATCAAAGCATGGGATTTAGCACAAATGCAGCAGAAATATAGTGGCAAAATGCAGGTTTTAAAAACAATACTGACATTAGAATATCTCTGGACACATATTCGTATTCAAGGCGGCGCATACGGATGTGGATGTAATTTCCAGAGAAATGGCGGCATTTATTTTTATTCATATCGCGATCCAAATTTGAAAAATACCTATGATATTTACGATCATCTTTGGGAAGAAATCGCTGATTTCCAGGCAGATGAACGCCAGATGACAAAATATCTGCTGGGAACCATCAATCGTTTTGATCAGCCAAAAACAAACGCAGAACTGATGGATTACGCAGCAGCCATGTATTTTACAGATACAACACAGGAAATGCGTCAAAAAGAAAGATTGGAAATCTTAGAAACCACCGCAGATGATATTCGACAATTCAGTGGATTCTTAAAAGATTTATCAAAGGTATTCAATATCTGTACCATTGGTGGAAATGAAAAAATCAAAGCAGATAAAAATATTTTCGAAACCATTCAGAATTTAATTCAATAAAAAATTTTTTGGTGACAGCACATAGGTGAAATTATAAATCTATGTGCTGTTGCTATATAGCTATATCATCATATCATAGACACTCGAAATGTACCAAGTTAAGTGATAGAACCACAGGCAGGGGATCTGTAAAAGGAAATTCTAATTCTTCGCAAAACGTAACTTTTGCGAAGAAACTATACTATAAATATATGTACGGCATAAAATTATCCTTCAGTTGCTATAGCTGCTATCCAGCCAACAAATCATCCGTTTCTTATATCATTTCCACTTCTCATTTTGTTTTATTTGCAGAATTACTATTTTCAGACATGTTATTCTTGCAGATTCTCATAAATTTCATTTTAATTTTATTTTTGACGTTTTGTTCTTATAGCTACATATTTGATATTTCTTTGTGATCAATGCAAATGTTTCTTTTGTTTAAACGGTCAAATTCAAAATCCAATTGCTGCACTTACAGATTCAAATATCCAGAACGCTTTAAACTATGTTTTACTCCTATCCGCCTCTAATTTATTTACATAATATAGTTATGATCAACTAATAAGCAAAAAAACAGACAACAAGCAATTCCCTTGCCTGTTGTCTGCTGTTGTCTGTTTTATCCTATTTATTAATAACTTACATTTGGTACGCCCAAATAAGATGCCGGATTTACATAAGAGCCATTTACCAATACAGAGAAATGACAATGGTTACCAGTAGAGTTACCGGTACTACCGCATTTCGCAATGGTCTGACCTCTGGATACGGTTTGACCTTTAGAAACTGTCAAAGATGAGTTATGACCGTACAATGTAGTCAGGCCACCGCCATGACTGATCATAACTGTGTATCCATACCCATTCATCCAACCAGCATATGTAACGACGCCACTTTCTGCTGCAACAATCGCTGCACCATAAGCAGCAGGAATATCATAACCACTATGAGATTCCCATCTGCCAGTTACAGGGTTGCTTCTCTGTACGAAACCACTGCTCAAACTGGAGGAAGAAGCACTCTTGGAAGGTACAGGCCATCCCAAAGTACCATTACCAGTGTAATATACTGTGCTGCTTTCCTGTTGTTTTGCAATTTCATTCAAAACTTCTTGGTCTGCTTTTTTATTTGCTTCTACCAATTCTTCATATTTGCTTACATCGCTTTCATAAGATGCAATCAAAGTCTTTTTCTCATTTACAACTTCCTGCATACTAGCCATTTTTTCGTTGTAATCAGCGACAATTTCTTCCTGTGCAGCTTTTTCTTCTTCAATCTGTGTTTTCTTTTCAGAGATAGTATTCTGGATTTCCTGCAATTCATCTAACATCTGCTTATCATAAGCCATAATGTCATTTACATATTGCATACGCAAAAACAAGTCAGAAAAACTCTGTGCGTCCAACAAAATTTCCAAATACCCAGCAGCACCTTTTTGCTGTAAATATTTCATACGTTTTCCGAGCAGTTCAAATTGATCATCACGTTTCTTGGTTGCTTCTTCCAGATCCTTCTGACATTGTTCCAAAGAAGCAGTGATGGCTGCCAAATCTGCTTCAGCTTTATCCAGCTCTGCCTGAATGCTGTTCATCGCCTGATCCATGGTATTCAATTCTTCTTCCAGAGAAAGCTTTTTATCTTTCAGATCATCAATCGCTGCCAGAGCTTCTTCTGTCTTTTTCGAAAGTTCTTTTCTCTCAGCCTGCAATTCCTTTACTGTTTTGGCGTATACCAAATGGCTATCAGGAATAACAGCGGTTAATATAAAGGTAGAAAGAAGAACGCACATGATTTTCTTATATGGATAAAATTTCATATTCTCATCCTCTTATCATTAGATTTTTCTTTTTATCATGTTACATTATACTTGATTTTGACGGAATTTGAAAGACAAAATTCAAATGTTTAATTATTTATTAAGGAATTATTTCCTGCAATGTAACAATTTGAATGGACAAATCTGCCTTTTCCTCCAAAGTGCTGACAGAAATCATATAATCATTCCATTGGCAGGTGTGAAAATAAGCAGCAGGAGTACCTACGCATGTCAGAAACTGATTGCCGTCTGATACGGAAAATTCTTTTGCTTTCTGAAATATGCTTCCACCATGAAGCTTAATGATACTTTCTTTTCTTGTCCACAGTTCAAAGAAGCATTTTTTCTTCTCCAGATCACTATGCTTTTGCCAGCAAGAAAAATCTGTTGGAGAAAGCATCTTTTCAGGAAATTTAGGCAATACGTTTCTCATTTGTTCTATATCAATGCCAATTTCTTTATGGCTCCATGCCAAAATGAGGTATTCCTCGCTATGGGAAATATTAAAGAAAACATCTGTAATATCCGAAAAATACGGCTTTCCATTTTCACCATACATCAAATGAAACGCCTCAAAACCATGCATGCGGGCGATATATTGCAGCAGCATTCTGCCACCTAAAGAAGTCAATCGCTTTTTCCGAGATTTTATTCCTTCTATATAAATACGATCGCTTTCTGGAAGCTGTTTCATCGCTTTCTGTTGCATATGTTCATTTTGTAATGATGCCAACGAAAATAAATATACTTCCACACCACACCTCCTTTCTGACACACAAATAAGACGGTTGTCTTATTTGTTATGAGAACAACCGCCTTATTCTTTTCACATATACCTTGATTATTTTGCAATGATGTTTACAATCTTACCAGGTACATAGATTTCTTTCACAATGGTTTTGCCTTCCAGACGAGAAGCCAGAACTTCTTTTGCCTGTGCCAGAACAGAATCTTTGTCTGCATCAACGGAAATAACCATAGTATCACGGAATTTACCGCTAACCTGCAGAGCGATTTCTACGGTATCCTGTACCAGTTTGCTTTCGTCAACTTCAGGCCAACCTGCATCAAATACAGATTCTGCATGACCCAGTTCTTTCCACAGTTCTTCTGCGATGTGAGGTGCGAAAGGAGCCAGCAGAACAACCAGAGTTTCCAGTGTCTGTCTGTCTACGCCGCCTTCTTTTTTGCCCAAATCGATGATCTTATTGGTATATTCCATGAAACCGCTGACAACAGTGTTCATTGTCAATGCTTCCAGACGGTTTGTGATGTCATAAACCAGTTTATTGCGCAGATATTCCATATCTTTGGAAGCTGTTACATTCAAATCTTTGTTGTTGTAAACCAGTTTCCATACACGGTTCAGGAAACGGAATACACCGTCGATACCGCTGTCATCCCAGTCACAATCCATTTCAGGGGGACCTACGAACAGTTCGTACATACGCAGAGAGTCACAGCCGTAGTTCTGAACCAGATCGTCAGGAGAAACAACGTTGCCCAGAGATTTACTCATCTTGCTGCCGTTCTTTGTGATCATGCCCTGGTTGAACAGTCTCTGGAAAGGTTCTTCGAAAGGAACCGCACCGATGTCATACAGGAATTTTGTATAGAAACGTGCATACAGCAGATGCAGAACGGCATGTTCAATACCGCCTACATACAGGTCAACAGGTGCCCATTTTTTCAGCATTTCCTGGCTAGCCAGTTCTTTGTCGTTATGGTTATCTACATAACGCAGGAAGTACCAAGAAGAACCTGCCCACTGAGGCATTGTGTTTGTTTCTCTCTTTGCAGGGCCGCCACATTTCGGGCAAGTTGTGTTTACCCATTCGTCAATGTGAGCCAGAGGAGATTCACCTGTATCTGTGGGTTTGTAAGATTCTACCTGAGGCAGCAGTACGGGCAGCTGATCTTCGGGAACAGCAACAGCGCCACAGTGTTCACAGTGAACGATAGGAATAGGTTCGCCCCAATATCTCTGTCTGGAGAATACCCAGTCACGCAGTTTATAGTTTACGGTCTTTTTGCCCAGGCCTTTTTCTTCCATAATATGAGGAACTTTTTCTTTTGCTTCGAAAGCTTTCATGCCGTTCCAGTCGCCGGAGTTGATGATTACACCATCGCCTGTGTAAGCTTCTGTCAGTTCTTTTTCTTCTTCGCCTTCAGGCAGGATTACCTGAACGATAGGCAGATTGAATTTCTTAGCAAATTCAAAGTCACGTTCGTCATGAGCAGGTACACACATTACAGCACCTGTACCATAGTCAGCCAATACATAGTCTGCTACCCAAACAGGGATTTCTTTGCCATTTACAGGGTTTACGCAGTAAGCGCCTGTGAATACACCAGTTTTTTCTTTGTTGGTCATACGATCAACGGAAGATTTTGTAGAAGCTTCGAAGCAGTATTTTTCAACAGCTTCTTTGCATTCAGGTGTTGTCAGTTCAGGAATATCTTTATATTCAGGAGCCAATACCATGAAAGTACAGCCATGCAGTGTATCAGGTCTTGTTGTATAAACTGTGATTTTCTTGTCACTGCCTACAACTTTGAAGTCTACTTCTGCACCATAGCTCTTGCCGATCCAGTCAGACTGCATTTTCTTAACTTTGTCAGACCAATCCAGAGTTTTCAGGTCTTCCAGCAGTCTGTCAGCATATGCTGTGATTTTCAACATCCACTGACGCAGGTTTTTCTTTGTAACAGTAGCGCCGCAACGTTCACAAGTACCGTTGGTAGCTTCTTCGTTTGCCAGTACGCATTTACAGCTAGGGCACCAGTTCAAAGGCATTTCTTTTTCATAAGCCAGACCATGTTTGAACATCTGAACGAAGATCCACTGTGTCCATTTGTAGTAGTTAGGATCTGTTGTATCTACTTCTCTATCCCAATCATAGATTGCACTGATTTCATGCAGCTGTCTTTTTACGTTTGCAATGTTGTTTGCAGTTGCAATGCTGGGATGGATATTGTTTTTGATAGCAAAGTTTTCTGCAGGCAGACCGAATGCGTCCCAGCCCATGGGATGCAGTACCTGATAGCCCTGCAGCACTTTATATCTGCTGACTACGTCACTGAGAACGTAACCTCTCCAGTGGCCTACATGCAGACCTGTGCCGGAAGGATAAGGGAACATATCCAGGCAGTAAAATTTAGGTTTTACATCATCTTCTTTGTTGATGGGATTCTTTTCCCATTCAGCACGCCATTTTTTTTCAATTTCTCTAAAATCATAACGCTGATTCATTTTGAATTCCTCCTTCGTGTTACAGTTTTGGGCACTGTCAAAAAAAATCCCTCCATCTCGTTAGAGACGAAGGGACACTCCGTGTTACCACTCTAGTTTGTTTCCGAAGAAACACACTCTTATGCCCGATAACGGGGGCATCCGTTGCCGTCTACTTGCCAAAGGCGTTCCACGGAAAACTCAAAGGCCAGTTCCATTTTTCGCTCTGTCGTTTCACACCACCCAACGACTCTCTGGAATAAGCAACCAAATGTACTACTCCTTATCAATGTCTTTTCTCGAAAACATTTATACCATATTTACCAAAAGAAATCAAGTGATTTTATGGATTTTTTTCTAAATGAAGGAGAAAAGCCTTTCAAAAAGCTTGAAACGACAGTTTTCACGCCAAAATTTGTATACATTTTCCAGAAAAAGCAGCTGCAACGTTTTTTCTTCCATTTGTCACGCTAATTTATTTACATAATATAATTATGGTAATTAAAGAACGTATAAAAACATAAATGCTATATGGCATGCACTGCCAATCATCACAAATATATGAAAAATTTCATGGAATCCAAATCCAGCCAATGGCAGATTCGGTTTTTTCAGACCATATATAATTGCACCAACTGTATAAGCCAGACCTCCAGCCAGAAGCAACCCTACTCCATCCCAGGAAACTGCTCTCTGCAATGGAACAAAGGCAATGACTGCCAGCCACCCCATGATAATATACAAAGATGTTGACAACCATCTGGGGGCCTGAATCCAGAATATTTTCATCACTGCACCGCCGATTGCCAAAATCCAAATCAAAGCAAGCATCGTCCATCCCCATGGCCCTGCCAGAGAAACAAGACAGATGGGTGTATATGTGCCTGCAATCAGTACAAAAATCATAATGTGGTCTATTCTGCGCAGAAGTATTGTTTTTGCTTCAGAAACATATAAAGTATGATATATTGTGCTTGCACCATATAAAAGAACAAGGGACAAACCAAATATTGCAAAACCAATCACCTGTGTCATCGCATCTTGATGTGACGCTTGGAAAATCAATGCAAAAATACACGGGATACACGCTAATAAACCAATAAAATGCGTCAGCGCACTTACAGGATCTTTTATACTATTCTTTAACATTCTATCAACTCCTTATCTAGTATTAAATACTATATATTAAGATATTGATATATTAACACGTATTCCAAATAGTAACAAGAAGCAAAACACACAAAAATATTGAAACATAGTATGAAATACTATATAATAAATTTCAATAGAAAAAGGAGGGATTGCATGGGAACATACGAAGAAATTCTGGAAACCTTCAAAGAAAAGATCAAAACTGTTTCCGTTGTGGAAATTGCAGATATTCCCAAAATTGATTTATACATGGACCAAGTCACTACTTTTATGGATCAGGCACTTACCCCATACAAACGTTCATCTGACGGCAAGGTTTTGACAAAGACCATGATCAATAATTACACAAAAGCGAAGGTTCTTCCGCCGCCAGTGAAAAAGAAATATGGACGTATGCACATCATGTTACTGATTATGATTTTTCATTTGAAATCAGTTTTGTCCATAAAAGATATTGCTACTTTATTCCAGCCAATCTTTGCCCTTCCAACAAAAGAAGATGCTGAAAAGCAGACTGAAAAAATTTATGCTGGATTTATCTATCTGCAGAAAGCAACGCTTACATATATGCAGGCTTCTGCAGAAGGCATTATTGATGATACCCTGTTTCAGCAGGAAATCATGGCTGATTATGATGAAGAAATGAAAAAAATCATGTTGATTTTGCTGTTGGCAATTCGAGCAAATGCTGAAAAACATCTTGCAGAAAAAGTTTTAGATTTGTACTTTTACTAAAAAAGAAGTCAGAAACCAAATGAATGGTTTTCTGACTTCTTTCTATTTTAGATCATTTTCCTAACTCTTCTAAATCTTTCAAATAGTCAGTATCACAGCAATACTGATATTCAGCGCTGGTTGCATATTGTTTGACTGCCATAGTGGATTTATTGATTGCCTGTAAGGTACCAGCACCAGCTACGCACCCTCCTGGACATGCCATACCCTCCAGCAAATAACCATTATACTTTCCTGCCTTTGCCAGTGTCATCAATTTTTTGCATTCACGCAGACCTTGCGCGCTTTCCACTTTGATTTCCTGATCGGGATACATCTTCTTGATGCAGTTTACAACGGCTTCTGCAACACCGCCAGCAATGGCAAAGTTACGTCCATCACGGCTGGCTTCAGAAACTTCCTTTTCTTCCTCCATTGCTTCCAGATCAATGTTTTTCGCTTCAAAAACACCCATCATTTCTTCAAATGTCAGAACAAAGTCAATGTCGCTGCGCACACTTTTTCTGCTGGCTTCCAGTTTTTTCGCTGCACATGGACCAATGAAAACAACTTTTGCTTCAGGATCTTTCAGTTTAATCAAGCGACCTGTTAATACCATAGGTGTCAATGTCATGGAAACACAGTCTTTAAATTCCGGGAAAAGCTTCTTCGCCATTACTGACCAAGCAGGGCAGCAGGATGTTGCCATAAATGGCAGTTTATCGGGCACATTTTCCATAAAGTCTTTCGCTTCGTCTGTTGCACATAAGTCTGCACCAACTGCAACTTCGATTACATCGGTAAAACCGAGGGCTTTCATCGCAGAACGAAGTTTTCCTGGCGTTACTTTGGGACCAAACTGTCCAACAAAGGCTGGTGCTACTGCTGCATAGACACGATGTCCTTCTTTCATAGCCTGGATCATCTGGAAAATCTGACCTTTGTCAACAATGGCACCAAAAGGACAATTTACCAGACACATCCCACAGGAAACACATTTATCGTAGTCGATTTTTGCACGTCCATACTGGTCAGAACTGATGGCATCAATACCGCAGGCAGCCGCACAAGGACGTTTCTGATGAATAATCGCATTATACGGACATACATCAATGCATCTTCCGCACTGAATGCACTTTTCCTGATCGATCACAGAGCGACCATTGACAATATGAATGGCATCTTTCGGGCATACTTCTGTGCAAGGATGCGCTAAACAGCCTTGACATCCATTTGTTGCTACCACTTTATTCTCTGGGCAAGCATGGCAGGCAAATTTGATGATGTTAATCAACGGTGGATCGTAATACTTCCGTGCAATTGCGCTTTCTTCGATCCCATCAGAAACAGGTGCAGACTCTGCTGCTGTTCGCACTGGCAGACCAATGGCCAAACGCAGACGTTCGCCAATGATGGCACGTTCCAGAAAAATGCTTTCTCTGTAGGATGCCAGCTCACCAGGCAGAATTTTAAATGGCAGCTGTTCAATTTTTTTTGCATAATCACCGCCTTCATAAGCAAGGCGTGCAACTTCCGTAAATACTTTTCTCCGAATATCAATAACTGATGTGTAAATTCCTCTCATAGAAACTCCTTTATCATAAATGTATTTTCCTTGTACCACACACAAATGTACTCCATCTGCCATCCATTATACCATAGCAGCAAACCCTTCACAATTTCATATTTCCATTTGCATGTTCTTTTACAGAAACATTACGACTGTGCTGTTTCACTTGTTTTTCTGTCCACGCCATCAATAGATTTACAATCTTTCGCTGCTGTATATCTGTCAATGGCACACCCATTTTCACGCCATACCATTTGTTTAAACAACCCCTGCAGCAGCAGGCTGTAGCATGTTGCGCCACGAAAATAGGATGCCCTTTCATGGGTGTTTGTTTTCCATCGTTTTTGGGATTTGCTGGTGCCAATCGCTCTTTTACAAATTCCTTTGCATGCTGTGCAATTTTCTCCATACCGACCCGTTCTATATAAGAAAAATCAGCTTCTTTTAGATAAAATTTACTTCTGAAATTTGATTTGGATAATTTTTCCAGAGCTTGTTCAATGGTTTGCATACATATTCCGCCTCCACTCATTTGTATCATAGCACTTTTCCAAAAAGTCACAAGAGCACGATTGTATTTTTCTGAAAAAAGTATTGCTCTGTGAGATAATTCGTATTACATTAGTAAATGAAATTTGCTATTCGTAAAGGAGAACCGTTATGCGTGTTACAGCAATGTCAAAAAATCAAATTACAGAAGGTGTTATTTGGAAACAGCTGCTTTTTTTCTTTTTTCCTATTTTATTAGGTACACTGTTTCAACAATTATATAACACAGCAGATACCGTTGTTGTTGGTCGTTTTGTAGGAACACAGGCTTTGGCTGCCGTAGGCGGCTCTACAGGACAGATTGTAAACCTTGTCGTCAACTTCTTCGTCGGCCTTGCATCTGGTGCTACTGTCATCATTGCCCGTTATTATGGCGCAAGAGACCGAATCAAGTTGAATAATGCACTTCATACAGCCATTGCACTGTCCATTGTCGGCGGTATTGTGACTGGTATTGTAGGAATTTTACTAACTCCATCTTTATTGAAAATGATGAATACTCCTGCGGATGTTATTGAAGGATCCACCATGTACCTGCGCATCTATTTTGCTGGTATCATTTTTGTTTTTGTCTATAACATCGGTTCCGGTATCCTGCGTGCTGTTGGCGACTCCAAACGTCCCCTTTATTTTTTGATTGTTTGCTGCTTTTTAAACATCTTTTTGGATATTCTTTTTGTTGTTTATTTAAAGCTGGGTGTAAAAGGCGCTGCCTTTGCTACCGTAATTTCACAGGCCGTTAGTGCGTTACTGGTCATTCTTTCTTTGACCAAATCTGTTGACATCTATCGTCTGCGCCCCAATAAAATTCGTTTTTACAAGAGCTTGCTCATTGCTATTGTAACCATTGGCCTTCCGGCCGGACTTCAGTCAGTCATGTATGGTATCTCCAATATCATCATCCAGACATCCTTGAACAGTCTGGGTACGGAAACGGTTGCGGCTCATACAGCCTTCGCAAAGATCGACGCTATCTATTGGATGATCTCCGGCGCCTTCAGCGTTTCCATCATTACATTCATCGGTCAGAATTATGGCGCACGCAAGTTTGACCGTATGAAAAAAAGCATCAAAGTATGTCTGTTCATGGACTTGATCGCGTCATTGCTTCTGACAACAGTCATGATGGTTGCAGGGCCTTACCTCCTGCGTCTTTTCACTTCCGATCAGGAAGTTATCGAAATTGGTATGCAGATCATCCATATTATTGCACCATCCTACGCACTTTTCATCTTTATCGAAATTTTGTCCAGCTCTTTGCGTGGTATGGGCAATGTGGTGATTCCTATGTTGATGACTTGCGGTGGTGTTTGCGTACTGCGTATTTTGTGGATTTTCCTTTTTGTAAGAACACATTTGAGTGTTACCACCATTTTAATGAGTTATCCCATCTCTTGGGGTTTCACAGCAGTGCTGTTTATCATTTATTTCATGTTTTATCAAAAGAAATTTTTCCGCCGCTGTATGGAAGAAACAGAAACTCCGGCAGAAACAAACGCATAAAGAAAAGGCAGACAAATTTAGGAGCATCTTCATAAGAAAACAAAAAAGCTGAAATCCTCATCAAACAAAGGATTTCAGCTTTCTTATTTTTACCAAGATATTATTTGATATGTTTTCTTATGAAGACAGCCGCGCAATTCCCCTTAAGAAATCAAGGAAAAGGGAAACCAATGTTTTCTTAAGGGGAAGTTACTTGTCTGCTTTTTATATATAAAATGATATGCTTTAATCTCCAACACCAAAGTCCGTTTTTTCATAAAGCACTTCCACCGAAGGATCATCCAAAAGCCATTGATATGTTTCCATAAACCATGCTACCAATTCTTCATCCCGTTTTACTGATGTACTGTTATTGGTAAATACATTAACGGTTCCCAGTGGGAAATATTTTTTCAAAAGCTCAATATCTCTGGCAATCATTTCTTTTGTCTGTCCTTTGATGCCTACCATTAAGCAGGGAGATTCAAAATATGCTCTCACTTCTTCCGGTGATGTAAAGTCAGCATGCTTATTCAGATAATTTTCCCGAAATTCCCAATCAAATGTTTCCACACCGATTTTGAAAATGATAGGGATTCCCATATATTCCCGCATACGCTGCAGTTGATGCCGATACATCCAATGGGCTTCGAAGAATAATTTCTGAATCTTCTTTTCATGAATTAAATTACGGATTTCTTCTAATGTTTCTTTGGGGAGTTCAAAACAGCTTCCAGAATTGATGACTTCCAGTACGCCGTATTTTCCTGTTACACGGGAAAGCACTTCCTGGTTCAAGCGCACCATAGAATCTTCATCTTTTGAATTATCCGCTATATAGTCACAGAAAATGCATTTCCCCCAGGCACAGGGACGTCCCTGAAGCAATACGATTTCCCGCTGATTTTTGTTTGTGATTTCATTATATCGTTCCATGGAAATTTCCTTTCTGTACCTTTTGTTTCAGAGAAGCAGGCAGCATGCCGTAAAGCACCACAGTGCTGAACAGAATGACAATACGATCCAAATAATCAGTGATTGCCTGCACAACGCAAACGCTGGCTGTCATTCCAAGGCCGCCTGCATGCAAAAGCTGCACCAGCAGACTGGAACCTGATGATGTGATGCCGCCGAAAACAGCTGCTGTGATCACAGAGCTGACAATGGTACCAGGTAAAGAAACGCAAAGCGCTGTCAACAACACTTTCCAGAATTGTCTGCCGTTTGGTCTGATTTTCTGATAGAAAATACCAGCCATAACCCCTACAACCATTTGCACGGGAATGTAATAAAATGAGTAAATATCACTGGTGCATCCACTGATGATGCCGCTTAGAATCCCAGGAACCATACCATAGACAGGTCCCAGCATAACCGCTGACAAAACAGTTCCCAAGGAATCCAGATAGATCGGAAGCCGGAGCAATAGTGCTAAATTCGCTCCCACCACGTTCAAAGCTGTAGCAATTCCTAAAAAACAAATCTGCATAACTGTAATTTTTCTCATTTTACAACATCCCCTTTCAGCATTTCCACATAATCTTCTTCATCTTTTGGCATCCAAACACGTTTGCCAGCATCTTCCACCATAATCTGACGCAGCACATAGCGTACATCTGACGCATCTGCACCAAATATATGGGTAATGAAAAAGGTCATGAAACGATAAGGGTCTGTTTCTGTTAAAATATGGCTGTTTTTTTCTTTTTTCCAGAAATCATGGGCGTCTACCACTGTCTGTCCCAAAGATATTCCGGCTGTTTCCACTGTGGTATAAGCCGAAAATCCCTTGCACAGGCTATGGTCAATACAATAAGCAACTGCAAGTGGATCATTGATGACACAGCCAATGACGCCTTCCTGTTTCCAATGAAAGTCAAAATAAAAACGTGTGATATTGCGAATAAAGTTCCCCATTTCTTCGGACAAACAGGTCATATATTCCACCAGATTAGGGGTTAATACAATTTCTCTGGTAACATCCAAGCCAATCATATGGATCTGTTTCTGACGCAAAGTCGGATAGCTTTCAAAAGCTTCATATACCACTTTTGCCGCATCAGGATCACACCAGTAATTGTATTCTGCTACTGGTGAACAGTTGCCATGGCTTTTGTAGCTGCCTCCCATCGTCACCAATTCTCCCAACCCCTCAAGGCACGCAGGATAATCCTGGATCAATCGTGCAATATTTGTGAGAGGGCCCAAGGCAATGATAGATACACCTTTCTGTTCAGACAGCGTCTGTGCCAGAAATTCGATGGCACCTTCTTGGGGTCGCACCTGGGTAACATTCGGCAGAAAACTTTCGCCTAGTCCATCTGCACCATGGGTATCTGTGGCGTCCACATAGGGCCGCACAAGGGGCTTTGTTTCCCCCAGATACACAGGCACATCCAGCCGCTCCAATAGCGCAAGGACTTTCAAGGCGTTCTCTGCCCCCTGTGTTGTCGGAACATTTCCACACACCACCGTGATTCCCAACACATCCAGTTCCGGCGACCGCAGCGCCAACAGCAGCGCCAGCACATCATCAATGCCGGGATCACAATCAATAATTACTTTTTTTGCATTCATTCTCCAATCTCCTTTCCGATTCTTTTTTCGCATCGGTTCCCGCAGCAACGGGAATACCCGAATGCGAGATTGAGATACTTGGTTTTTTATACTGGGAAGTTCACGAACCAGTCCGACAAATGAAACATAAATTTCAAACTGCCGATTATATAAATGCAGAAGAAAGTATAGCACAAAATTTTCATACTGTATAGTAATTTCATAAAATCAACATTCTCATCAAATATTATTCTTTTGCTATTTTTTAAACTTACAAAAAAAGGTCCTCCTGATTCATGCAAATCAGTTAGACCTTTTTCAGATTCTATTTTTTCTTAATATTCCATCAACGCCCCAGCAAATTCCTGCGGGATAATGGAATACTGTCGGTATTCCTCTCTCAGCTTTGCATAATCTTCCGGTACCGCTTCCAGTGCATCTTTCAGACCTTTTTGAATTTGCAGTACAATAGACCGGAACAACGGCGTTTCATATACATCTTCCATTGCTTTAATAACATCTTTCGCATAAGAAGAAGGACATTCTACCCCCGCAAAATCGATGCAGGCATCATTCAGTCCATTCAGCATTTCATCAATTTCTACAAAGTCAATCGCATCACAACTTTCGAACTCATCAAAGTCAAGATGTTCACCATAAATGGATAACAGCTCCAACATCAAAAAGGAAGCCCAGCACAAAATTTCCCACTGTACCAGATTATCATTGCCTTCTGAAAAATGATTTTCGTAGAATGCAGACTGCTCTTCTGTTAATTCCTCGCCAACCATAAACTCCAGAACACAAGCATAAAGAGCATTCGCAAAGTCCGCAAAATCTGAAGGTTTTATTTTTCCATCCAGATAGTCCCAAAGCATCTGGATGGATTGGTATGTAATGGGAAGCGGTTCTTCTCCATTTTCCTGAAGCCCTTGCTCCAACGTATGCATATATTGCTCCAGCACAAGCAGATTTCCCAAAAGCCTTGTTTGATTATTGCTATTTCTAAATGCCTCATCTGCCAACTTACTGCAATTGGATACCCAATCTCCGGCGTTTTTTCTGCTCAATGAGGCAAAATCACAAAAAAGTGTGTGTGCATCCATAAAATCATTCCTTTCATGATTGATTCTCTATATGTATCAGCATCTCTTTTGCTTTTCGTATAACTTCTGTTGCCATAGCAATATTCCCGCTTTGTTCTTCTACGGGAATATCTACGACAGCATTAAATGGATTGTGCATTTGCTCGCATCCCAAATACATAGATTGGTCCGAAAATACAATGTAAACATGATTCTGGATGATTTTCGCGAATTCCAGAATATCCTCTAGAACTTGTGGTGTCAGAATATAAAATGCATTGTGGCCATTTTCAGCGTACACAGAAAACATGCTATTGAATGCTTCATTCTCTGTTTCTACTTTTTCCCGAAACATCAATCCTTTCATCTTTCCACCTTGTTTCTTTGGGAAAATCTGAATAGCGGTTTCACTTGTTTTAAATGCGTGAAATGTGGGAAAAACAATTACCTGTCCATCAAATATCGTCAATGCGGAATTATCTGGTTCATAAGTTTTCACACTGCTGGCACGAAAATGGATTCCTTCATAGGCTCCTTCAAAATAATCACCTGATTCATAAAATGATTTTGCCCTTCCTGGTAAAAGATTCGCTTTTAAGAGCTCATCATATGTGATTCCCTGTTTGGCAGCATATTTTAAATTTGAAAAACCTGGAACTTCTCTTATTTTCAATAAAACATACTTATTTTTATAATTATCATTAAACGCATTATATGTTTTCTTCCAGGACAGCAATAGATAAAAACCCATAGCCGCTGCGGCTATACAAAATGCCAATAAAACTTCACCTAAAATCATAACTATGCCAATTGCGATCGTTCCTAAGTCCAGACCTTCCCCACTGGTCAAAATCAAAAACAGTCCAATATTTCTTGGCTTTAACATAGCAAGAAGCAAACAGATAACAAAAACGAATTTTGGCATTTTTTTCAAAAATTATGTTTTCTTCACTGCTTTTTGGCGCAGCTTTTCCAGCTTAACACCACTGATATTTTGTTCAATCATCGCCACGACTTTTCACCTGCCCGTTTAACTGTTTTCTGTTTTGTAATGTTTCTGATACGCTGGCATAATGCCATACTTATCTGTAATAATCTCTTTAGACAGAGGTGTATCAAAGGGAATCGTTGTATATGGAATCATTTTGTAGGGCTTTTGTCCTTTCCAAAGAGCCTCATATATCTTCCAGCGTTTTGCTGTCATAGAATTAGGATCGGAAGCATCTTCCCTTTGCCAATATTGTCCGCCCAAAAGATAACTTTCCATCATTTCTTCCCAATTCTGAAAATATTCCTGCGCTTTTTTCCCAGCTTCTACACCAATTTCCAGAACTTCTTCCATGGAAACATAGCCTACAAAGTAACACCACTGTATGATATAAGCGGCACGCCCCATGTCCCAGCCAAGAAGTGCATTCTCACCATATCTTCTGTAAGCCATCATCATTTTGGGAAGAAAACTATCTTCGTCGGCTTTTGGATTTTCCTGCTTGGCAGCTTCAATCAATTCTTCTTCTGAATAACCGCGATAGATATTTTCCAACTTTGCCATTTCTTCTCCATACCATACCCGCATGCCGGAACGAACCAGACGTGTCATTACATCCATGGCACTTTCGTGTCCCTGTATACCCCAGTAATCCCAAAGAGATCTTTTTATGGAATTAACAAGTTCCGGTTTATTTTCATTTCCGGGATAGTAAATTCCTGCCATGTAACGGAAATTATCTTCGTTGGTCGCCAGCAGAATAGAACCGGCTGTATTCATCCATTGCAGCGTTGGTGATAATGGTGTGTATGTATCACCTCTTTGTTCCCTTGGTCTTTGGACACGAATACAAACAGCACGAAGGACCAGAATAAAAACCAACGACAGCACAATTGGTATCAATGCAGGCATTAACGCCACCAAAAAAGATTTCATAGACCCCCACTCCCTTTTATATTTTCTATCTGTCCCTGTTTCAGAATATTACAATTACGAAGCAATGAGGATTTCCTTTGCCATTTGGATAAATTCCGCATCTTCCATGATATTCTTCGTTTGTTTTGAAACAGGTTCATCCATACTTGCATCAAACATACTAGGTCGTCTGACTGCTACAAATAAATTTTCATCCCGAAATACAAAAGATACCTGCCCATTCATGACTTCTGCAAAATGCATGATTTTTTCCATGCGCTGTGGCGTCAAAATGTAATATGCGTTATGCTCATCATGGGCAAATACACTGAAACGACTGTTAAATGTTTCATTTTCTGTATAGATTTCATTCTCTGCCTTCCAGCCAATCATATTGGACATAAACTTCTTCTCAAAAATCTGAACATGTCCATTGCTTTTCTTTTTGTCATCAAATTGATATAGACAAATCATCTGTCCGCTGAATATTTCCTCAACTCGATTCTTTTTACTCATACGAACCATTTTATATGTATTCACATCACTTATTTTAAATCTGGTATTTTCATATTCACCCATAAGCAGATCTTCACTGTCGTAATATCGTTTGTCCCCACAGTTTACAGCTGCCGCATTTCTGACATCATCCCATGTAAAGCCGCCTTTCGGAACATATTGGAGTTTTTCGAAACCCACAATGGCACTGATGACCTGCAGTACGTACTTTGATTTAAAGCCTATGTTGAACTTATCATAAGCGTGTTTTACAATAATCATCCATAAAAGCAAACCTGTTCCCAGTGACAAAACAGCTACTACAAAAATAATTTCTGCAACAAAAATAACGGCCTCTGCACCAGAAAGAGTAGATATTCCATTATCCTGAAACATGAGCATACAACCCACGACTATATAAACAAGCAGCATAACAACAGATAAAACGATAACTACTTTCTCAAGCTTTTTTGCTTTTAAACGCATTTTCTCAAGCTGCGCCTCCTGTATCATCTGTCCCATGATATATCATCCTTTCCGTAAATTTTATCTGAAATTCTGTCTTTTTCCCACTTTGTAAAATTACGTTTCATACATTCCCTAAATGCCAGAAATAATAGAATCATGAACATGGATATGAACATAAATTAGACTACTGCCCAGCTCAGGCACTATTATTATGACACCCCCAAGCTCTTTCTGTATAGAAAAAGAAGACCGATTTTCTGATTCCGCTTTATCTTGTATTCTGTCAGTCTATTTTCGCAAGTCTCCTAGCTTATGTATTATTTTTCTATGATTTCATTTTACATATTGTTGCAACAGCATACAAGTTTTTTATGCATAAGAACCAGGCAAAATAAACAAACCAAATACTTAATTACTGGCATCGAAAGAAACGAAGTTTTTGGAAAGTTGAGATTTTTATTTGAAAGTAAGTTATAATAAATAAAGAAAACGAAAAGAAATTTGTGATATAACATATGAGGTGAGGATCATGAACAGGCATTTCCATCAAAGATCATATAAACTTGCCGCTGGCTGCATGATTGCAGTCCAAATTAGCTGCCCTATATCAGTTTTTGCAAACACATCCAGCATAATCACAAATGCATATCCTATCGTAACAGAAACAGAAAGCGGAACGAAAGCTTTCAATAATATCTCCACCTATTTAATTGACGACAGAACATACATAAAACTGCGTGATATTGCCGAAGCATTTCATTTTAAAATCCAATGGGATAATACCAGCAAAGCAGTTCTTTTGTCTTTAGAAGAACATAATCCAAGTACTACAAAAAATGAAATAACAAAAGACACCGCTCCTGTTCAAGGCACTTTGACAGAGCAAGCAGTTATTGTAGACGGAGTGGAACAAGTTTTGCCTTGTTATCTTATAAACGGATATACCTACTTCTCCATAAGGGATATTGCAGCTCTGACAAATCTGGAAGTCACTTGGGATTCAGGCAGCCATACAATACTAGTCAATGAAAAATCTGTCAATGCATCAACATTAGACGAAACAAGCAAACCAGAAACCACAGATACCGTCCTATACGAAAATGGGAAGGATATCATATGCAACGACAACAATTTGATATATGTTCCAGAATCCAAGCAATATGATTCCATAGAAAAATTTATAAAAGAAAATATAGATCCTGAATTTGAGATTTCCGATTTTGTTATCACAGAGTATACTTCCTCAAATACACCTTCTATTCATTATCTGGACATTGATTACTATCTGGGGGACTATAAGACAAATTATGGTTACCAAATTACCATCGTGCAGGAATCTGTAAAAACAATCAAATGCAAAGGAGATCGAAAAAAGATCGAAAGTCTGAACATTGATAAAAATAAAATACCTGTCATTTCAAATGAAGAATTATTGGAAAAAACTTTAGAAGAAAATTCTTATGAAAACTGTAAAATCATAGATTATGATATTGTTCGCTACTATAATGAAAAAACAGCAGCTTTTCAAGCAGATGTTGTGGTAGACTTTATTGATCCCAGCGGATATCGTGGTTCCAATAGGCATACTTTTATTTTGTAATAGTTCTGCCTTTCATTATATCCTGCACATCTGTTAGCACTGAAATGAAGAACAAAAACTCGCGACTTTTTTACAAACAATAAAATCGTATATAAAAAAGCAGACAGCCAGTTACATAGTTGTCTGCTTTTTTCTTGGGAAATCAGGTGTATTTTAAACTGTAAGTCTATCGAAAACAATTTCCAGCAATATATTTTCAACCAATCTCCATCAATTTATGGAAAAGTTCATCATAGGTCATAAATTGCTTATAAACCCTCGTTCCATCCACAAATTCGCCAACTTTATTCAAAATCTGTTCTGGATTTTCAATACTGTCTAAAAGGAGAGACAAAAAGAATCGAATTCGAATCACATCATGATGGATGCCATATAAGTGGATAGGTACTCCACATAACTCTAGGATTGGCGATTGTCCTTCTGGCTTCAAGTATTCATCCAGACTGCCAATCAGACAGTAAGCACACATCTTCTGATCATTCAAATAATACAATCCATAATTTCCTTTTTCCTGAAGCAAAAACAGATGAGATTGAAATGTTTTGTCATTCTCTTTCATTTCCCAACACAAATGCAGATACTTCACACTTCCCTGCAAATACATCTGCAAGGTCATTTGCAGCTGGTCTTTTGTTGTTGGTTTAAGAACAATTTTCTGCTTTTCTTCATTTTCTTTTGCCACTTCCATAAAAGCGGGAAATTTGGGAATGATAAATTTTCGTCTCTTATTAAAATCCGTAATTATTTTTTCCGGTGGGAAATCACCAAATTTCATTTTATCCACAAGATATGCGTCATATTTCCCATACAGATAAACGTTTTGAGACCATACATAACTCCCATTCACTCGTGTTTCAATCAAATTACCTTCCCCAAACTGGAACAGCAAAGGACATAATTTCATGACAAGCAGTCTGGGGCTACGGAATATTTCATAATCTGCCAATTTTCCCATCAAAAACGGGGAATAGGTCACATACTTTGAATCTACAGTGCAATATACTTCCGCATTGTAAAGCAGTTTGCATGTTGTATACTTTTGATCGTGGAACCAAAAACACGCACATTTATCATCCGCATTGATCAACACAACCTCTTCTTTAAGCCATTTCAATTCCATACGTCTTATGCTGCTTTTGGAAAATCTGTCCAAGGCATCAAGAATGGCGTCCTCTGTAATTTCGTCGCCTGCACGGATTTCTGCTTTTGCTCCATAGGGCTGTATGCTCATATATTCAGGCATAATTCTTAAATAGGAAATATCTGCAACAGTTTTTGCACACTGCGCAGTAAGCAGTTCCCGCGCCAAAGATACAGCATCAGTTTCTGTCAAAATATTTTCGTATAGTCCATTTGGCATAAAATCTCTGTAATACAGTTTCTGCTCATAAAAACAAAGCTCATGACTATATTTCGACCATCTGCACACAAATAAATTCGTTTCACTTTCTCTGTAAATCTCTGAAGCATTGCAGTCGTAGTCATTGACAGCATCTTCGTCGTCTATTTCTTCACCCAAAAATTTGCCGCAGAAAAGCAACTTTATAATGCCTTCTGAAAGTTGTGTGATACTTTCCTTCGACAACGATGTATGCTGCAAATGATTTTTGATACACGTCAAAACCATATCATAAGTCTTTTCATCATCGACAAAAGGAATGACAGCCGGCAAAAGCAGGAAAAACAGTGTATCATCTTCTATGTTTTCCAATGCATGCCATTGTAGGAAAGGTTTATAAACAACCTTACCCCCGTAAACATATTCTGCATATCTTCTATGAAGTTTTATTTGAATATCTTTGTTTTTATACTTCAGTAATAACAGACGATAGTTCTGTTGTGCAAAGCATTTTGCCCATTCTTCAGAAAAAATCAGGTTTCGCTTCAACACATTTGAAAAATTGATTGCTCTGTAAAAACCAATATTCAGCCAATAGCGTAAAAAAGGTCTGTGATTGATATTACACAGCGCATAATTTTGATCTGCCTCGTCCGCTTTCAATTCGTTTTCAGCTTGCACTTCTTTTTCACGTTTTTCGATACTTGCTAGAATCTCCTTTGATTTGAAAACATTTGCATTTTGGGTGTAAAAATCATGCAATCTTTCCAAAAAGACCAAGTGCTGCGGCATAGCGATCCAGTAAAATAATGTATCATATATGAAATGCCTATCTTTCAGCATTTTTTCTGTTTCCGGCAATGAAAAAATGTCATCTATCATATGCATTTCTAATTTATTTTCTGCAAGCTTTCTTTGATAAACATAATACAGGTCAAAAATCTTCCTGTTATTTTCCGTTGGCGTTTTATCCGCAGCTTTACTCTTCTGGGCAATGATTTTGCGAATATCACCATAATATATTTTGCTTCTGCCATTTACAGCGCTCTTCAAAGAATATATCTTCCAGATATACTGGTAGATGTCTTCCGGCAATTCATATTTTCTAATAAAGTCTGCAATCAGCCGGATACCTAAATAACAGCGTTCCACATCACTATACGATTTTTGCGTGCAACGTTCTCTGATATAAGACATCACATATCTGCAGAAAATATATTCTGCCTGCATTTTTATGGTATCATTCCATTGATTTTCTTCGGCAAAAGACACCAACAAGCGATACTCGCAAAAGCTGATGAACATGGATAAGTCATTTTGTGTCATTTTTCCCATGTTCCCACTTAGCTCCAGTATCTTTTCAATGTTGGAAAAACCATCAAATAAAACATGTTTATTATACTGGACTTCAGCAAAAGACTGAGGCGCATAAACAAAACATCCATAAACGGCATTCAGACATTTGGCAAATGTTTTGTTTATAGGATATTTTTCCATATTTTCAAGAACAGCATCCCACATCATTTTCGTAAACGATTCTTCTCTCCATACTTCCAAAAACGATGCAGATGTAAAATAGATATACCACTGTTTGGCATCATTTCGTTTTCCGCTTTGGTACAAATTCGAAAACTGTGCGAAAGCCTCGGTGAAGTCCGCTTCACTTTGCTCATTCAATTTGGATAGATCCCAGTAGATGTTTTCAGATAGTTCTTGTTCTTCTTCCTGCTCTTGTTCATTGATTTCTTCTTCCAGTTCTGCCTTGTGAGTTTCTTCTATATTGGTTTTTTCTGTTTTTTGAGGAGAGATGACTGCGTTTGGGGCTTCACTTCCAGCAAAGAATGTACCATTTCCGCTTGCAGCATAATCCATAGCTGCCTCATAAGCATTTCTTAAATTCAAAAACTCTTCTGGATATTGTTCTGGATGATATTTTTTAGCCAGTACTGCATAAGCCCGCTTGATGACAGATATATCTGTTGTAGGCTCGATCTCCAGTATTTCCCAAAAATCAGACATTTGTCATTCCTCCTCATCCCAAAACATATCCTCTTGATACAATAGATCCTTAAAATCAATTTCCTGAGAGATATGGTATTCTAATTCTTTCAGCAATTCCCGCATATTCTCATAAGTCTTTTTACGCAAAATAGGACTTCCCGAAAAATAAGCATTTTGCAGATTAGACACGGCAAATGCAATCTGACTCTTTTCAAAGGGAGCGGCAAACTGATAGAGATACACAAGTTTTTGTATCAATTCATTTTCGTCCAAATTCAACTGATTTTGAATCATGTTTGTCAGCTTTTCCTTGCTTTTTTCCATTTCTTCCTTTGTCAAATGGAGCTTTTCATTTACGATCTCCTTTTCTTTGACTTCACCTGTGCAGCTTTGAACCGAAACATATAATATTCCGTTGATATCATACATAAATGTAACTTTTGCCCACTGGTTTCCGGCTTTATCAGGATTTACGCTGACAGTAATCTCTCCCAGTTCCAAATTATTTTCAACATAATACTGTTCACCCTGATATATTTTAAAATTTAAAGCCGTCTGCCCATCATAAAGAGTATAAAACATTTTTTCTTTTGCACATGGCAGCATACTACTGCGGGGAATCATTGTTTCCATATACACCGTCTGATCTTGTGTACTATGACGTGCACCTACCCCCAATGAAAAGGGGCATACATCTGTCATAACAATATCCTGCATCTGCTCATCACGCAGTTTGATACCTGCATACACACCTAACCCAAGTGCAATGGCCTTTTCCGGTTCTGGAGCAGCATAAACTTGTCTGCCAAACAGATCAGAAAGATACTTCTGCAAAGCAGTTAATTTCGCCGAGCCACCTACCAGCACCACATTGTCAATCGCCGGTCTGCGGGAACAGTTTTTCACTGCCTGATTGATGATTTTTTTGATTCTTTTAAATAAATCATCGCATATTTCAGCCAGCAACTTATTGGTAAGTATCAGACGATACTCTTTGTTTTGCACAAGCAATACCATTGTTGCAATTTCATTTGAAGATAATGTGATTTTGGCTTTTTCTGCCTGTTGAAACAATATTGCTCTTTCTTCGTTCTTCAAATCATCAATAGAAATGCCATTCTGCCTGCAAAAAAACATGGTAATTTCATGATCGACATCATTTCCCCCTAAATGATTATCTCCCGCTATGCCAATGATTTCTATGATATTTTCAAAGCATTCCACAATGCTTACATCCAGAGTTCCCCCACCAAAATCAATGACCATGATGCAGCCATCTTTCTTCCCATATGTCATTTGATAATAAAGTGCGGCAGCAGAAGGCTCATTGATCAATCTTTCCACATGAACACCAGCCAATTGCGCAGCAAGCTTTGTTGCACATCTTTGAGAATCATTAAAATACGCCGGAACACTGATAATGGCTTCTGTTACCGGTTCATGCAGAAATGCTTCTGCATCTGCAACAATTTGCTTGATCACAAAGGCAGAAAGTTCCTCCGGCAGATAAGTTTCCTTTCTAAGACTATATACCTTATTTGTACCCATGAAAGTTTTAAAAGAAGCAACTGTATTTTCCGGGGATAAAATCAAATTGCTTTTTGCTGTTTCCCCAACAACCAATCCTTTTTCCGTAAAACTTACAACACTTGGTGTTTGATATTTCTCTAATTGATTGGGAATTAATATCATTTCGCCTTTTTGATACACACAGGCAAGACTGTTCGTCGTACCTAAATCAATGCCGATTAATGCCATTATCTCTCCCCCTTTGAAGTAAATATATTTTTAATTGCTTGCACGCTTAATTTGGAAATTATATTGCCATTGTAGTTCTTTTTATTCTATCACACGCAGAAAGGAACGAAAATAAAAATGCTTTATATAAATAAAAATCCCGAAAACTCCTGTATTTCAAGAATTTTCGGAATTCTATAGTTTTATAATATTATTCTCTTTTGCTCCTGTCAGACATTTTTGAAACACATTTACTTATGGAATTTAGCTCAAATCATTGGTATTATTTACTTTATTCAGATAATATAAGATATCTACTTTTTGTTGCCATGACGCTACCGATATCTTTACAACCTACAGTAACATGGAACTCGGTATAGTACACCACTGATTTTCAAACAAGTAAATAACCATTAAATAGATTTCCTATCGCTATCTTATTTTACTGCTTTATGTGCTTAACTACTTCCTAAAACAAGCTTGATCTTCAAAAAAGAGGCTAACGCCAATCTAGCATTTTTCTTTTTCTCCCCTGTTAGCTGTACTACCATGTTATTTACATGTTGGTCATCCATCACAGAAACGATATCGAGAAAATGTTTTGCCCTTGATGCTCCAACATAAAATACTCTACGCTTCTCATCGTCAAAAGAGCAGCTGTCATCTACATCTACTATGATAACAACATCTGATTCTAATCCCTTGAATTTACGGGAAGATGTAAACATGATTCCGTTATTGTCCCGATTTTTCGCAAGTGTATATCCTGCAACAGAAGAAACACCAGACAACAAAGAAGTCTCTTCTGTCTTTACTGTCAGGATGACAATTTGTTTTTTCTGAATTCCTTGCCGGGTATAATTTCGAATTATATTTCCTATAGTTTGACGCGCATTCTCAATATTTTTAGCAAGATGCATAGTAGGTTTTTGCCCCGGAACATCTACTCTCATTTTGATTTTATCAATTCCTAAAGGTTTGTATGATGTCACGGCAATGCTACGTGTATTTCTACAATTACATGAAAGAATCAACCTGCACTCGATCCGATTTACCCAATCCAAAGTTTGGCGTTGCTGAACCAGCTGGTTCTTGTCATAGAATACATAAAAACATCCATCCGTGATCTCCGCTATAGTGTAAAGCAATTCCAAATGATATTCTAAAAAGTCTTGTCCCTCATCAATAATAATATGCCTATATGGCCAAGGGTACTTATCATATTCATCTAAATACTTGGATATACCTTCGTCACCGCCAGAATCTGATACTTTCATATGTCTACAGGTAAGCAAAGGCAAATTCGCAAAAGTAATATTGGGAATTTCCATGCCATAAGTTTTTTGGAGGTATTGTAATAAGTAGTGGTTAAAACACAAAAACAAAACCTTATCTGTTTCTGCAAGTCGTCGAGCTTTCTCAATTGCCAGCATAGTTTTTCCAGTTCCAGCTCCCCCCTGAATAGCCGCAACACGTTGTTCTTCCAAATAATCAAGCAAATAACTTTGCTCCATTGTCATTCGATTAAAATAATAATCCTGCTCGAATGCTTTTCCAGAGAAATTAGGAATAGCATCAAAACTAGGAGCAAGAATACGAATAACTTCATCAGACTCTGTTTTTGAAGCATGGAATGGTGCATACATCTTATAAAAATCAAACACTCTTGCAATCGCAACAACAGGGTTTTTTAAATCCTGTTGTATCAAGACATTTCCCACAGAATACTCACAAGGCATGGAGCCAATTTTATTGCGATCATCCACACTTGGAAACCAAACAGCACACTCTACCCAATACTCTTTCACTGTTTCCAATTTAGAATATGATAAAAGATCTGCAAATGTAAACTTACTGCGTTCAGCCTGAACCATAGGCGGACGCTTCATTTGTTTGCATTCACCTGTCAGTGTATTCGTCTGAAACCAACGACCCTCTTTGCAGGAAATACCACCAGATTTCACTTCGATAACAATCAGCCCTCGACTAGGATGGAAAACAGCAAAGTCCGATTCTCCCCAGACAATATTTCCACTTTGCCTAGCTTTATTCCAGCGAACTGAATGAAATACTACATATTCATCTGGCAACTTAGAGAGAGCAGTGTAAATTCTTTCTTCACCAATGCTACCGTGAAATTCTTCATGGGAAACATCGCTAGGAATCATCTTTGCCATATCTATTCCTCCTCAAATCGCTGCTTCAATTCTTGTAAATCTAATGTTTCACAATGGCAGACAAGCCAACCATTGTCTCGGAAAATTTTATGAAGCTCGTCACTAACGCTGCAATCAACCAAGGCAATTTTCTGGTTTTGCCATGCCAAAAGGACATCTACAAATTGAATGCCTGCATATAGTTTCGCACCATAATAATCAGCCAAAGGTATACCTGTAAGTTCTAGTTGCTCTGTCCGGAAATTGTCAAACAAAATCTCAGCTTCACTCCAAGATGTATAATCTTCTTTAAAATCGTCACCAATTTGAAGGATAACTGTTCTGTCATCATAATCAATGGATATATCCCCAACTGTTTCTTGATCTAATAAATCAGGCATAATTCCAAGGAAATAATTTTCTAAATGATCCCAGATTTCTTCACTGGTAAAATTGTTCTGAAACAGGAAAGTTAGCATATTCACAGAGTCTTTATGCCGTTTGTTTACCAACTCCAATAATCGGTTTCTATAACCTGAAGGGCGATCCCTAACAATGGTCATATCTTTTACTGAGTTTACATAGATATAAAGCTGGCTGTTAGATCCACCTAACGACTTAAAGCGAAGAACCCCCATAGCCTCCAGAATACCCAAGCAGGTTATATATTCTTTGTATTGAGTGTGATGACTATCGTTAATAATGTACAACTTACGTTGATCTTCTGAATCGCTAGGCACGGACTCTCTCAAAATCTCCCGGTAACAACGCTTAATCCAATTAAAGAAATCCTGAATGGAAGACTTAATAGAATATGATGTGTCTCCTGCATTGGTTACGCGGATAAGAAAAGGCCTACCGTTAATTCGTTTAGAGTATTCACTTGTATATGTGCTAGCTGCGGCAAAAAAAACATTAATTATATTTTGAGCTTTATAGCGGTTAATACCGAAAGAACCACATATATAGGCAAGCTGCTCTGAGATAATAGATTCTTTCACATAATTTCCAGAAGAAATTGATTCTTGGAATATTCTGTGTAGTGCATTTATGACAGTATCAAATACAAGCTCGCTATTTTCTGAGAATGTAATATCAATGGACATTGCTGGCACCAGAGAAAACTGTTGATTAAATGATAATTCTGGACTTTGTGTATACAGCAGATACTTAAATTTAGGAAAAGACATTTCCTTACTGTAATCTCGATCCCAAATCCAGTTTAAGTCAACTTTGAATATATTCTTTTCACGGAACACTAACTGCGCAACATCACGATATTTCCGATTTAATTTTGCTTGTTGTACATTTGATATCGCAAAATAACCATGTGCAAAAACCGGAATCGGCCGCATATAAAATGGTGCAAACCCCCTTCGCTCATAGTCTTTTTGAATCAATAACATTGCAGTTTTTACTTTTGCAATCAGATCACTATCATCAGATGATGTCGCTCCAAAAATATAAGCAAAACTTTCTGCATCAACGAGCATTTCATTGCGCTTTTTGGTAAAAGATTTCGATTTTCCTGAATATCGAGTAGTTGTATAGATTTCTAGAATCTTTTTAATTACCTCGATCAGCTGATAATTTTTAATTGTTGATAGTCCATGCAATCTGTTGATATGCTTAAAGTCATCACTCATATGTTGGTAAATGGCGTGTCCATCAATCTCCGCTTTTCGTGCAGCACGACCAACTTCCTGCATATAATCACAAACATTTCCAGTTGGAGCAAAATGCATAACAATACTAATATCTGGGATATCGATGCCCATGCCAAATGCTTTTGTTGCAGCCATAACAAGCCTACTTCCATCACGGAACTCGTTAAGGTTAGAGTCCTTTTCGTCAGCACCTAACTGGCCATGGTAAATAGCAAGATGTTTACCTAGTCCTTTGGCGTAGCAGTATGATTTAAAGCTGTTAATCAGAACAACCGTTGGAAAGTAAATTAACACTTTCTGTCCACGAATCAATGCCTTATGAATTTCCGAAATCAAAAAGTCAAATTTGTCGCTTTCATACTCATTACGAGTCTTTTTTTCTGCCTGAGATACTTCAATGGAAATGTTACTTCGTCTGATATGCCCCAAATGAGTAATGGGATTCACCATATGAAGACTATTAAGTGTTTCATGGTACATGTCTTCGTTTCCGCCATAAATCGCCGTTGCAGTAAAGGTAGCAATAATAAATGGTGCGGGATCGTGTTCGCTTTCAGACTGACGCTTTCGAAGTTTCCGAATGTGGTCACCCAAATACCAATAGTCCGGCCTAAATTGCTTACCCCAAGTTGTAACAATATGAGATTCATCTACAACAAGCATACCAATTTTGCGTTTTCCAATAAGTTGTTCAACATCGCTGCGACTTAATAAGGATTCTGGCGAAAGGTATAAGATATCACATTTCCCACTTGCAACTGAGTCAAGAATTTCATCTCTGACAATTGGAGGAATATCAGAATTGATAGTTCTAGCTCCGCAGTATCCTCGTTCTTCCAAATTTTGAACCTGATCTTTCATCAATCCAATCAGGGGTGTTATAACCAAAGTCAACAGATCATATTTCTCTGCCAAATAAATAGCTGGAAGTTGAAACATCAACGATTTACCGGAGCCGGTTGGGGCGGTCACAAAGACATCCCTGTAGGTTTTTCCTGTAACACAATTTTCGGCTTGTTCGATAAGATCACAGATAATATCTTCTTGAGAAATTGCGACAACTTTCTTTTGATGATTTTCGACAGCTGCCAAATCATACATCTTTATCGAGCGAAAAGAAGAATATCCCCAGTACTGCTCCAGAGCCTCATATATTTCCTTCGGACACTTCCGGATCTGCTTGTTTATCGGAGGACTGTAAGAAAATAACCTGCCAAGGTACTTTCCGCAGAGTCCACGCAACTTATCCTGCAGCACCGTTTTTCCTATAGCAGCATTGTCTAAAGAAACTGCAAAAATAGCATCTGACTCTTCCAGACTATATACCAAGGAAAAGTAATCACTTTCCTCGCAAATAGAAAAAATAGTGGCGTCATCTACCGTGCACTCGACTAAATCACATGGATTATCATCTGAAATGAATAAACGCTCAATTTTTTCGTTGAGTAGATAGCTTTCATCCAGATTATAACGACAAGCATACCGATCCCTAATCTTTAAAAAGTTACTGTAGATATCAATATAGTCACCCAAAGATTCGGGGAAAACCTCTTCTTGCGATTCTTCATCATAATGTGTACACAGTGCAGAGATGATATCAGGCCGAATGCAAATATGGACAGGGAAAAGATTAATATAATCTTTGTTCTCAAAAATATAAATTTTAGAAAACATTGAAAGGATAATCTCACGAAGGCAAATGAATTCTTCATATGAAATAACCTTTATGGACTGCTGATAAATTTCCATAAATCGAGCACCTTTATCTTGCAATGTTTTCTCCAACGATGTAGCACAATCTTCAAATCCAGTAAAATCATATCCTTTGATCACAAAAAGGATGTTTGGACCAGCGTGTTCTTTAATATATTCTTGAATTCTATCAAAAATCATATATATCCTCTCCTATAAAATTATCCTTGCACATACTCCATATAGTATTTCTTGTAAACATGTTCATTCAATTTCCAGCCACGCATCGCTCATCTGAGAATGTCGAAAAACTTTACCTATTATTATCACAATATCATCTATAGCCTATAAGAAATCCTGTATATGTTTTGTTCTTGATGGATGCTGAAGTTTTAGTAACGCCTTATTCTCAATTTGTCTAATTCGTTCACGCGTAACATGATATACTGTCCCTACCTCTTCCAATGTATGCTCCACCCCGTCATCAAGACCAAAACGAAGACGAAGAATCTGTGCCTCACGCGGTGTGAGCGTTGATAAAACATAAGAAATACTCTCCTTAAGAATACATTGTTCTACAGCATCTTCAACAGATATATTATCTGTCGGAATAAATTCTTCGAGTTCTGAATCTTCACCATCACCAATTAATACATTGAGACTAGCAGTATTTAAATATATATCACCAAGTTTCAAAATATCTCTAATTTCTTTTGGAGATGTAGCGTATCCCAAATTAATTATTTCCTCAATCACCTCTCTTTCATTGAACGACGGATGCGCTGCTCGAACCCCCCAAAAGCGACGTACACGATCCATTACATAAACAGGCAAGCGTATCATATAAGCAGTATCGATGATATTCCTAGCAATACTTTGCCTTATCCAATGATCAGCATAGGTTAAAAACGAAAATCCCCTTGAAATATCAAAGTGATCTGCCGCTACAATAAGTCCAATATTGCCATATTGAACAATATCGTCTATTGTAAGACAATCTTGCTTAAACTGTTTTGAAAGAGCTAGAGCATCTCGGTAAACAAATCTTTCATTTTTAAGGATTAGTGCTTCTAATGCAAGAGAGTCACCTTGTTGATACAAAACACATAATTGCTCACTTTTAAGTCCAAGCAATTGCTTTGCATCTCTGCCAAATGCAAAGTCTTGTGCTATAGTTTTTTTATTTAAAATTTTGGAGTCTTGTGCTACATCTTCGAGTATTTCTATTACATCTTCATGCAAAATTAAATCCGATTCCTCATCGTCAACATAATCAATATCTTTATCAATCAAAATTTTAATAATTTCATATTGTTCTTTCCGGGTAAGTGTTGAAAACAAACGATTAAAATCACTCTCCCGTAATTTTTTTTCTTTTGTCAAATAAGGGCGGATCGCCTCTAAAATATACTCGGTGTTAAGCATCTCATATCCCCCTAACTTCCACCATATTTACTATATTATAACAAACTGCGACCCACTTCGGCACATCTTTTTAACTATTTACACTTATGTTTTTATAAAATATTGGGTATTATTGAACAAAATAGATTTTTTCTTTGCATATTCTCTATCTGTTCCTGTACAGTGCTGACAGAATGCCAAGTTACATAATCTACAACATAGTGCTTTTCCCTCATAATCGTGTCCTTGTATGGAACACTCTCCGTTCCAAACGGATAAAATGTACAGCTAAATCCATCTGGCGTTGATAGCAGCCATTCTATCAAATGGTATGCGATAGCAGCTTCACTGCTCGTTGGAAATACTTTACTGCTTTTTAACCACTGACACTGCAAGGTGGTCAAATTCTTCTTAGTGAACAACAATAAATTCTATGACATCATTTTCAACAATGTGCTACTCAATAACATATACAATACCGAATAAATTTCTGCTGATGTCTTCAGGTGTCCAACAAAAACAGTTCTTTATATCTGTCATCTAATTATGATTATAGTATGGGATCAGCAATTTTTTCCGTGAAAACTCCTATAGCTAATCAACTTTGGTATAACAACATACCTACAGTTTCTGAAAGTCCTTATGTTGTCACATATACAGAGGTTGACAATCGACGCATAGAAGCAATTCAGCAACAAGAATACCAAGCTCTAAATGATTTTGGGTCAAAACAACCAGAACTTCAAAAACCGACTTTTCAGGCTCAACTACATGTAGCTATTGACAGAAAAAAGCGCAATGCAAGTAGCTTAATGTATATCTTAGAATTGGCGAAATATCGACTTAACAAAAAAATTTCAAGAACACTCCCTTTTGAAGAAAGAAAATTGGTCTTAATAAATAGCGAAGAATGGAATGGTCGAATATATTAACAAAATGACCATCTATCAGAAAACGAGCTTACCACAGATAATATTCAAAAGACCATAGACACTGTTGCTACCTGCTGGAGTATAGAAATAATGCAAAGGTATCAAAAACTTGATTGGCTAACCATCACTTTAGATAGCCCAATATGCAGAGTCTATATACCGTAAAAGATACTATAAACAAAAAGAGAGCTAACTGACTAATCAAAATCAGTTAACTCTCTTTTTATGAATAATGAAAAATGTTGCCAAATCGTCGCTACGAAGGGCCTTAACCCATCAAAAGCCCAGTCATATCAGGCTTTTCCGTACCTCTGAAATTATTCCCACTCGCCGAGTTAAATCCATTTCTAAACTTTTTTGTATAGAGGATTTGATTCGTCGTGGTTTTATTTGATACAGATTATCCTTATCCTAAGGTCTATTCGGACTTTTGCTATCAAAAATCTATCCAAGCCATCCTATCATGGGTTTTGCTTGAGAAGAGCGATTGGGTGGCTTAGGAGTATTATAACATATATGAGGGGAATTTTCCACTTGGAGAGAAACTTTTTCCGCGTGATTCAATAAAATTATAACACAATTGTCATAAGTATTCTCAAATTAAATAACTTTCTCAATTTCGTCTGCCTTAAACCACCCGCAGGCTTGAACTTTTTCATAGGCCAAATCAACTTGATCCACATAAAGAACTATTGCCAAGCTATCAATTGCACGGCTACACGTTACATATAGCAACCTTCTAGTACGATCAATAGTCGTTTCTTTGCCCTGTTGCTGATTTGTAAGGTCTCTATTCGACATTTCTGTAATCCCAAATAGCTTCTCATAGTTAAATGTCGTCCCCTGGGATTCATTATCATCAATGATTGTCATAACACGCTCAAATTGTAATCCTTTGACGCCTTGATGAGTATCAAATCCTTCATTCCCTGATACATATTCATAATATTTTATAAAATGTGAAAAAGGCACATTCATTGCTTTCTCTAATGCATCAATCTTTTCAAGTTGATCTTCTGTACACTCCTGTTCCTCTTCCTCTGTCCGTGTGATCAATATTTCAATGTCACTAGGCAACTCAAACAGTTTTTCCTTATGAACAATTCTCAATATTTCTATGCATGATGGGTCGTTTTCATTATTCCACAATTCCAGAAGTTTTCCTGTACTTTCATGTAATTGCTTTAATTTTACATCACTAAAGCTATGTCGCTTCGCGCTTTCACGCAACAAAGGTGAATACTGTTTAATGAGCTGCATAACTGCAAAGCGATTATTTTCTTTATGGGCTATAAATAAGGGAATAATAATTTTTGACAGCACCGAAACAATTGATAATGACCCATCTCCTACACCCTGCTTATACGAAGATACTTTGTATAGTGGCGCAAAAAAATCATCGAAGCCTAGACGTTTTGCTGCCATATGATGTTCAAGCGTTAAATACTTATTCTTGCTTGAATCCAGCCATTTATGGTCTCCAGTACATGTGCTCATTTTTTCTTGAATAAATTGTTCTGTCAATATACGATCAGCGTTCCGATCTACAATAAACAGCCTAACGATACCATCCGGCTTATCTTGGCGAGCAATTTGTTCAATTCCATCAATTGGGCGCCGAATATCATTGCATAAAGTTACAATCCTTTTTCGGCTTCTATGGTTCATCTTTTTACAGGGTTTAGCCCACTCAATCGGTATGCAATCCTGTATCCTTTCTTTTCCATCAAGATATATGCGCTGCATAACATCGCCTAATAGTCCCAAGCAAAACTTGCCCCTGTGATTTTCCTCCAAGGTCAAAAAAGCGTCCATTAGCACCTTCTTGGTATCTTGACTCTCATCAATCAATAGAACGGGGAAACGATCCACCACAATATCCTGAAAAGTCTGTTTGGTGGTCAAAAAAGCTGCGCATATACGAAGTACTTCATCATGCTAAGGAATTCTTTTCCGTATTTAATCCATCTGGGTTATAAATGAATTTTTTGATATCCTTTAGTTTCTCTCTCCGCTCGCGATACGCAGCAATTTTGTGTGCCCTATCCCGATAAGCCTGGCTATTTTTTCGACCAGTCACTTATTTCTGCTCATATTCTTCAATTCGCTGAGATAAATCTGTAAATAAAAAGTCTTTTATATCTTTCGTATATGGTTGAATAAGAGTCCAAGCGAAACTATGAAGAGTCGATATTTGAAACAAAGGATGATATTGCACTCTTCTTTTAATTTCATCACAAGCCGCATTTGTATATGTAATGACTGCAATATTTCTCCTTAGTTCCATAAATTGATACCCGTATTTATCTAAAAAAAAGTTCAATGCATCAATAAGGCTCTTTGTCTTGCCACTGCCTGCTCCAGCGAAAAGAAAAAAACTCCTTGGATTATCTTGATCCAAACAATTTCTGATTATTTGATCAACAATATCATCGCGATGATCGTCATCTACAACATTATTCGGTTGCATCCTTTACACCTCTCCTTCTGAGGCAAAATCTTCATCTTCCCGCTGAATCAAAGAATCTTCCAGCCACTGCAGTGCTTCTGCAATATATGAAGGAGGCGCAATTTTCTGAGGATCTTTGTTGTACAACAATTGAAGAGCAAACTCTGCTTTATCAATACCTTTTTTTCTTCTGCCATCTTTATCTTTTACTCCATAAATCAGATCATATACACCTTTAGATATTTTAGCAGGGTCCTCGTCCTTGAAAATAGCTCTTAATTTCTTTATTGCGCCAAGACCTTTCAAAGTTTTAAACATATAATAGTTTTCATACGCCAATGCATCTTCAAATGTAGTAGGAATCAATTCGTGTTCTGTGCCATCGGAAAACTTAATCTTGACTGGAATTTGGTATGCAACTCTAATGAAGGCATCTGGATTATTCGCATATTGGACTTGCTTTTCCTCAGGAGAAGCCTCCCACAGTTTATCGGCAGAACTTTGCATCGGCACCCAGTTAATGATAGTTTCATTAGTAGATATTTGCCCTTTGTTCCGTTGTGGCATAACACTCTTTTTATTTTGGGGATCTACAGTGTCAATATCTGTTATGATAAGACAGAATATCCCTAATGTTTCAATTAATTCACGCAATCTATGTGCATGCCGTCCATTAATCTCCAATATAGAAATATATGTCTGATTCAACTGTTCAAAGCAATGTTCAATAAAGTGAGGCAGCAGCATTCGCTCAGCAGCGCCTTCAACCATAATTACAGCATCTGCAAAAAACAAATCACAATGAGTAGTTTTTAAATAGCGTGTAACAAATTTTGCAGTATCAGTTTTTGATCCAAAAACAGTATTTAAGTTAATAACTACAGTCGTAGGGAGCTTCGAGGAATTCTTTGTCCTTCTAAAATACCTCAAATTTTCAAACTTACTTTCAAGCGCAATGTAACTTGAATGAGTTGTTACAAGCAACTGAGTAGTATACACCTTCTTGCTTCTCAACTTAGAATGGTTTCGCAAAATTTTATATGCGTTTTTAATGAACACTTGCTGTACTTGTGTATGTAAATGAGCTTCCGGTTCTTCGATCAAAACCAAATGAATCGGAGGAATCACTTTGGTTTCTTGATCCCCATCCTCTTGATTTCTCCTGTTTCCATTCACCCAAGAGTCTCGGAAGCTCATTAGCTTAAAGGACATAGAAATTAAATTTTGATAGCCTAAACCGTTATATTTTTCTGGCAATGTATACGGAATTTCTGTATCGGAAAAAAGAGGATATCGAACAGTTGTATTGTGTGAAAGAATATCACCAGCTTTAGTTTTTGCTTCAACGATAATGCTAGGATTATACCTTCCAGGATAACCAAACTGCGAAAGCTCTTTCATCGCCTTGTGAAACTTCTTTGAGATTTGCTGGTTAAAAACTTCACTCGCTCCCTGCAACTCTTTCAATGCTTTCAAATCCGATGCAGATGGTTCATGCTCCGGATCTAATTGTCTATCATAATACGACCTGAGCTGATCTGATAGCAAACTACTCTCCATCGGACTCTCATCCGCATCATCACTGTCGTCAAGACCACGCTGTGCAGATATAATATCCACTCTAACCAAATTCTTAAATGGATCAAATTCTAATGGAGCCGCACCAGTTGGTATAGTCTGCGGTCGTGCAATATCACCAATATCAACGTCTTGAATATTCTCAGGATTTAAAATATAAGCATTCATTGTAAACAACGCCTGCATTTTTGTACCTAAGAAGTCGCAGAAGTCATTGGGCCATAATTTTAAACCATCTTTTCCTTCGTGAGCTTTTTTGAATGATTCTGCAAAATCGCCGTAGAGTTTTTCATAATCTTTTGGCTCATAAATTAAGCGAATCCCTATTTTACCTTCTGTCCAGTCTAAAGTCGGAATAATTTCTGCGACATATCTAAGTTCGTCCGACCGAATATCTAGCCAAACATCCATTGCTGGTAATAGCGGACGCCACTCTTCTTGTAAAATTGGATTATCTTCCTGCGGTTCTATAATACGGTGACCAATATTATTAATACCTATAAAATTGGTCATCGTAAAATCATTTAACACTAGTTGCCGCTTTTTCAAAAATTTCTTAAGAGCCGTCATCGCACTTGTTTTGCCACTATTGTTTGCACCTACAAAAACAGTTGATTCTGGCCCGAATTCAATTCTGCAAGATTGCAGTTTCCTAAAATTCTGAATTTCAACAAATGCAATTTTCACCTAATCAGCTCCTATCTTAAGATAAATTATATTATTATCCCCGCCTCAATCTCCTTCTTTGCATCTTTTTCCAAATGACCCTGCACTGAGAACAAATTTCCTGTTCAATGCCTAACAGTTTAATGAGAACTTCTCGATCCACCAAATCTAGTGCTTTTTCAATGTCATCATCATTTCGGACGACGTGATCTATTTCTTGCAGAAGTTCGCTTCTAAACACATGGTCAATGTATTGGATTTTAGGAATCAAGATATTACCCATTTCTCCCGGAAGAATTTCAAGAACCCCTCCACCGTAACTTCTACCACAGATTTCCGTAAATGCAAAAGAAACACTGTTGTAATATGCAAGAAGGACATTTTCAGGATCTACACCATCCTTGAATTTCATCCTGTGCATAGTATCCGTTGATACTGCACCACAACAGTTGAGGACAAATTTGGGATAAAGGTTATTTCGTCGCAGGAAAAAGGCATCTGGAACCCAAACAGAAGGAACGATATACCATCTCTCACGAATCGAGCATTTGTAGCCTGCATGTTCACTCCTTGCTTCCCCTGCCATGATGTAATCCCTATACCCTTGGGGATAATCTTCGTATGGAGCATCAGGAAATCGGACTAACCGGGCCGGTTTACCCGCTGCTTTATTCAAATTCCAATCAGCTTCGGTAAAATAGATTCCATGTGCATGAGAACTCCGTCCGATTAGCGGGAGTGTTGCTTCTCCTAGATGATAATGATTTGCGACTTCTTCTGTAACAGAAAAATAGCCATTGTTTCCAGTAGTAATGCCGACATTTATGAGCCCATATTCAGAAAATTTTGCAAAACGATTGTCAGCCCTTAACTTTTGGATTAACTTCATCTCATCGCCGTTGATGAAGTATTTTGTCCACTTTTCCTTGACGTGCTGCACTGGTTGAAAACCGTTCGAAGCCAAATCCAAATCATCGAATCCGCTCAGGTCATTCATTTCGATAATTCGGATACCTTTTTCCGCATCTCCTTTTTCGCCTATAAAGACTACAACCTCTTGCTCAATATCAGGAAAAACAAGCTGTTCAAAGGTGATCAGAGTAATTTTGGCAAGGTGGTTTGCCAAATAAAGCCGGAGATCTTCTGCATAGGCAACTTGTAGAATTTCAGCAGGAATCACAAATGCGATTTTACCTCTTTTCGAAAGCATTTGTACACTCGCTACCATGAACGCAACCCAAGCATTGATTAGCTTATTGGACTTCATTCCATGAGAAGTTAGTATCTGGGCCTGACACTCTCTTTGGCTTTCTTTTAAGTATTGATAACGAATATAGGGAGGATTACCCAAAATCAAGTCATAAGTTTTCTTACCCAAAGTCTCCTTGTAGAAGTCAAAGAAATCCCGATTGATCACTTTTACCTTCGGAGTATCTTTATACCTGCCAGACACTTTTTGAGCTTCTGGTGTTTCGATTTCAACCGCCTCAACTCTGCTGAATTTATCAAGCAACCCGGCCTCTTTTAGGGCGTCGAGAAAGACACCATCTCCACAGCTTGGCTCTAATACGGCATCAATGTTTTCGGACGCAAAAAGGCGCACCATAGCGTTTGCCAACTTCTGAGGAGTGTAGTACGCTCCTCTTAATTTCTGTTTTGAACTGTCCTTTTTGAGTCTCATCTAAACTAACCTCGCTTAATATTCAAGACGATATACCCTCTCAATTAGGCCTTGAATTTTATGGATAAGAGCATTCTTCTCATCCTGCAGTATTGTAGCAATACGTTTTGCTGGATGATTCATAAGTTCTGTATTTATGCTGTAAATTCTATGACTGGCAGCAACTACACTGTCATGGATTTCTTTTTGTTTTCTATCACTAAAATCCAGTTCAACAAATGGTAATGTTGACAGTACAAAAGTACCTCGCGCTGTAAATCCGTTCTCAAAATCGCTTCCTACAATCTCCAGGATTTTTTCGGTAATTGGATTAGACAACCATGCTTGTAGATATTCCAGTGCATATGGGCTTCCTTCCTTTTTGGAAACCGCACAGTAGCCCGCAGTTCCACCAGAAGCAATCAGAATATCGTTGGTATCCAGAATATACATCGGCTCTTTACTCAACACACCTACAATTAACTTAGGAGTATTGATAAAGGCCGTCAACGCTTGTGTTCTTCCATATTGATACCACGTATCAGGAGTAGCATTAGGAACATCCCTAATACCTTGATCAGATACGCATTTAGGAACCAAACGATCATAGTGGTCTTTCAAATATGCATATGTCCCCGGGAAATGAGATTTCATATAGTCAATCGTGAACAGTTGCCCTTGCTGGTCATAAGGGAAAATAATCTGCTTATCAGTTGCTAAGATGCTATATGAATTTAGTCCTTTCTCTGCCTTCTTTGTGGGCTTAAAATACGAGCGCAAAATTTCGCGTTCGATCTTATAATGTTTTCCATTCCGGCAAATTTCAATCGCAGTCTCATCTTCCGCTACGATCTCATCTGAGGAGAACCAGTAGATGGGAGTAGGGCGCTCCGCACTTGTTTGAATTCCATTGAAGATTTCAGCGTGTTTTGTGATTGGAACGGCAACCCGATCCAGGTGTTGGAGCATTGTTAAAAACGCAAAATCCGTTGTAAGTCTCCAGGGGAGCTTGTTGAGAATAGAGGAGCTAAATTCTATGGAACTGACTTTCTCTCCAATCCAAAGCTTATTGGCAGAATCCACACCAGTGTAACGGAATTTATCCTGTGGAGACTTACATAAAAGGAGGATGGAGCTATAAATAGTCTTGTCCTCAAACAACTGTGCATCCCCAAAATCATCAAGGCTTACCAAGTAGCGGCCTTTTGCAATTAAGTTCCGCAGATGTTCTCCTGCACCAACTTTAAAAAATTTGTTTGGGACAATATAACAAACATAACCTGAATCCTTTGTTTTTCTGATAGCCTGCTCAACAAAAATAAAGTACTTATCAAATTGCTTGTATGATGTTTTATACTTTTTCTTATAGATTTCAACCTCGCTGCTGGGAAGAAGTGCGTGCATGCCCTCGGTATTCACATAAGGAGGATTACCAATTATGGCATCAAAGCATTCTCCATTATTGATTTTTTCCCAGTCAAACGGGACAATCTCCAATCGCTGGCTATCTGCTCTAGCAATTCCTATCAACTCTTTTTCGCTGACCAAGGCATTCCCAAAGAAAATATTTGCACTTAGGTCCGGCAAAATGGGAGCAACAGTTTCAACAGAAGGTTCGGTTTCGTTTTCAATCAGTTTGACCAGGAGAGAGAACTTAGCCACTTCTACAGCATGAATATCAATATCAATGCCGTAGATGCACGAACACAAAAGTTTCTTCTTCTCGGCCAAAGGTAATTTATAGAGATCAATTCCTATCTCTTCCAAATGATTTTGTTGGCCAACATTCAAATACCATTGCACACAATAGTTTTGAAGATAGGAAAATGCTTCTTCCAGAAATACTCCAGAGCCACACGCGATGTCAGCAATTCGCAGTTCTAACAATTCTTCCGGTGTTTTGTTTTGGCACACCTTGTCTAACGTCTTCTCAACCATATATTTGACAATTTCCGTTGGAGTTGTGACCACGGAACGATTGAGGCATTCTCTCTTTTGTTGCAGGCCAATCGTGCCGTTTTCTAGCAGGACTAACTGCTCTGTTAAAAACAGCTCATAAATTTTACCTAGCAGATGAGGTTCAATAATGTTAAAGAGGTAGGGACTCTGAGGGTAATATAACCCTTCAATCATATTCGTAATAACATCACAAGAGAGATCAAAAATGATGTCGTCACCCGAAAACATCCCGGAATTGTATCTTTGATCCGCAGCTCTAAACAGCTGCTCCAGACTTTCCTGCAATTGAGCTTTATCTGTAATAGCTTCTTTCAAATTATGATACAAAGGAAGATTTCTGTCCTCACAAATTCTCAGGAAAACAATCTGGTTGATAAACTCCTGCACAACATCATTCAGAACCTCCAAGGAGGTATATCGTCCACCTTTTGCATATAGTTCATTACTCAGAGCAATACGCCAGTTGTTAATCTGGGACAAAAACAGCTCATCAACTTGCTGTGTTTGGCCGCCAGAAGCAGGAAAATTGGCATCTAGGTATTGATCAAATGCACCGGAATATACTGTGTATCTGGAAATCAAGCCGCAGATTTCGTCGAGTTTTTCTACATATTCGGAGTAATGGTAGAGCCGGTAACGCGCAACTGTACAGCTATCGTTTTCTAGCGGAAAATGGCAAGTATCATATATTGCTAAGAACTCGAAGTTAGTTAGAACGGCTAACCTATGCTTCGCATTCCAACCATATTTTCTGGTCTGAATAGCAGGAGCATCAACTTTTGTAATGTCAACTGATGGTTTCTTAGCTTCTACGAAAAATTTCGCTACCCCTCGGAGCGTCATTGTATAGTCCGGACGATCTGAACGAGATGAATAATTTTCAGCAATAACTTCTCTATATTGAGGTGCAGCCCCTTTTTCATTGGCTACGTCCCATCCTAAAATTTTAAGAAAAGGGTCGATAAACTCAATGCGGCAAGAGTGTTCGTTATATGCCTTTTTAGTGTCTTTATAAAAATCTATGTTTGCATCAAAATGCTCAACCAGCTTTTGAAGTTCAACCTTATTATTCATTATCAAACTCCACCTTTCGCTTCTCGTTAGTTGGCTTTTCTGCATTCTCCGGGATAATCCAAATGCGACTTAACCGAGTTGCTCCAGGAATCCGATCCGTCTTGCACAGTATTTGAACCTGTCGTGGAGTCACACCCCATTTTTCAGCCGCCTCTTGAACCGTAATATAACCGTTCATTCCTCAACACCTCATTAAGCCCAAGATATAAAATACCATTTTAATTATATTCGTTTAAACGAAATCTGTCAACCTCGATCGCTACAGTTTCACCTATTCTCGCTGTCTTTCTACATATTCACCTAAATCGTTTGTGAGGTTGTACCACATGACAGTCAAAGGTAAGAAGATCGTCTAGATGCTCCATGGAATAAAGACAAAAACGCGAGAAGCACACCATCAACCGATACTGCTTCTCGCGGATTTTCTTTTGTGTCAGTCTAACTGCTTTTTCTCCGTCACAACTTTCAAATATAGTCCCGGCTCACCATTCAAAATCAGCTCAGCATAGGCCGGCGGATCGTTGTAGATCAGCCAGTCCAGCTCCGACCGCTGGTACATACTATTCGCCGCCTCATTCTCCACGGCCATGCAGTCGATAGCGAGCAGTGTCCCACCATTCAAGCGCAATTCCACGCAGGCGGTGTCCAGGTTGAACTCACAGGACAAAATCTTTCTCATAGTCGTTACCTCCTGATGTTTAAATTTCGGTTGATTTTCCGCAGAGGCACAAGGTCTGTTTCGTTAATTTTAGAATCTGGCAAGCAATGCGTGTGGCTATCCACACACAAATCCGGCAAGCAATGCGAGTGTTAATACACACTCACATTTCCTGCC
>PPYE01432402.1_pt1 | contig 110219 bp, 135 predicted proteins | sample 1559881 | NCBI WGS metagenome assembly PPYE01 (sample SAMN08240022, study PRJNA423297) | Human gut metagenome, whole genome shotgun sequencing project.
GCCCAGCACCTGTCCTCCCACCCCCTGGATTAAAAAAGCGGGGCTGCTCCAGCTGCAAAAGCAGAGCATTTTGGAAGCCTGCTTGGAATCCATCTGCTGTTGGCGGACCAGCTGGGCCAGCAGCGCCGCCCCCACCGGGTATCCTCCCAGCAAGCTGAACAGCAGCACCCCGCAGCCGGTGGGTCCCAGTCCCAGCACCGGCCGCCCTACCAGGGAGGCCCCTTTCCCCAGCCAGGTGAGGATGCGGGTGGAGCCCATCCAGTTGGTGAGGACGGTGAACAAAAACAGGGAAGGGAGCACCGTGGTCAAACAGAGAAGGATTCCCTGCCGCACCCCTTCGGATAAAATCCCCCCCAGCCAAAGCAGCCCGCCCAGCAACCCCAGGCTGAAAACGGAGATGAGAAGCCCTTTGATTCGTCCCATACCGCACCCCTCCCGGTGGAACAGTATGCCGCCGGGAGAAAAATCATGCCCCGGGGTATGGCCTGCCCGGTTTTGACATACCTTGAAGGGAAAGGGGGCGGTGATATGGTGCATTCCCAAATCTTCGGCGAACTGCAAACTGACTATCCCTCCGTTTGGATTCAGCGAAACCAGGCTTTGTGGCTGGAAGGGGAGTTTCAGATGAAGGTGCTGGAGCCGGAACGGTTGGTGCTGGAAGCCCAGGGACTGAAACTCTCCCTGCTGGGAAAACAGCTGCAGGTATCCCAGCTTTCCGCCGATTCCCTGCGGGTCAGCGGGGTGCTGCTTCGATTGGATTGGGAGGAATTGCCGTGAATCATTCCACCTTTCTCCGCTTTCTAGGCGGGACGGTTACGCTTTCGGTCAAGGGCTATGGAACGCTGCGCCTGGTGGAGCGCTGCCGGAAAGAAGGGCTTCGCCCGCTGCTGGTGGTTCCCGGGGAGGAAGAGGTCCGCCTGACCATTTGGTATTGGCAGAAAAAGAAGTTTCCCCGGCTGGCCCAACAGGCCGGGGTGGAGTGGCAGGAACTGCAACAAAAGGGCCTTCCCGCCCTTTTATCAGGTTACCGCCGCCGGTACGGTTTGTGGCTGGGAATTTTGCTTTCCGCCGCCTTTTTGGCCTATACCCAGTGCTTCGTCTGGGAAATCCATCTGGACACCTCCGACCCCGACCAGCAGGAGCTGGTTTGGGAATACCTGGAAGAAGCGGGAATCGGGCTGGGTACTCCCTGGAGCCAGGTAGACACTCAGGGGGTGGCCCAGCAGCTTTACTTTGCCAACCGGAACACCTCCTTTGCCGCCTTGAACCGGAATGGATGCAGCCTGGAGGTTATCTTCCACACCTCCCCCCAAACCACCCTGCCCCAGCAGCGGTATCAGAATATGGTGGCGGCCAAGGATGGACTGGTGCTGCGGGTGGAGGCTCTTTCCGGCATGGCGGCGGTGGAGCCGGGGCAGACGGTGCGGCAGGGCCAGGTGGTTATCAGCGGGGTGGGGGACACTGACGGCGGGGATGTGTGGTTTTCCTCCGCCCAGGGCATGGTGTACGCCCAAACCGTGACCCAAAAGACCTTTTCCTTTTCTCTGACTCAGCAGGAAGTGCTGCCCAACGCCCCGGTTTGGCAGGGCAGGGTGCTCCATTTCTTCCACCTCTCCCTGCCCCTGCAGCTTTCCTCCCAGCCTATGGGGGAAACCCAGTCCCAGACCCGGTATCTGACCCTCTTCGGCACCCAGCTGCCCATCGGCATCGAGGAAATCCAGGTCCAGCCGGTGGGGGAGACCCAAACCCTCTACACCCAGGAGCAGGGCCAGGCCATTCTGCTGGCCCAGGCGGACCGGTATGAGGAGGAAGAGCTGGACCCGGTGGAGGTGCAGCAGCGCAGCGAGTCCTTTTCCCTGGAAGGGGACACTTTGTTTTTGCAGGTGGAATGGGTGTGTGAGGAACAAATTGCCCGGTCTTTGCCTTTTGACGTCAATAGCAGTCAAAATTGAGCGGGAAGATTTGTATATTTTGTGAGATAGTTTTTCTGGAAGAATTGTGATATACTGACATTGATAGCAGATTTTTTTAGCGAATAAGAACAAAAATCATAGGAGTGACAGCAACATTGGCAGAAGCGTCCATTCATCTGGAGGACTTTGAACAGGTCAAACAACTTTTCGGCAGCTTTGATGAGCACGTCAACCTGATCCAGCAGGGATTGGGGGTCAGCGTGGTGAATCGGGACTGCGAGATTAAAATATACGGCGAAGAACCGGGACTGAGCCGGGCAGTGCGCACCTTTCAGGGCTTGCAGCGGCTGTTGGAGAAAAAGGAGCCGGTGGATGCCCAGACGGTGCGGTATGTTATGGGGCTTTCCCAATCCGACGACGCCATGACCCAGGTGGAACAGCTCTCCGGTTTCTCGGTCATCTGTTTAACCAGCACCGGTAAGCCGGTAAAACCCAAGACCATGGGGCAGAAAAAATATGTGGAAGCCATCCGGGACAATACCGTGGTGTTCGGGGTGGGTCCTGCCGGCACCGGTAAAACCTATCTGGCGGTGGCCATGGCGGTACGGGCCTTTAAGGAAGGCCGGGTGCAGCGGATTATCCTCACCCGCCCCGCCGTGGAAGCAGGGGAAAGCCTGGGCTTTCTGCCCGGGGACCTGCAAACCAAAGTAGACCCCTACCTGCGCCCATTATATGACGCGCTCTTTGAAATGTTCGGGGAAGAGACCTACGCCCGCCTAGCAGAGCGGGGGGTCATTGAAGTGGCGCCCTTGGCTTATATGCGTGGGCGAACCTTAAACGAATCCTTCATCATTCTGGATGAAGCCCAGAATACCACCCCGGAGCAGATGAAAATGTTTTTAACCCGTCTGGGTGCGGAAAGCCAGGCGGTGGTCACCGGCGACATTACCCAGATTGACCTCCCCTCCAGTAAGCGGAGCGGACTGGTGGAGGTCATCCGGATTTTGAAAAACGTAGAAAACATCCAGATCCAGCGGTTCAGTGAAAAAGACGTGCTCCGCAGTAAAATTGTCCAGGATATTATCCGGGCGTATGAAAAATACTATCAGGAGGGCAAGAAGTCATGAGCAAGGTCAAAGTATTGATCACCAATGATCAGAAAAAGGTAAAGGTGCCGACCGGAATCCGCCTGTTGATCCGGCGCTGCTGCATGGCGGCCCTCCAGCTGGAAGGCTTAAACGGCAACTTTGAGGTCAGCGTCACCTTTGTGGACAACGAAAAAATCCATGCTCTGAACCTGGAGCACCGGGGCATCGACCGGCCCACCGATGTGCTGAGCTTCCCCCAGTATGACCCGGAGCAGGTGCACCACATACCCCAAACCGAGGAGCCCATTGCCATCGGCGACATTGTCATCAGTATGGAAAAGGCCTTTGAGCAGGCTCAGTCCTTTGGCCACTCCATCCAGCGGGAGGTAGGCTTTTTGACCGTCCACTCCATGTTCCACCTTCTGGGTTACGACCACGAAGAAGGGGGTCTGAAAGCGGTGCAGATGCGGGAAAAGGAGGAAACTGTGCTGGGCGAGCTGGGCATTTCCAGAAACGCCACCTATTTAACGGATGATGAGATCGAATAAACCCAAAAAAGCCCTGCGGCGCCGGGGCAAGAGTTTTTTGTTTGCGGCAAGGGGCATTGCCTTTGCTGTAAAAACTCAGCCCAATTTCTGCTTTCACCTGCTGGCAATCCTGCTGGTCACAGAATTTGGGCTGCTTTACCATCTGGAAAAGGGCCAGTGGGGGCTGCTGGTGGTGTTTTTCTGCCTGATCCCCGCCCTGGAGCTAATCAATACCGCCCTGGAAGCGGTGGTGGATCTGGCCAGCCCGGACTACCACCCCTTAGCAAAAGCGGCCAAGGACTGCGCTGCCGGTGCGGTGCTGGTAGCGGCGCTGGGGGCGGTGGCGGCGGCAGTGTTTCTGTTCGGAGACCCTGCCCGACTCAGCATTGCCCTGGGCATTTTTGTCACCACCCCCTGGATGTGGTGCCTGCTGGCGGCAGAACTTATTGCAGCTGTGGTAATCCTGCTGCTCCCAGGCAAACAGTCGGAGCATGCCACCCCCTTTTTCCGAAAAAACCAAGATAAAAAGGAACCTTAATCTATGACTGAGAATCCCAATCAAGAAACCAGAAACGCCTTTTTGGCCATTGTGGGCAAACCCAACGTAGGCAAATCCAGCCTGCTCAACGCTTTGCTGGGGGAAAAGGTGGCCATTGTCACCTCCAAGCCCCAGACCACCCGCACCCGGATTACCGGCGTGCTCACCAAGGGACCGGACCAATATGTGTTTTTGGACACCCCCGGCCTGCACCGCCCCAAAAATAAGTTGGGGGATCAGATGGTAAAAGCAGTGCAGACCTCCGTCCGGGATGTGGACGCCGTGGTGATGGTGGTGGAGCCCTATGGGGAACTCACCGAAAGCGAAGAAAAGCTGCTGGACACCATCCGGGACATCCGGCTCCCGGCGGTGCTTGTCATCAATAAAATCGACACGTTAAAGGAAAAAACCGACCTGCTGGCCCGGATGGACACCTTCGGCAAGCGAAATCTCTTCGATGCTGTCTTCCCGGTAAGCGTATTGCAGCAAAAGGGGCTGGAGCCGTTGATGGAACAGCTTTCCAACTACCTTGCCCCCGGCCCCCACTTTTTCCCCGACGACGCCCTCACCGACCAGCCGGAGCGGGTGATCATGGCGGAATTTCTCCGGGAACAGCTTTTGCTCAACCTCCGCCAGGAGATCCCCCACGGCACGGCGGTGGTGATCGAAAAGATGCGGGAGCGGGAAAACCAGCCCGGCCTGCTGGACATCGACGCCACCATCTACTGTGAGCGCCCCACCCATAAGGGGATGATTATTGGCAAGGGAGGCAGTATGCTGAAAACCATTGCCAGCCAGGCCCGTGCCCAGATGGAACAGTTTTTGCAGACCAAAGTGAACCTCACCTGCTGGGTGAAGGTGAAGGAGGACTGGCGGAATAAGGATGGCCTGATCCGCAACTTCGGCTTGAACTTTGGAGAATAACCATGCTGGAAAAGCTCAACGGTTTGGTGTTAAAGCAGCGAAACATCGGGGAAAACGACCGGATGCTGGTGCTGCTCACCAAGGAAAAAGGGGTGCTGGAGGTCTGCGCCAGAGGGGTCAAGCGGATGCGCTCTCCTTTGGCGGCAGGCTGTATGCCCCTGTGCTACAGTGAATTTTGTCTCTTTGAAGGAAAAAAGTACATTACCGTGGACGCCGCCACCCCCATCCGCAACTTTTACCAGCTCCGGCTGGACCCGGAAAAGCTGGCCCTGGGGGAGTATTTCTGCGATTTGGCATCGGTGCTGACCCCGGAATCGGAGAGCGCCTGGCCCATGCTGCGGCTTTTGCTGAACACGCTGGCGCTGCTGGAAGACGACCGCCGCCAGCCGCTGCTGTTAAAGGCCATCTTTGAATTTCGCAGCGCCGCCATCGCCGGTTTTATGCCGGATTTAGTGGGGTGTGCCGGCTGCGGGGTGTTTGAAGGGGAGCAGATGTACTTTCTCCCCCAGGACTCCTGTTTGCTCTGCGGAAACTGCAAAGCCGCCCATCCCCAGCAGGGGCAGGGCGGGGTGCTGCTTCGCCCGGCGGTGCTGAAGGCTATGCGCCAGATCCTCTACGCCGACGAGGAAAAGCTGTTTTCCTTCTCTTTAAAAGGGGAGAGCCTAAAGCAGCTGGACTGGATTACCGAACGGTATCTCTTAATCCACACCGGCCTGCAAAGCCGTGCCCTTTCGGTGTACCGTGCCCTGCAATCCCCGTAACCCTGCTTTGGAAAAACCGGCCCCTGCGTTTCCGGCGCAGTGTCCCAAATCAAAGGGAAACCAATCTTCTACCTCCGTCCCACGGGGGTATTTTACTGCTACAAATATTGGAAAGGAACTCACTATGCCCATCCAACTACGCTATTGCAAAACTCTGGAACTGGATAAGATTTTAGCCCGGCTGGCGGACTGCACCTGCTGCGACGCCGCCCGGGAAAAAGCCCTGTCTATCAAGCCCTATACCAATCCCACTTTGGTGGAGCAATCTTTGGATAAAACTTCCGACGCCTTCACCCTCTCCGCCCAGTTCGGCACCCCCCACTTTTCCAACCTCTCCGACCCGGCGGCGGCGCTGACCATCGCCCAAAAGGGAGGCAGCTTGAGTCTGGTGGAGTTTTTGCGGATCCGGCAGCTGCTCCGCCAGGTGCGGGGGCTGACCCAGTGGTACGCCCAGTGTTCCGGGGTGGAAAACTCCCTTCAGGAACTGTTTGCCGAGCTGGCCCCCAACCCGGCCTTGGAAAAGGCCATCGACCAGGTGGTGGTCAGCGAAGAGATGGTTAACGACCACGCCAGCCCCACTTTGGCGGACCTGCGCCGGAAAATTGCCTCCGCCCAGGCAAAAGCCAAGCAGGAAATGGATAAGATTATCCGTTCCTCCAAGTATCAGAAAGCTCTGCAGGAAAACCTGATCACCCAGCGGGACGGACGGTTTGTGGTGCCGGTGAAAGCGGAGCATAAATCCGAAATCCCCGGCCTGGTCCACGATTCCTCCGCCAGCGGCGCCACTTTGTTTGTGGAGCCTATGGGCGTGGTGGAAGCCAACAACCAGATTCGGGTGCTGCAAACCCAGGAAAAGGCGGAGATTCAGCGGATTTTGTACGAACTCAGCCAGACCGTGGCCCAGCACGCTGGGAACTTGATGGACAACTTTGAGGTGGTCATTGCCTTGAACCTCTGCTTTGCCAAGGCGGAGCTGGCCGCCCGGATGAACGCCCAAAAGCCCCGCCTCACCGACACCGGGGAGATCGTCCTAAATAAAGCCCGCCACCCCTTGCTGGATCCCAAAACCGCCGTGCCCATCTCCCTGACCTTGGGGGGAGACTGCCGCACCCTGGTGATTACCGGCCCCAACACCGGCGGCAAAACCGTGACCTTGAAAACCATCGGCCTGCTCTGTTTGATGACCATGTGCGGCTTGCTGATCCCCGTGGCGGCGGGCAGCACTATGTCGGTGTTCGACCAGGTGCTGGCGGACATCGGGGATGAGCAGAGCATCGAGCAGAGCCTCTCCACCTTCTCCGCCCACATGACTAACCTGGTACACATCCTGAAAACCGTGGACGACCATTCTTTGGTCCTCACCGACGAACTGGGCAGCGGTACCGACCCGGTGGAAGGGGCAGCCCTGGCCATTTCCGTGTTGGAAGCCCTGCGTCAGCGGGGGGTTGTCACCGCCGCCACCACCCACTACCCGGAGCTGAAGGTGTATGCCATTGAAACCGACGGGGTGGAAAACGCCTGCTGTGAATTTGACGTGGATACCTTAAAGCCCACCTACCGCCTGCTTATCGGGGTGCCGGGGCGGAGCAACGCCTTTGCCATCTCCCGGCGGCTGGGATTGGACGAAGAGGTGCTGCAAAAGGCGGAGAGTTTGGTGGACCAGGAAAACAAGCAGCTGGAAACCACCATCTCCCGGCTGGAAACTCAGCGGCAGGAGTACGAGAAACAGTATCAGGAATACCAGTCCCTCACCGACCAGTTAAAGCAGAAAAATTCCTGGCTGGAAGACCAGCGCCGGGAACTGGAGGAGGAGAAGAAGGAAATTCTGGAACAGGCCCAGAAGCAGGCGGCACAGCTGGTGAACCGGGTGAAGGCCCAGTCAGATCGGCTGTTAAATGAACTGGACGCCTTGAAAAAGGAAAAGGACGCCCAGGAATTTGCTAAGAAAACCGCCGACGCCAAAGCTCAGCTCCGCCGCCAGCTCCAGCAGCTGGATAAAACCGCCAACCCGGTGCAGCAGCGCAGCAACCAGGAATATAAACTGCCCCGGCCCATCCGCAAGGGGGACACGGTGCTGATCTTCGACATCGACAAAAAGGGCACTGCCTTGGAAGACTCCAAGGGTAAAACCTCCATTCTGGTTCAGGCCGGGCTGCTGAAAAGCCGGGTGAAGATTTCAAATCTCCGCCTGCTGGAGGAAAAGAATCCCTACGCACCCAAAAAGCAGCAGTACCGGGCGGGAGGACGGATGATGTCCGCCCAGAGCCAGAGCCAGCGCCGGGCCAGTATGGAGCTGGACCTGCGGGGAGAGATGGTGGAGGAAGCCCTGATGGAGTTGGACCAGTTTTTGGATAACTGCGTCATGGCCAACCAAAGCCAGGTCACCATCATCCACGGCAAAGGCACCGGAGCTTTGCGCAAAGCGGTGCAGCAGCACCTCAAGCACCATCCCAGCGTGAAGAGTTTCCGTCTGGGGGTATTCGGAGAAGGAGAGAGCGGCGTCACCATTGTAGAGCTGAAGTAAGGTTCTGCCTGCCCCTGCCGGCGCATATGCTGGGGCAGAGAAGGGGGCGTATCGGAATGGAACTGACCTTTTCCGAGCTGAAGAAGCGGGAACTGATTTGCATGGATACTGGGGACCGGCTGGGCATGGTGGACGACATTTTGTTGGAGGAAAACTGCGTCAAAGCGCTGCTCACCTATGGGGTGCGTCCGAAGTTTTTGTTTTTCCGTTCCGGTAAGCTCAAGCAGATTCCCTGGGAGCGGATTCGGTTGCTGGGGAAGGATTTTGCGGTGGTGGATTCCATGGAGGATCTGCCCTTTGAGCCCAACCGCCCCCGAAAAAAGAAGTTTTCTTCCCTGGTGGAGCAGCTATTTCAGTAATTTCTGGAAAAGCAGTTGACAAAATCCAAAAAAACCACCATAATGACAAAAGAAGAATGTACGGATGTAAAAAGGAGGAAGTCCCATGGCGGTAAAAAAACCGGGAGGCTACCGTGCGCTGAAAAGCGTGACGGTGCTGCTGCTTGTGTTGGTTATCCTGTCCGGGGCGCTGTGCGCCCTGCTGCGGGTCACCCAATACCTCGCCCGGGAAAACGACAGCCTGCCCACCGTGCTGGGACGGCAGTATGTGGTGGCGGACAACGACAACCTGACCTGGCTGTACCGCCCCGATACCCTGGTGGTGGCTTCCCCTTTGGAGGGCAGCGCCGCCGGGTTGAGTCAGGGCAGCGTGGTGCTGTACCGGGCTTACGACGCTAATCAGGTGTTTGAGGGATACAGCCTTTCTCTGGTCACCGGCTCGGTCAATGAGGACGGCACCCTGTACTGGACCGTCCGGGGTGGCCGTAATCAGGAGGATTTGACTATTCTGCCGGAAAATGTGGTGGGAGAAGTGGTGTTTTCCAGCCATTGGCTGGGCGGTCTGCTGGCCTTTTGGAACAGCGATTTGGGACTGGTGTGCTGCGGGTTGATCCCGCTGGGGGTGCTGGTGCTGCTTTGGATGGCGCTGATGATCTGGAAAAGCCATCTGCGCACCCTTTCCCGCCGTCCGCTGCCGGGGTATTTCCAGGAGGAAGGAGGGGAGCCGGTGCTGATGGACGCCGACCCCTTTGAACAGGAGCCCTTTGAGCAAGACCCCTTCCGGATGCCGGAGCCGAAACCGGAACCGGCTGTACCGTCCCAAAACCCCTCTCCCTTTCACTACGAGACCGTTTCGGCGGACCAGCAGCCCACCATGGTGATCCCGGATCTTTCTGCCCGCAATGCCGCCAAGCCTGCTATTGGGAGGGACCCGCTTTCCGACACCCAGGAGTTTGACGTGAAGGAGCTGAAGGAAAAGCTGCTCACCGATAAGCTGCTCCGGGACGTGGACCAGGAGGATTATGTAAAGATTCCCGATTCCCCTAAAAGCGATGAAACCGCTTTAATGAGTTTTGGCAGGGATTCGGTGGATTTTGATTTCCGTCATTTGGATTTTTCCAAGCTGGAAGTCTATCCCAATGAGATCGGCCAGGGCTTTACCGTCCTGACTCCGGAGTACCAGGCGGTGGTTCGTCTGGACATTACCAAACGTGAACCCAATGACCAGTGAAATCCGGAGTGGAGTGAATTTGGCTCCACTCCCTTCTGTTTTGCGGAAAGGAGCTTTTATGAGAAAACCGAAAGTCCTCTGTTTGCTGGTGGCGGTGGTGTTGCTGTTTTGCTGCACCGGCTGCACTCCCTTGGCAAACAGCGCCGCCACTCTGTCGGAAGTTTCTTCCCAGCTGCAGCAGCAGGAAGCTCCTGCCCAGGAAGACCAGTCCCAGGATGACGTGCTGCTGTACGAGGACGATGTCCGGGGCGTTTGGATCAGCTACATCGAACTCCAGTCCATGATGCAGGACCACACCCAGCAGGACTTTGCCTACTACGCCCGAGTGGTACTGAACACCGCCAAAACCCAGGGTATCAACACCGTGTTTGTCCAGGTGCGCTCCCATGGGGACGCCATCTATCCTTCCGCTTACTATCCCTGGAGCAAGTACGTTACCGGTACGGCGGGGCAGGCGGCGGACTACGACCCCCTTGCTATCCTCATTGAGCAGGCCCATGAACTGGGTCTTTCCTTCCATGCCTGGGTCAACCCCTACCGGCTCATGAGCCAAAGCGACTTTTCCACCGTGGACGATTCCTATCTCACCAAGCAGTGGCTGGGGGACACCAGGTATATGCGCTATAAGGAGTCGGACGGCTACTATTATCTGGACCCCAACAATGAAGAAGTCTTGGAGCTGATCTGCAACGGTGTGGCGGAACTGGTGCAAAACTACGACGTGGACGGCATCCACTTCGACGATTACTTTTATAACCTCACCCCGGAAGAGTACGGCTACGATGCCGACACCGCCCACGCCGCCACCGACCGTCTGGTGCAGCGGGTGTACCAGACGGTAAAGTCCATCAATCCGGCGGTGCAGTTCGGGGTCAGCCCCGGGGGCAACTACTACGACGCCCCGGCTTCCGACACCACCCAGTACACCAACATCGTCACCTGGTGCACCCAGCCCGGCTATCTGGACTATATCGCTCCTCAGATCTACTGGGAGTTTGACCACGAACAGGCCCCCTTTCTGGATGTGTTCAATAAATGGATCAATCTCACCGCCGATACCGGGGTGAAGCTGTATGTGGGCTTGGCTACCTATAAGTTTGCCACCACCGAAACTCTTATGATTCAACAGAATCTCTGTGTCAACCATCAGGGTTGCGGGGGATTCATCCACTTCCGGTATGAGAATCTCTGCGGCAGCATCCGGTAGGGCGGCGTTGCGAAAAAGAGAAAAATATGGTATCCTAGAAACAGTTTTTGGAAGGAGGTGGGCCTTTGTACCGCCGTTACCGCATTGCCGGGCTGGTCACCGATCTGGATTGCGACTATCCCCGGACCATCCGCCAGGCCGAAGCCTACCGGGAAGATACCCAAGAGGAACCGGCCATCCGGATTCCCAACCAGCGGGAAAAGATTCCCCAGTACCGCCATCTCAACCCGGAGCTTTCCCTGGAGGATTGGGAGTATGTCCTCACCTGCCAGGAATTTTACCTGCAACTTTTGGACCATCAGGGTATGATGGTCCACGCTTCCGCCGTGGTGCTGGACGGAAAGGCCTATCTTTTCAGCGCCGACAGCGGCACCGGAAAGTCCACCCACACCCAGCTCTGGCTGAAACGGTTTCCCGATGCCTATATCTTAAACGACGATAAACCGGCGGTGCGGCTACAAGAAGGCCGCCTTTTTGCCTACGGCACCCCTTGGAGCGGCAAAACCGACTGGAACGTCAACCAAAAGGTGCCGTTGGGAGGCCTGGTATTTTTGCAGCGCAGCGAGCAAAACTGGGTGCGCCCCGCGTCCGGCAGTCAGATGGTGAACAATCTCTTGAAGCAAACCCTGCGGCGGCTCAGCGCCCCTCGGATGGAAAAGATGCTGGACATGGCGGATGCGCTGCTGCGGAATACCAAGGTGCTGGAGCTGGGCTGCAACATCTCTCTGGATGCGGTGGACACCGTCTATCAAGCCCTGGTGGGACAGGAGGAAGTAAAATGAAGTTAAAGATGGATTTTATGCTCCGCAAGGTGGCGGGGTACTATGTGGTGGTGCCGGTGGGGGAATCCTGCGTGGACTTCAACGGCATGGTGAACCTCAACGAAACAGGTGCCTTTTTGTTCCAGCGTCTCCAGCAGGAAACCAGCCGGGAGGAGCTAATTCAGGCGTTGCTGGAAGAATATGAGGTGGACGAAGCCACCGCCGGACAAGCAGTAGACAGCTTTTTGGAAAAACTCCGCCAGGCGGATTTGCTGGCATGAGCGGACTTCAGCAGAAAAATGTCCGGCTGGCTCAACTGGACCCCCTGATCCGCCAGCTGCTGGAAGCAGGACAACAGGTGAAGTTCACCCCCCACGGCAGCAGTATGCTTCCCATGCTCCGGGACGGAAAGGACACCGTCACCCTCATCAAACCCCAGGGGAAGCTGAAAAAATACGACATCCCGCTCTATCAGCGCCCTCAGGGGGGATATGTGCTCCACCGGGTGGTGGGGGAAAACCGAAAGGGGTATATCCTCTGCGGCGACCACCAGACGGCGCTGGAAGAGGGGGTCACCGATGAACAGGTCATCGGGGTGGTCTGCGCCTTCACCCGGAAGGGGAAGGAATACACCGTGACCCAAACAGGCTACCGGCTGTATGCTCGGCTTTGGGTGGCCATCCGCCCCCTGCGGCGGCTGGTCATGGGAGGGCTGCGCCGCTTGGCCCGGCTGTACACCGGCGGGAAAAAGGAGAAAAAGGATGGATAAGATGGAACGGGTGGAGTTTCTGCGCCCCGGATGGTTTGGGGTGGACTGCCCGGCGGACACCCGTCGGGTGGAATTTGATCTGCGCAACCAAGGGGTGCTTCAACGGCGCCTGCCGGTGGGGGCCTTGTTTCTGGGGGACTCCATCACCCATTACTGGGAGATTGAAAGCTATTTTGCTTGCCGAACCGGCCTGCTGCTCAACCGTGGCATTGGAGGAGATCGGACGGAGTTCTGCCTTCGGCGGCTGGAAGCAGACGCCATCCAGCTGCGCCCCGCCATCACCTTTTTGATGATTGGCATCAACAATTCCTGGGATTTGGCTTACGACGACTGGCGGCGGCTGCCGGGTCAGCCTATGGACAAAGTGCTGGAACAGGCAGAGAAGGACATCCGGGCCATGGCCCAGAAGTTTTCCGACGCCGGGCTGCGGCTGGTGCTCTGTTCGGTGCTGCCCACCTGTATGTACTTCACTCGGGAGGACCCCCAGCGCCGGGAATATACGGTGAAGCTCAACCGCAAGATTCAGGAGATTGCCGGGGAGTTTGGCTTTTCCTATTTGGATTACCACTCCGCTATGGTGCAGGCCGACGGCCTCACCGCCATGGAAGATTACTTTTTCGACGGCATCCATCCCAATGTGTTCGGCTATCAGGTGATGGCAAAGCGGCTGCTGGAACAGTTCCCGGAAGTGGGACTGGAAAGCATGGAAGACCATCTGAAACACGGCCGCTGAAATTCTTGGATTTAGGTGTACTGTATGACCTTTACTTCTGTCTTAGAAAAATTGACCCAGCGCCTCCCCTTGACCGGGGAGGACTTTGTGTTTCTGCTCACCGGCCTGACTCCGGGGGAAGAACAGCAGCTTTATGCCGCCGCCCGCAGCACCGCACAGCGGCAGTTCGGCAACCGGATCTTTATCCGGGGACTGATTGAAATTTCCAATCTCTGCAAAAACGACTGCTACTACTGCGGCATCCGCAAAAGCAACCAGAAGGTTGCCCGGTACCGGCTCACCAAGGAGCAGATTTTTTCCTGCTGTGAAATTGGCTACCCCTTGGGTTTCCGCACCTTTGTACTCCAAGGGGGGGAGGACGGTGCCTTTACCGACGACTGGCTCTGCGGGCTGCTGAAAGAGATGAAACGCCGGTTTCCGGACTGCGCAATTACCCTCTCTCTGGGGGAGCGGAGCCGGGAAAGCTATCGGCGGTTGAAGCAGGCCGGGGCGGACCGGTACCTGCTCCGGGAAGAGACGGCGAATTTCGCCCATTACCATCGCCTGCATCCCGCCCAAATGTCCCCCCAGCACCGACAGGACTGCCTGTTTGCCTTAAAGGAGCTGGGCTACCAAACCGGTGCCGGTTTTATGGTTGGCTCCCCGGGACAGACCGTAGAGCATCTGGCCCAGGATTTTCTCTTTCTCCAAAAGCTGCAGCCCCACATGGTGGGCATCGGCCCGTTTTTGCCCCATCAGGACACCCCCTTTCGGGACTGCCCCCCGGGGACGGCGGCCCAGACGGTGCGGTGCGTAGCCATTCTGCGGCTGCTGCTGCCGGGAGCCAACCTGCCCGCCACCACGGCCCTGGCTACCCTGGACCCAAAAGGGCGGCAGAAGGCGGTGCTGGCGGGGGCCAATGTGATTATGCCCAACCTTTCTCCGGCGGAAGTACGGGACAACTACAGCCTGTACGACCACAAGGCCCATTCCGGGGCGGAAGCGGCGGAGGGGCTGCGGCTGCTGCAACGGCAGATGGAGGAAATCGGCTACACCCTCTGCATTGACCGGGGGGACAGCCGTTGACAGAATGGAAGGTTTTGGGTACAATAGACAACGCAAGTTTCCAGGAAATGAGACAGGGGAGGTACTTTCAGCGTGGCTGATTTGAAGGAAGAAATTAAACGCCGGCGGACATTCGCCATTATTTCTCACCCGGACGCCGGTAAAACCACTTTGACCGAGAAGTTTTTGCTGTACGGCGGCGCCATCGCCCTGGCCGGTACGGTAAAGGGAAAGAAAAATTCCCGCCATGCGGTCAGCGACTGGATGGAGATTGAAAAGCAGCGTGGTATTTCGGTGACCAGTTCGGTGATGCAGTTTGAGTATGAGGGATACTGCATCAACATCCTGGACACCCCCGGCCACCAGGACTTTTCCGAGGACACCTATCGCACCTTGATGGCCGCTGACTCCGCCGTCATGGTGATCGACGCCAGCAAGGGCGTGGAAAACCAGACCCGGAAGCTGTTTAAGGTCTGCGTCATGCGCCATATCCCCATCTTCACCTTTATCAATAAGATGGACCGGGACGCCAAAAATCCCTTTGACCTGGTGGAAGAGATCGAGGAAGAGCTGGGCATTAAGACCTGCCCGGTGAACTGGCCCATCTCCTCCGGCAAGGATTTCCGGGGGGTGTACGACCGCCAGAGCCGCCACATCCTGGCCTTTACCGCCAACCAAAGCGGCAAGCTGGAGGCGGAAAAAACCGAGGTGGACCTGGAAGATGAATCCCTGAAGGATTTGATTGGGGAGGAAAACTACAACACCTTAAAGGAAGACGTGGAACTGCTGGACGGGGCAGGGGACGAGCTGAATCTGGAGGAAGTCCAGTCAGGCCGGCTCAGCCCGGTGTTCTTTGGTTCCGCACTGACCAATTTCGGGGTGGAGCCCTTTTTGGAAGCCTTTTTGCAGATGACTACCCCGCCTTTGGCCCGGCAGACCGCTGAAGGGGAAGTGGATCCCTTTGACCCGGATTTCTCCGGCTTCGTCTTTAAGATTCAGGCCAATATGAATAAGGCCCACCGGGACCGGGTGGCCTTTGTGCGGATTTGTTCCGGCCGGTTCGAGAAGGGCATGGAGGTGTACCACGTCCAGGGCGGCAAAAAGATGAAGCTCACCCAGCCCCAGCAGATGATGGCCCAGGACCGGGAAATCGTGGAGGAAGCCTACGCCGGGGACATTCTCGGCCTGTTTGACCCCGGCATCTTCTCCATCGGGGACACCCTCTGTGCGCCGGGGAAAAAGATTCGCTTCCAGGGCATCCCCACCTTCGCCCCGGAACACTTCGCTCTCATCAGCCAGAAGGACACCCTAAAGCGCAAGCAGTTCGTCAAGGGCATCAACCAGATTGCCCAGGAAGGCGCCATCCAGATCTTCCAGGAGCCGGATTCCGGTATGGAGGAAGTGATTGTAGGCGTGGTAGGCGTGCTGCAATTTGAGGTGCTGGAGTACCGATTGAAGAACGAGTACGGGGTGGAGGTTCGCCGGGAGAGCCTGCCCTATCAGTACCTGCGCTGGATTGAAAACCAGGAAATCGACGTGAAAGCCCTGGATCTGACCAGCGATACCCGCCGGGTGCAGGACCTGAGGGGTCGGCCTTTGCTGCTGTTCACCAGCTCCTGGGGTATTGATTGGGCGCTGGACCACAATCAAGAGTTGCAGCTCAGCGAGTTTGGAAAAGGAATGTGACATCAGCCGGTTAAACCGGCCGGTCAGGTCCGTTGTGACGCCCATAGATTGTGGGCGGCATTTTGCTGCGAAGATACGGTCGCATTGGAGTGCAAAATGGGGTATCAAAAAATACAGCGCAACCATGTTCCGGCTTGCGCTTTTCTTTGACAAAAACATTTTGAAAATTTCTGCTTTTTTATTTGCGGGAAAACGAAATGGAAAATATTTTGTTAAATTATAAAAAACAGCCAAAAAACTCTGGTAATTTCCGAAATTTTGTGGTAAACTAATTCATAGATGCTTTGCGGGACAAAGCAGAACCAAAATTGGAGGATGTTATTCATGGCAAAGATTAAAATGACGGTACTGTACAAAGGAAAAGCCGGAAATGCCAGTGAAATGGCAGAAGCGGTAGGCCGCAGCCAGCAGGCGAAGATTGACCAGATCCCCCCGGCGTATAACATGGAAAATCAGAAGTTGGTAGTCGTCTGCGTGGAAGGCGGCAAAAAGGCGGATTCCGACGTGATGAAGTTTATCTCCAACCTGAACCCCAGCCGGGTGAAGAACATGGCTATCATCTGCATCGGCGCTGAATTTGGCTGTGTGGACGAGATGAAGGCTTCCGCCGAAAAGCTGGGTGTTGTGGTCGGCAACATCAAGCAGGTGGAAATCAAGGGCGGTCTGTTCAAGAAGGGCAAGCTGGAAGACGCACAGAAAACCGAATGTGTGGACTGGGTTGCCAAGATTGTGGACTCTCTGTTGAGCTGATTTATTTCAGGTAAAAAAATCAGGTGCTTCTCTGTAATAGGGAAAGCACCTTTTCTTTTTCTTTGGATTTTACGGATTGTTGCCGATTGGATGGGTGGGCGCAGTAAAATACGGGTTGACGTGAACCATGCAGTGCTTTACCTCCGGGAAATCCTGCTCCACCGCATCGTGGACCTTCTGGGCGATGTTGTGCCCTTCCAGCAGGGTCAGGTTGGAGGGAGCGGAAATTTCAATGTCCACATAGCTGCGGCTGCCGAACTGCCGGGTGTGGACCAAATCCACCCGGGCCACCCCTTCCACCTGGGAAACGGTGTTGAGGATGGCTTCTTCCGTCTCCTTGTCGCAGCTCTGGTCGGTCATCTTGCTGACAGCGTCCATAAATACCTGGTAGGCACTCCGCAGAATAAAGACGCAAATTACCACGCTGGCGATGGAGTCGCAGATGGGCCAACCCAGCATGGAGCCCAGGATGCCGATGAAGCTGCCCACAGAAGATAAGGCGTCGCTGCGGTAGTTCCAGGCGTTGGCCATCAGGGCGGAAGAGCGGATGCGTTTGGCGTAAAAGCGGGTGTACCAAAACATCCCTTCCTTGCCTGCAATGGAAACGATGGCCACCCCCATGGCCAAAAAGCCGGGGACTTCTTTGAAAGCATAGCTGCCGTCCAGGATGGAGTTGATGCCGTTCCAGCCGATCATAATCCCGGCGAAGGCGATGATGAAGGAGAGGATCAGGGCGGTGACGCACTCAAACCGTTCGTGGCCGTAAGGGTGGCTGGTGTCCGCCTGTCGGGCCGCCAGCTTTACCCCCACCATGGCGATCACGGTGCTGAACACATCGCTTAACGAATCAATACCGTCGCTGATTAACGCCTGGGAATGGCCGAACACGCCGGCAAAGAGCTTGAGGATACTGAGGAACAGGTTGCCGAAGATGGTGTTCCTTCCCACCATCATGGCAATCTGCTGGTTGGATTTCTGGGTCTTGCTCATAGGAATTTCCTTTCTGTTGGTTGCTATTCTATTCCTATGCAGCTGCCACCGAAGGATTCTGATTTCCAGTGAAAAAAAGTCCCTGCGGGAAACTGTCCCGCAGAGACACGGTTCTACTCTGCTGCCGTGAAAACGGCCCGGCTCAAAACGGCCTGCTCAGTTCGTACTGGCTTTTAGGTGTGCAGTGCAATGAGGCCCTCAAAAGAGGTGAACATATTGTAACACAAATTTGAATTTTTGACAAGTGCCTGATTTTTGGTTTACAGCCAGGGAAAAATCTGATACAATGGCTCCATACTCTCACCGAGAAAGGAAGTATAGTATGAAACGGAAATGGTTGGCTGCTTTGCTGGCAGCGTCTCTGCTTTTGAGCTTAACTGGTTGCGGGGGCGGAGATTCCACAGAATCCACCTCCCAAACCCTCTCCCAATCGGAACAGGAAGTGACTCAGCCCGTCACCTCAGAGCCGGAATATAATGAGGATGCTGATACCATCCAAACTGCCCCTGTTAAGTCCGGTACCATTTATATTTCCGGCGACCGGGGTTACAGCACCTACGGTTTCAGCGAAAGCAATACTTTGGAATACTGCCGGACCGTCAGCCAGGCTGCCCGGGAGCTTCAGGGAGTGGCCACGGTGTACAACATCGCCGTGCCCCTGGCCTGCGGCATTGACTTTTCCAACGCCGTCCAGGAGGAAATGGGCTGGAGCAACCAGGGGGAAGTCTGCGATTTTATCTATGACCACCTGACCGACGGGGCAGTGGCGGTACCCATTTACGACACCCTCCGCCAGCATAAAACCGAATACCTCTACTTCCGCACCGACCACCACTGGACCGCCCTGGGGGCATATTACGCCTACCAGCAGTTCTGCCAGGCCAAAGGGGTGGAGCCCAAAGCCTTGGAGGATTACGAAACCATGACCTTCGATAATTTCCTGGGAAGTTATTATGAGGACAGCGGCAACAATCCCGCTCTGGGCAATGCTCCGGACACCCTGGTGGCCTACCTGCCTTCCTCCACCAATGAAATGACCTTCACCGACCGAAACGGCACCGTCACCCCCTGGAAGGTGGTGTACGACGCCACCAACTACAGCCGAGGGGCCAAGTACAACTGCTTTATCGGTGGGGATCAGCCCTATGAGGAGATTCACAACCCCACCCTCAATGACGGCAGTGCCGTGCTGGTGGTAAAGGAGAGCTTCGGCAACGCCTTTGTACCTTTTCTGGTGGACGATTACCAGGATGTGTATGTAGTGGACTACCGCTACTACAACGGCAGCATCAACGACCTCTGCCGGGAAAAGGGGATTGATGACGTGATTTTCTGCAACAACCTCAACGCCACCGGCACCCCCTCCCGCATCAGCGATATGCAGCGAATTTTGTAAAAATGGGAGTCCATCCCTCATTTCATCTGTCATTTCATCCCTCAAAATTGAAACATGAGGGATGAATAATCATAAATCCGGTCAGGAAGCAATTCCCGGCCGGATTTTGCTATTTGCGTCCATGTTTTTGCCAATTCAGAAGCTCTTCCTTGGAAATCGGCCCGTGGTTTTTCTCAAAAGCCTGGATGTTTTGCTGAATGAGCCAAACAATCTGCCGGTTGATGGAGCGTCCCCCATACTCGGCAATATAGTGGATTTGCAGCAGCATCCATTCTTCCAAACGCAGTGAAAACTGTTTCATTCCCATGGCCCTTCACCTCCTGAGGGAAAGGATACCAGTTTTTTAGTGTCTTGTGTGGAAAATAGATATACCGTATATCCAAAAAAGAACATGGAATCCAAAAATCCCCGGCCGGAGACCGCTCTCTGACCGGGGAAATTGCATTTGATTTTAGTTTTCCGTCAGTTTTTCCAGGGCCGCAATCTGCACGCACAGGCAGAACAGCTCCATGGCCTGTTCCAGTTCGGAAACCGGAGGCATGGTGGGGGCCAGACGGATGTTGGTGTCTTTGGGGTCTTTGCCGTAGGGATAGGTGGCACCGGCGCCGGTGAGTACCACCCCTGCTTCTTTGCACAGGGAAACTACCCGCTTAGCGCAGCCTTCCATCACATCCACGCTGACAAAGTAGCCGCCGTTGGGCTTGTTCCAGCTGGCAACGTTCAGCCCGCCCAGCCGTTCTTCCAGCATGGTTACCACCTTTTCAAACTTGGGCTCCAGGATGGCTCGGTGCTTTTCCATGTGGGCCTGCAAGCCGTCCAGGTCTTTGTAGAACATCACATGGCGCATCTGGTTGATTTTGTCGTAACCGATGGTCTGCACCGAGATCTGCTTTTTGATGAAGTCCAGGTTGGCCTTGCTGCAAGCCATGGCCGCTACGCCGCCGCCGGGAAAGCTGATCTTGGAGGTGGAGGCGAAGGTGATCATCATGTCTTCGTGGCCGGTTTTCCGCAGCTCATCCATGAGGTTCAGCAGATGGTCGGGGTGGTCGGAGAGATGGTGGATGCAGTAGGCGTTGTCCCACATGATTTTAAAGTCCGGGGCAGCGGGGTTCAAGGCGGCGAACTTCCGCACCACTTCGTCGGAGTAGGTGATGCCGGTGGGGTTGGAGTACATGGGTACGCACCAGATGCCCTTCACCGCCGGGTCGTTTTCACACAGCTCTTTTACCATGTCCATATCCGGGCCGTCCTGGTTCATGGGGATGTTGATCATCTCAAAGCCGAACAGTTCGGTGATGGCAAAGTGCCGGTCGTAGCCGGGAACGGGACAGAGCCACTTCAGTTTTTCTTCCTGGCACCAGGGGCGGGGAGAATTGTAAAAGCCGAAGCTCATGGCCCGGGCGATGCAGTCATACATCAAGCTCAGGCTGGAGTTTCCGCCGATGAACACTTCGGTTTCGTGGTTCATGCCGAACAGGTTGCCGAACAGCTTGCGGCATTCGTGGATGCCTTCCAGCACACCGTAGTTGCGCAGATCTTCGCCCTTTTCTGCGTGCATCACCGATTGAGAATTGAGTACGTCCAGAATGGGCATGGTCAAATCCAGCTGATCGGCGCCCGGCTTGCCTCTGGACATATCCAGATGCAGCCCTTTGGCTTGAAATTCCTGGTAATCTTTCCGCAGCGCAGCCAGCTTCTGGTCCTGCTCCTGCCGGTTTAAGTCTTCAAAACGAGTCATCGGGGAACCTCCTCCTTCATTTTCACAGGAGTTATTATACTCCCAGGTTATTTATTTTGCAAGTTTCTTTTTTGCTTCCTGCAAAAATTTAGAAGATTTCCTCGTTTTTTTATGATTTTTGAAAGTATATCCGTGATTTTGCCGGTAAATTCGGCATCGTAAGTCAAAGAGGTCCGGCACCGAAACCGGGCTATGGCATACACTGTAGTGTAGTGAAGAAGATCACCATGACTGCGGGGGATGGCAATGGAACTGGTGTGGAGCATTTTGGCGGTGCTGGGTGCGGCGGCGGCATCGGTGGGGGTGATGTGGCTGTTGGGACGCTGGCTGATGAAGGAGGAATCTGCCCGGCTGCCGGTGCTGGTTCCGGTGTGGGGAGATGCAGAAGAACTGTCCCTCCAGCTTGCCGGGGTGTATTGGCGACAACCCTTCTGGAAGCGAGAAGAGCTCAACTTTTGGCTGCTGGACCTGGGCCTGACCCCCGCCGGACGGCGGCAGGTGGCGCTTTTGACCAAACAGTGGGGGGAACTGCCTCTCTGCCGCCCGGAGCAGCTGCCTGGACTGCTGGCTGCCTTGGACTTGGAAAAAGGGGAATGATCTTGAAAAAGCGGGAAGAAACAGCCTGCTTTTGTTCAGGACAGGGGTGGAGACAAAGAATCGTCTCCCCGGATTGGGGAAAAAAGCCCCGGATTCGCCGGTTTTAGTTGGTGAAACCTACCGGAATGTTGGGTAACCGGACTTTCTCCCCCCAAGGGAAGGGACAAACGACATGTCCCGCCCGGATTCTGCCAAAGGTGTTTTGACAATCCCGGCCCCATCTTCTCTGGTAGACTGAATGCACCAGGGAAGGAGGGGCCGGGATTGCTGTATCTGGATGTGCTGGTGCTCCTCAATGCCGGAATCGGGGCGGTGTTTTTGCTGGCGGCGGGAAAGCTGGCCCGGCGGAAGACCTCCCGGTGGCGGCTGACCCTTTCCGCTTTGGCGGCGGGTGGGTACAGCCTGGTGCTGCTGCTGGCCCTGCCGGGGTGGCTGCTGCTGTTGCTGCAGCTCCCGGTGAGCCTGGGGTTGGTGCTGCTCTGCTACGGCTGGGGCGGAAAACGGGAAACCCTGCGGCTGCTGCTCTGCTTTTGGGGCGGCAACCTTCTGTTGGGAGCGGTGCTGGGGATTTTGGACCAGTGGCTGGCGCCCTTGGGCGCTCTCAGCCGGGGCGGGATTTATTATGTTCCGGTGGAACCTGTGGTGCTGGTGCTGGTGACCATCGGGTGCTACCTGGTGCTGTGGCTGGTGGGGAAATTTCGGAAAAAGCCCGCCAACCGATTGCGGTTCCGGCTGAAAGCTGGACAGCGGGAGGTGGAGTTCACCGCCCTGGTGGACACCGGCAACCGTCTCCAAGATCCCATTACCGGCCGCAGTGTGCTGGTGGTGCAGCAAAAGGTGCTGCAAAACTGCCTGCCTTCCGCTGTGCTGGAAGCCCTCAGCCAGGGCCGCCCAGAGCAGATCCAAAGCCCGGACTGGCAGCGGCGCTGCGGGGTGCTTCCCATCCGCACGGCAGGGGGAACCGGACTGCTGGGCACCTTCCGGCCGGAGGGGCTGTGGCTGTTAAAGGAGGGAAAAACGGAACGGGTGGGGGCGCTGGTGGCAGTGACGCCCCAGCTCTTAGGAGGAAAAGAATACCAGGCACTGGCCGGGGAACAACTGTGAGCCCGCTTCAGTCAGGGAATTTTTCACGTCATTTGATGAGTCGCTCATCAGAAAGGGAACGCAATGGAACTTACCATGATGCCGGAGGTGCTGTTTTACATCAACGGGCCGGTTTCTCTCCCTGCCCCCTTGAGCCGGGAAGAGGAGGAGGAGACCTTTGCCCTGTTGCAGCAGCGTCCGGAAACCGCCCGGGAGCGGCTGATTACCCACAATCTTCGGCTGGTGGTGTACATCGCCAAAAAGTTTGACTCCACCGGCATCAACCTAGAAGACCTGATCTCTATTGGTGCCATTGGGCTGATTAAGGCGGTGAATACCTTTTCCCCGGAAAAAAAGATTAAGCTGGCTACCTACGCTTCCCGCTGCATTGAAAATGAAATCTTGATGTTTCTGCGGAAAGCCTCTTCCAGCCGGGGAGAACTTTCCATTGACGAACCCCTGAAGATGGACTGGGACGGCAACGAGCTGCTGCTGCGGGACGTGCTGGGCACCGACCCGGACACCGTCCACCGGGACCTGGAGTGGGAAGCGGAAAAACAGCAGCTTCGACGATGTATCGGGGGACTGAATCCCCGGGAACGGAAGATCATTTGTCTGCGGTTCGGCCTGGAAGGCGGGGAGGAGATGACCCAAAAGCAGGTGGCGGACGAGATTGGCATCAGCCAAAGTTACATCAGCCGCCTGGAAAAGCGGATTATGAAAAAGCTGAAAACCGCCATGGAGCAGTAAAAAACCCTGCCGCAAGGGCAGGGGGAAAAGCGGGTCATATGCCACCGGTGGGGGCAGGTTCCTTATAAGTGATGGTGAACTTGGCTTCCGCCGCCGTTTTGAAGGCCAGGAAGTTGTCCACATCATCATAACATTGGTAGACCACTTCAATGGGTTTGGAGTAATCCACCATCAAGGACCCCATCAAAGATTTGGCGTCGGTGATCATCTGTCCGCTGAGCAGATCAATGGCGTCGTCGAATTGGTTGCAAAACCGGCAGAAATCCCGAATTTCTTCCGGGGAGTGCAGAGTGACGAACATTTTAGGCTGCATAGCTGCTACCTCCGTGTTTTTTTAAGTATTATACGATGAATTCTTTGAAAAAGCAAGTCAAAATTCAAAAAGAGGGGACAGGAACCGATTTTTGGTTCCCGTCCCTTTCCTTTGCAGCAATTATTTCAGATTGCTTTCGTACTGTTCGATCATTTTCTTGACCATCTGGCCGCCCACGCTGCCGGCTTCCCGGGAGGTGAGGTCGCCGTTGTAGCCCTGCTTCAGGTTTACCCCAACTTCGTTGGCAGCTTCCATCTTAAACTTGTTCATCGCTTCCCGTGCGGAGGGGACCACCAGATTGTTGGAACTCTTCGTGTTGCTCATGTGAATGAACTCCTTTCAAAATGTTTGGATGGAACCGTCCTGTGGCTGCGTTTGCAGTAGTATTGTGAGCCGCCGCCGTTGAAATATCAGAGACAACTTTAGCCAGTTAATTGCTTTCTTTTTGGATATTCTGGTTTTGTTTGGATAAATTGTTTCCCCCAGGCCGCCAGTTATCCGGCATTGGCACCAAAAAATTCCCGCTTTGGAAAAAGTTCCTTAAGCGGGAATTTCAATTTTATTTTTTACCTTATCCAATCCGGCGGATGTTGGGGCGGTAATTCAGGATTTTTTCAATTTCCGCCAAAGCGTCCTCCGGAATCACGAAGCCGCTGGCCGCCAGGTTCTTTTCCAGCTGTTCCGGACGGCTGGCCCCGGTGATGACGCTGGTGACGCAGTTTTTCCGCAAAATCCAGCTCAGCGCCAGCACTGCCAGGCTGACCCCCAGCTGATCCGCTACCTCCAGCAGCTGCTCCACCTTGTTCAGGTTTTCTTCGGTGAGCATATTGTTGATCTGCTTGTCCGCCTGATGGGTGGCTCGGCTCCCTTCCGGAAGGGGCTGTCCTTTGCGGTACTTGCCGGTGAGCAACCCCTGGCTCAGGGGGGAGAAACAGGTAATGCCCACGCCGTTTCGTTCGCACAGCCCCATGATTTCATCCTCAATGAACCGGTCCATCATGTGGTATTGGGGCTGAATCACCGCCAACGGACGGAGCTTGTAGTATTCCACCACGCCCAGGGCCTCGGCAATCTGGGCTGGGGTCCATTCGCTGACCCCGTAGTACAGGATTTTGCCTGCCTGCACCATGTCGTCCAAGGTGCGGATGGTTTCTTCAATGGGGGTGTCCGGGTCGGGGCGGTGGCAGAAGTACAAATCCAGGTAATCCAACCCCATGTTTATCAGGGATTGGTCCAGCTGCTCCACAATGTGTTTCCGGGACAGGCCGCCGTCATTGGGGCCGGGGCCCATGGGGAAGAACACCTTGCTGGATACCACATAGGAATGTCGGGGATACTCCTTTAATAAGCTGCCCAAAAACCGTTCCGCCGCACCGCCGCTGTAGGCGTCGGCACAATCGAAAAAGTTGACCCCCTTGTCAAAAGCCAGCTTTAAGGTAGCCTTGGCGGTGTCGCAGGCGGCGGTGCCGGTCAGGTCGGTCATCCAGCTGCCCAAAGCGATTTCGCTGAGTTTGATGCCCCATTTTCCCAATTTACGATACTGCATAAAAGACTCCTTTCCAGTTTTTCACGTAACCTTCTTTTTATTCTCAGTATATCGGAAGAAAAGGGAAAAAGCAATGGCTTTTCGTTTTGAAAGATTGTGAATTTATTTCCTTTGTTAACCCCGATGCCCTTTCGCAACCAAGCCAGTTTGGCCAATCCCTGCAAAGTCGGATTCTCCAAAAAAGGAAACCGGATGGCATCGAAAGGATTTCTGTTGAAATATCACAAAATCCACCAATAGTTTGCTTGTATTTTGCATTTCCGCCGGGATTTCCTGTGGACTTTACATGGATTTTACAAAAGTCTTACTGCTTTATGGTTTCACACCGGCTCGAAAACCGGTATACTCAGCATTGTCGAAAGGACAAAACCAAAATCAAAAATGAAGCAGGAGATGGAATTACAATGAAACACATGAAAAAAATTCTGGCTCTGGCTATGTGTGGCGCTATGGCTGCGGTTGCTTTCACCGGCTGCTCCAACAACGGCACCACCACCAGCGGCACCTCTGAAGGCGGCAACACCAACCTGAGCGGAACCATCACCATGACCGGTTCCACCAGTATGCAGAACCTGTGCCAGGCTCTCCAGGAAGTGTTCCCGGAAGTTTATCCCAACGTGAACATTGACGCTCAGTTCACCGGTTCCGGCGCAGGCATCGAAGCTGTGACCGCCGGCACTGTGGACATCGGCAACGCTTCCCGTGCTCTGACCGATGAAGAAAAGGCAGAAGGCATTGTGGAAAACGTGGTTGCTATCGACGGCATCGCTGTTGTGGTGAACCCCGCAAACGACGTGACCAACCTGACCCAGGATCAGCTCAAGCAGATCTACACCGGCGAAGTCACCAACTGGAGCGAAGTTGGCGGCCCCGACATGGCCATCGTTGTGGTCGGCCGTGAATCCGGTTCCGGCACTCGGAGCGCTTTTGAAGAACTGCTGGGTGTGGAAGATGCCTGCGCTTACGCTCAGGAGCTTGACTCCACCGGCGGCGTAGCTACCACCGTTTCCTCCACCGAAGGTGCCATCGGCTACCTGTCCCTGGATGCCCTGGACGACACTGTGAAGTCCATCCAGATCGACGGCGTGGATGCCACCGAAGAAAACATCACTGCCGGTACTTACGCCCTGCAGCGTCCCTTCGTGATGGCTACCAATGGAGAAATCTCTGAACAGAGCGAACTGGTTCAGGCTTTCTTCGAGTTCGTGTACTCTGAACAGGGCCAGGAAGTGGTCAGCCAGGTTGGTTTGATCACTGTGGACGGTCCTTCCGCTGAGTAAGCCAAGGCACATTCACCTAACAAAAAAAGATTCTCGACTTTGTTCAAACAGCCGGTAGATCTACTCTCCCGGCTGTTTTGAGCGGAATAAGGGAAGCAAAAGGAAAAGGAGCCGACCATGAAAGTCAAGTCTAGCAACCCGGCTGTGGCTCCTTCCGGTAAGACCACCATTCTGGGGGTCAACCAATCCCGGAAGGCCATTGAACGAACTGCTACTATCATCTTCTTTGTCTGTGGCATTGTCGCCATTCTGGCAGTAGCGGCGATTACGATTTATTTGATTGCGTCCGGTGCCCCTGCTTTGGGCAAGGTGGGCATTCTGGATATTCTTTTCGGTACAGTTTGGAGTCCCACCGCAGATGATCCTAGCTTTGGTATCGCTTACCTGATTCTGGCCAGTATTTTCGGCACTGCCCTGGCCATCTGCATCGGCGTTCCCATCGGCCTGCTGGCTGCGGTGTTTTTGGCGGAAATCGCCAACACCAAGGTGGCCAATATTGTGCGGCCCTGCGTGGAACTGCTGGCCGGCATCCCCAGCGTGGTATACGGCCTGCTGGGCGCCATCATCCTCTGTCCGCTGATGTATGACATTGAAGCGGCCATCTTTGCCAATGACCCGGATCACCAGATGACCGGCGGCAAGAACCTGATTTCTGCCATTCTGGTGCTGGCCATTATGATTCTGCCCACCGTGATCAACGTCAGTGAATCCTCTCTCCGGGCAGTGCCTCAGAACTATCGGGCTTCTTCCCTGGCTCTGGGCGCCAGCAAGATTCAGACCATCTTCAAGGTCACCATTCCTGCGGCGAAAAGCGGTATCCTCACCGGCGTGGTGCTGGGTATCGGCCGTGCCTTGGGCGAAGCCATGGCAGTGGTGATGGTTTGCGGCAACGTGGCCAATGTGCCTTTCCCCTTCAACTCGGTGCGTTTCCTCACCACCGGTATCGTGTCGGAAATGAGCTATTCTTCCGGCCTGCACCGTGAGGTGCTGTTTACCATCGGCTTGGTGCTGTTTGTATTCATCATGATTATCAACGTACTGGTGAACGTCGTCTTGAAGAAAGGGGTGGAGAAGGAATGAGTACCCAAACTGCCGTTGCGTTGCACAACAATTTGAGCAATGATTTCTCCATCTTGAAAAAGAAAAAGCGCACCAGCGACATGGTGCTGCGGGTGCTGATTATTATCTGCGCCTTCATCGCTGTGGCTTTGATTGCCGGCATTATTATCTATGTGGTAATCCGGGGTGTGCCTGTGCTGATTGCCAACCCCAACTTCATCATTGGACAGCGCTCCTTCCTGCAAGGCACCTATGGCATTCTGCCCAACATCATCAATACCCTTTATATCATTGTAATCACCCTGTTAATCGCCACTCCTCTGGGCGTGGGCAGCGCCATCTTCCTGAATGAATACGCCAAGCCCGGGAAACTGGTGAAGATCATTGAGTTTACCACCGAGACTCTGTCCGGCATCCCCTCCATCCTGTTTGGTTTGTTCGGCATGGTGTTCTTCGGGAATGTCTGCGGCATGGGCACCTCCATCCTCTGCGGATGCCTGACCCTGACCCTGATGATTCTCCCCACCATTACCAGAACCGCCCAGGAAGCGTTGAAAACCGTTCCTCTGAGCTACCGTTCCGGTGCTCTGGGCATCGGCGCCACCAAATGGTACATGATCCGCACAGTGATCCTGCCCAGCTCCATCGGCGGTATCGCCACCGGCGTTATCCTGGCCATCGGCCGTATCGTGGGCGAAAGTGCGGCGCTGATCTTTACCGCAGGCAGCGGCTCCAATATGGTCAGCGACTTCTTCGGACACACCATGCAGTCCGGCGCCACCTTGACGGTGGAAATGTACCTGCGTTATACTGCCAATAACGACACCGATAACGCCTTCGGCATTGCGCTGGTACTGATTGTGCTGGTGCTGATCATCAACATCTGCGCCGGCTTAGTGCGCAACCGCTTCGCCAAGAAAACCAGTGCGGAAGGCTGATCACTCTTTTGGAGAAGGAATCGCCAGAAAGGACTTGAATTATGGAACAGCAAACGGTAAAATGTGAGGTAAAGAACCTGAACTTGTGGTACGGGGATAACCACGCTTTGAAAGATGTCTCCATGGACATTTATGATAAGAGCATCACTGCCTTCATCGGCCCCTCCGGCTGCGGCAAATCCACCTTTTTGAAGACCCTCAACCGGATGAACGATTTGGTGCCCAATGTAAAGATCGAAGGAACGGTCCTGTTGGACGGGGAAGACATTTTCTCCCCCAAGTGCGACCCCACCATGCTGCGGAAAAAAGTGGGTATGGTGTTCCAGCAGCCCAACCCCTTCCCCATGAGCATCTACGACAACATTGCTTACGGTCCCCGGATCCACGGCATTAAGAAGAAAGCCCAACTGGACGAGATTGTGGAAACCTCTCTCAAGGGCGCCGCAATCTTTGATGAAGTCAAGGACCGGTTGAAGAAATCCGCTCTGGGTCTCTCCGGCGGCCAGCAGCAGCGGCTCTGCATCGCCCGAGCTCTGGCGGTGCAGCCGGAACTGCTTTTGATGGACGAACCCACCAGCGCTTTGGACCCCATCTCCACTATGAAAATCGAAGAGCTGATGGAAGAACTGAAGAAGAATTACGCCATTGCCATCGTCACTCACAATATGCAGCAGGCTGCCCGTGTGGCGGACCGTACTGCCTTCTTCCTGGTTGGTGAAATGGTGGAAATCGGAGATACCGAGACCATCTTTGCCCGTCCTGCGGATAAGCGCACCGAAGACTATATCACCGGCCGGTTTGGCTGATCATTGTATAGGAGGAAGAACCAATGCCAAGAGAAACCTTTTTGCAGCAGCTGGACCAGCTGCACGTCAAGCTGGTCACCATGGGAAGCCAGGTGGACACCGCTTTGGAAGAAACCATCCAGGCTTTTGAAACTCAGAATGTGCAGCAGGCGGAAGAAGTCATTAAAAACGACGCCGAGATCAACGACGCCCGCCGCTCTATTGAAAGCGCCTGCTTTACCCTGCTGCTGCGCCAGCAGCCGGTGGCCAGTGATTTGAGAAACGTCTCCGCCGCTTTGCAGATCGTCACCGAGCTGGAACGGATCGGCGACCAGGCTGCCGACATTGCCGAGCTGATCTGCGGCTTTAAGGACCGGCTGGACGCCTTCCATCTGGTGCACTACATTCCTCAGATGGCCCGCTGCGCCAAGGCCATGCTCCATGACGCGCTGCTCAGCTACATCAACAACGATGCGGATTTGGCCAAGAAGGTTATGAGCGATGACGACCAGGTGGATGAACTGTTCAACCAGGTGAAATTTGAAGTGGCAGAACAGATGCACCAGCCGGACCGTATTGACAACTGCATTGACATTCTGATGATCGCCAAGTATCTGGAACGGATCGGCGACCACGCCGTGAATATCTGCGAGTGGCTGGAATTTGCCCAGACCGGCTCCATTCACAACAAACAATTACTGTAATCCATCCCGAAAGGAAGCTGACATCATGCCTCTGCTCTACGTCATTGAAGATGACGGCGGCATTCGCCATCTGTTGACCATTGCCCTGGAAAACTGCGGTTATACCGTAAAGAGCTTTGAGACGGCAGAGGAGGCGTTGCTCTCCATGGAACAGACCCCACCGGATTTGTGCCTTTTTGACATAATGCTCCCCGGCATGGACGGCGTGGAGGCGGTGCGCCGGATGCGCTCCGCGCCGGGGCTGATGCAGATTCCCGTGATGATGCTCACCGCCAAAGACACGGAGTTGGACAAAGTGGTGGGGCTGGACAGCGGCGCCGACGACTACATGACCAAGCCCTTCGGGGTGATGGAACTCACCGCACGGGTGCGCAGCCTGCTGCGCCGGGCGCAAATGCCGGCCAGCGGGGGAAAGACCCGGCTGGTCTGCGAAGATCTGGTGCTGGATCCCGCTACTCACACCGTTACGGTGGAGGGCCGCCCGGTGGAATTGACCCACAAGGAATACAGCCTGCTGCAATGCCTGATGGAAAACAGCAATCGGGTGATGGAACGCAGCGAACTGCTCAGCACCGTGTGGGGATATGAAAACCTGGAAACCCGAACCCTGGACATCCACATCCAGTCTTTGCGGAAAAAATTGGGGAAGGCCGGGGAAGGCCACATTAAAACCGTCCGCGGCGTAGGCTACCGCTTTCTCAGCGGCGGACAAGCCTGACCTTGGCAGCCCTGCTATGACAAATGCAAATCCGGATAGGTTCCGGTAGTTTACGACAAACGCAACAACGACGTTCTCATCCTCTTGACTTGATCCGGCAGATAGGGAGCGTAGTTTTGCGTTGTCTTTTTTCAAGCTAGTTAGTAGAGAGAAACTGAAAAGGAGGGTGCCCCTTGAAGCGGGCTGTCTTTACCTGTATTGCAGCGGCAGTGGCCATTGCTTTGGCCGTTAGTCTGCTGGTGGTAGGTTATACTGTTTCCAATCAAATGCTTCAGCAACAGCAACAGGCTATTTTGATCCAAGCACGGCTCTGCGCCGATGCCCTGGATTGGGACCAGCCTTTGCTGGCCCAGTGCGAGACCCTGTGCGCCAATTTGACGGCCAATGCCAGGATTACCGTCATTGACCCCCAGGGAAATGTGCTGTGTGATACGTCGGTGGAAGAGGGGGAGACCCTGGAAAACCATGAGTCCCGGCCGGAGGTAGAGGAAGCCCTTCTTTCCGGCAGCGCCACCTCCCTGCGCCAGTCGGACACCACCCAGGAAACCATGCTGTACGGCGCCGTGCTTACCGAAAACGGCAATATTGTTCGGCTCAGCGAGCCCAGTAACGGGGTGCTGGAATACTTTTGGCTGCTGCTGCCTGGCTTACTGGTGGGCTTTGCCGGGGCGCTGCTGGTAGCCCTGCTGCTGGCGGGACGGTTTGCCAAAAGCGTCACCCGGCCGGTGCAGGAGATCGGTCAGCAGATGATGAAGATTGGGGAAGGGGAGAAGGTGCAGATCGACCCGCCGGAATACGACGAACTGCTGCCCATTGCCCAGTCCACCCTGCGCCTGTCCCAGCAGGTGGAGGAGACGGTGCAAAAATATAAACGGGAGCGCCGCCGCATCGACGAGATGCTGGTAAATATGGAGGAAGGCTTTATCCTCACCGACGGGGACGTGAAGGTGCTTTCCATCAACCATGCCGCTCGGAAATGGTTTAACTGCGAAACCCTTCCAGATGGGCAGGATCTGGTTTGCTACACCCGCTCTCCCCAGCTTTGCGATCTGGCCCGCCAGACCTTGGAAGATCATCAGCCCCGGCGGATGGATCTTCACCAGGAGGGCTCGGTGTTTGATGTGCGGCTAGGCGCCGTGCGGAAAGGGGGCGGCTTGGTGATTGTTTTGGTAGACGTCACCGGCGACCGGCAGATGGGCCAGGTGCGGCAGGAATTTTTCGCCAGCGCCTCCCATGAGCTGAAAACCCCCATTACCTCCATTGGCGGCTATGCGGAGCTGCTGGAGCAGGACAGCTTTACCCCCCAGCAGAAAAAGGACTTTTTGGCCCAAATCCGCCGGGAAGTGAAGAATATGACCGCCTTGATTAACGACATCCTCACCATTTCCCGGCTGGAAAGCGGGGAAACCGGAGCAACCAGCCAGCCGGTGGAAATGGAGCCGGTGATTCGGGAAGCCCTCTGCTCGGTGCAGCCTTTGGCGGAGCAGAACCAGGTGACCCTTCGGGCGGACTGCGAGGACGCCCCCACCGTCTATGCGGACCGGCGGCATATGTACAGCATTGTCAGCAACCTTATCCGCAACGCCATCCAATATAACCGCCCCGGTGGAAAGGTGGAGGTGGAGTGCCGGGAGAAGAATGGGGAGATGTACCTTTCTGTTTCCGATAACGGCATCGGCATTCCCGCCTCCCTTCAAGGCCGGGTGTTTGAGCGGTTTTTCCGGGTGGATAAAGGCCGTTCCCGGCTGACCGGCGGCACCGGGTTGGGGTTAAGCATTGTTAAACACACCGCCCAGTATTACGGCGGCACCGTGGGCGTGGACAGTGCGGAAGGCCAGGGCAGCCGGTTCTGGGTCCAGATTCCCTTAAAGCCCGCCCTGCCTCCTTCCGGCGCCCTGAACTGAATCGGCGAGGCCGGATAAATTTTCCTTTTCTTATCGCCTTTTTTGTGTTATACTGAAACCATGGAGGTGAATATTCATGCAAAAGTACGTTTGTGAACCCTGCGGCTATGTCTATGACCCCGAAGTGGGCGATCCGGACAACGGCATCGCTCCCGGCACCGCATTTGAGGACCTTCCCGAAGATTGGGTGTGCCCTGTCTGCGGCGTGGGCAAGGACGAATTTGTGCCTGAAGACTAAGAAAAAAGCCCTCTCGGTTTTTGTTCCGGGAGGGCTTTTGCTTTACTCGTTGTCCAAAACCTGCACGTCAAAGGCAGTGCGCTTTACCAGCCAGTCCTTGCAGCGCTGCTGGTGGGCTTGGTGAATGGGGTGGTTCTGGTACGCCGGAAGCTGGGACAGGTCTTCCAGTGTGACGCAAAAGAGAAAATCCCACTCTCCCCCCGGCAGCAAGGGTCGGATTCCGGCGCTGATTACCTGGGGAATTTGGGTCAGGGTTGCCACGGAATCGGAAATCTGTTCCAGATAGGGGGCGGTGTCCCCGGCCCGGATGGAGTCGGAAAACCGCCAGAGAAGAAAATGCTGTACCATAATGTGATGCCTCCCGCAGAATAAAAGAATCTTTTCTTTATCATAACACCAACCAGCCCGGGGTGCAACGCATTTTTTGGCACTTTTTCCAATGATTTGTTTGACAAGCCGCCCTGTTTTGTGGTTAAATAGAAGATGAAATTGTTCCGCCCCAGGCGGGAAGGAGAGAGATTACATGAAATTGAAACGTCTTTTGGCCGGTTTTTGCTGTGCGGCTTTGGCTTTAGGCGCCTTTACCGGCTGTCAGCAAAACGGCGGCAGCAGCGACGGCAGCTACAACGTAGCCATTGTGCAGTTGGTGGATAACGGCGCCTTCACCGAAATGCGGGAAGCCTTTATCCAGCAGATGCGGGATTTGGGCTACACCGAGGATGAAATGACCTTCGATGTACTCAACGCCCAGGGTGATACCTCTACCTTGAATTCCATCTGCGCCGATTTGAACAATCAGGATTACGATTTGATCGTTCCCATCGTCACCCCGGCCACTCAGGCTGTGGTAAACGCTGAGCCGGACGCCCCCGTGGTGTTTATCTCGGTGACCAATCCGGTGAACGCCGGCGTCATGAGCTCCATGGAAGCCCCGGATAAAAACGCTACCGGTACCTCCAACATTGTGCCGGTGGACGAAATCTTCGGCTTGATGAACACCCTTACTCCCGACGCTCAGAACATCGGCATCCTTTATTGCTCCGGGGAAGTGAACGCCGTGTCCACCGCCCAGAACGCCAAGGATTACCTCGCCGAAAACGGCTACACCTACGACGAAGTCACCGTCACCAACTCTTCCGAAGTGCAGCAGGCTGCTCAGAGTCTGGCTTCCAGAGTGGACGCCATCTATGTGCCCATCGACTCCACCGTTCAGACCTCCATGGCCCAGGTGGTGGAAGCTGCCACCGACAACGGTATTGCCGTTTACGGCTCCGACCCGGTGATGGTGCAGTCCGGCGCTTTGGCCAGCGCCAGCTGTTCCAACACCCAGCTGGGACAGGAATCTGCCAAGATGGCCGACCAGATTTTGCAGGGGACTGCGGTTTCCGATGTGCCCGCTATTTATATGAGCGACTTCCAGTATGTGGTGAACCAGGATACCGCCAATGCTTTGGGCATCACCCTGCCGTCCGACCAGGGCTGGAGCGTGATTACCACCGAAGCCCAAGGGTAAATTTGGAACAATGCGGAAAAGGAAGGCTTTGACGCTTTCCTTTTTCCCTGTTTGTCAGTAAAATCCGCAGTGTTTTGCTGCGCAAAGGTGTGTGACCCATGAATTTGAACTTTCTTTTGGACTCCGGCCTGCTGGGACTGGAATACGCCATGCTGGCGCTGGGGGTGTACATCACCTTCCGGATTCTGAACATCCCGGATCTGACGGTGGACGGCAGCTTTACCTTCGGTTTAGCCGTCAGCGCTGTGTTTGCCGCCGGGGGACATCCCTTTTTGGGGCTGCTGATGGCCCTGCTGGCGGGGGCCGTGGCGGGCTGCGTTACCGGCCTGCTGCAAACCCGTTGGGGAATCCACCCCATTTTGGCGGGGATTTTGACCATGAGCGGGCTGTATACCATTAACATCACCGTAATGGGAAGCCCCAATATTTCCCTGATTAACAGCAATAAGTTCTTCACCTTTCTGGAGGATGCCCTGACCAAAGACGGCGCCCGGTATCTCACCGTGGGGATTATCGTGCTGCTTTGTGTGGGGCTGCTGGCGCTGTTTTTCAAAACCAGCCTGGGGCTGTGCATCCGTGCTACCGGCAATAACGAAGCCATGGTGCGGGCCAGCAGCATCAACCCCAACTTCACCAAAATGGTGGCACTGGCTTTGTCCAACGGCTTGGTGGCCCTGTCCGGCGGGGTGCTGGCCCAGTGTCAGGGATATGCGGACATCAACTCCGGCTCCGGCATGATCGTCATCGGCCTGGCTTCGGTTATCATCGGGGAAGTGTTCTTTGGCCGGCGGAGCATTCTGCTCTGCTTAATCAGCGCCGTGGTGGGTTCGGTGGTGTACCGGATCATCATCGCCCTGGCTTTGCAGCTGGATTTGTTCGACGCCAATGCCTTAAAGCTCATCAGCGCCGTGATTGTGGCGGTTACCTTGGCGGTGCCTGCCTTCAAGACCCGCTTCCAAAACTGGAGAACTCGAAGGGAGGCCGGGAAACATGCTTAAAATCACCGATCTCCATAAGACCTTTTTGAAGGGTACACCCAACGCCCACCATGCCCTGCGGGGAATCAATTTGACCCTCAACGACGGGGATTTTGTCACCGTCATCGGCTCCAACGGGGCGGGGAAGTCCACCCTGTTCAACGCCATTGCCGGCTCCTTCCTCTGTGACAGCGGCAGCATTGTGCTGGATGGCCAGGACATTACCTTCGTCAAGGAACACCGCCGGGCCAAACAGATTTCCCGGATGTTCCAGGACCCCATGCTGGGTACCGCCCCGGACCTCACCATCCAGGAAAACATGGCCCTGGCTTACTCCAAGTCGGTGAAGGGGATGCTGTCCTGGGCTCTGTCCAAGCAGGATGCCCAGCTGTTCCGGGAAACCCTGGCCCAGCTGAACATGGGCATTGAGGACCGGATGAAAACCAAAATGGGCCAGCTTTCCGGCGGTCAGCGCCAGGCGGTGGCCCTGATGATGGCCACCTTGGTGACCCCCCGGCTGCTGCTGCTGGATGAACACACCGCCGCCCTGGACCCGGTGACGGCGGAGAAGGTGCTGGACATCACCCGGGACGTGGTGGCAAAACACTCCATCACCACCATGATGATTACCCATAACATCGCCTCCGCCTTAAGCATGGGTAACCGCACTATTATGATGGAGCAGGGGCAGATTGTGCTGGACCTTTCCGGCCCGGAACGGGACAACCTGGACGTCCCCGGCCTGCTGGAACTGTACCGCCAGCGCTGCAACCGGGAGCTGGATAACGACCGGATGCTGCTCAACCACGATAATTAAATCCTGCAAAAAGAAGTGCCTGAACGGTTTTTCCGCTCAGGCATTTTTCTTCTATTTAGCCGAATAAGCCCAACCGGCTGTTTAAGGCACGGTCGGTGAAGGCAAACTGTTCTTGAGCTTGCTCCCGCAGTTCCTTGCTGTCAAAGCCGGGGCGCTCCAACAACTGCCCCAGCAGCTGTTTTGGATCGGCTTGGCACCACTGCTCCAGGGTGAGGTAGTCCTGGTGGTTGTCCTCCAAAAGCTGGGTACACTTTAGGTCATAGACAATGGGCAGAACCGGCTTGTCGTACAGCCACCCCAGCACAATGCTGTGGAACCGAGTGGCTACCACCCGGTCAGCCTTGGCAAAGGCGTCCAGCACTGGCTGAAGGTCATCCTGGTAGGCCAGAATTTCCACCTGGGGGAAACTGCCCTGCTTCATAGCGCCTTGAATCCGCCGGGCGGCGGTTTCGTCCCCCTGCATCTCGCAGAAGGACACCAGCACCACCTTGTAGCCCTGTTCCACCAACAAATCTCCCAGGGCTGCTAAATTGGCTTCATACCCGGCCTGGTGTTGGCAGATACTGTATTTGCCGCCTCGGTGTTTCAAGTCCAGCACCGAAATGACCACTGTTTTTTCCGAAGAGGGCAGGGGGTCGGCGGGACGGTAGGCAAAGGCTACGTCCGGCGCCCATCGCACCCGGGGCAGGTCTTGGAACTTGTCGTAGGAGGGCTGGTCCCGGAAGCAGATTCCCCGGTACCGGGCAAATAGGGCGTGGTAGCGGCGGTAGTAGTCCGGGTCGGTGTAGGGGCCGAAGTTGGCCCCCACCACATAAAGCCGCTTGCTGTACCGGCAGAGGTCGGCGTCGGTTTGGTAGGCGGCGGAAAAATCATCCTGGTGCTGGACGAATACCGAGCCGCCGATATGTACTGTGGCGTAGCACTGGGAGGCCATCCACATCAAAAAGCCGTTGGCTTTCTGCCGGCGGTGCTTTTCCATCCACTGCCCCTTTTCCTGCACCAGGGCGTCGCCGGGGGTGTGGATCACGGCATTGGACAGGGCGGCAAACCGCTGTTTGTACCGCTCCTCCGCCAGCATATGAAATTCCACCTTTGGGTACCGGCGGCAGAGGATGGTCACCAGTAGGTCATCCCCCAGATTTCCCGCCAGATAGGCGTATACTAGAACCCGCTTCATGCTGGTCCCTCCTTCTCAAATCCTTTTTTCAGGATACCATACTTTCCTGTTTTGTGCAACCAAAGGCGGCCGTTGATATTATGGAAGGGGAAAACAGCGCAGGAAACTTCATTTTTTATCAGGAATTATATTGCGTAATTTTATTATTAGTAGTATACTGATTTTAGTATTTATCACAACAATCATCCAGAAGAATGTGTATATCGAACTTTCTTTGGAGGTGTGGACTTTCGTGAAAGACAAGGAAACTTTGCGCCGGGCGGCGCAGCAGGTCATGGAGCAGGTAGGGACCGTGATCTTTGGAAAGGATACAGTCATCCGGCAGATCATGACTGCTTTTGCGGCCAACGGCCATATTTTGTTGGAAGACATTCCTGGTGTGGGCAAAACTACCCTGGCGCTGGCCTTTTCCAAGGCCATGGAGCTGGATTACCACCGGATTCAGTTTACCCCCGATGTGCTTCCCGCCGATCTCACCGGCTTTTCCATCTATCGCCGGGAGGAGGAGCGGTTTGTCTACCGGCCGGGCAGCGTGTTCTGCAACCTGCTGCTGGCGGACGAAATCAACCGCACCTCCCCCAAAACCCAGTCCGCCTTGCTGGAGGTAATGGAGGAGCGGCAGGTGACGGTGGAGGGGGTTACCCGGCCGGTGCCCGCTCCTTTTCTGGTCATCGCCACCCAAAACCCTTTGGGGTCGGTGGGGTCTCAACCCTTGCCGGAGCCTCAGGTAGACCGGTTTATGATCTCCATGTCCATCGGCTACCCGGATTATGAAGGGGAGCTGAAAATGGCCCGCAGCATTGGTGAGACCAACCGTTTGGACCAGGTGGAGCCGGTGATGGGGCGGCAGGATCTGCTGGACATTCAAAACCAAGTCTGTCAGGTGCAGCTGAAAGACACCCTTTACCGCTATCTGGTGGAGTTGGTCCAGGCCACCCGGAAACACCCCTATGTCCAGCAGGGGGGCAGTCCCCGGGCGACCATAGCGTTGGTGCGGCTGAGCCGTGCCTCTGCCTGGCTGCAAGGCCGGGATTACGTCATCCCCCGGGATGTGGAGGAGCAGCTTCCCTATGTGCTGCGGCATCGGTTGATCCTGGGCGCAGACGCCAGGCTGGCGGAGGTCACACCGGACCAGGTGGTGGCGGACGTGCTTTCTTCGGTGCATCGCCCCACCCTGGAGAGGGACTGACATGAAAAAGGGACTCTATCTGCTTCTGCTGCTGGTGACTTTGGCAGTGGGAAGCGTGTACCAAATAAACCTGCTGATGGCCCTGGCCATTGGGGAGATCTTGCTTTGGATTTGTTTGGCGCTGGTGTCCTGGCGCTGCCGCCGGCACTTGAAGCTGGGTTTTGAGAAGCGGGTGGCGGTGGTGCTGCGGCAGGAAAAAGCTCCCTGTACCCTGCGGGCGGAAAATACCGGCCGCACTGCCATTCTCCGCTTCCGGGCCCGGCTGCGGTACGGCTATCCCTGGGAAAAGAAGCCCAAGAAGCTTTTGGTGTACGGCGCATTGGAGGGCAGGGAGGTGCAGCTCAGCCGGATGGAACTTCCGGCGGTTTCCTGTGGGCTGCTGCACCTGACATTGGACCGGGTACGGGTCTACGACTGGCTGGGGCTGACCTCTTCTTCCTTCAGCAAGCAAAAGACAGAAGCCTGGCTGGCGGTGCTGCCGCCGTTTCAGGAAGTCCCGGTGGATCTGTCCTACCGCAGCGCCGGGGACAGCGCCGCCTTGCTGCTAAGCTCTCTGCCTCAGCAGAATGGGGATTCGGAGGAAGTCCGCCAGCTGCGGGAATACCGGGAGGGGGACCCCACCCGGAGCATCCATTGGAAGCAAAGCGCTCGCACCCAAACCTTGTGGGTCAAGGAATATGAGCAGCAGTCCGACCGGCTGGTGGAGCTGCACCTGGGGTTGAACCGGTTTGCGTTTTCCACTCCTTCCCAGCGGGAGGGCTTTTATGTGATTTTATCGGCCTTGGTCCACGGGCTGCTCCGGGCCCTGCCCCAGATTCCGGTGTATTGGACCGATGGGGAAGGCCGCTCCCAGGGGATGCAGCTTTCCTCTAAAGAAGGGGCGGAGCCGCTGCTGCTGTTGCTCTACCATCTGGAGCAGGGGGAAGGGCTTTCCCTGGAACATCCTGCCCCGCCCATGGCGCCTCCCGGCCGGATTCTGCGGCTGGATTTTACCACCGGCCTTCAGCTTTTGGAGGACCGGAAGGTGCTGTTTTCCTTTTCGTCCAAACAGTATCCGCAGCAGCTTTCCTGCTTTACTCTGCAACTATAGGGGGTGTCGGCCTTGGAAAAAACCGCTGTGTTTGAGAAAAAAACCGGACTTTGGCTGTGGCTGACCCCGCTGGCTTTGTTTTTGGGTCTTTGCGGCATCTGGAGCCTGCTGGCTGCCGGGGGAGAACTGATGGTGTTTTGGCCCTGGCCGGTGCTGGCGGCTTTGGCCTTGCTGCTTCCCTTTGGATGGGTGTTGGAGAAAAGGAAACCATGGGTGAAGTGGTGCTTGCTGTTGTGGCTGGGGCTGCTGGCGCTGGTTTTTTGGCTTTTTCAAACCCAGCTGACGGCTCAATTTTACGCCCTGTTCCAGAGTGTGGTCCAGGGGGCGGATTCCGTTTTGGACGTCACCGGGGCGGTCTGCTTTTTCACCGCCGCCCTGCTGTGGCTGCTGGGGATCTGCCTCTGGGCAAGGCAGATTTGGCTGGTGTGGATTTTGGTGACGGCGTTGCTGGCGGCGCCCCCTTTGCTGGGGCGCACCCTCCCCTGGGGCACGGTGTTCTGCCTGGTGTTTTTCCAGGCCGCCTTTGCCGCTTTGGCCTATGGGAGAAGAAAGAGCCGCCGGCGCAAGGTGGTGCTCCAAGGAAAAAACGGGTCGGCTGCGGTGCAGAAAAGCGGCCTTTCGGTGGGCATTTTGATGGTGGCGGTGCTGTTGGCGGGACTGCTGGTGGTAAACCTCTTTGGCCAGCCGCTGTACCAGGCCACCGGTTACCTTCAATACCAGATTGCCCAGTTTCAGCAGATAGCGCTGCCCTTTGCCGCCAACTCCACCGTGGTCAGCAGCGGCGTCATCAACCGGGGAAACCTGATTGTCTCCGGGGAAGAGCAGATGACCGCCTATACCGATTCCCGCCCCACCGAAACCCTTTACCTGAAGGGCTTCACCGGCGGGGACTACCAGGAAGGGGTGTGGAACGAAGCGGAGGAAAGCCAGCTGTTTGCGGCGGTGGAACAGCAGATGGGGGAGAGCTGGAACGGCCGGGGCTCCAGTGTGTTTCGCACCATGTATTACGACCTAAACCAGTGGAGCGCACCGGAAAACGCCGCCTTGTCCCGCACCCTGACCTTACGGGGAAGGTACGGCCGGGACAACAGCTGGTATCCCCCTTACTATTACAACTACGACACCACCTACCAGCTGCAAGAGGGATACCGGTTTTCTTATTACCAGCGTTCCGACATTGCCCTCCGGTGGGAGGAGATGGAAGCCCGGCGCTATACGACGGAAAGCTACCGCCGTTTACAAGAACATTACCGGGAACAGGCCCTCTCGGTGTACACCCAAGTGTCGTTAGATACGGTACCCAGGCTGGTTCAACTCTGCCGAGACAATCCTCAGGAGGATTTGAACAGCATTATCGACTTTGTCCGCCAAACCTTGGCCGACCGGATTCGCTACACCACTTCTCCGGGGCAGATTCCCTATGGCCAGGACCCGGTGGAGTACACCCTCTTTGAACGGGGGCAGGGCTACTGCCAGCATTTTGCCTCAGCGGCGGTGCTGATGCTGCGGCTGTACGGCATTCCCGCCCGGTATGTTTCCGGCTATGCCCTTTCCCCTTCGGACTTCGAAGAGCAGGAGGACGGGGGCTATCTTGCCTCTGTCACCGACGCTTCCGCCCACGCCTGGGCGGAGATCTTTCTGGAAGACTACGGCTGGGTGCCCATTGAGGTCACCTTCGGCGGCTCCTTCAACGCTCTGCCGGAAGAGGAAAATACCCAATCCCAGACCTCTTCCTCTTCGGTTTCCCAGACCTCTTCCTCCACCCAGTCCCGGCAGGAGATTTCGGCGCTTTCTTCCCCGTCGGTGCTGGAAGGGGAGACCTTCGATTCCACCGAGGAGCAGGAAGGGCCCAGCCTGCCGGCATGGTTCTGGTGGGTGTTGGGCGGCGTGATTGCCGTTTTGCTGCTGGCTGCGGCGCTGCTGGCCTGGCGGGCGGTGCGGCTGCGGCGGTTAAAGGTCCGCCTTTCCCCTGCCCATGGCAAATCCGCCCGGCGGTGGGAGAAACTGCGGCGGATGGGTCTGCCGCTGCCGGATTGGGTGGGGCAGACCGCCCAGGATGTCCGCCGTGAGTGGAGCCGGATGCTCCGGGTGCTGCAATTTGGCGGTTACTGGAAGGAAGGGGAGGAACCGGCGGAGGAATACCTGCGCCGCCATCCCCAAACCAACCTCTTCCTGTCCCCGGAAGAGATGCTTCAGGTGTTGGACATTGTGGGCCAGGCGGCTTACGGAACTACCCCGGTAAAGGAGCAGCAGGCTAAACAGGTCCAGCGGGCATACCTGCGCACGGCGCGGGGGGTTTACCAAAAGCTGCCCTGGTATCGGAAGATTTGGTTTAAGTGGTTCTGGGTTGCGCTGTGATTTGTTGAAGAACCGAAGATGCAGAAAAACACAGCCTGTTGGGAGCTTCTTCCAGACAGGCTGTGTTTGTTTTGACAAGCGCAGAAAATTCTAGTATAATGAGAAGTTGAAAAGCTCATTTTTCAGGCGCTGCGGCAGAAAGGAGGGGAAGGATGGCTGCGGATTATCTGGTGTTGGATTTGGAATGGAACCAGCCGGTGGACCCGGCTGCGCCCCAGCTTCAAAATTTGAAGACCACGCTGAATGGGGAAATCATTCAGATTGGGGCGGTGACCCTCAATGCCAAAGGAAAGATCACCGGTACCTATACCTGGCTGGTGCGCCCCACCTTTTTGCGGCAAATGCACTACCACGTCCGCTCCCTCACCGGCCTGACTATGCAGAAGGTGAAAAAGGGGATTCTCTTCCCCGAAGCCAACCGGCAGCTTGCCGCCCTTTGCTCCCCAGACACCCTGCTGCTGACCTGGGGGCCGGACGACATCCACATCCTTCGCCAGAACCTTCTGCTCCACAATCTGGAAGACTGGGTGGGGGAGTGGTGCGATTTGCAGCGGGTCTACGCCCAGCAGATGGGAGCCACCGGGCAGACATCCCTGCAATCTGCCATGGAAGCCCTTCACATCCAGGCAGACCGTCCCGCCCACGACGCCCTCAACGACGCCTGGTTTACCGCCTTGATTGCCCAAAAGCTGGATTTGAAGCTGGGCTTGGAGCAGTATCGGGACTATGTGCGCCTGCAGGAAAAAAAGAAGCTGGCCCGGGCCAAACGGCGGCAAAAACATCCCCTGGCCGGGAAAACCGGGACGGGGTATGCCCATCGGGGAGACGCCTTCCAGGACCCCCAGCTGGGCCGGATGCGCTGTCCTTCCTGCAAACATCCCTTAAAGCAGACTTCCTGGTTCAAATTGGACAAGCACCGGTTTGTGGCCATGGGGGTCTGCCCTCAGCACGGCCGCTTTATCGGGCAGATCCGCCTGACCCGTTCTCCCCAGGAGGAAAAATGGCAGGGGAAACGGTGGATCTATGCAGCCAGCCCGGAACGGCTGGCCCAGTTTGAAGCGGTGCGTCAGAAAAAATCTGCCCGGCAGCGGGTGAAAAAAGGAGGATAAGCGGTGCCGGAATTGATGATGGCCATGAGCGGAGGGGTGGATTCCTCCGCCGCTTTGCTGCTGCTGAAGGAGCAGTATCAGATCACCGGAGCCACCATGCTGCTCTACACCCCAAAGGACCGGGAAGGCTGCGGCTCTTTCCGGGAAGCGGAGGACGCCAAAGCGGTGGCGCAAAAGCTGGGCTTGCCCCATGTGGTGCTGGACTTCCGGAAAGAGTTCTGCCGCCGGGTGATGGAGCCCTTCTCCAGGGACTACTTCCGGGGCGAAACCCCCAACCCCTGCATTGAGTGCAACCGGTATCTGAAATTCGGGGCTTTGCTTCAAGAAGCCGAAAAAAGGGGCATCCCCTATCTGGCTACTGGACACTATGTCCGCAAAGGATACGACGAAGCTACCGGCCGGTACTACCTTTATAAAGCGGCGGATGAAAGCAAGGACCAGAGCTATGTGCTTTACCACCTGTCCCAGCACCAGCTGGCCCACGCCGTGTTTCCCTTGGGGGAGTACACCAAACCGCAAATCCGGGCGTTGGCGGAGCAGGCCGGACTGATTACCGCCAAAAAGAAGGACAGCCAGGACATCTGCTTTGTGCCGGATGGGGATTATGTAGGATTTCTCCGCCGGTTCTCCCATGAGACCTGCCCCTCCGGTCAGTTTGTGGATCGTCAGGGCAAGGTGCTGGGGGAGCATCCCGGCATCATCTATTACACCGTAGGCCAGCGCAAGGGACTGGGGGTCACCTTCGGCAAGCCCATGTACGTTCTGGGCAAAGACGCCGCCAGCCACACCGTGACTTTGGGGGAAAATCAGGAACTGTTTTCCCGCCGGGTGCTGGTGAACCGCCTCTGCTGGATGTACCTGCCCGGCGCAGAAGGGCCGGTGCGGCTTTTTGCTAAGCTGCGGTATAACATGAAGGAGCAGCCCTGCACCCTGATTCCCAGAGGGGAAGATCAGGTGGAGCTGCAATTCGACGCCCCCCAGCGGGCCGCCGCCCCGGGACAATCGGCGGTGTTCTATCTGGGGGATAAAGTAGCCGGGGGCGGGATCATTGTATCCTCCCTGCCGGAAGAATAAAAAAGAACAACCGCCTGTGGCAGCAGACGGCTGTTTGGAGAAAGGAGTACCAGGAAACGGGCAATCCATAACGGGAAATCAGCTATGAATTGATCCGCATCCTTAGGATACACCAAACGCCCCGGTAAATTTGTCGAAGCCGGTCGGCGGTAAAAAATAAGTTTAGGAGCCCTGCTATGCTGTTGATTAACGCCCGCCTGGAACCGGTGGAAACCCCGGCGATTCCTTTGGGCTATCTGCAAATAAAAGATGGAATCATTGCCGCTTTGGGAAGGATGGAAGACTCCCTGCCCAAAGATTCAGAAATATACGACCTGTCCGGCTACACTCTGTATCCCGGATTCGTGGACGCTCACTGCCACATCGGGATGTGGGAGGACGGCCTGAATTTTGAAGGGGACGACGGAAACGAACAAACCGATCCGGTGACCCCCCAGCTTCGGGCCATCGACGCCGTCAATCCCATGGAGCATTGCTTTGAAGAAGCCCTCCAAGGGGGGATCACCACCGTCCTTACCGGCCCCGGCAGCGCCAACGCCATCGGCGGCAGCTGGTGCGCCATGAAGACCATGGGGCGGCGGATTGACGATATGGTCATTGACCCCAATGTGGGGATGAAGTTCGCTTTGGGGGAAAACCCAAAAACCGTCTACCACGATCGGGACGAGACCCCCATCACCCGCATGGCGGTGGCGGCTCTCATTCGGGAGCAGCTCCAAAAGGCCAAAGAATACCAAAAAGCCAAAAAGAAGGCCAAGCAGGAAAAGGAAGACCCTCCGGAGTATGACGCCAAGTGCGAAGCCCTGCTGCCGGTGCTGAAAGGGAAGAGCAAAGCTTTTTTCCACTGCCACCGGGCGGACGACATTTTTACTGCCATCCGCATCGCCAAGGAGTTCTCCCTGGATTTGGTGCTGGTTCACGCCACCGAAGGCTATCTGGTGGCGGACCTGTTGCAGCAGGAACAGGCCAAAATCATTGCCGGCCCGGTCCTCTGCGACCGCTCCAAACCGGAAATGGGCAAGGCTTCCATTGAAAACCCCGCCAAGCTTTGGCAGGCGGAGCTGCCCTGCGCCATCTGCACCGACCATCCGGTGATTCCCATTCAGTACCTTCCCCTGACAGCGGGCATCGCCATCCGGGGGGGACTGAGCCGGGAGCAGGCCCTGGCCGCCATTACCCTGATCCCCGCCCAACTCACCGGCCTGGAAGACCGGGTGGGCAGCCTGGCGGTGGGGAAGGATGCCGATTTGGTGGTGAGCCGGGACGACATCTTCTCTTCGTACTTTACCCCGTCGGCGGTGTTCTGCAACGGCAGGCTGGCCGCCCAGGGGAAGGATTCTCCCTTTAGAAAGCAGGTTGAAAACAATGCGTGAACTTTCCGTTGGTGAAATCACCGCTGCGGTGCGGGACCTCTGCATCCAGGCCAACATGGTGCTGCCGGAGGATTTGAAAGAGACCATCTGCACCCGCTGCCAGCAGGAACCTTTTCCCCTGGCCAAACAGGTGCTGGGGGATTTGGAGGAAAACCTCACCGCCGCCCGGCAGCTTCAGGTGCCTATCTGCCAGGATACCGGTATGGCGGTGGTGTTTCTCAAGCTGGGCCAGGAGGTCCATCTGGTGGACGGCGACTTGAATGAAGCGGTAAACGAAGGGGTGCGCCAGGGATATGAACAGGGCAAGCTCCGGAAATCCATCGTCCGGGACCCTCTGCGCCGGGTGAACACCAACGACAACACCCCCGCGGTGCTGCACCTCTCCCTAGTGCCGGGAGACCGGGTGGAGATTACCGTGGCCCCCAAGGGCTTCGGCAGCGAGAATATGAGCGGGGTGAAGATGTTTACCCCTGCCGCCACCCGGGAGGATATTTTGGACTACCTCACCGCCCACATCGCCAAAGCAGGCAGCAATCCCTGTCCGCCTATGGTGATTGGGGTGGGCATCGGCGGCGACTTTGAGCTTTGCGCCTATCTGGCCAAAAAAGCCCTTTGCCGCCCGGTGAGCCAGCGCAATCCCGATGAGTACTACGCTTCTATGGAAGCGGAGCTGCTGGAGCGGGTCAACGCTTTGGGCATCGGCCCCCAGGGCTTTGGGGGAGAAACCACTGCCCTGGCTGTGAACATCGAAACCTATCCCACCCATATTGCCGGGCTGCCGGTGGCGGTGAATGTGGGTTGCCATGTGACCCGCCACGCCCACCGGGTGCTGTAACGGTTAGAAAGGAAGATTTATGGAAGCAACCCTGCGCTATGTAGCGCCCTGCCAGTTTGGACTGGAAGGGATTTTGGCCGGAGAACTTCGCCGGTTGGACGCCCAGGATGTGCTGGCGGAAAACGGCCGGGTGCTGTTTTCCGGCGGACTGGAAATTTTGGCCAGAGCCAACCTCTGCCTGCGTACGGCAGAGCGGGTACAGATTCTGTTGGGAGAATTTACTGCCACCAGCTTTGAAGAACTGTACCAGGGGATGAAGGCCATTCCGTTGGAGGAATTTATCGGCAAAGCCGACCGGTTTCCGGTGAAGGGGTATAGTCTGAACTCCGCCCTCCACAGTGTGCCGGACTGTCAGTCCATTCTGAAAAAGGCGGCGGTGGATCGCTTAAAGCAACACTACCGCATCGATTGGTTCCCGGAAAAGAACGCCCTCTGCCAGCTTCAGTTTTCCATCCTCAAAGACCGGGTAAGCATCTTGCTGGACACCAGCGGCCCCGGCCTTCATAAGCGTGGCTGGCGGGCCCACTCCAACGCCGCCCCCATCAAGGAAACCCTGGCGGCGGGGATCGTGGACTGCGCCCGGGTAAAAGGTTACAGCGTGGCCTGCGACCCCTTCTGCGGCTCCGGTACCCTGATTATCGAAGCGGCCAGCAAGGCGCTGAATATTCCCCCCTGCCTGCGGCGGCGGTTTGCCGCCCAGGAGTTTGGGTTTATGCCGGAAAATATCTGGCAGCAGGAACGAGCCCGGGGCTTGGACCTGATCCGCCGGGATGCGGAGTTTCACGGCTACGCCTGGGATTTGGACCCGGAGTGCGTGGAGCTGACCCGGGCCAACGCCAAAAAGGCAGGGCTGGGCAAGCGGATCACCGTGGAGCAGCGGGACATCAAGGACTTTGCCCCTCTTCCCAAAGGGATTACCCTCTGCAATCCCCCTTACGGGGAACGGATGCTGGACCAGCAGCAGGCCCGGGCCATCTACCGCACTATGGGGAAGGTGTTTACCCGCACTCAGGGGGAAAGCTACTACATCATCACCCCGGACCCGGAATTTCCCCGCTGCTTTGGACAAACGCCGGACAAACAGCGTAAGCTGTATAACGGAATGTTAAAATGTTATCTCTATCAGTATTTCAAACCCGTTCCTGAAAGGAGTCACGGCCATGAATGAAAGCCATCAACCCGCCCAACCGGCGCCGGTTATCCCCCAATCCGGTCCCAAAAAACGGAAAGTTCCCTCCACCAACCAGTTTTTTGCCAAGAACACCTGGAACATCTTCGTCTACCTGCTGATCGGCGAATTTATGGCTTTGGTCATCGACATTGCCTTTTTGTTGGTGGACATCACCGCAGTACAAATCATTGTCACCATCGTCAATGTCTTTGCCTACTGCGCCATGGTGTCCTCCGCCGCCTGGCACTACGGCAATAAGGATTTGAATCGGTATCAGTTCGGCCATACCGAAAAGAACCTGAAGCGGGGGTTCTGGGCCGGGCTGATTGTCAGCATCTATCCGCTGTTTTTCTGCGTGGGATTGATTTTGGCCAATCTCGGCTACATGCCCTACTTTGATGTGGTGTATAAGGTGGGTAACGGCATTTTCTATCACTACTATAACTGGGTGGCGGGAGGATTGCTGCCCTCCCAGTTGAGCTGGTGGCAGCTGCTGATTATCATTCTGCCCAATGTGATTACGGTAATCTGCACCACCTTGGGGTACTACTTCGGCTTCAAGGATGTGGATGTGGTCAGCCGCTTCGTCTATCGCCGGGGCAAACAGCCTCAGCAGGAAAACCCCGAAAAGAAGGACCGGGCCGGATTTCTCTAAGAAACCCTGTTGGTTGCTTGTAAAAACAGAGAATTGAAGAAGGCCGCCGGCAGAACAACCGACGGCCTTTTGTGTTAGGATTGATTTTTATAAAAATCCAGCAAAGAAAGCAGCGGAAGAAAGACTCCGCTGCTATTCTATATCAGTCAAAATTGGGATTAAAGGCGTAGATGTTTTTCTGATTGAGCTGGCTCTGCACCCGGTTCAAGCATTCCCCGAACCGCTGGTAGTGGACGATTTCCCGTTCCCGCAAAAACTTGATCACATCCCGCACATCCGGATCGTCGGTGAGGCGGAGGATGTTGTCGTAGGTGAGACGGGCTTTTTGTTCCGCCGCCAAATCTTCGGTGAGGTCGGCGATGGCGTCCCCGGAAACGGACAGGGTTTCGGCGGAGAAGGGGGTGCCGGAGGCGGCCTGGGGATAAACGCCGGTGGTGTGATCCACAAAGTAGGCGTCAAAGCCGCTGTCCTTGATCTGTTTGGGGGTTAGGTTGCGGGTGAGCTGGTAAAGCACGGCGCTGACCATTTCCATGTGGCTGAGTTCGTGCGCCCCGAAAAAATATCCATTAAAGAACCGGTTGCGCAATGCAACTGGTTTTTCTATTTTTTTGGAATCTTTGGATACAGCGTGATTTCAAAGCTGTCTGGTCTGCCACCGTTTTTCAGCCCTTTTTCCTTCAGGTAGATTACTTTTTCCAGCACGTCCTTTAATAGATCATTTTTCTCCTGGGGAGAAATCAGGTTGTGATATACTTTCAATAAGTGTTCTACTTTTGGAATAATGGTCTGGTAACTTTTTTCTCGCTCCCGCTCGCTTTCCAATTCTTCTTTCCGCAGCTTCAAGGTTTCTTCAGCTTTGGCGATTCGTTCGGACAGGATTTTGTTTCGCTGGAAAAAGGTTTCCTTGTCATAGATTCCTTGCTCTAAAAAATCATATGCATTGCTCACCTGTTTTTTTAGAGTATCTATGTCCTTTTGTGCTTTCTCAACAGCCTTTTCCCGAAAAGGAATCTGCGAGGGCAGGGAAGTCCCTTTTCTTTCCCAGTACAGTTTGTATCCTTCCAGCCAATCGCTCAATGAAGATATGATTCGCTGTTCCACCAAAGGTAGGCTGGAACTGACATTCCGGCAACCAGGGGTAGGGCAGTACAAATATTCAAATCCGTTTTTTTGTGGTTTTCGGGCCATTCGCCGGCCACAGATTCCACAGAACACAATACCGGACAAAGGATTTGTAATTGCATAGGGATTTTCCGGCCCTGGGTGACTATGTTGCTTGTATAGCTCTTGTGCGTGTTCCCAGGTTTCTTCCGACACCAAAGCCGGATGCAAGCCGTCACATATCTCATATTCACCTGGTTTTGAGCGTGGCTGATGAACCACAACTTCCCCATTTTTCATCTGTTTTACCTGCTTTCTCCACGCCCAGCGGATTTTCCCTATGTAGACCGGATTTGCCAATATATCTCGAATGGTGGAATAGGCCCATTTCCCGCCGGTTTTCGTTTTAATACCCATATTGTTCAGACGGTTTACAATTTCGCAAACCCCGATATGCCGCAATGCCCCGGTTTTGTCCCTTTCTCCGTTTGTGTACCAATCGAAGATTTGACGGATTACAGCAGCTTCATCCTCAACAGGTTCCAGAGTATACCCCTTGTCGCCCTTGATTCGTACCCGGCGGTATCCATAAGGGTCATGGCTCCCCAGGTACTTTCCTTCATGCACCGATGCAAGCCTTCCACGCTGTAAGCGCCGATTTATTGTTTTGTATTCTCTCCTTGACATGAAAAGCCCAAACTCGAAGTATTCTTCGTCATACTCATTATTTGGGTCATAGGTCTTCATTGGGGTTATTATTTTTGTATCCGAAAATTTGAATGTCTGCGCAACAATCCCCTGATCTATTGTATCACCACGAGCCAGACGCTCTACCTCCACAACGAGAACACCAGACCATACGCCTTGTTCCACGGCTTGAAGCAGCTTCTGCATCTCCGGTCTTGCAGCGATTGTTTCACCGGATACGATTTCCCTATAAATGTGCGTTACATTCAAATTCATTCGCTTGGCTAGTTCCATCAATATTTTTTCATGGCGGGCAAGGGTTTCTCCTTCGCCCCTGGCTTCCGCTTCTGCATCAGCACGGGATTTGCGCAGGTATAGGCAGTATTGCATTGGTAGTACCTCCTAGAATATTTTGCAGCGTTGACATAGTATAACTTATAAGTTATAATGACTATAGAAAGGGAGGGTTTTTATGCCGGTAATCGCTCGGTTTTATGGAATGATTATAAAAATGTATTTTCAACAAGCTGAACACAACCCGCCGCATTTTCATGTGGTATATGGTGAGTATGTGGGAGCCTTCGATATTAAAACTCTTGAAATGATTGAGGGCGATTTACCAGCAAAAGCACAAGCTCTTGTCAGGGAATGGGCTGCCCAGCATAAGGAAGACTTGTTAAGTATTTGGAATACGCAGCAATTTAAGAAACTTCCTCCGCTGGAATAAAGCAATCATATTATGAAAGGTGGTTCTTATGATGTTTTACAAAGTGAAATCAGTAAAGCCGTTGCCGGAATACAGGCTTTTAGTTGTGTTTTCGGATGGGGAAAAGAAGCAGTATAATGTAAAACCGCTTTTTGACAAATGGGAGCCATTCAAAGCCTTAATCAATGTCACGGGATTATTTGAACAGGTAAAGGTGGATGCTGGTGGGTATGGTATTAGCTGGAATGATGAAATTGATTTATCCTGTAATGAACTTTATGAAAATGGGGTGCCAGCATGACAGAAGAAGATAGGCGAAAAGAACTTGTAGCTGAAGTGGCAAAACTCCGGCGAGAAAAGGGAATTACGCAAAAACAGTTGGAAAAACTGAGTGGAGTAAAGCAGCCGGTAATTGCAAGAATTGAAACAGGCGCAGCGGTACCACAGATTTCTACTGTCATAAAACTTCTAGCCCCTTTGGGAAAAACTCTCGCTATTGTCCCGCTTCATGAAGCAAAATGAAAAACCCGCCCGCTGTGGCGGGTTTTTGTGTTGAAATGGGCGGCATTGCATTGATAGTGCCTCCTAGAACAATTCTTGAATAACTTGAAGAATTTTGCTTTTATAAGAAGTTTACAGAAAAAATTTCTGTAATTCAAAAATAAACATTGAAATTCGGACATATTAGTAGTACAATAAAAGCGAAAGGAGAGTTTGATATGCTTTGCCAATTCACATTTAAGAACTTTATGTCCTATCGTGATGAAACTGTATTTGATTTTCAAGCAGAATCGTTGCATGAATTTGAAGACAGTTTGATTCGTATGGAAAAATGCAGTGACTTGCTTCCGGTTTCGGTCATTTATGGGCCGAACGGCGGGGGAAAATCAAACCTGCTTCATGCATTAGCTTGTCTAATTTCTACTGTTGTGACCCCTATCCTTCAACTGCAAAAAAGCCGAACCAGATTTATTATTCAAGATGGATTTATATGCGTTCCTTTTAAGTTTGATGAAACATCAAAAAAGAAACCGACAGAATTTCAAATCTATTTTCGTATCAAAGGCTATGAGTATCAATATAATCTTTCCTTGTTTGAAGGCAAAATCGTTGCCGAATCTTTAAGCCGTAGAGCGATTGGCGGGAAAAAACCAGCGCATATTTTTGATAGGCAAGATGGAGAAATTACCCTTGGTCCAAGTTTGGAGCAATCAGGCATCAATGTAAGTGTAAATGAAAAGATGCCGTTTCTGTCTTTCCTGGCAATTAACTATAATATCCCAGTGATTGCGGACGCACAGGAATGGTTTGAATCCTGCTTCACTCGAAGCTATGGGCAGCCTGATGTGGAAAAAATAATTTTCTTTTCGGATAAGCCGGAATCAGAACGGCAAATTGTTCGCTTTATGAATGATATGGGAATTGACATTAGTGGATACCGGTTTGACAAAGAACAAGCTGAAATTTATATGAAGCGAACCATTGGCGATAAGACCTATGAACTGCCTTTCCGGGAAGAATCTGATGGAACAAAGAAACTTTTTTCCGTTTTACCTTTAATTATGATTGCTTTACAAGAAGGACGGCTTGTTGTAGTGGATGAATTAGATGCCAAGCTGCACCCGAAATTATTGCGATATATAATTTCGCTTTTCACCAATCCGGAAATCAATCAACATGGAGCACAGCTATTGTTTACTTCTCATGATATGTCCACCATGAAAAATACTGTTTTTCGTAGGGACGAAATTTGGTTTGCCGCTCAAACTGAAGACAAAAGCAGTGAGATTTATTCCCTATATGAAATTCGTCAGGAAAACAATGAGCGTGTGAACAGTACGGCGGCCTTCGATAAGCAATATTTAGAAGGACGTTATGGTGCTGATCCGTATCTCCAAAATATGATTGGGAGTGACTGGAATGAGCCTAAAGCCAACTAAATTTAGCGATTCAGAAAAAGGTTGGATGCAAAAAAGACGGGATAGCTGGAGAATGATCCGCCCAGAATACCATTTGATTGTTACAGAAGGGACAAAAACAGAGCCGAAATATTTTAGGGCAATTAAAGATATAATCAACCAAAAATACAAAGAGAGAATCCAATTAGATATTTTTGGTGAGGGAAAAGGTACTCTGAATTTATTAAAAGAAGCTCAAAAAAGAGCGGCTAGTAACCCAAATGGCTATAAGCATGTGTGGATTGTGTTTGATACAGATGATTTTCCAGCGGAAGATGTAGACGCCATGGAGCCAGAATGCAAAAAATTGAGCAATGACGAAACAATTTATCACGCTATTTGGTCAAATCAGTGCATCGAATTATGGTTTTTACTCCATTTTAGCTATATGCACTCAGATTTACATCGATATGAATATTTTTCTAAATTGTCCGATGAATTTTGGAAAATTTCCGCTGGGAGATATGCTAAAAACAGGGACGATCTGTTTGCACGTTTAAGGCCATTTATGGAAAAGGCGATTGGCAATGCCGAGAAATTGGAAAAAGACAATCATGGAAAGACAGCATCCCAATCAGCACCAGGCACTCAAGTACATAAACTAATCAAAAAACTCATGCCCTATCTTGATGGATGAGAAAGCCCGCCCGCTGTGGCGGGTTTTCTCACAAGTGCAGTAATGTATAGCATTATATTTAATAAATAAAATAGGCCCAAGAATTCAGCACACCCCATATCGACGGGGGGCTTACTCTCAAGGGCCCGTTAAGCAAGTTATAGTATATTATAGTCCCTTTTGGATATCAAATGATAGGTATAAAATACTATTCGTTCAGAGTTTCAATTTTAATATTATCAGGATTTAATTTTGACATTTGAATCATTAGAGGTGGTAATCCAGCATCTACTGTAAGTTTAGCAATCATATTTTGCACATAAGGAAATAGCATTAGGTATGCTTGGATATGTGCTTCTTTTTCATCTTCTTCTGTAGAAATGCCTTCACAAGAGAATTCGCCAACAACTTCTACAGATATATTAAAAGAAGATGGGTCATTTTTTAACTTTGCGTCTTGATAAAGTTTTGCAATACAGGAAGAATGATCCTCACTCAAGTGAATGCCAAATGAAAATGAACTTTCAATTTCCATTTTCCCTTTTTCATGGACATTCATATCCATAGATATTTTTTTGAAAACCTGCCTATCTAAGAACATATATACCATATAATCACTCCTTTATCACTTTGCCATGGTATACACACTTGAAGGTGAACTATACATTGTATAGCTTGTTTCACCAGAACTTTTAGCGATAACGGACATAAACAATCCCATTTTTAATGTTTGCATTTCCTTTTTTAGCTCAGGAGAAACATATTGAATAGCTAATAGTTTATTGTTTTGTGCTACGATTGCATCATTTACATACTGATTTAAACTAATATTTTGACTTTTGGCTAGCTCAGCAGCTTCTTCATGGGTATATGGAGAGATTCTTACTGTAAATTTTCCACTATACATGTTTTCTTTTTGAATTGGAATTGGAGGAATGTCCATATTAAATTCTTCTGCAGTTTCTAACCAAACAGATTCATTTTCTTCTAATTCTTTTTGGGCATCTTCTAAAGAATCTCCCTGGCCAATACAGCCTTTTAGCGATAAAGATTCAGCAATCCAAAAAATATGATCCTCCGCCTGCATTTGATACATTTTAAACGGATATTTCATAGTTCAATCCTCCTTGTATTGACCATCAATTAGGTCAAATAATTCTTTTAGCTGTTTGATATATCCCTCCTTTACGGTTTTTCCGTGCCTTGGAATTGGAATAATTCTATTTAGTGGGCGATATACTATTTGCATGTGATTTCCACCTGCACGGACTATACACCCGTAATGTTTTGCAAGTGTTTCAATTTCATCAAAAGTCAAATCATTTCTAATTGGTTTTTCGTAAAATTTGTCTTTTAACTTCTGAATTCTTGACATTGCCTCACCAGCCTTTACTATATGGTATCATATTTGCCACCAAATATCAATGCTAATTTATTCTTTTGTTCTCGTTTTTGTCATGATATTAAATTGGTTCAAAAATTATATTCCTAAAATGAATCGCAAATTTTGATATTATTGAGCACTTGGAAAAACTCTTACTATTGTCCCGCTTCATGAAACAAAATGAGAAAGCCCGCCCGCAGTGGCGGGTTTTCACTTTATGGTGGAATTTTCACTTTCAATTACTTTTTTTAAACAACACCATACAGTATTTTGAAAAGTCCGGCATCTCTATCTCAATTTTCATTATTTCTCACCAGCTCACTTTGAAAAATCTACATAAATTATTTTCCCTACACGCCTAACTGATCTTCTTTTTCGATTCTTTGGAAGCAGCGGCATCCAGATCGAGCTGCATTAGTTTGTCCAGAGTGGAGGTCATGAGTTCCTTTGCCTTGCCCTCTAACGCAAACAGTTCCGCCATTTCCGCTGCACTGCCGGTTGCATTTTCGGTTCGGCTTTGCAGCTCAGCTCGGATGTTTTTGAGATCAGAGAAGAAGTCCCGATAAACGGCTAAATAATCCTCTTGCCTTTTCTGGACAGCTTTGTCCAGCAGGGAATAGAAGCTGTCATATGTGTCGCTCACTGTTTCTTTTAGCGTCTCTGGAAGCGTATCATATTTTGCCTTGAATTTATTGTCCTTTAAGAAAACAATTTCGGTTTTCGGCTTTCGGTCATCCGAACGGCCCAGCAGGTATTCTACAGTTACATCGAAGAAATCGGCCAAGAAGCAAAGCGATTCGAAATCGGGCTCCTTGTTCATTTTTTCATATCCAGCAAATCCTGAACGGCTCATATTTAGTATTTTTGCCATATCATTTTGCGTCAATTTTTTTTCTTTTCGAAGCATTGTCAATCTTTTTGCGAAAGCCTCCATCAAAACACCTCCAAACAATGAAATTATATCTTATTTTGTTTCTAATTGCACCAAAATCTACTAATTGAAACTTTTTTATAGATTTTTTTATTTAACGCTTGACTTTGTCTCCAAAAGAGACTATAATATAATCAATGAGAGGAGGGATAGAGAATGAGAACGCTTTTAGTTTCCGAAAGAGAAAGACAAGGATTTACTCAGCAGCAGATCGCTGAAGCCATTGGCATCAGCAGATCGCATTACGCTATGATTGAATGCGGCTACAAAGACCCTTCTTATAAAATTTCTGTTAGAATTAAAAGGATTCTTTGCCATCCAAACGATGATATTTTTTTCGATAAAAGTGTTTCTAAAAGAGACACAAATAAAATAAAAAAGAAAAACATCAAAAAATAAGTCTTATTTAGAATCCTTTCATAAACATTCTACCTTGAAAGGAGGTCGAAATAAATGCCAAGGCCAGCCACAAAAGCCCTTGGAAATCGGTACTGTCAAGCACGTTTGAGGGCCGCAAAGTACAACGACCGGTTCACAACTAGGGCAACGGCAGCAGAAGAATTGCCGGGGGTGTCCGAAGATTGCTTGAAGAAATACGAGTTGGACATCACGAGACCCCCAAACACAGTGGTAGCCCTCATGGCGGATGCGTACAATGCCCCGGAGCTTCGAGCCTGGTATTGCGCCAATGAATGTCCGCTTGGGCGGGATTTCAGGGAAATACCGGAGATGCCGGCGGAAAGAGTTGTTCTTCGAGTACAGAACAAGCTGCCTGGTGTGGAGCGGGATTTAGCCGAAATCGCCCGAATTTATGACGATGGGGTAATAGATGAAGAAGAGCGGGAACAAATTCCAGCTTTGACGGAATCCATTTTGGAAGCAAAGCGGCGGTTGGATGAAGTCCTGGCCGTCCTGGAAAAGGCCAAAAAAAGAGACCAGTCTTATTGACCGGCCTGATACGGGGGTGAAACCAATGCAGCTTGGGGAAATCATCATGATGTTTGTTCAAACTGTTTGCTTATTGCTGATTCTTCAAAAATTGAGCAAGAAGTAACGATTTTGAGAGAGGTAATTGAAATGGATTTTTTGAAAATCGCTTTGCTTGTTGTAGAAGGAGCTTGTCTGCTGAGTTTAATCCTCCAGGAATTGAATAAGCGAAAGGGTAAAACCACGAAAAGAAAAGAGGAGAGAAGCCATGAATTTGAAAACGGAAACCGCTTCTGAACTGATTAAGGAAATCTTCGGTCAGCATATCCTTGTGCTTCCCAAAGTCCTGAGCTGCACCGCTCAAGTGTTTGAAGCGAAAACCGATGGCCTTACCATTCGTTGCGAAAACGATTGGTACAGCCACAACGGGAGAATCCGCCTGTCTATTCAGGACGATTCCAGCGGAAGCGTAATTGTACGCTACTACGACCCCGAAACCCTGGAACGGGATTTCGAGGAAGAAGAAAAAGAAAAGAGGGAAGAAGCAAATGCGAGAAATGATTGAATGGGTGTTTAACAGAGCTGCTCTTGACCCGGATGCGGCAAGCTGCGCCATCATCGTCGGGATTATTCTTGTTGTGATGATCTTGACTGTGGTTGTCTATTTTGGTTCTGTTTTCGTCTGGAACCTCATTCGGATGTTCCGGGGGAAAAACAAAAAGCAGATGGACGAAAGCCATCTGCAAAACAAAGCGGCGTAATAGCACAAGGACAACCGTCAAGATCATACCTTGAAGGGAGGTGATGGAAATGCGAAAAATGCCGCAAGAGGAAGAACCGATTATTGCCGAAGAATTTATGATTGGCAATACAAAAGTCAGAATTGCGACCAATTATTGCGTAGCGCCGGATCAGGTACAGCCAATTTTAGACCGGATTGCGCAAAGGGCTCTGGCGGCTTTTTCTGCGCAGTATTACCAGGAGCAGTTGAAAGGAAAGGAGGCGAAAGAAAATGAAGATGGTCAATCTGACCCCGCATCCCATCGTATTTGTGGATGAAAATGGGAGGGCGGTTCGCACCATCGAATCCAGCGGGACAGTCCGAGCGCACCGGGCCAGCGTCAAAGTGTACGACATCGACGGGATTCCGGTAAACAGAGTGATTTTTGGCCCCATTACCGATCTCCCGGAGCCGGAAGATGGAACGATCTATATTGTTTCACAGATTGCGGCGCAGGGAATCAGTGAACGGACGGACGTCTACATCGTGGACGATACTGTTCGGGATGAAACAGGCCGGATTATCGGCTGCCGTGCGTTGGCACGAGTTTGGTAAAGGAAGGATGAAGAAAATGTCAAAGTATTACATGATTGATGAAGCAGCAGCAAAACGGGCTAACGATGCCAATAGTTTTCGGGATTACATTCCTGGAAGCGCTACGGCAATGTATCATGCAGAGGTTGATGAAGCCTATGCGCTTGCGGCGGAACAGAAAAGCCGGGTAGACCCTATGTATCACGAGAAGATTGATTCGCTGGTCGATTCTTTTTCCCGGAGAAGGGCAGCTAATCTCAATGAAAGGTACTCCATCGAAAGCCGTGTTCCTTCTGTGATGATTACTGGTGCATCTAATTTCCCGGTAAAGAAAAAAGAAAAGCAGAATGCAGCCCGTGACCGCAACGATGAAGAAGCTCGGAAAATTCAAGGGATTTTAGATAAAATCCGCAGTACCGGCATGGGTGGAATCAGTGCTGACGACCCGCAAGCAATTCAAAAGCTGGAAAGAAAGCTCGCTGATCTTATCCAGGATCAAGAGTTCATGAAAGCGGTCAACGCTTACTACCGCAAAAATAAGACATTGAAAGGTTGTCCCTACATTTCTCCGGAAACTGCTTCCAAAATCACATCCAGCATGAAAAATAGTTGGCGGACTGAGCCAAAGCCTTATGAGAGTTTTGAGCTTTCCAACAATAACGCTGAAATCCGGCGGCTGAAAGAGAGAATCGAAACTCTCAAAAAGCAGAGAGAAACAACCTTTGAGGGCTGGAAGTTTGAAGGCGGAGAGGTTGTCCTGAACAAAGAATTGAATCGACTTCAGATCATTTTCGAGGACAAGCCGGATGAAGAACTTCGGGGAGCACTGAAAAGCCATGGATTTCGCTGGGCACCCAGCCAGAAGGCCTGGCAACGGCAGTTTACCAACAATGCTTTGTATGCGATCAAGCGGATCAAAGCCGTTCAACCGAAAGGAGATGGAAGCGGAAATGAGTAAAAGGGCAAAAAAAGACCGCCCATCCGAAGATGGAACGGTCAGCAAAAATCACACATTTAATATATCACCGAAAAAGGAAAATGTCAAGCGGAGGTAAATCATGATTTACATTGAAACCCCAAATAAAAAGGCTATCTATTTGCTTGAACAGGCAAAAGGCATCGAGATTGAAGAACATGAAGGACGATATTTGTTAAAGCTCTGCTATCCGGAAATGTGGGGCGACAAAATTATCGGCGAATATGAGAGCGAAAAACAAGTTCTTTCAGTCATGAAATATTTGCAGTTTTGCATTGCTAAAAATAATGGCAAAGACAACAGTATTTCTCACATGCCTTCGATTGAAGAAGTTCGTGAGGGAATTTCCAGTCTCCCTAAAAAAGAGATAAAACACAATGCAGAAGAACTCGCCGCCCTTGACAAGGCAATTCAGGACATTGTTGAAAAAATGTTTCGAGGTGAAAACAATGTGTGATATTTGCCAGCACAACCCCTGCTTGTCTCGTTGCCCTAACGCCCCGGAACCGGCGAAGGTGTACCGGTGCGAATTTTGCGGGGAAGACATTGTTGAGGGTGAAGAATACATCGAAATCGGCGGTAACTATTACCACGAAGATTGTTTTGTTAACAACGCAGTTGAAATTGTAAAAAACGATTTCGGCGCTTTTACAGGCGTTGCGGAGGTCGAACACCATGGAATTTATCTCTGAAATTCGGGATTTCCCGGAACTAACCTTTGAGGAGAAACAGCATCAATATTGGTTGGATGGGATGCAAATTCCATCGGTCAGCGAAATTATGAAGCCGCTTTCAGCAGCACAGTACCAGGAAGTTGACCAGGAAGTCCTAAATAAAGCTGCTCACCGTGGAACAGCTGTACATACAGCGATTGAAACCTACGTCAAGTTTGGCATGGTGGACATCGAGCCGGAATACGAGGGCTATTTTAAGGCTTTCCAGCGGTGGGAGCAGGATACTAGGCCGGTTGCCATTGGCAGCGAATGTCGGGTATATCATAAGCTCTTTCGGTATGCTGGAACGGCAGATTTGCCGTTGAAATTCCGGAACAAAAGAGTTCTGGTCGATGTTAAGACATCGGCGACAGTAAACAAGATGCTGACGGGGGTTCAGTTGGAAGCCTATTCCATGGCTTTTGACAGCCAGTTCATTCATTTTGATGGGAAAGCGATCCTCCACCTTCAAAAAGATGGAAATTACCAATGGGTCTATTATAACCGTGACGATCTGGAAAGCCGGGAAACTTTTGGAGCGTTGCTTCAGATTTACCACCATATCCAGAAATACAGAAAGGATTCCTAACCATGAAAGAACAAGTTGTTGCAACCGTTGCCATTCACGCACCGGAAATTGTAGAAGATTTTATTCATCAGGTTGACGGCCTGGAAGCTGTTGCGGAAACCATGATTGTGGAGGATGAAGCCACGTTTCAGGATGCCGGCCGCTTTTTGGGGGAAATTAAGCAGAAAATTTCCTCCATCAAGGATTCCTTTCAGCCCATCAAGAAGGAAGCCTTTGACGCACACAAGGCGGTGTGTAACCAAGAAAGCCAGCTTCTGTCCAAGCTGGAAGCGTCTGAAAACATGGTCAAAAAAGAAATGGCCGATTACATCATGAAGAAAAAGCAGGCGCAGTTACGGGCAGAAGAAGCGGCTCGCCGGTTGATTGCTGAGGAAACAGAAAGAAAGCTGGATCAGGCAGTTCAGATGGAACAAGCCGGAGACAGCAAAGGGGCTTCAGCCGCCATGCTGGACGCCGAAATCTCTGACCAAATGGTAGCGGCGATTACCGTTCCGGCAGCCATGCCGAAAGCGGAAGGAATCACCACAAAATTTGATTATGAAATCGTTTCTGTTGATGCAAATCAGGTTCCCGATCAAATTATGGGAACCCTGATTCGCCCGGTTGATGAAAAGGCCGTCCTTCGCCTGATTCGAGGTTCCAGAGGCACCATTCAAATCCCCGGAATCCAGTATAAGGAAGTTGTAAAAATCACCGCCAGAAAGGGGAAATAACCATGAATGAACTCGTTACTAAAAACAAAAACGCACTGTCCGTGAAATATGAATCCAATTCCGGTCTGGTTGAATTGGATGCGGATACCGTTAGACGGTATCTTGTCAAAGGAAACGCCGACAAGGTCAGCCAGCAGGAAGTTGACCTGTTCATCAAACTCTGTGAAGCCTTTAAGCTCAACCCATTTGTTGGGGAAGCATATTTGATTCCCTTTGAAGGGCACGGGGCGCAGATGATTGTAGGATACGATGCTTATCGGCGGCGGGCAGATGAAAACCCAGACTACCATTATCTCAAGAGCGGAATTGTCGTTCTTCGGGGAGGGGAAGTAGTGCAGAAGGAAGGGGCTTGCCTGTACCCAACCGAATCCCTGATTGGCGGTTGGTGTCGGGTGTTTCGGACAAGAGGAAATAAAGAGGTTCCTTTTTTCAAGGAAGTTTCTCTCGCTGAGTATAACAAGGGAAATTCTATGTGGAAATCAAAGCCTGGCACCATGATTGAAAAAGTGGCAATTAGTCAGGCTCTTCGGGCCGCTTTCCCCACGGATTACGCTGGAACATACACACCGGAGGAATACGCTGAACCGCAATACGACGCAGAAGCCACGGTTGCAGAGCCTGGGAAAGAGACGGTTTCGGCGACGTTGGATGAAGTGATTTCCAAGGAAGAACGCAGAAGCCTTTTCACAAAAGCACAGAACGCCTTCGGAAAAGAGGACGGAAACCGTATTCTGAAAAGCCTTGTTGAACAGGCCGGATTCCAGACTACCACGGCTATCAAGAAGTCGGCCTACCCCAGTATCGTTGAGCAGTTGGAAGAACTGATTGACGAAAAGGCTTTGGATGATTACGAACAATCTACAACACAAACTGCATGAGAATGAATAGGAGCAAAGGTCATGGCTAAAAACAGTTTTATCTTTTATGAAGAATATGAGCAGCCGCTTTCCATGTTGGATGATGCGGAACGTGGACAGCTTTTAATGGCTCTGATTCGGTACAGCAAAGACGGCACTATACCGGATATATCCCCTGCCGCAAACATGGCCTTTGCTTTTATTAAAGCTCAGATGGACCGGGACACGGATAAGTATAACGATACTGTTCGTAAGCGCAGCGAAGCCGGAAAACAAGGTGGAAAAGCATCCAAAAATGCTGTTGAGCGAGGGAATCAGAAGACCTTGCAAGAGACATCCAGTAATCCCGAGGAAGCAAACGCTTCTTTTGATAAGCAAAATAAGCAAATGCAAACAAAAAAAGCAAATGCTTTTTTTGATAAGCAAAATAAACAAATGCAAACAAAACAAGCTGTTAATGTAGATGTAGATGATGATGTAGATGTTAATGAGGATGTTGATGTAGATGTGGATGTCTCTCTCCCCCCTATAATCCCCCCAGCGGGGGATGGTGAGAGCGATTCACCCAGCCCGGAAGCAGGGGAATCCACTGGCTTTTTGGAATTTTGGGACGCTTACCCAAAGCAGGAAAACCGCAGAACCGCCTTGTTGGAGTGGAGAAAACTTCACCCCTCTGCCGCCTTGCGCCAAAAAATCATGCAGGCTTTGGCAGAACAATGCCGAAAACCGCAATGGCGGCAGGACGGGGGGAGGTATATCCCCCAGGCGGCGAATTGGCTTTCTAAGCGGCTTTGGGAGGACAAGCCGGTGCGAATACCGGATTCTATCAGCAATCCGCCGAACAGCATCGCCATGGACGTAATCAATCAAGTTATCGCTGAGGAGGGTTAGCTATGACCAGAGCAGACACAGCCAAGCTGCTTGGCATTGTGATTGCAGCATATCCGAATTATGACCGATTTCAAAGCCCCGATACAGTCAAATCCACGATAGGGGTTTGGACAACGATTTTTGCAGACGACGACAGCGAAGTTGTCAGCCTTGCAATCCAAAAGCACATTGCAACCAGCAAATGGCCGCCCAGTGTTGCGGAAATCCGGGAACTCATGCTGGAAATCACTCACCCGGAATTGATTCCGCCGGATCAGGCTTGGAGCATGGTCAGCGATCTGCTGTATTCGGTGGGGCAGTTTAACCATGACGATCTATGCCAGCAGCTTCCGTTGCTTGTTTCCCGGGCCGTAGAAGCAGTTGGCTGGGAAAATCTTTGGAGCCTAAACGGCAGCAAGCACCCGGGCGAAGGGCAGCAGGCATTTCTCAGGCAATATACGCCGATGTACGAGAGGGCAAAGACCGCAGCCATGACGCCGAAAAGGCTTGTACAGCAGATTGGCCAAAAAGCCCAGGGGCAAGGCCTACAGGCGCTTTTTTCTGCCGAACAACGCCGCCGGGAAAGAGAAAATTTTTACCGGGAATTAGGTTCTGGTTGCTTTCAAAGGAGTGTTTGAAGTGAAGTTTGTTCCATGTAAAAAGTGCGGACGCAGCATTGTGTTCATCCGCACGATCAAAGGAAAATCAATGCCCTGTGAAGCCGAACCGCAGCTTTACATAGCCAAAAGCGGCGGAAGGCAGCGAATTATCACGTTAAATGGAGAGACTTTGGCTTGCGAGTATACGGATGATCTCAGTAAGGCTACCGGTTACGGATACATTCCGCATTTTCAAAATTGCAAAGGAAGGGAATAAGCTCATGAATATCAATCTTGATAAATTGTTCGAAGACTACACTACTTCTACTGCGATGGCATATCACTGGAAAAAGAAGAACAGCACAAGCAGCGCATTTTTCTTCAATTTTGGAAAAAGTTTAGCTTTTTCCAGAATAATTCACGACAACGAATTCCAATCTGCATATCAACTTTGGCTGTTTGAAAGGGCTTGGAAACTTGAATATTTAATCTGCAAAAACAAAGAATTTTGTCTTATGTCAAATGGCAGCATTGTTGGTTTAATCAGGATGTTAAATGAAGTTGAGACTGTCATTTCAAACACTCCAGGCCTGAATGAAAAATACTTTGCATGGCAGAAGGCAAAAGAAAAGGAAAGTGCGACATGATCTATCCATATTGCAGATATTGGAACTGTGAAATCAGGCAAGGAAATCACTGCTGTTTTTACTGCCACAAGAAAGATACCTGCCTTCGCAAATGCAAAAATACGCCGGACAAGTGCGGAGGGGTCAGCAAGGTCCTTTTGCAATATTACAAGGTTGGAGGTGGTAAAAAGTGATTCCCACAGGATGGGCGGTACTCTGGTGCATCATCGGCGTTTTCCTTGGCGTCTTTGGCGGCTATTTTATCGCTTGTGCCATGGCAGCGGCGAAATCATCGGATGAATATGAGAAGCGATATTGTCAGGAGGAAGAAAAAGATGAACAGCAGCAAAAGTAGGCATGACGGCGGAGCTTATCGTAGGTACCGTACTATGATGAGCTATCAGGCAAAAACCGGGAAGGATAGGTCAGCTTCCCGAAGGAATAAGTCTAAAAAGAGAAAGTGAGCAAAAAACGAATGGAAATTGAATGCGTTTCAAGTTGGCGGGCTTACCAAATTATGATGAAAGGCAAACCAAAAGGATTGTTTTACTGTGTTTGCAAAGATGTCTACATCGGTATTGATAATTCAACCGGCGAGGCATGGACAGAAGAATTTCATAACAAAGAAGACTGCGTCAACTGGTTAATCAGCAAAGAAAGGATGGCCTAAAATGATTGCAAAAGAAAACTACATCAACCTCGAAGAATTGGCCGGCGGCGCATTTGCCGAAAAGGTAAATGAAGCCATCATGCAGGTGGCGGAGAACATCCAGTGCGAAAAGAAGATCACGGTTATTGCCTGATAAGTTTTCTGGTTACGGCTCCTGCTGTCCGATATGGCGGGAGCCATTGCCAGAAATAGAGAAAAAGAGGTCGAAATGAAAAAAACTAAAATCGAATGGTGCGACAGCACCTGGAATCCGATTACAGGATGCAAACATGGGTGCAAGTATTGTTATGCCAGAAGAATTGCAAAGCGGTTTGGCGGCTTTGAAGGATTCGGCTGTGAGAAAGATTACAAGAAAGTGATTGAACAAGGCGAATTTTATCTCACGGCACCTGCTTACATCAAACGTGGAAAAGGCGGGAAAATTGCCGGTGCTCCATATCCGTTTGATTTTGAGCCAACTTTCCACGCCTATCGTCTGTATGAACCGCAACGATGGACAAAACCACGAACCATATTTGTTTGCAGCATGGCAGACCTTTTTGGCGATTGGGTGCCGGACGAATGGATTGAATCCGTCTTTCAGGCTTGCTTAAAAGCACCGCAACATCGCTATTTGTTTTTGACAAAGAATCCGGGACGATATTGCGATTTGCATAGGAAGGGGATTCTTCCGGATAAAGATAATTTCTGGTTTGGGGCAACTTTTGACCATAGCAACTGGAATAGGGAAACGGTGGATGGAAGGCCAACCACCTTTGAATATAGCGGGAAGGCCATACATGATGCTGGAGACTTTTATTTCCCGGCACATCCAAGCAAAAACAGATTTGTTTCATTGGAGCCATTGTTATATGACATCGGTAAAAATATCGGAAGTATTGGTGCCGAATGGGTTATCATCGGCGCTGAAACGGGGAATCGAAAAGGCAAAGTTGTACCGGAAAAGTCATGGGTTGAAAATATTGTTAGATACTGCGATAACAACAGAATTCCGGTTTTCATGAAAGATAGTCTCATCCCGGTTGTCGGTGAGGAAAATATGCGCCGGGAGCTTCCTTGGTGACAAAAAGGAGGATTTCATAGAATGTCAAAATACTGCATCAAAATCACTGATGAGGAAACAAGCATCGAAGGAGACATCCAGATTTCCATGATTGGAGATATTTGCGGGACTTTAACTGCTGCCATAAGAGCGTTTTCTAAAGCGTATGGTTTCCAAATCTCTGACCTTGAATCCATGGCTTTTTCCATCATTCATTCTATTCTTCAGAATGAAACGAAAGGAAATCAAAATGGGGAAAAAGAATCGTAAATGCTGTTTCAATATTACGGGCATTCAAGCAGGAGTTGAAGAAAATACTCGAATTTCAGTGGAAGGAAATGTCGGTTTGATTTCTGCGAATATTACATTCAAATTTCCAAGCCAATACACCTTTGAAATTAGAGAGTTTGATTCTGCGTTTTCGGATGCCATCCGCAAAAGTTTCAGTGCAAAAGAAGGGAAACTACATGAATAGATCGTATCAAGGGCAAAAGGCCCGCTTCAACGGCAAGCATTTTGAATCTATGATTGATGCCGGCTGCCAGCATTATGCGAAGATTGGATATGCTGTCATACATAAAACGCCGGAACCGATGCGTCCTATCAGCGGAGGACAGAACGGAAGATATTTAGCTGTATATGACCGGAAAGCCCAGCCTGATTATCAAGGGACGGTTCGGGGTGGGCGCAGTATTGTTTTTGAAGCAAAGCACAGTGATAGAGACCAGATTTCTCAAGGCAGGATTACAAAAGCGCAATGGGCCGATCTTGACGCACATTTATCTCTTGGCGCTTGGTGCTATGTTTTGATTTCCTTCGGGTTTCAAATATTCTCCCTGATACCTTGGACGCAGTGGCGTGATATGAAAAATCAAGTTGGAAGGCTTTATTTGAAGCCGACGGATGAGCTTGTTGAAGTGTATCGGGTCAAAGCGTTTGCAGGGAAGGTTTTGTTTTTCGACCGGTACATAAACCAGGGGTATATCAAATGACGGATGAAGAGCGTAATCAAAAAATGCTTGAGGATTATATCGCTACCGCTGATATGCTTCAAAGGAGTATTCAAAGACTCCGGGAACGTAAAAAAGTGGCGAAGTATAGGAGCGATAAAGCAGACATCGACCGTAGTATCGGAAGGCTTGAGTGCTACTATTATGATGTTTTGGCTACGCTTAATAGATTCGGGGTGAAGTATCCATGAAAATAGGACTGCACGACGCAGAAAAGGAGCATTTCAGAAAGACCAAAACTTTTCCAAATTTTGCCCTGATGAAAATTTCTTCTTGGCACAAGCAGCGGGGAGATGCAGTTGAATTGTGGAATCCGCTATTTCGGTACGACCGGGTATATTCCAGTAAAATATTTGACTTTACACCGGAAAATCCATACTTGCCTCCGGATACCGTCAGGGGAGGAACAGGATACGACATCAAAAGCTGCTTGCCAGAAGAAATAGACGAGATGTACCCGGATTATACCATCTATCCAGAGTGCGATTATGCCATCGGCTTTTTAACCCGTGGCTGCATCCGAAGCTGTCCATGGTGTATTGTCCCGGAAAAAGAAGGAATGATTCGGCCATATCGGCATTGGCAGGAAGTTGTTCGACCGGATACAAAAAAACTGGTACTTATGGATAATAACATTTTAGCGATTGATTTTGGAATAAGGCAGCTAGAAGAACTCTCGAAAACAGATTATAAAATTGATCTGAATCAGGGGATGGACGCACGCATAGTAGATGAAAACCTTGTCCGCTTGTTTGGAAAATTGCACTGGATACAATTTATTCGTTTTTCCTGCGACACGATTTCACAAGTACCGCACATCCAAAGAATATACGAAGAATTTAAGCGGCAAGGCGTTGGCACCTCAAAGATATTTGTTTATTTTTTGGTGCGAAAGGACTTACAGGAAGCTAGCAGACGACTTGAGGAGCTAAAGCACCTAAAAGGCATTAGCATATATGCTCAGGCAGAGCAAAATCCAAGACTAGGAGTTGTACCAACAAAGGCGCAAAAGGAATTTGCTTGCCGCTACATTTACGGGCGATGTTATAAGACAGAAACTTGGGCTGAGTATTGCAAAAGGAAAGGAATGGAGGAATTTCTGTGAACAGCCTAATTAAATATCCTGGCAGTAAATGGAGAATTGCCAAGTGGATCATTGAAATGTTTCCTCCGCATCACAGCTATTTGGAACCGTTTTTTGGCTCCGGCGCCGTCCTGTTTTCAAAAGCCCGAAGCGATATTGAAACGATCAATGATCTTGATTTAGAGATTGTCAATTTATTTGAGTGGTGCCGAAAAGACCCCGAACGTCTGGCCAGAGAAATTTACCTTACACCTTATGCCAGAGCAGTATATGATGCTTCTTTTCTTCCGGCGACAGATAGCTTTCAGCAGGCAGTGAATTTTCTCGTTCGTCTTAATATGGGACACGGGTTTCGAGCTAACGTTAAAGTGGGTTGGAAAAACGATGTGCAGGGCAGAGAGCGTGCATATGCTGCGCAAGATTGGATAAATTTACCGGATAAGATATTTCAGATTGCTGAGAGGTTGCGTGGCGTGCAAATCGAGTGCAAGCCAGCAATTGAGCTAATCCGGCGGTTTCACTATTCCAATGTCCTAATTTACTGTGATCCCCCTTATGTCCTCTCGGCACGACGTGGAAAGCAGTATCGCTATGAAATGGACGAAAAAGATCATGTAGAATTGCTTTGCGTTCTGCAGCAACACCCTGGGCCGGTGCTAATCAGTGGGTATGACACCGACTTATATAGCCGTCTCTTGCAAGGCTGGCACAAAGAAACGATTAAAAGTATCAATCAGTTAGCAATACAGAGAACCGAGTGCTTATGGATGAATTTTGAGCCAGCAAGGCAACAAAAACTTTTCAAAGAAGTTATTATGGAGTGAGAATATGTTTGGATTTATTGAAGGATATTCAGATAATAACACAATACATTATTGTCCGGCTTGTAGGGCAGAAATTAGCACCAGATTCGCAGACGGAACAGCGATGTGCGATGAATGCGGTATGAGATTTGGGGTGATTGAAATTGACACGGGAGAATGAATCCTACGTTAACCCGGAAAGTGTTATGGAAAAAGCCATTGAGACATACGGAAAGCAGAATCAGATCATGGTTGCAATCGAGGAAATGTCTGAGTTAACTAAAGAACTGTCAAAAAATCATCGTGGCAACGACAATATTTCCGCCATCTCAGAAGAAATTGCAGATGTACAGATTACGCTGGCACAGCTTCAGATGATTTTCGACAACAGAGAAGAAGTTGGAGCATTTTGGCGTCAAAAAATACAGCGGTTGCAGAAACGATTGGAAGAAACGAAAGCAGAAGAACTTATAAAAAATTTATCTGAGAGTTTTTTGAAATCTACAAATACATTCAATAAAGCATCTGAGAGTCTCCAGACATTATGCGCAGCTTTAGACGACGAAAACAAGAAGCAAAATCAATCCACAAACAGTTTGCGTCGCTGCTTTAAAAAACGTAAAAAATAAAAGCCGCCCTCCCCGCAGGAAAGACAGCTTACCATCACTATGTACTATACCACGAGGAGGGCACTTTTGCAATGGCAAAAAAGCAGGAAAACATTGAGGAAATCATAAGACGTGCCGTGGAGGCAGGAAGCAGGTCGGCAAGCCGGAATGTGAAAGATGCCTTCAAGGCTACAGAACGGCGATTATACGGGCTTCCGATTCTTCGCCGAAAATTAGCGGAGGATAAGGACAAGCTGGAAGAGGTAAAAGAAAACGGCCCGGCCAAGCGAAGCAAAAGCATTACCCGGTTTTCAAAATCAGGGGTAAGGCTTTCCCCGGAGGAAATCTTTGAAGCGATTGTTTCCGATCTGGAAGCCACCATAGCCGCCGATGAGCATGAAATCCAAGCCATGGAACGTGCTCTTGAAACCATCGCCGAGGATGATTATTATTTGACTGTCACCGGTAGATACTTTGATAATCTCCCGGATGAAGTAATTGCCGGCCGCATTCCATGCGATACGTCCACTGTTTGGCGTAACCGGAAAAGACTTGTACAGCGGCTTTCCGTCTGGCTGTATGGGGCTTCTGCTGTTGGTTGACAATTTAATCGGATTTCTGTAAATGCAATTTTCTGGTGCAAAAAATCTGCAATTTACAAGCGCAATTTGTCTATGTTATAATACATTATAGTGAAAATCTGCGTGAAGGAGCTGCTTCTTGACTGGTTCAAGGGGCAGCTTTTTCATATCCAAAACATATTTTATTAGGAGGTGCGTATATGAGAGCCGTTTTCGATCTTGATGATACAATTAGCGTGCATCGCAACCGAGATTTCCCTAATGCCATTCCGATCATCGCAACTATCGAAAAAATGAAGGCCCTAAAGAAAGATGGTTGGGAAATTTACATTTACAGCTCGAGAGGGCAGAACTCTTGCAAAGGTGATTTAGCTCTTATCGAGAAAAGAAACAGGAAACAAGTCGAAGAATGGCTCGAAAAGTATGACGTTCCATACGATAGACTTTTGTTCGGAAAGCCATTAGGAGATGTTTACATTGATGATAAAGGGACAAATCTTAATGACTTTTTGCAAGAGCAATATGAAAAATTACACGGAAACAGCCACGCAAGTGTTTACCGTGCTGGAAAAAGGGTTCTCAAGCAAAGTAATGATGCAAGGAAGGCGGCTGACTGGTATGAGGAAGCCAGAAAAATCGGACTTCATGTTCCGGTTGTAAATTCGGTTGTGCTTGATCGAATTGACATCGAATACATAGAAGGAGAGCCAGGAAATCAGCGGAAATTATGCAGTTGCGACCTCTATCAGATTTTATCCCAGATTATGCTTATGAGCCTTTACAAGATTGAGAGCAGTTTTGACATGGAGGGCTACTTGTCGCTTGTGAAAGAAAGGCTTGGAATAGCTGGATGGGAAAACCGGTTTGAGGAACTTTTTAATTATTTTCGCAAAAACGAAAAGGAAATTAAGGTAAACAGCACATTCAGCCATGGCGATTTAACGCTTTCAAATACAATTTTCACCCCCAGCGGGATATATCTCATTGACCCAAGCCCACGGACAGAATACAGTACATTCCTCAATGATTTTGCAAAATTAAGGTTTTCTCTCGATGGAGGAGAACAACTCCTTCATGGAGGAGACAGACCGCCGGAATACGATGCACGATTGTCTGAATTGTCCGATGTGCTATTCCGAAATGGATGGTACAGAAAAGTTGCGGCAATGGAAGCAGTACACTGGATTCGTATGCTTGGCTACTTCAAGGGAGAGAAAGCAATAAATCTGATATGGAAAAAGGCAAAGGAATTGGAGGCAGAGCTATGAAAATAGGCTTTACATCTGTTGTCGGTGACCTTATGCACGCTGGACACGCCCTTATGCTTGATGAATGTAAGCGGCACTGCGATTACCTTTTCGTTGGGATAATCACTGATCCTACAAAGGATAGGCCATGGAAGAACAAGCCGATACAGTCTTTATTCGAGAGATATGTGCAGCTTGTTTGCCACAGAGCGGTAGATGAAGTTGTCCCGCTTGAAAGTGAAGCAGATTTGGAACTTGCATTGAAAAGCCTTCCGATAGATATTCGCTTTGTAGGAGAGGACTACAAGGGAAAGAACTTCACCGGAAAAGAGATATGCGCCGAACTTGGAATAGAGATTTTTTACAATAACCGGGCACACGGATTAAGCTCGAGTGAGTTACGAAAGAGGGCCGAAAATGCAAAAATTCATAATGGCAATTCCGTCATATCAACGAGCGGAAGCACAAGGAACGCTTGAATATCTGTCGAGCATCGGGATACCAAAAGATAGGATTTACATATTTGTTCAAACGGAATCCGACTGGATTTCTTATCAGAAATACGAAAGCCGGTGCAATGTTGTGTTTGCTGCAGCAGATGGGATAGCAAAAGCAAGAAACAACATTCTCCGATATTTCAAGGGGCGATTCGATATATTTATGCTCGACGATGATGTTAGTTACATCGGAAGGCTTCGCAAGAATGCAATTTATCCTATACAGAGAAAAGAAGAATTTGAAGAGACGATCGAGCGATGCTTTGAACAGGCAAGGCGAAAAGCAGCTTCAATGTGGGGAGTTTATCCCGTAAATAATGCTTTTTTCATGCAGAAAAGCATCAGCACAAAGGTTACTGTAAATACAGCAGTCGGATTTACCAAAGGGCAGATACTTACGTTCAACGAGACATTTACAGCCAAAGAAGATATAGAGTTGTGTGCCAGGGTTCTTCATTTTGGTGGCACGATACTCAGATACAATTTCCTATCTGTCAATGCAAAACACAGAACAAATACAGGTGGATGCTATGAAGCATGGCACTCTTCGGAGCATAAAGCAACGGTTGCAAGGCTTTGTAAGATGTATCCAGACATTCTGGCGCCAAATAGCCGCAAACCAAACGAGATTCGGATGATTTTGAAAGATCGAAAGATACAGTTGGGTAAGATTGGAGGAAAACGCTGATGGAAACAGCTATTATGAAGCTGGAAGATATTTCGCCAGCCGACTATAATCCACGGAAAACATTAAAGCCGGGCGATCAAGAATATGAAGCCCTGAAAAATTCGCTTGACCGTTTCGGCCTTGCAGAACCGCTGATCTACAACAAAAGAACCGGAACGCTTATCAGTGGTCACCAGCGGTTGAATGTGCTGAAAGACAGTGGGGCGCAAGAAGCAGAAGTCGTCCTTGTCGATCTCGATGAGCAGCAGGAAAAGTTGCTTAATATCGCCATGAATAAGATCGAAGGCGATTGGGACTACAAGAAATTGGAGACCCTTTTTTCGGACATTTCTGCGGAGGATATTCAATTCACCGGTTTTACAGAAGATGAATTGAACAATCTCTTTTCCTTCGATTCAGAGGAATTCGATGAGAGCGAAACCGAAGATGAAGAAGATACTTCTGAAGGACAGGAAGATTCGGAAGACGGCGAGCCGCAGGCGGAAAGCAATCCTGCCCCCAAAGAGTTTGACATCTTTTTATCTTTCCCCACAAAAGAACTTGCCGAAAAATGGCTTAAAGATAGGGGTATTGATCTTGAATACCAGGGAACAGCTCGGAATATCACCATTAGAATGGAGGGATTAGATTATGGTACAGGAAATCAAAATCACGGAGCTGAATGAAGCGCCTTACAATCCCCGCATCAAACTGGAACCGGGTATGCCGGAATGGGAAAAACTCAAGAACAGCATTGAACAGTTCGGCAATGTTGAGCCCATTGTATGGAATAAGAGAACCGGAAATGTAGTTGGTGGCCATCAAAGGCTTTCTGTTCTGAAAAGCATGGGGTGTGAAACTGTTCCGTGCTCCATTGTAGACCTGGATGAAACGGATGAAAAACTGTTGAATGTTGCCCTTAATAAAATCAAAGGTCAATGGGACTACGACAAACTGGAAGAAATCCTGAGCGAGTTCGATTATGAAGAAGCAACGTCCAGCGGCTTTTCTGCTGAGGAAATTGCGGTCATCCTTGCCAATAATGAAGACCTGTTTGACGGCGATGAAGATTTTGACGGCTGGGATGAAGATGAAGAAGAACTGGTCGGTGGGAGTTATGTTGTGACGCTTGTTTTTGCCAATGCAGAGCTGGCGACAGAATGGGCAGAATCTGAGGGATACCAGGATCAAATTCGAGAAGGGACAAGCACCACGGTAATCCGCATCGAAGAATAGGAGGGATATGGATGGAACAGGAACCGTTGAAACAAGATTACAGCAGTCCTCGGTGGAGTATGGAAATTCCCGATTGTTCTATGCCTATGAGCATGGATACATACAGCAAATGCGCCTATAACTGCTTGTATTGTTTCTCCTATTTTCAAAAAAGCCATACCCTTGACGGTTACATAGGAGGGCGGCCCAGGTGCGTCAATCCGAAAAAGGTAATCGATCTTTTTGAAAACGCCATGAAAAACAATCGGAACGGTGTTACAAAAAGCGACCTTCAATTCTTTCCATACATTCAAAACCGCCGCATTATGCAGTGGGGAGGACTTGCGGATGAGTTTGACGAATGGGAGAGAAGGTACGGGGTAACTCTTGAATTGCTTCGTTATTTTGACAAAATTGATTATCCCTTGTCATTCAGCACAAAGGCTGCCTGGTGGACGCAGGATGACCGGTATATGGAATTATTCCGCAAGCATACCCATAACTGGCACGTCAAAATCTCAATCATCACGGCAGATAAGGAGAAGGCTCGTCGAATTGAAAAGGGTGTTCCTTCCCCGGAAGAGCGCATTGCAGCAATCAAAAGGCTGTCAGACATTGGCGTACACGTTACGCTCCGTCTGCGGCCTTTTATTTTAGGCGTTTCCACCGATTTCAAAAAGCTCATTTCTATGGCACACAAGGCTGGTGCGGATAGTGTGACCACGGAATTTTTCTGCATGGAAGCTAGGGCGAATGATGATCTTAAAAAGCGATATGCAGAAATGAGTAAGGTTTGTGGATTCGATATACACCAGTATTACATGAAAAACAGCAAGCAGCACGGGTACAAACGGCTTAACCGAGGTATCAAAGCACCGATTATTCATGAGATGAAGGAATACGTTCACAGCCTTGGAATGCGTTTCCATGTGAGTGATGCTTTCTGCCGGGAATGCAACGATGCTTGCAACTGCTGCGGTGTTCCGCCGGAATGGGGTGTCAGCCAGCAGGGAAACATCGGACAAGCAATTATTACTGCAAGAGAGAAGGGGGAAGTCCATTTCTCTGATATATCAGAAGGCATTAACCGGTATTTTTCGTTTCCTTGGTGTGGCGCAGCAGGATACAATACCGGAAATAACCTTCGGAGAGCACTGAATTACGATACGACTATGGCCCAGTACCTTCGGGAAAATTGGAATACCCCAAGCAAAGGCACCAGCCCGGCCAAAGGCTATGGCGGCATTCTTCGGCCGGTTAGGATAGACGAAAACGGCGATGTGGTTTATAAATATGCCCTAAGAGGAGAGGAGGATAATGGCGAAATGGAGCAGGGAGGATAAGCCATGGGAACGCCAAAAAGGGGAGAGTAGCCAGGCATTTGAAGCCTTTGATTTGTACCTTAAAATGGGGACGGAAAGGAGTCTCAGAAAGGTCGCTCAAGAGTTACACAAAAGTTGTACGCTGATATCCCGTTGGAACACTGCTTGGAGTTGGCAATCCAGGTGTCGAGAGTACGACAATGCATTAAAGCGTGAGGAATTTGCTAAGGCCAAAAAAGAGCAGAAAAAGATGCAGGATCGGCAAATCCTTATCGCATCACTGATGCAGCAAAAGGCAGTCGAAGCATTGAAAAGCCTTGACCCAGGTAGCCTAAAGCCAGGAGAAATACTTCGGTTTATTACTGAGGGTGCAAAACTGGAAACGGCCAGCATGATGGCGAAAACTCAGCAGACGGCGTCAGATGCTGGTAGTGATGGTCAATCGGCGACTTTAGCTGATACAATTATTTCTTCATATCAAAAGAGAATGGAGGAGGAATAAGTTGATTGGCGAAGATGCAGTTATGTATTACGCTTCCCATCCTGTAGAATTTGTAGAAGACATTGTTGGAGCGACCCCGGACGAGGAGCAGGCAAAAATACTTCGCAGCCTTGCAGCCAACACCATGACGACAGTGCGCAGCGGTCACGGCGTAGGCAAAAGCACAGTAGAAGCCTGGTCGGTTATTTGGTTTATGACAACCCGGCCATTCCCTAAAATTCCCTGCACAGCACCTACCCAGCACCAGCTATTTGATATTTTATGGGCAGAGGTCAGCAAGTGGCTGCGGCACAGCAAGGCTCTTTCAAAGGAACTGGTGTGGACAAAAGAAAAGGTGTACATGAGGGGTTATCCGGAAGAATGGTTTGCCGTTGCACGAACGGCCAGCAAGCCGGATGCATTGCAAGGCTTTCACGCTGAACACGTTCTTTACATCATAGATGAGGCCAGCGGTGTTGACGATACCATATTTGAGCCAGTGCTCGGCGCACTTTCAACACCTGGTGCACGGCTTCTCATGTGTGGGAACCCAACACAGTTGTCTGGCTTCTTCTATGACAGCCACCACAAAAACCGGGCCAGCTATTCCACGTTCCACATTGACGGCAGAAAGAGTAGTAGGGTATCACAGGACTTTATCAATACCATTATCCGCATGTATGGTGAGGACAGCGATGTGTTTCGGGTGCGTGTTGCCGGGGACTTTCCTTTGCAGGAAGATGATATTTTCATTCCGTTGCCCTTGGTGGAACGGTCGATTATGACGGAATACACACCATCAAAAGGCCCTCCTACAATTCATATTGGATGTGATGTAGCCCGTTTTGGAGATAAAATAAGTTGTCTCGCTGCATAGCGATATGCAGGCAATTATGTGGTGAACCTGTAAATACAGGGTGTGGCAGATGCTGCTAACGGTGAAAGCTAAGTTATATAAACGCTTGATTTGGCAACGATAATACTATATAATATAAGTAAATAAGTACCAAAAGGCGTGTTCAAAATGAAAAGTTATTTAATTTATAAGGCTGAAAATAAAATTAACGGGAAATGTTACATTGGGAGAACAAGTTCTACTCTTTCAAGAAGACGTTCATGGCACTATTCAAACGCTTATAAAGTGGATGATACTGGTGCATATAAGAACAACAGCAGTATTCTTGTAGCTTTGCGAAATGCTCGAAAAGAAGATTTTGAATGGATTGTTTTGGAAAGCGGTCTTACGAAGCAAGAATCATTTGAAAGAGAAGCCTATTACATCAATTTATTTCATGCTTGTGAATGCGGTTACAATGAAAAAGAAAGTGATCTCATTCCATGGAATAAAGGAAAAAAGATGAATGCTCAATATTGTGAACGATTAAAGGGTGAAAATAATGGAATGTTTGGTAAAACCCATTCACCTGAGTATCGAGTTTGGCGTAGTGAGTTAATGAGTAGAACTCAATTTGGAGCAAATAATTCATCTGCTAGAAAAGTAAAATGTTTAGAAACAGGTCAGATTTGGAACAGTGTTGTGGATTGTAGCAAAGAAACAGGAATTAGCAGTGATAATATCAGCGCTTGTTGCAATCCAAAAAGGAGAAACAAAACAGCCGGTGGATATCATTTTATTTACATTGATGGAAAAACGCCAAAACATAATGTAGATTTTTCTGGAGGGAAAAATCCAAGAGCTAGACGAGTTATTTGCGTTGAAACTAAAAAAGAGTGGAATAGCTTGTCTGAATGCGCTAGAGAACTTGAAGTAAGCCAAAGTGCCATTGGAAAAGCCTGTAGATTAAAAAAATCCACTGTAAAGGGTTTGCATTTTGAATATTTGTAATATGCCAATACCGTGCTAAGCCAAAAAAGAGCGTCAAAGGCGTCCTTAATTTTTTGGAAAGTGTAACGACTATCCCGTAAGGGAGTACTGTGTCAGCGAAATTCTGATATGGGAAGCGCCACACAACTCTTAGAGTTGAAGATATAGTCTAATCCCTGATAAATACTTGGAAACAAGGGGTATTGGCGGACAAAACAGTAATAGGCTACAAAGTCGATGAAAAAGCATCGTTCTACAAGAAACGGCACGGCCAGGACACCATGAAAACAGCGGATGATATTGTTCAGCTCGGACAAGAGTTAGTCAGCAAGTATCATCCAACAGACCCTATTCCGGTTAAGATTGACGATGGCGGTGTCGGCGGCGGTGTAGTTGACCGGTTGCGGCAGATCAAGAGAAATGACCCGGAACGGTTCTGGTGGCTGGAAGTGTATCCGGTTAAATTTGGCCAAAAGATACGGCATAAATATTATGACGATAGCACCACCTACATGATGTCGGTAGTAAAGCATTTATTGGCTCCATACGACGAACATGGTCAGCAAAAACCAGTGCAGTTGATTTTGCCGGATGACGATGATCTTGTGGCTCAGTTAAGTGGCAGAAAGTATTACATCACTGAGCAAAGCAAAATACGGATTGAAAGCAAGGATGCAGTTAAAAAGCGGGGACAGCCTTCCCCGGATGAAGCCGACTGCATCCTTTTATGCTGTCTGCCGGTGAAACCGCCGAAAAGGAGATGATACTGATTGGAAACTAAACAAAAAAGTGGGAAGCCGGTTCCCGTGCGGGTTGAGATTGTGAAAGCCAACCCGGTACGAAAAGCCGATACCATCACACAGATCACACCCCAGGAAGGATACAATGCAGGCGACTGGATTAACCAGCCGGTTGATTTCCGTGGCTTGCGGGCCATGGTGCAGAATAGCTCTATTTTGCCGCAATGTATTCGTGCTTACAAGTCTAATATTGCAGGCTTTGGCATTGGCATCCGCTATATGGAAGACGTGGAAGAAACTGAGGAAATGAAAGCCGAATGGGATATGGCTGAGGAAGTTTTGGAGCTTATGAGCATGGAAAAGGACACCAAAGAAGTGTTCGAAGACATTATTGATGCTCGGGAAACCTACGGCATTTCTTATTTAGAGGTTATCCGAAATTTGGCAGGCGAAGTACGGCAAATCGAGTTTATTCGTGATACTCCGTCTGTTGAAAAGACAAAACCGCTTGACCCCTATATCACAGTCTTTTTTTGGCACCACGGCAAGGAAGTAGAGCGAAAAAAACGGTTCTGTAAGTATAGACAGCAGCTTGGCGGAAAAACAGTTTACTTCAAGGAATTTGGCGACCCTCGAATTATGGACAACCGCAGCGGGGAATATCTGAAAGATGGCGAAACCTTAGAGCTGCAATACCAGGCCAATGAAATCCTTGAATTTGCGATTGGAACTGAGCCGTATGGTGAAGTTCGGTGGATTGGGCAAATCCTCGGTGTGGACGGAAGCAGAAAGGCGGAGAGCCTAAACAACAATTACTTTGATAACGGCAGGCATACCCCTCTTCTGATTATGATTCGGGGCGGTACTTTGTCCGATGAGAGCTTTGCCAAATTGCAGCAGTATATGGAAGACATCAAAGGCCCGTCCGGCCAGCACGCTTTTTTGGTGTTGGAAGCAGAGAGCATCGAAGGCCGTGCCAGTTTTGAGGGCGAGGAAAAGCCTGAATTTGAGATCCATGATCTGGCCAATATTCTTCAAAAAGACGAACTGTTTCAAGGGTATTTGGATAACAACCGGCGGCGGGTACAGTCAGCATTTCGGCTGCCGGATTTGTATGTTGGTTATACCACAGATTTCAACCGGGCAACGGCACAGACAGCCCAGGAAGTAACAGAAGAACAGGTATTTCAACCAGAACGGAAAAGTCTTGCTTGGATTATCAATAACAAACTTCTGAATGGGTATCACTTCCGCTATGTGGAAGCATACTTCCTGGAACCGAATATCAGCAACCCGGATGATCTCACAAAAATTCTTACTATTGCCAATGCGGCCGGGGGCCTAACCCCGAATAAAGCCAAACAGATTGTTTACGAGGCATTGGGAGAAACCGCAGAGGATTATCCCGAAAACGCAGAGGAAGCAGCCTGGGGCGATATTCCGCTAAGCTATAGCAATTCTCAAAAAGTCGGTTCTGGTTTCGATTTTCTCACTATGAGCCTGCAAAAGCAGATCGAAAAGGCTTCCAGAAACCACGATGATGATATTGTGGCGGTGATGAAGGAAGTCAGAAACCTGTTGTATCAAATGGACAAGGAGGGTTCCAATGAACGTCAAGCCGCTCTTGAAAGCCATTGACGCCTACATTGCCAAGGCAGATGAAGAACTGGAAGAGACCTTTCAGGAAGAAGGCCGGGCAGACCCGAAAGATTCCGTCAAGGCGGTATCTGCCATTGAAGCTGGCATTGCGGCTGCGTTGGTAAAAGAAACGGATTATTTTATCGCAGAAATTAAAAAGTTTAACAAACCGTCTAACGCATCCAATGCGTTAAAAAATGTGTTAAATGCGTTAGAAATCATAAAAGACAACGATGTATATTGCGATACCATTCAGACCACCATGGAAAAACAGTTGAACAAAATTGTCCCACAGTTTACCGATACTTATGTAAAAGCGGTGGACAGCGGATTGACCGGAAATCGGCTTTCGAAACGTACCACCTCTTTTATACGTCAGTGGAGCGGGGCTTTAGCCCGTGACATGAAACTTACCAGTCATACGCAGCTTGAAAAAATCCTGGTGGACGCTATGGAAAACAACAGCGATATTGCCACTGTGACCCGGACAATTCAGGAAAGTGGAATCCGAAACGAGTATTACCGTGCCAGGAGAACCGCCATTACTGAGGTCATGAGAGCACATAACGTAGCGAAACAAGAAGCCCGAATGCAAAATCCTTGCGTCAGCTATAAAAGATGGCGGCATACCGGCGCTCACAAAAATGAACCCCGTGACAATCATGTTGCGATGGATAATAAAACTGTGTTGAAAAATGAGCCGTTTGAGCTGCAAGGTGCTAAGGGCGATTGGTTTTTCCCGATGTATCCGGTTGACCCGGTTCTTCCGCCGGAAGAAAGCATCAACTGTCACTGCATTTGCGAAGATATTGTGGATGAAAATATCCTTGGGTTGTCCTTAGATGAACGCAAGGCGTTGCAGCAGCAGGCCATTGATGAAATGGACGCAGACTGGGAAGCGGAATTTGATGCTCAGAATAGGGCAGAAGCAGGAATTGAATAATTTTCGATAAAAGAGGGCTTTGCGAAAGCAAGGCTCTTTTTTATATACCCACCTTTATGAAGGGAGGTGAGAACAATGTACATCAACAAAGCACATGAACTCACAAACGCAAAAATCTCTTATGTCTCACTGGTTGACAAAGCGGCAAACAAGCGCAAATTTCTGATTACCAAACAGAAAGACGGGAAAGCGTCATTTTCCAGCTTTGGCAAGATCATTGCAAAGGATGCAGATCATCATTATGTCACCGGCATTGTGTATGAGCCTATGACTGAGGATGCACACGGCGATTTTATGACCGAGGAAGAAATCATCAAGGCTGCCTATTGGTACAGTAAAAACAGCGAACAGGTCGACCTGCAGCACAACTTTATCCCGTTGGAAAATGTTGTTGTTGTGGAAAACTGGGTTGCCAAAGCTGATTTTGAAATCGACGGTCAGAAAGTCAAGAAGGGAACCTGGCTCATGACGGCTGAAATCTCCGATGACGATATATGGGCAGCCATTGAAAAAGGAGAGATTACCGGCTTTTCCATGGGCGGCGTAGCCGATTACGATGAGGAGGATCAAGAGATGGAAAGCGTTAGCAAAAACGAGAAAAAGGGGTTGTTGAAGCGGCTTGCAGAAGCTATGGGGCTGGAATCGGCGGAACCCGTTCTGAAAGGACAGGTTGCAGATAAATACAACCGCACGCAAAAAGTCAATTCTTTCTACCAAGCATTTGATGCCCTTTCAACTTCACTGTATCCTAATAGTTTCGATTTCGTTACTGACCCGGCAACAATTCAGAGCTGTCTGGAAGATTTCAACCGCATTATCACTGACATCCTTTCGGAACCTACCGAAGCGGCAGAAATTGCAAAGGAGTTGTCCAAGAATCGGCCTGTTTCCAAGGCAGGCAAAAAGATGTCGGCAAAGAACAGAGAGACCTTGCAGGGCATTTACGAAAGCCTTGGCACATTCCTGAAGGAGTTTGATGACCAGCAGGAAGAAGAAAAGTCAAAGGAAAAAGATTCCGGCCAGCAAACCAACCCACAAAACCCCAATGAAGAAAAGGAGGAAAAACCTATGACCAAACAAGAGGTAGCGCAGATCATTCAGCAAGAACTTCAAAAGAGCCTGAATCCCGGCCAAGCCAATCCCACCGGCCAGGAAAGCAGCGGAGCGGAATTGTCCGCAGAAAGCATCGGCCAAATGGTTCGGGAAGCGATTTCCAAAGCCCAGCAGCCGCAGCAGGTCACTGTTGACCAGGTGCAGGAAATGATTCGGGCGGCGGTGGAGCCGATTTTCAAAAGCACCGGCCTTCCCAACAACCTGAACGGCGATGAAACCAATGTCCAGAAACAGGAGCAGCACTATCTGCATGGCATCCTGTAAAACCAAAGGAGGAAAAAAGATGTATACCTACAGCAGCAGACGCATTGTAGAAAATGCGGCAAATCCCATTGATACCGGTTCCCTGAACTCTGGTCTTTTGCGGCCGGAGCAGTCCAGACGATTTTTGCAGCAGGTCTTTGAAGCAACTCCCCTGCTCAATCTGGTTCGGCGGGAGATTCGGACTGCAAAGACCGGCGAGATTGACAAAATCGGTATTGCCTCCCGTATTTTGCGGAAAAAGACTGAAAACACCGATGACAACTATCGGGCAGGCGTGAAGACCTCTCAAATCGACTACAGCTGCACCGCCGTCCGGCTTCCCTGGGAAATCACCGAAGAAACCCTCCGGGAGAATATCGAGGGGCAGAACTTTGAAAGCATTGTCACCAATCTCATGACCACCCAAACCGGCGTCGATCTGGAAGACCTCTGCCTGAACGGGGATGAGGAAGCCGGTCAGGATGACCCTGATTACGATTTTCTGAAGATCAATGACGGCTGGATCAAGCAGTTGTTGAACGGTTCCCATGTAGAGGACAGAACCAGCAAGAACAGCGGCGCAATGAGCGTAGACGTGTTCTATGACGCTTTGCAGCAGATTCCCAACAAATACAACAATGGGCAGCTTCGCTGGCTCATGTCCCCCTATCGCAAGCAGGAATGGGACAAGTACCTCCTGAACCAGATTATCAACAAGGGCGGCATTGTTCCGGACAGCGTGTATCAAAGCCCTGCATCCATTCCCGTTGTTCCTGTCCCCAATATGTCCAATGACAAGATCATTCTGACCAACCCTCAGAATCTGGCCATCGTCAATACCTACACTGTGCGAATTCGTAAGACTACGGAAGGTAAAGAAGCGATCTTCCAAGATAAACGATTCTATGTGATTCACTTTGATTTCGACCCGGTCATTGAGGAGCTGGATGCAGCGGCGATTATCACCGGCCTGTCCGCATAAAAGGAGATGCTTTATGTACCATTTGAAGCTCTTGAAAGGCCTGTCTTACAACGGTGTTGTATCTGCTTCTCAAAAGAACCCGGATGTGTATGTCCTGGATGAAACCCTTGCAAATCAAGCAGTGGCAACTGGCTATTTTAGGCTGGTTTCTGGTGAGATTGAACGAGTTCATTTGTCTTCCGAGCATGATGTCAAGGCTGGAAATCTGGATACAGCGCAGTTTGAGAACCTGAAGCTGGAAGACCTCAAACGGTTAGCGGAAGATATGGGGCTTGACCCATCTGCTTATAAGAAGAAAGCGGATTTGATTGAAGCGATTTCTTCCGTTGAGGTTACTCCGGCGAGCGAAGAAAACGAGGTCGATTATGAAGAGGACACCGGAAGCCCTACCATGATTGATCTGCAAAAAGAATAAGGAGGAAAACCATCATGAAAGTTGGAATGTACGACAAAGGTGTCTGCGGCATCGAGCAGACTTTTTATGTCGGCACTGTGGACAAAAATACGGATTCTTCTACGGGAACCGAATTGCCGGTCAAGCTGCCGGCCGGTTTTCGCATTGTAGGTTTCGGCATTGATGTGAAAACTGCATTTGCATCTGCGACCCTGGATGTAACGGGGGATCAGGAAGAACCGGAAAAGTATGTGAACGCAGCGGTGCTCACCACCGCCGAATTTGTGACCAAGGATGGGCATTATTCGGCTGTCGGGGAAAAGGATGTCGCACTCACCGCAAAGCTCAGTGCTGCGGAAACAGGAGACGGCAGCGCCGATATTTACGTCAAAGCGGTGCGGCTTGAAGTGTAAAGGTGGTGTTCTGCGATGGCAAACAGACCGTGGGTAACACCGCAGGAAGTGTATGATTACTCTGAAATTGCCGTTGTTCAGGTGCGGCCGGAATCCAAAGTAAAGGTCGATATTATTCGAGCCGAACAGTACGTCATTGCCTACACCAACAACGGATTTGAAGATTATGAAACCATCCCGGAACCGGTGAAAGCTGCGGTGTTGCTGTTGGCAGAAGCCTATGCCTACAACTCTACTTTGAAGGAATCTACGATCAAATCCGAAACATTTGATGACTACTCCTACACAGCAGAGACTACGGCAATCAATATTAGTGATTTGGATTTGGCTGCGCTGCTTGACCCATACATCATTGATGAACCCCGTGGCGGCGTGTTTATGCGGCTTAGGAAGCTGTGAGGTGAGCGTATGAGCCTGGAAAAGCTATTGAATCACACTTGCGACATTTACCATCTTGAGAAAGGGGAAGATTCTCCGGGGTATGGGCTTCCGTCTCCTCCGGCATTTTCTTATCCTGATGAACCGGACATTTCCGGCCAAATCTGCCATTTTGGAGTTCGTTCCCAGAGCGTGTCTATCAATCAGGGCGCTCCGGCCAATCAGATGGAAGCAAGGATTAAGCTCACTCTTCCGTTAGAGGTTGACATCAGAACCAACGACAAAATTGTCCATTGCGAAACCGGGTTAGAGTACACAGCGGAGAATCCAATCAACGTCCGAAACCATCACCTCTTTGTGTACATCAAAAAGATAGAGGGGCAGAAAGCACTATGAGCAAAGTTAAAAACTCATTGTTTGAAGTAGATGTTTCCGAAATGAGAGCTTTTTTCAATCGGATGCACCAAGCTGGAACCGGCGATCTTCGGAAAGCTATGCAACGCTGGTTAGAGGGCATTGGCCTTGAATTTCTACGCATTATCCAAGATGAGATTATCCGGCGGCAGGTGGTTGATACAAGAATGCTGTTGCAGAGCTTCCAGAAAGACGATGACAACAATGTTTGGACGTTATCAGAAGAAGATTTGGAACTGGAAGTCGGAACCACCCTTGAGTATGCCAGCTATGTCAACGATGGACATTGGACGAATCCCAAAGGAGTTGAAAAACGCTTTATTCCGGGAGATGTTGAAATTGGGCCCGATGGTAAAGTGGTTAAATTTCAGTACAACCCATCTGCATCAACCGGAATAACCTTGAAGCAAAAATGGGTGAGCGGGAAACCGTATTTTACCAGCGGGTTGAAAGTCATTGAAAAAATGCTTCCAAACTATCTTGATGCCTTGATGGAACAGTGGATTGAGAATTACTTCAAGGGGGTGCTGAAATGACCACGCCAACTTTAGTTTTGGAACAGGAACTGGCCAGTATCATGAATTTCTGCTATGAGAACAGCGGAAAGCCAGCTGTGTATTATTACAAGATGCCGGAAGATTTTGCGGTACCGTCGCTGTACTTTCCAACACCGGAAATTACAACGATCGGCGAAACATTTCTAACCTACGCCATTGACTATATGTGGATCATCAACTGTTTTCACACCCATTCGGAGCTGGCTTATGCTCTCGGCTTTGATATTCTTACTTCCCTGAAAGTACATCGAAATCTGATTCCATTGCTGGACGAAACCGGCAAAGGAACCGGGCAAGGCTTGCGACTGAATGACCCATCTTTGAAGGTTGTGGATACCGGAGCCGCTCAGCTTACTTTAACTTGGCGCTCCAGGCGGCCTTACTATTCCCAGGAATCAACCATGATGCAGGAATTTGTGGCAAACAGCCAGGTGATTACATCCAGTGCCCAGGAAGCCCTGGAACTTGCTTATCAGCATCAACTATCCATGTACCAACATCCGATTATCACCGGAGGTGATTTCAATGAGTGAGGAAAATCACGATTTGATTCAAGGAGCAGAACCAACATTCACCATCAAGCAGCTCCAAAAGTATTCCTTGGAACTGTTTGGCCTTACCAGAACAGCTTTTATCGGGGCCACTCACGGGCTGTCTGGTGAGTACACGATCGAACAAATGAAACGCCATATCGAAGAATGGCTGAAAAAGGAGGTTAAATAATGGCCGGTGGAACTTTTGATAAACAGGTCGGAAAAGTCCGACCTGGTACCTACATCAATTTTACCAGCGCCAAAAACAATGCTGTCACCGGTGCTATCCGTGGCACTGTTGTTGTACCGCTTACGGCTCCTACCTATGGGCCGAAAGGAAAATTTCTTACCATTACCGCAGACGCACCGGACAGGGAGATGGCGTCCCTTGGATACAGCGTCTATGACAATGACCCCAATCGGCAGATGCTGCTGATTCGGGAAGCGTTGAAAAACGCTCAAACCGCTCTTGTTTACATCACTGCGGAAGGAACAAAAGCCACCGCAACTGCATCCCCTGTCACCGCTACTGCAAAATACGGCGGAAGCCGAGGAAATAGCTTTAGCTTTTCCGTTGTGAAAAACGCTTTGGATGGCTTTGATGTTTCCGTTTATTTGGAGGATTCCACCGTAGCGACCTATGAGGGGTTAAAAACGGTGGAAGAGCTTATCGCACAGAATTGCGATTATGTGACCTTTACCGGAACCGGCGATTTACAGGCAATCGAAAAAACTTCTCTCGCCGGCGGCGAAGATGCAACTTCGGAAAATCAGGATGTCACGGATTTTCTGGACGCAATCGAGCAGGAACAATTCGATACACTTTGCTTCCCGTTGACGGATGAAGACCTGTTGGAATCCTGCAAAGCCAAAATTCAATATATGCGGGAAAACATGGGGAGAGGTGTTCAGGCCGTTTTGGCCGGTCTTGCGGCGGATTATGAGGGCATTATCAATGTGACCAACGGTGTTGTAGTGGACGATATTACCCTTACTGCTGCGGAATCCTGTGCCTGGGTTGCCGGTGCGACTGCGGCGGCCAGCAATACCGAAAGCCTGACCTACAAGGTTTATGAGGGGGCGACCGAAATCAATGGCCCGAAAAGCCATGAAGAAGCTGTTGCAGCCATTCAGGCTGGGGAGTTTTTCTTCTCCTATTCTGAAGCTGGCGCCGTAGTCGCTGAGTACGACATTAACAGCTTGGTTACCTTTACCGATGGAAAAGATGAAAGCTACCGAAAAAACCGTGTTATTCGGGTGCTTGATACCTTTGCAACCTATCTTCGGAATAATTTCCCGCCTAATAAGTATGCCAACAACGAAATCGGTTGGGAGATCATGAAGGGCATCGGCAAAAGCATTCTTAAAATTTTTGAGGATGCCGGCGCAATTACCAATGTGGACTACGACAACGATTTTCTCGTTGATGCGGATTTAACCGGCGGCGATAAAACCTATTTCAATGTGTCGATTCAGCCGGTAGACAGCAGCGAAAAACTGTTCTTTACCGTATCCACGTTGTAAATAATGCAAGGAGGATTGAATCATGGAATATAACAGAAGCCCTATCTCTCTTCGAGAAGGGGTGATTTACATTGATGGGGTTCTCGTGGCAGACAGCGTGAGTTTCACTTTGACTTGGACGCCGGATGTGTGGAATGGCCGGCTTCTTGGCGACCGTTCAACCAGCAGCCGCTGGCTTGGATACAGTGTAACCGGTGAAATCGTCCGGCGGCGGTCTACTCCGTTTTTGGATGAAAAAATCGCAGAGTATGCCGCTTCCGGACAGACCCCGGAAATGACTATTCAGGGCATCATGAATGATACCAACAGCGATTACTACGCCGAACACGGCATTATTACCAAAACCGCAGTTGGCTGTGTGCTTACCAGTGGATTTACCTTGATTTCACTGCAAAGTGACGGCCAGGTGTTGGATGATACCATTTCGTTCAATGCCAGAGATGTGAAATAATCAATGCAAGTCCGTTGTGCGAAACAACGGCTTTTCTTTTGGAGGGATTTGAATGAGCGCAAAAAGCCTGTCCTATTTTATGCGGGACACCAAAGACAAAATCGTTACCGTTCCCGGCCCTGATACCTTCAAGGATGAAAGCGGAAAAGTGATTGACCTTGAAATCCGAATGCTGTCCCAGGCAGAAGTGAACAAGATCAACGAGGGTTACCGGCGCAAATCCATCGCCACAGATAAACGGGGTAATCCTGTTGTATTTAATGGCGAAGTTGTCTGGAAAACCGAACGGGACAATACCAGAGCCATGAATCACATCATTGTGGAAGCATTGGCATATCCGAATCTCAAAGATAAGGAACTGATGGACTTTTACGGATGCGTGGATGTTACTGATATGCCCATGCTGGTATTTTCTTCTGCCAAAGAATACAACCATGTTCTGCGGGCGGTTATGACGGCCCTTGGCATGAGGGAGCAGGATGACGAAAGCGAGCTAGAAGAAGCAAAAAACTAATCCGGGAGCCGGGAAGTGAAGGCTTTTGGGCGCACGTCCTCTGGCAAAGGCATGGTCTCCGGCCGGAAAAGTTTGAATCCATGAACCGCAAAACTCAGCTTTGGTACATTGCTTCGGAGCTTGTGTACCAGGAAGAACTAAAGAAGGCCAAAGAGAAACGGAGGTGAAATAATTGGCGGGTTTAAGCGCAACCTTCCGGCTCATTGATGAAATGAGCGACAAACTGGATGCGATTGCAGCCAGGGGCGCACAAATGATGAATCAGCTTGAGTATGGGGGAGCCAGAGTTTCGGAATCGTTTTCTTCCGTGGTTGATACGGTTGACAGTTTCAAAAACGCCATTGGGGAAATGGAAGCTCTGCAAAATCAATTTGCTAATTCCACAGAGGAAGCAGGGCGGTCAAACGAACAGTTGGAACAAGCTGCTGCAAATGCTGCAAACGCAGCTGCAAATCTATCTTCCGTTTTAAGTGAAACCGAAAGTATTCAAAATGAACTTTCTACTGCTATGAATGCCGCAAGTGAAGCCGCTCAACAACTGGCGGAAAATGAAAATGTGTCTGTACAAGCCAAAGAACAGCTTTCGCAGGCCAGTTCCACGGCAGCAGAAGCCATGGAGAATCTTACTGCGGCGCAGAGAGAAGCAGAAGCCGCCATGACTGCATACGATGAAATCATTGCGTCCGGTACTACGAATCTGGATGAACTGGAAGCAGCGGCGCAACGGGCGGGGACAGCGGCTGAAAATCTAGCATCAGCCAACGGAACGGCAAAATCAGCTACAGAGCAGCTTGGAAAGGCCGTGGAAGAGGCTGGTAAACAAGCGGAAGAAGCAGGGAAACAGTCAGAAGATGCCGGCGGAAAAGGCACAGAAGCCATAGAATCTATCTCTTCTGCCCTTGCTGCCGCTGCCATTACGGCGACGTTGAAAGAAGCGGCGCAATATGCCTACGAATTGGCGGCGTCCTTTTCTGAAGCGGAAAAGACCATTTCTTCCGCTACCGGCGCAGTAGGGGACGAATTGGCAGCTTTGGAATCCAGTGCTTATGATGTTTATGCATCCAACGACGATGGACTTGACCGTGTTGCTCAATTGACCAGCACGGTCAGCGTTCGTTTCAAGGAAACCGGCGATGACCTCACAGACCTCACCAATCGTTTCCTGGCCTTTGACGATGTATGCGATACGGACGTCAACGCTGCTGTTACCAGTGTTACCCAAACGCTGAACCGCTGGAACATGGAAACAGACCAGGCTGATGAGCTGATGGACAAGCTGACCTATGCTTACCAGCAAACCGGAGCATCCATTAGCGGTATGATGAGTACATTGCTTTCCGGCGCTACCTATTTTCAAGAGATGGATATGACCCTTGACGGTACTATCACCTTGCTTTCCGAAATGGAGCAGCAGGGGATCAGCAGTACACAGGTTGTTACGGCAATGCGGACGGCTCTTACCAATTTTTCGGCGGACGGGCTTGATGCTGGCAATGCTTTGCGAGACGTGGTGGAACAGATTCAAAATATGGAGAGTTCTTCTGAAGCCACGGCGCTTGCAGTAGAAACCTTCGGTACTCGAAGCGGCGCTATTTTTGCAGATGCCATTCGGAACGGAACCATCAGCGTCGACACTTTTACGGCCAGCATGGATGATGCGGATGGTGCATTAGACAAGATGGCCGACACCACGGAAACCCTGGATGAAAAGTGGCAGCGAGCGGCAAACAACATCAATTCAGCCTTTACCAAAGCCGTTGAGCCTGCGGTTACAAAGATGTCCACGGGAATGTCCGATTTTATGAATGGAATCGGGGATTTCCTGAATGAGAATCAGGGTGTCACCAAAGGAATTGTAGCGGCGACCACGGCGATTGGCGTTTTCGTTGGTGCCTTCACTCTTTTGGGAACTACGATCAAGGTAGTTATCCCGATTATCACTTCACTTGGCTCCGCAATCAATATGTCTTTAGGTCCTATAGGATGGGTAGCTATAGCGGTTGGTGCTGTTACTACGGCGATTGGTGTGTTCTGCGCTATGTCAGAGGATGCTGAAAATGAAATCGACAGCCTTACCGCATCATCCAGGGAGCAGTACGAAGAACTTCAATCCTTGTCAGCGGAATATGAAGAAGCCTGTGATAAATTTGGGGAAACCTCCGAACAGGCTTTGGATTTGAAGTATGAAATGGATAATCTCAACGAGGAGTTCGAAGCCAACAAGAAAACGACAGAGGAATTTGAACAGGAACTTCAAAATTTAGCGGATGCCTACCAGGAAACAAAAGACGAATTTGACCAACAGATTCAGAGCATTGATGCCAGTGAGCAGAGCAATCTTGCGCTGATTCAACGTCTTTCACAGCTTGCCAGCACCACGGTAAAGACCAGCGGCGTGCAGGATGAAATGCGTGTTATCATTGATAAACTCAATGAGAGCATTGACGGTTTATCCTTATCGTATGATGATCTTATTTTTAACCAAGATAATGTCGTTGAATCTATTCGTGCCATGGCGGAAGCTCAGGCTGAACAGCAACGACTTGAAGCGGCTTATGATGCGTATGTTACACATTATCAGACACGAATTTCGGATAGAGAAGCATTGACAGCAGCTATTGCGGAGCAAGAAGCTGCTCAAAGACGTTTAAATGAAGCTGAAGAAGCGTATCAAAATGCTTCTCAAATCGGGACAATCAGCGAACACGATAATGGAGAAAGGTATCGGTTACGGCAAGAAAGAGATTCGGCTCAGCAGGAATTGGATGAAGCAAATTCTGCACTTGAAACAGCACAGACAAATTTGGATAACGTCAATAGTGAAATTGCTGATTTAGAAACTGAATTTGAAGAGCTTACCGAAGTATCTGTTGAGGGAATGAACGACCAGGAAGCCGCTCAGACCGCTGTACAGGAAGCCATTGACAGCACAAAATCAAGCGTTACCGATTTGATTACTGCCTATAATGACGCTTATGAAGCGGCTTACAGCAGCGTTGACGGCACTATCGGCCTGTTTGATACAATGTCGACGGAATGCGAAACTTCTACCGCAGATATGATTGCCGCTTTGCAAAGTCAATCCGAATATCTGAATACCTACACCGAAAACATCCGCAAAGCCGCTGAATACGGTATTGATGAAGGATTAGTAGAATCCCTGTCGGACGGTAGCCAGGAAAGCGCAGCTTACCTCGATACCATCATCCAAAAAATCGACGAATTAGGCGGAAACACACAGGCAGCGCAAGATTTCATTAACCAGTTAAATGGCTCGTTCAGTGAAGTGGAAGGGGCAAAAGATACTTTTGCTGGCACAGTTGCAGAAATGCGAACTGATTTCACCACGGAAATGGACGGCATTCAACAGGAAATGCAAACTACAGTCGAAAACCTAGACCTCAGTGATGAAGCCAACACAGCTGCAATCAATTCGATTCAAGCCTACATTGATGGGATTAGATCAAAAAAGGGCGAAGCAGTAGCGGCAGCAGAAAGTGTGGCCGCCGCAACACAAGTAGCACTCAGAACATCAAATCAGCAAACGACCGAGTATTACGATCCTTATAGCCATTCTTCCGGCTCTGTTCCTGGGCATGCAGAAGGAACCACAAATGCGGAGGACATTTTTGTTGCCGGCGAAGAAGGCCCAGAATTGATTGTTGGGCAATCCGGCAGTACGGTATTTCCGACATCGGAAACCGACCGTATCATTGATGCGGTCAGCCGGTATGTTCCGCTTTCGGTTCAGAGTGACGGCGATTCTTTAGGTACTCCAAGCAATGATAAAACTATCCGGCTTGAAATCAATGGAAGCGGAGCTATGGAAATCGGGGATGGCGTCAATAAGGATGAAGTGGTGGCAATCATGTTGCAAAACTTGAAACCGGTCCTAATGCAGATTGTCCAGGAAGAAATCTATGAGGAAGGAGACGGAAGCTATGAGTACTAAGTACGAAATGTGGATTACATACGATGCGGAAAAGGAAAAGATCAAAATTCCTGTTCTGCCGGAAACATTAAGTATTGATGATGATAGCGGAAATGATTCTGTCCGGCTTACCGATTTGGGTGAAACAACCATTTTGCAAAGCCCATCGGCAAAACAGATCAGTTTCAGCAGCTTCTTCCCAGCAGCAAATTTTCCGGGTGTTACTGTCAGCGATTCTCCGTTGTCCATTGTCCAGCGAATCCAGAAGTGGAAGCGTGGGGACAAACCGGTTCATTTTTTGGTCACTCAATGCGGGCTTGATTTGTACTGCACAATCGAAAAATTCAGCTATTCTGAAAGTGGCGGGGATGTAGGAACCATCAGCTACAGCCTTACCCTCAAAGAATATAGGGAAATCACTGTTCGGCAGGTTACCGTAAATATAGCGTCTGCGGCCGCATCTGTTCAAAACACGGCGGCCAGAGTGGATAACAGCAACATTCCGCAAACCTATACCGTGGTGAAGGGAGACTGCTTGTGGAATATTGCAAAGCGGTTTTACGGCAGCGGATCACAGTATACCAAAATCTATAATGCCAACAAAAGCATTATAGGAGGAAATCCGAATTTGATTTACGCCGGACAAGTGTTGACTATTCCAGCGTAAAGGGGGCATTTGAATGGGGAAAATTAGCTTGATCTTGGTGAAAAATAGCGGCCAGGGGACGGAAATTTCCAACCTTGTAGAAAGTATTACCTGGAAGGGGAGGCAAGGCTCTGCTTCTCGTTCTCTGCAAGTCACATTGATTGACGATCCGGGGTATCGACACAACCGGAGCGAAATTGATGTAGAGCAGGGACATCAGGTGCTTTTTACATACGATGGGAATGAACTGTTTCGTGGCCTTATTATGAGCCAAACACAGAGCGATTCCAAAACTATGACCTTCAAGGCATACGATAACGGTATCCGACTGAGCAATAACAAGGACACTTTTGTTTATACCAATGTTACTGCTGACCAGGTTTTTCGGGACGTATGCACTCGGTTTGGTTTACCCTATACGGATGTCTCTCCTTGCAGCTATGTGATTCCGGAATTGACCAAAAGCAAGACAACGGCCTTTGATGCGATTTGCGATGCACTAAGCCTGGATTTCGATGCCACCGGTATCCGTCATTATGTTGCCTGTGAGCGTGGAAATCTCAAGCTGCTTACCAGGCGGGAAAACATTCTGCAATGGGTCTTGGATGGGAATAATATCACGTCCTATTCCTATGAGCGAAGCATTGAGGACATCAAGACCAGAATCAAGATGGTATCCAAAGAGGACACCACCATTGCTCAGGCACAGAATGACGCTTTGGAAAGCAAAATAGGCATTTTCCAGGATATTCAAAAACCGGATGAAGGCTTGACCACGCCACAAATTAACGATCTAATCGCTAGCGTACTTGCAGAGGAAAGTACCCCGGAACGGAATCTAAGTGTGAACGCTGTCGGCATTCCAGATGTGATTTCCGGTATCGGTGTCTATGTCATCATAGACCACCTTGGTTTGTCTCGCACCTTTTACGTTGATGAAGATACTCACACTTTCCAGGACAACAGTCACACCATGAGTCTCAAGCTGAGCTATGCTTCGGATTTAACCAAAAGCACCGGAAACAGCAATGGCTATTCTATCGGAAGTATCGTACAATTTCACGGCGGCTATCACTATGTCAGTTCCAACGCAACTACGCCAACCGGCTCCCAATGCAAGGCAGGCCCGGCCCGCATCACATTGATTGCCAACGGCGCAAAACACCCTTATCACCTGATCCATACCGATGGCCAGTCCAGAGTTTATGGATGGGTGGATGCAGGGTCATTCAGTTAGGAGGTGAAAGTATTGGCAAATAGCATCAAAGGTTTGGTACAGGAATTGTCTGGCCATGATGTCCAGGTAACGCAGGGGACGGTAGTATCTGCCAATCCGCTGCAAATCCAGATGGCGAACGACGAAAAGCTGGTTGTTGGCAGCTCTATTTGTTATGTTCCGCAGCATTTGACTGATTATCGGGTTTCCGTAGATTTGTCCGGCGGAACACTTACGGCCAGCACGGATGAATCTGGAGAGCATAAGCACGAAATCGAAATCACCGTTGAAACAGAGACACAGACCAATGTTACAGGCGGTGAACAGGGTGGGGAAGAAGGGGAAGGAGAGGGAGAGCAGCCAGAAGAACCGTCGCCGGATTCTCCTTCTGTTGATGTCAGCGTCAGCGCAACTGCAACAGGTGACATACAAAATGCCGGAAAACACAGCCATTCCGTGAAAGAACTATCTTTGGCAAAAGGCACTTTAACCATTTATAACGCACTCAAAGCAGGGGACAGGGTGCACGTCTTGTCCTACAATGGCGGGAAACAGTACATCGTTTTGGGGAGGGTTTAACTTGGCAGATTACTATGTTCCAATGCCGATTGAAACAATCTCCGAGGAAGAAGAACAGCCGTCAAAGACATACCGGCTTGATTTGGATGCAGGAAGAATTGTCGGTATGGTAGATGGGCAGGAAGCCGTCCGGCAAGCAATTCGTAAGGCGTTAATCACTGCACGCTATAAATGCCTGATATATGATAACCAGTATGGCAGCGAAATTGAGGATTCCATGATCCGCAAGGATGCCAGCCGGGCGTATATTCAGAGTGCTATGGAAGGTTTTGTCCGTGATGCACTGAAACCGGATACAAGGGTGCTTGATGTGCATGATTTTTCAGTTACCTTTGAGCAGGATACCGCTCAGATTTCTTTTTCTGCTGATACGATTTTCGGTGAAGTAGAAATCGAGGAGGTGATTTGATGTTTGAAAGCTATACCAGTGAAATGCTGTTGGATGAGGTTTTGGACAATGCCCCGGAGGGGATTGATCTTCGGCAAGGAAGCATCTACTATGATGCCATTGCCGGCATTGTAGAAATGATAGCAAGACATTATGCCGACCTTGATTTGATCTTAACTTTATCCTCTATTACCACGGCGACCGGGGAATACCTGGATGCTCGTGCGGCGGAATACGGGGTTACCCGGCTTTCTTCCACTACCGCAAAGTATCATGTCAATTTCGTTGGAACTACGCCAAACATCGGTGAGCGGTTCTTTGCAGCGGAAAAGGGACTGTATTTTGTTCTACGAGTGGATGAAAGCGATGTGAATTATCTGGAAGCAGAAATTCCGGGTGAAAGCGGTAACAATATCTACAGCGGGACGCCTGCTATACCAGTAAACAGCATACAAGGGCTGGAATCGGCTACCTTTGGAACCATTTACATCGCTGGTTCTGATGCTGAAGACGATGAAAGCCTGCGCCAACGGATTCAGGAGAAAATATCCGGCCCATCGGAGTACGGCAATAAACAGCACTATAAAACGTGGTGTGAAAGTTTCGATGCTGTAGGCCGGGCTTGGATTTATCCCCTTTGGAACGGGCCAAATACGGTCATGGCGGTTCTTATCAGCCGTACCGGTGGTTCGGTCGATGATGAAACTGTTTCGGCTGTGCAGGAGTACATTGATCCGGCAACCATGGGATATACCACAGTGGTAAACGGGAGAACCTATACCGTTGGAGACGGCCTTGGAGAAGGTGTTGCCAACCTAGGAGCGCATTTTACCGCTGTTTCTGCCACGGTGAAAAATATTTCAGTACATCTAGTAGCAGAGATAAAGGCCGGGTATGCACTGGATACAGTGCAAAAAGCGGTTGTTTCTGCACTGGACGATTACCGTGAAAATCTTGTCCTCGGCTCTGACGGAACAAACATCATTATCCGTTATACAGCGATTGCCGGTGTTCTGTCTAATACGGAAGGCTTGGTGGATTACAGCAATTTGACTTTGAATGGGGGAACAGAAAATATCCTGTTGCAAAACGAAACCATCCCTGAGTTCCAGGTTTCTTTGGAGGCAAAGAGATGATGAAGTTTTACAATAAGGTTTTCCCATCCAGTTATCATGAGCTGATTACCTTTTACCCTCGGTTCTACCGTGATGTGCTTGAAATGGATGCAATCCTCCGAGCGGAAGGGTGGCTGATTGACGGCATTGAGGCCGGTATTGAACGGGTCTTTTACAACTGCTTTATCAAAACAGCAGATGAAGAAACCATCTCAAAGCTGGAACAGTTTATTGGAATTGAGGTTACGGAAGGCAGCACACTGGAAGACCGCCGCAATGCGGTAATGTCTTATTTTGTTGGCTTTGGCAAAGTCAGTGCAACAAGCATCAAGGAACTGCTATCCGTTTATACCAGCGATCCTATAGACATTATCTTTGAACCGGCGGATGAAGCAAAGAACAATCGACTTGATATTAGCATCAATCGAAATGCACCGGAAGGGTTCTCAGTACTTGATGTGATGAAAACCCTTGCCAGGAGACTGCCAGCGCATATTTGGTATCAAGTCGATGTAAAACACACCATCAACAGCAATTTGTACCTCGGAAGCGCATACGTTACGGTAAAACACGTTACATTAACTTCCGAAGAAATATAACACGGAATGGCATTGCCAAAAGGCAATGCTGTTTTTGTTTTGTCAACAAAGGGGGGAAACCATGAGTTTTCCGCAGCTAAAACTTACAAACGCAGGCAAAACGATCATTAGTAGTGGGTTGGCTGGGGAACCTATTACATTCACAAAAGTATGCTTGGGACAAGGAGAGAAGCCAGAAAATTACGCTGATTTAACGTCAGTAGTATCTGCGGTGAAAGACCTTCCAATTCTAGAAATCAATGTTGGGGACGGTTATGCTGATCTATCCTGTGAGTTCAGCAATACCGACCTGAAGGAAGGATTTTGGTGGCGTGAAATCGGTGTATACGCCAAAAACGGCGATGGTACCGAAATACTTTACGCCTACGCTCACTCTGGGGATTTTGCCGAGTATGTTCCTCCCTATGAATCCAATTATCTGCGAACTCTGTTAAACATCATCGTTATTGTTGGCGATGCTGAAAATGTATCGGCTGAAATCGGCGGTGATTTGGGCTTTGCGGAGAAAGAGGATTTAGACAAGCATATCAACGACAAAAACAATCCGCATGGTGTAACAGCAGAGCAGATAGAAGCAGTATCAAAAACCGGAGATTCCATGTCCGGTGATCTCAACATGGAGCTTAATCGGGTTACAGAGTTAGGTGATCCGGTCAATGATAGGGACGCAGTCCACAAAGAATATGTTGATACTTGTGATATTGACTGCGGCTGCTGGGACATCGACGAAGAAGTCGCCACCCACAGCGTTGATGAAACAGCTCATCAAAATCTGCTTGTGGATGGCAATAACCTTGATCCTGTGGATACATCCACGGATTTGGAACAACACCTTACGAATCAATTTGCTCATCAAAATTTAAGTATCGACGGGAATAAGACTGAACAGGGGTTGCCCCAAACCGATTTTACGGAACATATCGTCAGCGAAGATGCCCACCCGAACTTAATGCTTGATGGCAATGATTAAAAATTATCCTGAGAGGAGAAATCACAATGGCAACCATTCAAATTAAAAGAGGTCAACAGTCTGCACTGGAAAGCGTAACCCTGAAACCCGGCGAACTTGCCGTAGCCCTTGACACCGGTAACGTATACATCGGCACAAACACTGGCAACAGCCAGATCAATGGCGGTGCCGCTTCCAGTGCTGCCAAGCTGGCTACTGCACGGCAGTTTTCTATCGCCGGTGACGGCACCGCAGCAGCGGTATCTTTTGATGGTACCGCTAACGTTGCGTTGAATCTTGTGCTGAAGACTATTTCCGGCCTGACTGCCGGCACCTACACCAAGGTTACCGTCAACAACAAAGGACAGGTTACCGGAGGGGACACCCTGGAGGTTTCCGATCTTCCCACCATTCCCACCAGCAAAATCAGCGGCCTTGGTACGGCAGCCACTAAAAATACCGGTTCCGCTGCCGGAAATGTGGTAGAGGTCCAGACAGGCGGCACCATTCTTTCCAGCTTGATTCCCGATCTTGGCGGCACTTACGTCAAGACCAGCACCACTATCAACGGGAAACCGTTAAGCGGCAATGTTACCCTTGCGGCCAGCGATGTTGGAGCTATTCCTACCAGCCAGAAAGGCGCAGCTTCCGGCGTGGCGGAACTGGATGAATCCGGCAAGGTTCCTTCCGCTCAGCTTCCCAGCTATGTAGATGACGTTCTGGAAGGCTATTACAACGGCGGGAAATTCTACAAGGAAAGTGGTCATACCACTGAAATTTCCGGAGAAGCCGGAAAAATCTATGTGGATTTGGCTACCAACAAAACCTATCGTTGGAGTGGTTCCGCCTATGCGGAGATTTCCGCTTCCCTGGCCCTCGGCACTACCTCCTCCACCGCTTTCCGAGGGGATTACGGCAATGTTGCCTACCAGCACGTCAGCGACACCGACAACCCCCACAATGTTACGGCTTCCCAGGTTGGCGCCGCCCCGTCTTCTCACACTTCTGTTGTGGCTTCTGCTTCGGCATTGGGCCATGTGAAGGTAGGCACCGGCCTGAATGTCGGTTCCGACGGCACTCTGTCTTTGGGAGACATTGATGGAGGAACATTTTAAGTAAAAGTCAATAAAAGGGGGAAAGCAAAATGGCAAGATTGCGTACAATCCAAATTCTCCGAGGAAAGAAATCCGGGATGCCAACGCTCAAACAGGGCGAGCTTGGCATGACTACCGATGAGGTAGGACTGTATATCGGGGATGGTACGACCAATCACCAGGTGGCTATGAAAGGGAGTGGGGGCGGGATCAGCGAGGATGTATCGGACAGCACAGTGGACTTTACGGCTTCTTCCAGCCGAACCCTTCCCACCACCGGGGAAAAGCTGTCCGGTATCATTGGAAAAATCGTAAAATGGCTGTCGGATTTGAAGGCGGTTGCCTTTTCCGGCAGCTATAATGATTTGTCCAACAAACCAACCTCCATGAAAAATCCCAATGCTTTGACGATCAGCCTAAATGGCACCAGCCAGGGGGCCTATGACGGTAGTTCTGCAAAGAGCGTCAACATTACGGCTTCTTCGGTTGGTGCTGCGGCATCGTCCCACAGCCATCCTGCTTCACAGGTTACTGGATTAACTGAAAACAGAGCTATTGTATCCGATGGCGACGGTCATCCCGCTGCTTCGGAAGTAACCGCTACCGAACTCGGTTATTTGGATGGGGTAACTTCTGCTATCCAGACTCAACTTAATGGCAAAGCGGCTTCCAGCCATACCCATAACTATGCTGGTTCGAGCAGTGCTGGCGGTAATGCAAATGCTGCGGTTAAACTTGCTACAGCCAGGTATATTGATGGCGTTAATTTTGATGGCTCATCTGGAATTGTCCATTTTGGGACGTGTACAACAACCGGCTCTTCAAAAGACAAAACCGTTCAAATTCCGAACTATACTGCTGTAACAGGAGCAAAAATTGCAGTTAAATTTCAATATTCAAATGGCGCTCAAAATCCAACATTGAATGTTTCTGACACTGGGGCGAAACCAATTTATAAGTACGATCAAACCCCGGTTGGCATCAGTGATTGGCCATCTAACGCAATTATTGAATTTCTTTATACCGGAACTGCATACGTCATGATAAAAGCTGGCATGGCTGCGCAGCTTTCCAGCTCACGCACCATCTGCACTAACCTTGGCAGCACCTCAGAAGCTAATTTTGACGGTAGTTCCAATATTACGCCAGGTGTCACCGGAACCCTTCCTATTTCCAATGGCGGTACTGGGGCAACTTCCGCTGCCGATGCACGGACGGCGCTTGGAGCGGCGGCAGCATCTCATACTCACAATTATGCCGGCTCAAGCTCTGCGGGAGGTGCGGCAAACTCTGCCAACAAGTTGGCTACTGCGAGGACAATCGACGGTGTTTCCTTTGATGGAAGCGCTGCGATTACTCATTTTGGCACATGCTCTACGTCGCCAAGTACTGCAGCAAAAACGGTGTCCTGCAATGGATTTTCCCTTGTTGCGGGCGCACGGATTGCAGTTAAGTTTACATATGGTAATACCGCTTCGGAAGCGACCCTAAATGTGAACGGAACTGGTGCAAAGACTATAAGAGCATATAGTAATGGATTTGCACGTAAAGCTGATTGGGGCTCTTACAGTGTTGTCGAGTTTATATACGATGGAACCTATTATGTTATGCCGACGGCAGGCTCTGCCGGGAATGTAGAGGATACTGTACCAATTACTTTAGGAGGCACGGGTGCCACTACAGCAGAAGGTGCATTAGACAACTTGGGACTTGATTTGCAAAGTACCACAGTTTCAGCAACGCCTTACAATACCACTAATTCCAACAACTCTGTCAACCTGTATCTTTATAAGATCGGACGGTTAGTTGTGCTTCAGTTCACAGCTATGATTCAAGTTCCAACCGGTTCCGAAAACACAACGATTCCAGGTATTACAATTCCATCAAACTATCGCCCGAACCGTGTATCTTTTGCCAGCGGATGCGGTGTTTCTGGCTCTACGTTGTTCGGGGAATTTCGTCTCCGAATTGACACAAGTGGCGCTATTACGCTGTATGTATCCAATACCAATTTTGCCGAGCGTCATGCCACAGTCGCATATATATCCGCAACATAAGGGGGAAGGAAGTTGGACATTTCAGAACTAATTGCCGCTTTTTTAGCGGCTGCCTGTATTCCTTCTGCTGTTACCGGATTTTGTGTTTGGATGCTCCAGCGAAAAATCAGCAAGCGTGACGATGCAAGAGATCAGGCTATGGAAAAACGTGAGAAAGACCGTAGAGAATACCAGGCATTAACTATGGATTCTATGCGGGCTGTCACTGTCTTGGCGGAATCTTGCGCCCATGCGTTGCAACGGGGAAAAACCAATGGGGATATGGAAAAGGCATTGGAATACACTGGTGCCGCTCAGAAAAAGCATAAAGATTTTCTTATCAAACATGGTATAGATTCCATATTTGATGATTGAAAGGAGTAGGAGTAGGATTATGAATAAGATCAACTGGCTCGCACGAATCAAAAACCCTGTATTTTGGGTACAGGTAATCGGTACCATCATACTGACTGCTCTGACTTATAACAGCCTTCAACCTGCGGATTTAACCAGTTGGGAAGGTGTTGGACAGCTTTTCCTTGGTATTGTTACCAATCCGTATCTGTTGATAAGCTGTTTGTGGGCAGTGTGGAATGCTATCAATGACCCCACTACTTCCGGCGTGACGGACAGTGCCCAGGCGCTCACCTATACCGCACCCAAAAAAGATGCTGAACAGGAGGACGAAAGCAATGGCTGAATATTTTGTAATCGACGTATCCAAGCATAATGGTAACATCGACTTTCAGGCCGTTAAAAATGCCGGGGTGTATGCTGTCATTATCCGTGCCGGTTATGGCCGGGAAACCAGACAGAAAGACCCCATGTTTGAAGCCAACTATTCCGCTGCCAAAGCCGCAGGTCTGCACATCGGCGCTTACTGGTACTCCTACGCCGACAGCGTGGCCGACGCCGCCAAGGAAGCCGCAGCCTGTTTGAGATGCATCCAGGGCAAGGGATTCGACTTCCCGGTGTACTACGACCTGGAAGAAGAAGTCACCGCCGCCCTGGGCAGGGATGCCTGCACCCAGATCGCCCAGACCTTCTGCAACACCCTGGAGCAGAAGGGGTACTGGGCGGGGATTTACGCCAACACCAACTGGTGGCAGAACTATCTGGATCACGCTGCACTCTGGCCCCGCTATACGGTCTGGTTGGCAGACTACCGGCAAGCCTACGACACCACTCTTGGCCGGGATATGCACCAGTATTCCAGCACCGGCAGTGTGGCTGGAATTTCCGGCAACGTGGACTGCAATCGTTGCACCAGGGATTTTCCGGCGGAGATCGGCAGCTTGTATGATGGCACATCTTCCACCACGCCGCAGCCTTCTGGGGAAATCGTTGTCCACTGTACCGGCGACCGAGTGCACGTCCGAGCAGAAGCCCATACTGGCGCCGCTGTCCTTACGCAAGCAGGGAAGGGTAACTGCCTTGTGTGGTACGCCGACGATGGCTGGGGCTGGTCCAAAATCAAGTGTGGTACCATCACCGGATGGATTTCCAACAAGTATTTGGACAAAGCCGGATTGAGCCCTTATAAGGTAGGAGAATGCACCGGTAATACCGTCAACATCCGTTCCGGCCCCGGCACCAATTACAAAGTTTTGCGGACTGTTGGCAAAGGAAATCTGTTTGACATCATCTGCATTTTGCCTGGCACCGGATGGTATCAGGTTGATGTGGCCGGTACCATTGGATACATCTCTTCAAAATACGTTAAGATTCGATAAAAGCTGAAAAACCGCCTAGGAGGTAAAACTCCTGGGTGGTTTTTTCTATTTTGTCAGAAAAATTTTAATTTTTTAGCAAAAAACGCTTGACTTTTGACCTGCAAAAGTGTATAATTAAGATACAGTCAAGGGAAGGAAACCTTGGCGAGTAAGGGGGCACATCCCGGAAAGGAAAACACTATGTGTGAAGAAAAGATGACGGATTTTCAATTCAAGGCTATCCTTAAAATGGTTCTTGAAATCCTGAATGGATCAAAGGATATTGAAGAGGCTAAAGAAAAAATTCAAGCTCTCATTACGGACAATGAGAAGCAATAAAAAAAGTCAGCTACCGAAGTAACTGACTTTATGAACCACAAAAGATTGAGCGGTATGTGCCACCGCTCTTTCTTTATACCTATATTATATCATAGATGTTTTACTTTAGCAAGGGATTGGAGGTATAAAAGATTGGGTAAAAAAATGGGAAGACCCCTGCTTTCTGATTCGCCACTTACTAAGACCATACGCATCCGATTGGATGATGAAACCTATGAGGAACTTCGTGCGTTTTGCGCCGTAAACGGCGAAAATCAGGCCGCTGTGGTTCGGAAGGCGATACAGGTGTATTTGAAAAAATCTCAGTGAAATTAACAGGAATTACGCAAAGCAAAAATGGGATTTTTTTGAGACGAATCCCAGAAACGCTTGCAAAAAGCAAGCATAATTGGTACAATAAAAATGAGATGAGATTAGTGTAGACGGTTTATCCGTGCCTGATGTCCTTTTAAGCCTTGTTTGAGCGGCAACTCAAGCAAGGCTCTTTTTTTGTAAAAATAAACGGCAGCGGGAAATCCGCTGCCGCTTTTAGAACACAATTTTTGTTTCATTTATTCGCCATTTCGAATGCTTTGAACAATATCAGCATAATCGGCGTATTCTTCGAGAAGTTCATCAATCGTCACAGAAGAACGAATATTATTTTCTGATACAAATAGGCCCGTTTCAAAATCTTCTGTTTTCCATGTTGTTACAGTTTGACGAACACTATCTGGAGCATCTGTGTTAATATAAGTTTGGATACGAAGACTGTCTAGAGGTAGTCCGCTTTGCTCAACGGCTTCTTTAACCACCGGAACAACATCCTTTGCCACATATGGAACCAAGTAATCCATGGTGCTGTATGTTTCGATTGTTACATCAATTTTTTCATCACTGGTTACGAACACAAAAAGCCAATCATCTGAAAGAAGAAAAATAAGATCACTTGGGATGTTGTTTTCGATATATTCCATTACACTTGTTCGTATTTCACTTTGTTCTGAGTAGTTTAATCCAGATTCTGCGTCTCCTCCCGATTGACTACACCCGGTCATCAGCAGAGAAGAAATCAAAAGAAGCATAGCTAAAGCGATGCAGGGAAATTTCAACATCTTTTTCATTGTCATCAGTTCTCCTTATTCAGGCCAGTTTATACAGCCTTTGTTTATTATCAATAATTATATCATAAATTATTCAAAAAATCTACATAATTCTAAATATTACGAAAATTATTTTTGATAGATATTTTTTCGGGGTCTATTCTTCTACACCAATATCGGTCAATGCTCCCTTCACCACCCCGTCCCGCATACTGTAACGCTGGTTCAGGTACCGGGTGGCGGCTCCCATTTCGCCGTGAGGCCCGCCCAACTGGCTGACGATAATTTTGGCCAAAGCGGGGTTGGGGGTTTTGATTTTCACCGGATATTGCAGCTTCTTTTCATATTGAAACATGGGTTATTCTCCCTTCTCCCACGGCCAGGGATTGTCGACCCAGTCCCAGTGTTCGGTGCTGTGGGGCTGGGTGCGCACCAGGGTGCCGTACTGTTTGGAATATTCCTCCATGGCCTGCTGGCGCATGGCAAGGTGCTTGTGATAAAACTCCAGGGCCTGGGCATCGTCGGGATGGGTGTCCAGATAGAGGGCGGATTCGGTGAGCACAAAGTCGCAGACCCGAATCCGGTTCAGCAAAACCTGTTTTTGATTCATCGCTCGTCACGCTCCCCGATAAACGGTTTGTCCAGCTGGGCAAACAAAGTGCCCCGGCTCAGGGCGACCTCTGGGGTATAGATTTCCTCCCAGGCTTGGGGAGGGATAAACGCAGCCGCTAGGGTAGGGAAGGAACAATCCTTCCAGGAAGATGCGGCGCAGGATTCTTTCATAAAGGCAGCTCCTTTTCTTTGGTGTCGTCCCAAAGGGTGGGACACTACCAGTGTATGAAAGGGAGCGAAATCCGGTGCGGGAGAATCTTTTTGATGGCGTGAATCCGGTTTTTGTGATATAATGATTGCCAAAGGCGGCAGCTTTTGCCTAGAGCAAACACTGCGATTACGGTTCCCACCTTGCTGTCCTAAAAAGGCAGGGGCAGCATTTCCTCTCTCAGCAAAAATCAAAGGAATCCATTCGGTGCAGCAGAAAAATTTTGGAGGTGACCTCATGGAGAAAGAATACCGCTGGGCGACTTTGGGCTGCGGCGTCATTGCCCACCAGCTGGCCCAAGCTATGGAAAAGCAGGGACGGAAACTCTATTCCGTAGCTAACCGCACCCGGGCAAAGGCGGAAGCCTTTGCCGAGACCTACGGCATTGAAAAGGTGTATTCCCGTCTGGAAGATGTGTTTGAGGATGACCAGGTGGATGTGATCTACATCTCCACCCCCCACAACACCCACCTTCCCTATTTGCTTCAAGCCCTTTCCCACAAAAAGCATGTCCTCTGCGAAAAGGCCATTACCTTAAACAGTCAGGAGCTGGAGCAGGCCATGGGCGCGGCCCGGGAAAACGGGGTGGTGTTGGCGGAAGCCATGACCATTTTCCATATGCCCTTGTACCGCAAGCTGGAAGAATTGCAGCAAAGCGGGAAACTGGGTCCCCTGCGGCTGATTCAGATGAACTTCGGCAGCTATAAGGAGTACGATATGAAAAACCGGTTCTTTAACCGGAATCTGGCCGGGGGCGCCTTGCTGGATATTGGGGTGTACGCCCTGTCCTTCGCCCGGTGGTTCCTTTCTTCCCAGCCGGATCAGGTGCTGTCTCAGGTGCGGTTTGCCCCCACCGGGGTGGATGAACAGGCGGGGATTTTGCTGATGAACCCCCAGCAGGAAATGGTGACTGTTTCCCTCTCCCTCCACGCCAAACAGCCGAAGCGTGGCATGGTGGCGTTCGACCAGGGATATTTGGAAGTCTATGAGTACCCCAGAGCGGACCAAGCGGTGATTACCTACACCCAGGACGGCCATCGGGAAACCATCCAGGCCGGCAGCACCCAGGACGCTTTGGTTTATGAAATCCAGGATATGGAGCACACCATTGCCACCGGCCAGGACCGGATGCACCTGGATTACACCAAAGATGTCATGGAGCTTATGACCCGGATCCGCCGGGATTGGAAGATGACCTATCCGGAAGAAGAGAAATAAATTCAGGACAAAATCAAAACATCCGCCTCCACAACCGGGAAGCGGATGTTGTTTTTTGCTTTTTATTCGCTCTTCAGTACACCGATGCCATAGGAAATTTGCAGCATCCGGGTGTCCATTTGGGTGGGGGCAAGCTGGAGCAGTTTGGTGCCGTTTTCGATGGTGCACATACCCATGCTCCACCCGGCCTGGCCGATGCTGGAATCGTAGTTCACCAGCATGGGGACTCGTTCCCAGGGCCCTTCCCCCAGATGGTAGTTTACCAAGAAGTCGCCGGGGTCCCGCAGACGCAGGGCGTCCCCGTCCCGCTTGGCGCTGACGATGATGGTGCCGTTTTCACCGCCCTGGGGCACCCACAGGCAGTAGGGCATACTCATCAAATAGAAGCCGTCGGCAGTTTCAATTCGGGTGCCTTTGAAAGCGGGGTCGCCGAAGTCCATGCCGTCGTCGGACATCCGGCAGTGGACGTCGAAGTAGGGGTCTCCTTCTTCGGGGAAGCAGACGATTTCGTAGCACATAAAGTATTTGCCGTTGGGCAGCTTGGTGACGATGGCCATGCCGGGACGGCTCATCCCATCGGGAATGGCTACCACCAGGTGTTCGTTTTCCCAGGTTTTGCCGCCGTCCTTGGAGGAGGTCACTGCTAAGGTCTGGTTCAGACTGCGGTCGGTGTGGGGGCGTTCGTCGGTGAACACCACCGTCAGCTCGTTGGCGGCATTGAGGTAGATAAAGGGTTCCCAGACCGGACCCAATTCCTCAAAGTTCTGTTCAATGGGAGGGCCGCCTGCGGCAATGCTGGAGCGGTATTCCCAGGTCTTGCCCTGGTCCCGGCTAATGTAGAACAAAAGCTCGGTGGTTTTAAAGTCCAGGGGGATGGAGTTGCCGGCAAAGACGATGGTACCGGCGGGCAGGTCGCCGCACTGTACCGGCAGTTCAAACAGCACCGGCTGGAACCGGATGCCGTAACCGTTTTTGGTGTCCTCCACCTGGCTGTAGGGTTCCCAGGTCTTGCCGTGGTCGGTGCTGCAATAGATGGGGGCTACCGGGGGTTCCTTGACGGTGTAGTAGTCAAAGGTGGCCAGCAGCATTCCGTTTTTCTCCCCGGCATGGTGCAGCTCCACCACACGGGGGTACAGCACGCCGCCGCCGTTGTCATAGACGTCTTCTCTTCTGGGGGACATCACAACTCCGAAAAATTCCTTTTCGATTTTCAATGCCATTTCGCATCGCTCCTTCCCGTCCCGGCGCTTGCCGGACGTTTTCTCTGACAGTTGCATGGGTATGACCGCAAATGAAGTGCATTTTACCCCATTGTTTTCTCTGATTATACTATATTTTTTTGTATTCCGCAATAACTTTTAGATAAAATCCTGAAACTTTCCTTGACAATAATTCTAAAATACGGTAGTATAACCCCAAATCCCGATGATGCGGCAGATCATAAGCCAACTAAATCCTTTGGCTTCAGTTCGCAACATTTTGATTGGAGGAAAGCATTATGATTCTGTATGTAGATGGAAACGCCGCCCGAGACGGCAATGGAACGAAAGAAATGCCCTATCAAAGCATCAACGATGCGGCACAGGCGGCAATGCCAGGGGATGAAGTGCTGGTGGCGCCCGGGGTGTACCGGGAATACGTCAATCCCAAGCATCCCGGTCGGGAAGACGCCCGGATTACCTACCGCAGTACCCAGCCGCTGGGCGCAGTGATTACCGGGGCGGAAGAGGTAAAGGACTGGCAGCTTTATCAGGATACGGTGTGGGTCTGCCGGATTGCCAATTCCGTGTTTGGAACCTACAATCCCTACACCACCTATGTTTATGGCGACTGGTACTTTGCCGGAAAGACCAAGCACACCGGGGCGGTGTTCCTCAACGACAAAATGATGTATGAGGCCTCCAGCCTAGAAGACTGCTTGGAAGCCAAACCTTCGGAATGCTCCTGGGAGCCGGAATTTTCGGTGTATCAGTGGTTCTCCCGGCAGGACGGGGAGGAAACGGTGATTTACGCCAATTTCCAAGGGAAGAATCCCAATGAGGAGAAGGTGGAAATCAATGTGCGCCGGGAGTGCTTTCTGCCTTCGGAAACCGGGGTGGATTACATTACCGTCAGCGGTTTCCGTATCGACAAAGCCGCTACAACCTGGGCTCCGCCTGCCGCTTACCAGGACGGCATGATTGGTCCCCACTGGTCCAAGGGCTGGATTATCGAGGACTGTGAAATCAGCAACAGCAAGTGCGCCGGGATTTCTCTGGGAAAGTATCTGGACCCGGACAACGACCATTATTTTACCACCAAACACGTCAAAAGCCCCACCCAGATGGAGCGGGACGCTGTCTGCCGGGGACAGTACCACGGCTGGCTGAAAGAAAAAGTGGGCAGCCATATCATCCGCCGCTGCAACATCCATCACTGTGAACAGGGTGGCATCATCGGCCGGATGGGCGGCGTTTTCTCCCTGATTGAAGACAACCACATCCATCACATCAACAATATGATGGAACTGGGTGGGGCTGAGATTGCCGGAATTAAGATGCACGCTGCCATCGACGTGACCTTCCGCCGCAATTACATCCACCACTGCACCATGGGCATCTGGTGCGACTGGGAAGCCCAGGGTACCCGGATAACCCAGAATCTTTTTCATGACAACCAGCGCCCCGAGTTTGCCAAACAGTTGGTAGGGGGCATGATGTGCCAGGATCTCTTTGTAGAGGTAGGGCATGGCCCCACCCTCATTGACAATAACATTTTTCTTTCCGATGTCACCCTGCGGATGGCCACCCAAGGGGTTGCTTTGGTGCACAATCTCATCTGCGGCGCCTTTACCGTGGTGGGAGGCGGCACTGGCCCCCGCTACACCCCCTACCACATCCCCCACCGCACCGAGGTCATGGGATTCATGACCATTCTTCATGGGGACGATCGGTTTTACAACAATATTTTCGTGCAGAAATGGCCGGCTCAGCCCTTTGTCACCCGGCGGGATACGGTGGAAATTTTTGATGAAGAAAACCGGGAGGTGGGAACCCATGTGATGGACGAGTATCCCACCTACCAGGAATGGATCGCCCAGTTTGATATGGACACCGATACCCCCGACATGGCCAAGCTGGAGCCTGCCCATTTTGGGCATCTTCCGGTGTGGGCCAAGGGCAACGCTTATTTCAACGGCGCCAAGTCCTGGAAGAAGGAAACCGATTGCATGGTGGACACCCGGCATCAGGTGCAGGTGGAAGTGGAATGCCAAAACGGCAAACCGGTGCTTTCCACCAACCTCTATGACTTTTTGGGAGACTTTTCGGCAGCCATGGTCAACAGCGATGTGCTGGGGTATGCCTTTGAACCGGAAGAACGGTTTGAACATCCCGATGGCACTTCCATCACCTTTGACCGGGACTACTTCGGCCGTCACCGGGGGGTGAAGGTTTTGCCGGGTCCCTTTGCAGATGGGAAGGATGCGGAAAAAATTCTGTGGACTATGGACTTTTAACATCTGCACCTAAAATAAAGAAGAGGACCGGCAGGCAGGTTCGGTCCTCTTTTTGCTGATTTGTAAGGCAGAAAACTCGGGAAATACCAGGGGAGTTGTTGAAAAAACTGTCTTTTTCTGCTATACTTAAAATTGTAAATACCGTCTTTTTTCAAAGGAGGGATGTACCGTGGCGGAAAAAATGCCGGTGGTGGCGATGATGTATGATTTTGATAAAACCCTCTCCACCAAAGATATGCAGGAATACAGCTTTATCCCCAAACTGGGCTTGACCGCTCAGGAATTTTGGGCCCAGTCCAACGCCCTGGCCAAAGAGCAGAAGATGGATCGGATTTTGTCCTATATGTACATGATGGTGCGGATGAGCAAGGACAAACACCAGCCCATCCGCCGGGAAGATTTTGTGGCCTTGGGGAAAAAGATCCAGCTTTATCCCGGGGTGGAGGACTGGTTTGCTCGCATCAACGCCTTCGGCTTGGAACAGGGGGTGCGGGTGGAGCATTATCTCATTTCTTCCGGGCTGAAAGAAATTGTGGAAGGCTGCTCCATCTTTGACCAGTTCAAGGAGGTATACGCCAGCGAGTTTCTCTACGACGAAAATGGGGTAGCGGTCTGGCCCAAGCTGGCGGTGAACTACACCGCCAAAACCCAGTTCTTGTTCCGCATCAATAAGGGGGTACTGGACATCTCCAACGACCTGGACCTGAACCGCTCCATCCCCGACGAACTGCGGCCGGTGCCCTTCCGCAACATGATCTACATTGGGGACGGCCTCACCGACGTGCCCTGCATGAAATTGGTGAAGCTCAACCGGGGCCAGTCTCTGGCGGTGTACAAAAAGGAGAAGGCGACGGGGTACAGCCTGCTCACCGATAAACGGGTGGATCTGATTGCCCCGGCAGATTATCGGGAAGGGAAAAAGCTGGACACATTGGTGAAGATGATCCTGCAAAAGATGGCCCTGATGAGCCGGCTGGCGGCGGAACATCAAAAGCAGAAAAAGCAGATTCAACGGGAAGAGGAGAAGCGGGGAAGTACCGAAGGGAAAAGCTGATCAAGCCCATGGATTGCAGCAAAAACAGATGAAAAAGGAATCCCCGGGGTTTCAGTCGCAGTTTTTGTGTTGGCCCTGTGCGGCACGCAAGAATTGTTCTTCCGCCCACTCCCAGTTTATCACCTGCATCCAGTCCCCGATATATTCTTTGCGCAGATTGTAGTGCTTGAGATAGTAGGCGTGCTCCCACACATCAATCACTAAAATGGGACGCAGTCCCTGTTGGACGGGGGAGTTTTGATTTGGGGTGGTGAGGATTCTCAAGCCTTTGGGGCTCCACACCAGCCAGGCGTACCCGGAGCCGAACACCGAGAGGG
>PPYE01319624.1_pt1 | contig 110214 bp, 93 predicted proteins | sample 1559881 | NCBI WGS metagenome assembly PPYE01 (sample SAMN08240022, study PRJNA423297) | Human gut metagenome, whole genome shotgun sequencing project.
ACTTTAATTAATGCTATCTTTGGAGAAATATCCAGCTTAAATTAAGAATTAATTAGTTGCATTTGTTGATAAAAAGGCGAATGTCGGTAAACTATAACTCTTATTTGGACCAATGAAGGAAGAAGAAATTATCATATTAGGAGTAGATAATGAGGAAAAATCCATAATATTTACCCAACTTTTTAAAGCACAACCAGGTATCTCATATGCGTGGTTTAATAAAAGTTGTGGCATACTTACTCTCCGTTATGACCCCGATCTAGTAGATCCTGATTTTTTTAATGATATGTCGGAGTTTTTAGGTTGCCGACTTATACTAGATAAAAAAGAAATAGAATTTTATGGTGGGCAAATGCATAAACGCCGTTTGTTGGAAAGAATTATGATTGGTGAGCTACTTGTTTTTGGAATATTATTAATCTATGTGTTATTAGGATTGATAGATGGAACAGGAACTGAACTGGAGATATACGCTTGTTTAGCAGGTATATTAATATTAATGGGTTTTACTAAATGGAAAAAAAATAAAGTGTTGTTTGCTTGTCCTGTTTCTATTACTGAAAGACAAGAAATCAAAGAAAGAATACCACAGCAAGTTAATCCATCTTTAGTCGAACTTACTACTGTAGAAGAAAGAGGTATATATTAGATATATTAAAGTAGTGCATGTGCATCTACTGCCAAAATAAAATAGTACCTAAGTTTATTGATACTATTTACTAAAAAGTCTGTTGATATAACAGGCTTTTTTTTATTATAATACCTACAAAGAAGATTTTTTATTGTGATCTGTTTCAGTTTATTCTACATTTTGCTACATCATAAACTAAGGATTCAATAGTTATATTGTATGTATTTATCTGGCTTTAATAAAATATCTATATTATTTTTCTAATGTAAATTAAATAATATGCTTTCAATTGTATCAGATTTATTGATGTTTTCACCAATTATAATTTAAATAGTTGATTACTTAGCTAGAATTTTGTTTGTTTTTATTGAACAATATGTTGTAATTAATTGTTATATTATATATGGCTGTAAAATAAAATATTTAACATCTAGTTTGGTCTGTAAAGTAAGTCTTCTTTTTATACTTTTTATCTATTATAAAATTTCTAGTTATTAAATACAAGTAAATAAAAATTGTGTGATAATAAATTTAATGCAAATAATCTGATATGTCTATTAGTCTAATTTAATATTATGTTATTCATTATGAAGCCCCCTAAAAAAGAAGTTGCGATTCTGGGAGTCAGCAATCAGCAAAAAGCTACTACACTTATTTCTTTTATTAAAGCCGAGTCAGAAATTACAGAAATGACTTATGATAAGTTTAATCATATTCTTGTTATTTATTATGACCCATTACATTCCGATCTTGATTTTTTATGTGATGTATGTGAATTTATGAATTACAGTATAACTTCAGAAAAGAAAGAAATCGAAGCATATACTGATAAAATGAAGAAAGTTCGTTTCTGGTATTATTTGAATTTCTTATCTTCTTATATAGTTGTAATACTAATAGTTTACATACTAATAGGAGTAATTAATGGATCTGAAAATGACAATAGTATCTATATAATATTATCTGTTATGTTGTGTTTGTCAGGGATAGTAAAATGGAAAAAATATAAAGCCTCACTCTCTTTCATCTCTCTTACATAAAAAGATAGAAGGATCCAAATATATTCAAGAAAATCTTTGCGGAAGAAATATATTTCTTGAAATTATTCCTTGTTGTAAATTGTATTTAATTTGTTATAAGTGCCTTATTGATTAAAATGCATGTACTAATAGATTATATTTTTTGCTTACATAACTCTTTTTCTAAATAATGTTCCATAAACTTTAATAACAATATATTATTAAAGAATTGTCATTTTTCATGTAAATTTTTATAATAATTATTTGTTGTATAAATAAAATAATTATTTTTGTACTCAGAATGTAATCTTTGATAGGGATAAATGTTGTTATATTGATTAATTTTATTTGACTCTATCATTGTCGGTGCATTTTTTATTTTGTATATTAAGCTGTAAACATATCGGTAATAGTTAATTAAACAGTTGAAGTGTTTTAAGATGGAAGGCCTATAAAACGAAGGTGCAGTACCCTACTGCTTATTATATTAGAATAATAGAGATTATTCCAAATATCTTCCTCTTATTTGTAATTTTAAGGCGTAGAGCATTTTTTAGTTTAAATTCTGCTCTGCGCCTTATTTAGTTAGAGTAATGATAATATTATAAACCTTAAAATAAATCCTATATGCTCTTTAGCTATCATCATTATTTATTTAGAGTTATATCAAATCAGTATGGAAAAGATTTACCTTTAAAATATATAAGTAATAACCTCTTTACTTATATTTAATTACTTATTGGAATGAGATTATTAAAATTCAGATAGCTTATTTTCTTTAGATATAAATAATATATAGCTAATGAGGAAATTATCTTGTCATATCATTTTAATCATTTTTCTGCTATTATTTTAAGTTAATTTTTTAATTAATTGATAGCCAACAAGTTGGTCTTTGTATAGTAATTTGTACAGAGATTTGTACATGCTGTTTTTTATGCTCTTTTACAAATATTCGTTAGCTTCGCTTCCAGAAAATTGACCACACAAAATGAGAAACAGGCGAAAAACTTTATTATTGACTGTTATCCTTCTATCAATATCCGTTCTTTTTTATATTACGGGTAGCATAATAACGGATGGTTTTTATCCAATTGGAATTTACATAATAATGGGCTTTATCGTAATATTTGCAGTAGTTGTAGTGCTGGAAATAGAATTTAATAAAGGACAGGTGTTTAAACAAAGAGAACATATAAAAGAAATAAAGAAAAGGATAGCAGAATTAGAAGAAAAAAAGAGTGAATATCCCCCCACAGACCCTCTTTTATTTTCTCAAATGACGACTAAAACAACTGAAACGGAGTTTCAGTTGAATTTTAGGAAACAGCAACCTACCTTTATTCCTATATTGAGAGAAAAGGTGCCGAAGATTACGTCAGGTGAAGAAAATCTTTGCATGATGATAAAATTGAACATGACTACCCGTGAGATTGCTCATATTCTTAATATAGATATAAAAAGTGTACATACAGCACGTGCCAGACTAAAAAGAAAGTTGCCGCTGGAAGATGATATTTCCCTGGATGATTGGATTAGAAGTTTAGGGTAGCACCAATCGGTGTAGTACAGGTGAGAGATAATCTGCAAACTATTTTCTGCCTTCTATAGTTGCTCCTTCTCTCACCTGTTTTTTATGAAAATACTAAGTTCGACTTTGATTTAATATATTCATAAATTCTTCACCTGTGATTGTTTCCTTTTCCAATAAATATTTTGCTGTTTCATGCATTTTATCCATATTTTCCTGAATAATATCAAAAGCTTTTTTGTGAGCCTTTTTAATTATCTGGAGTGCCTCTTCATCTACTTCTCCGGCAGTTTTAGGAGAACAGCTTAAAGAAGTGTCTGCTCCTAAATATGGATTATTAATAGTCTCTAAAGCCATCATATCATATTTTTCACTCATGCCGAAACGTGTAACCATAGCACGGGCAAGTTTTGTTGCCTGCTCGATATCATTGGAAGCACCGGTAGTGATAGTTTTGAAAACGGCTTCTTCAGCAGCACGACCTGCGGTCAAAGTAACTATTCGATTAAACAGTTCTTCTTTTGTTAACAAGCTTTGTTCACCGCTATCAACTTGCATGGTGTATCCCAAAGCTCCGGAAGTTCTTGGTACAATTGTAATCTTATGAATGGGAGCAGAATCTGTTTGTTTTGCCGCTACAAGTGCATGCCCTATCTCATGGTAGGAAACAATTTGTTTTTCTTTATCTGATAGTACTTTCCCTTTCTTCTGATAACCTGCGATAACAACTTCTACACTTTCTTCAAGGTCTTGGCTGATTACCATTTTCCGGCCCATCCGAATGGCTCTTAATGCACTTTCGTTAACTATATTCGCAAGGTCTGCTCCGGATGAACCGGCTGTGGCACGGGCAATCAGGTCAACATCTATACTTTCGTGTTTTACTTTCTTAAGATGTACTTTAAGTATTTCTTTACGTCCTTCAAGATCAGGTAATTCCATTGTTACGCGCCTATCGAATCTTCCGGGGCGGAGTAGGGCTTTGTCCAGACTTTCAGGACGATTTGTTGCGCCAAGCAGTATAACTCCTTTTCTGCCATCAAACCCATCCATTTCGGTAAGGAGCTGATTTAAAGTTTGTTCTCTTTCATCATTTCCTCCAAAGTTATTATCTCGTCTTTTACCAATTGCATCGATTTCATCTATAAAAATGATGCAAGGTGCTTTCTCGTTAGCTTGTTTGAAAAGGTCGCGTACCTTTGCTGCGCCCATTCCGACAAACATTTGTACAAATTCAGAGCCCGAGATAGCGAAAAACGGTACTTTTGCTTCTCCTGCTACAGCCCTTGCCATAAGTGTTTTGCCTGTACCCGGAGGGCCGACAAGTAAAACTCCTTTGGGCAATGAAGCTCCGATTTCAGTATATCTGGTAGGATTGTGGAGAAAATCCACAATTTCTGTCAATCCCTCTTTTGCTTCTTCCTGACCTGCTACGTCGGCAAATGTTGTTTTAACTTCAGATTCTGCATATATTTTTGCATTACTGCTGCCAAAAGTCATGGCATTTGTTCCACCTCCCAGGCGTTGTTGCATCGAACGGCTTATCCATTTCCAAACAGCAATAAAGAAAAGTGCAGGAAGTACCCAGAGTAGTAGAAAATTAAGTAAAGGGGAATTTTCTTTTGGGATCACTTTTGTAAATTCTATGCTATTGTTTTCATTTGGACTGGAGGCTTTAAGCAAGCGGTCTACCAATTGCGGATCATCTACACTGCCGGTCATATATATTTCGTCTTTTCCGTTTTCTTTTTCACCGGGAACCGAGAAATATATTTTATTTTCTTCTATGCTGACAGCTTTCACCTTTCCGGCTTCTACTTTTTCAATAAATGTACCATAGTCTGTATTGATAATTTTATTCCCTAATATCTGAGGGAAAATAAGACCATTGAGTAACATTAAGATCACCAATATTATAAATGCAGAATAAATCGGTGAAAAGGATGTCTTTTTTTCTTCGCTCATAATTTTGTTATTGATTAAAATCAGCAGTAGCGTTTATTAGATCAGCACTACACCATATCCTTTTTGGATGGGGACTATAGTAACAAAATAATAGAATTGATTTTACTGCTGATTCGTTCTGTTAATAGTTATTGGATTTATCTAAATACATATTTTGAAAGTTTTACTTCGCTGCGCTCTCAATGAGTTAAAGGAGAAAGTAATTGCGCAGATTTACTAAAACTCCTTTAACCACTGAGCGAAGTAAAGAACTTCTTTGAAATGATTATGGAAGTTGCGTTTCAGATTCCATTTCTTTGATAAGCTTATGTATGGATCTTAATTTGAAGGCCATATATATTCTAAAAACTCCATAAAGCAACAGTGCTACGGATGCGAATGCTACAATGAATATCCCGCTGAATACAGGGCTTATGATGAAAATGAATGAAAATATCAATCCCAAAATAGCCATTGCAAGAAACCATCCCCAATCTTTTACATACATGCGGCGCAATTCAATAGATGCTCCTATCATCCAGATAGAACGAAACATTATCCAGAATCCTACACAGTAAATAAGAATAATGGTTTTAATCGGTAATGGCAATAAAAGTAGTAAAGCTCCGAATATCACATCTAATATACCTCCGGCTAGTGACCATCCCCAATCATACAAGATGTCCCTATTGGAAACTGCAAAAATAATTTCTATAATTCCACTAATAAGCAATGTAAATACGAAAACATATGTCAGAGCAATTAATGACGTATCAGGAGTAACTATACACCATATTCCGACTATCAAAGCTAATATCCCGATCAGAAGTGAGATCCACCAGTTTTTCACCTCTTTTTTTACTGAATTTAATAATATACTTCTCATAATGTCTGTAGTTAATGTTTAACATTGCAAAGTTCAGATAAATGTAAGAGAAGTATATGATCCATGAGCGTATAAAATGTCCTAAAAGTCGGTTTATTAACATTTGGCTTATAATAAAAAGAATTAAAATTTTAAGCTAAAGTTGAATACCATATCGCTTTTTTGTAGGTTTGTTTTAAGTGGTATGTTATTATTATAATCAGGACATATGGATAATAAACCGAATAAAGTGACCTTTAAAGAAATTTCGAAAATATCCGGACCCACGGCAATTAGAAATTTTATTGTACCGGATAACACTCGTCCCAAAACGGAAGTAACTTTTGGAGAAACTTATCTTTTTGAAGGAATTTCGTTTGCTTTTTGCACGAAAGGCAATGCAAAAGTTAGAATTAATTTCCGTGAATATGATATCGTTCCTAATACAATTGTAGTGCTTGCTCCAAATCAGTTAGTTAGTTTTGTCGAGCGGTCAGAAGATTTTGTCATGGAATCCTTATTTTTTGCATTGGATTTTGTCATGGATTTACCTTTGCCGCGTGATTATGATATACTTTATACAACCCGTAGGGAGCCTTGTTTACAAGTGGATGAAGATGTTATGCAGGATTTAATTGAAACTCATGCATTCATTGTTAAGCAATATGGTAAGACAAAACAGATTTACAGGGAAAAAATAATAAAGGCACAGCTCTTAACGCTTATTTTGCAAATCGGTTCTATATACCGTATAAGCAGAGTAGGGGAGAATTTGGTATCTTCCAGGCAGGAGGAGTTAGCGGATCGTTTCTTTAAATTGTTGGTTATCCATTATAAAACGGAAAGAAATGTATCTTTTTATGCAGATAAATTATGTATAACAGGTAAACATTTATCTTCTACAGTTAAAAATGTCACAGGCAAATCATTGATAACATGGATAAACGAAACTGTTGTAATGGAAGCAAAGATATTATTAAAAACTTCGGATATGACGGTTTTGCAAATCTCGGAAGTTCTGAATTTTCCCAATCCTTCTTTTTTTGGACGGTTTTTTAAGCAGTATGTGGGTATAACTCCACTGAAATACAGAAATATGGGTTAAAGTTTAATTTATACCATCCTTCTGTCTATACCAAATTTCTCTTCCGGATGCTTAACACCGTTTGGTTCTACGTGAACTACAATATCATATACATTTTCTAATATGTCTTTAATGCTGTTCTCCACAGCTTCAGCTATTGAATGGGCATCCTTAAGTGACATATTCCCGTCTGCTTCAATATCAAGAGAAATCATGTACATATTACCTATCTGTCGTGATCTGACGCGATGAGGATTCATAGCACCGGGCACTTTTTCCACAGCCTTGAATATCTTTTCATATACGGAAATATCTTTTACTCCATCCATTAATTCTACATTAGAATCGATAAAGATACTGATTGATGATTTGATAATGAAAAGGCTGATAATCAGACCCGTCACTGAATCAAGTATAGGTAGTTTTAAGATGAAGGTAAAAAACAAGCCCAATAACACTCCTAATGAAATAATAACATCATTCCGCATATTCTTTGCGTTGGCGATAAGCAGAGAACTGTCTACCTTTTTACCTTGCCGGTATTGATATAGTGCCAGTCCTAGCTTTCCAATTATGGAGAATACAGTGACGTAGATGGCAATAGTACCCGGTAACTCCTTAGGTTCTGTAGAGAATATGCTCTGGACAGAAGAAACGAGCATCTGAATACCCGCGTAAAATATAACCAATGACAACACTTTTGTTGCTATGCCTTCTGCCTTTTCATATCCGTATGCGTATTGCCGGCTTGGAGGGCGATTCATTATCTTAGCTGTAAATATCATTACGATTGAAATGATGACATCTGTAGCTGAATCGATCCCATCACCAATTACTGCCAAACTACCGGACAACAGACCGATAATAACTTTAGAAATGGACAGAATAGAATTACCTATCGTACTGATCCAGGAAGTTCTTATTAATATTTTTTCTCGTGGTATATGGGAACTCATAATTTGAGAGGTTCATAATTTGAGTCTGCAAAGTTATGTTATTCTTATTAATTATTGAGAAAACTGATGCTTTTTTATGGACGTGATTTATATTTTCCAATTGCGTAGTGGGGAATTATAAATTTTGATATCTCATCAACATTCATGGTTTAGTAATCTTACGATATTCAGATGGAGTAATGCCGGCCTGGTTATGGAAAAAGCGAATGAAGTATGAAGGATTATTGTAATTTAAGGAATAGGCTATTTCAGATACGGAATAAGTTGTGTAGTTAAGTAAACGTTTAGCTTCCAAAACCACTTTATTTTGGATATATTGTTTAGCATTTATTCCTATTATCTTTTTTGTCAACTCATTCAAATAATTAGATGAGATACATAATTGGTCAGCATAAAACTGTATGCTTCGGTTTAATTTAAAATGCTTATCAACTAATTGGATAAAATCATTAATATGTTGATTAGTCTGACGGGATAATAAATCGTCTGATTGCATAGCCTCTTTGTAGGCTCTTTCCAACAGCATAAGTACTTCGTATAGAATTGCTCGCAAGATATGCTTATCTTTCGTCTGATATTCATGTATTTCTTTCTGTATTCGCTGGATTAAATCAATTATATGAGCATATAAATCTTCATTTAAAGACAATTTGCAACAGTTTCTTTTAGGATTGAAATAAGAAAGGTTTTGAATAAAATAGGTATCGTTAAAGAAAGAAATAAGAAATTCTTCCTCAAAAATAAGTGCGTATCCGTTCTCAATATTTTCTTTATCCCATCTTCTTATTTCTCCCGGACGTGAAAAAATGATATCTTTTGCCTGTACCGAATGTTTTTGATCATCAATATTGAATCCACCTTTTCCCTCGGTAATTAGTGTAATGTCATAGTAAGTAAGTGTGTGAACAGGTTTTTTCTGAACATACTTTTTGATATATTTCAGTTCAACAACGTCAATGAGAAGTTCATCACCATATTTTGTTTTATAAAAGTTATATTGTGGAATAGGATTCATAATAAGAATATGGCAATATTGAAATTTGTTGTTGCAAACTTAATAAACAATTTCTTATAAACAAACGTTGTGCTTGAAAATGCCGTTTGGAAAAGCTCAATCAGGGTTTGTTATAAATTAAAGTAATTTGTTATGGAAAAAGATACAATAAACTTAGCAGAAGAACATGTGCTGGAGAATAAGGTGTTGACAGCTGAGGAGCAATCGCGTCTTACACCCGATGAAGTTTTAAATATCCTGAAACAAGGAAATAAAGAGTTTGTTGAAGACCTCTTGACAATACGTAATAATTCAAAGAGAATAAGAGAAGCTGCCAATAGTCAATATCCTAAAGCGGTAGTTTTGTCATGCCTTGACTCTCGTGTGCCGGTAGAAGACGTGTTTCACCGGGGAATCGGTGATATTTTTGTAGCCCGTGTTGCCGGAAACATAATAAATGAAGATATTCTAGGCAGCTTAGAGTATGCCTGTAAAGTATCAGGATCAAAACTTGTTTTAGTATTGGGACATGAGCGTTGCGGTGCTATCAAGTCTGCTATTGATAATGTAGAACTTGGTAACATCACACATTTATTAGAAAAGATAAGACCGGCGGTAACAAGTGCCGCTGAGGGTTTTGAAGGAGAAACCATCTCTTACAACCCAGAATTTATGAAAGTAGTTTGTACTAGAAATGTAGAAATGGCCGTTCAGGAAATAAGAGAAAAAAGTCCTATACTAAGAGCGATGGAAGAGTTGGGAGAAATAAAAATTGTAGGTGGAATATATAATATGGATACCGGCATTGTTGATTTCTTTGGGTAACACAGAATTTGTAAAATAGGAGTAAAATTAAATTTTCCCCCGGTCAGAGACATAAATCTTGTCTTGGCCGGGGGAGAATACTATTAATTAGCGTAATAATATATTTTGCTTTATTCTTTTATTACTTTAATCGTCTTTTGCCCATCAGCAGTTTTAATTGTCACAAAATAAATGCCGGGCAATAATGATGATGAGTCGATAGAACAGGTCTCTTTGCTGGAAGAAACTATATTCTTAAGTAAAACTGTTTTCCCGTATATATTTGATACACTGATCTGATATTTAACTTCTTTCGAATTATTAATATTAATATACATATTTCCCCGTACCGGATTGGGATATACAGATACTTCCAGCTCTTTATGCGCAGTAGTCTGTATGTCAGTAGCTCTGCTTCCTACTTTCAGACCAACTGTTCTCACCATACTTGAGTTATTTTCATCAGTTACTGTAAAATCTGCATAAATCAGTCCTTGAAAATCGCTATCAGGTGTTACAGAAAGAGTTGTACCTTTAATTTCAGCGGTAGCATTGGAAATAGATGATACAGCATATACCGGTGATTTTTCAAATCCTTTTGTAAATGGAGCCAGATCAATCTCAATATTCTGATTTATACCGATTTCAAAATGTGGAGTTGCCATCCAATGCAAATATTCTTCCAGATTAGTAAATCCGTCTCCATCATCGTCTGCATTTGCATCCGAGAAATCTCCCTCAGGTGAATTCAGATTTAATCCGAACATTGTTTCCCACCAGTCAGGCAGTCCATCTTTATCCGTATCAAAATTATCAGAACGATATATTTCCGGATATTCTTCCCATCCGCCTACATCTTGTTCTGAATCCGGTAGCCCCGGTAAGTTTGTGTAGCTTCCACGACAACTATAAGTTCCGGTCAGGGTTTCGTTGATGATTCTTTTATCATGGTCATCGAATAATGGCAAGGTACAGCCTACATCTGATAATACATGTTTGTAAGCTTCGTGGGCTAAATGTACTGTGGCATAAGAAGGAAAGAAAGGAACATCCGACCATGGATTGGGATTGGAGGTTGCAGATTTACAACCATTGCGTGGATTTGTTAAATCTTCAAATTTTCCTTCTACAATATTTCCATCACAATAATAGCGTTGCGTACCAGGAAATCCGTCCCATTGCGCATTCAAAGCATAATTTTGTGTAGAAGCGGCTCCGGGTTTATAATAGTTCTTTACAAAATTTACTTCATGAGCGCCGCCGTCAGTAGTACGGGATTTCCAGTTGTAAACTACATTATTGAAAATATCCAGGCGTCCGGCATAAAATCCATCACCGTCTAATCCACCGGCCAAACTCCAGTTTCTGCCTGCACAATGTGCTAATAGATTGTGATGAAAGCTTCCTATATCTCCGCTAATACTTGCTGCATAGCCGTGTTGACTGCCGGGAGGATAATTCTGGTGTCCTGCCGCATTTAATGCTTCAGATATGAGAGTACGTTGTAGTGTAATATTCTTGCCAGAGCGTGAACTGAAAGCTTCATCAATTGTCCAGCTAATAGAATTGTGGTCAAGAATACAGTGGTCACTTCCCTGTAGTCCCATACCGTCATATGTGGTTCCGCTGCCTAAACGAACCCGCACAAAACGCATAATACCATCGTTTACTCCGCTGAATCCGAGAGGTGCACGTGTAATACATATTCCTTTACCGGGAGCCGTTTGTCCGGCAATGGTTACATAAGAAGAACTTAATGTAAGACGTGATTTAAGTTCAATTATACCTGATACGGCAAAAACAATTGTTCGCGGACCTATATCATTCGTTATAGCTTCGCGTAAACTACCCGGGCCGTCGTCATTCAGATTTGTTACATATACCACTTTTCCTCCGCGTCCGCCAATAGCAAAGCGGCCATAACCTTCTGCACCGGGGAACGCTAATTGTCTTGGTCTGAATGACCACACATTTCCTTTTGTTATTTCTCCATCCTCTTCTATTTCGTCTACACGCCAATAGTAAGTATTCATGCTGTAAAGGTCGGTAATATTAAAAGATGCTGTCTCTACCTGTCCTTTATAACAAGGAGAAGAAGTGTCTGCTGCATTTATTTCATCCTTATTTGTACCAATATATATATCATGAAGCACTGCATTTTTCGCAGCATTCCATTTTAATGTATACAATTTATTGTCTGCATCCACATGAAAGTCTCCATCTACGGGGTCTGGATAAAGAGCTTGTTTGGCAATATTCGGTTCATTGAGAACAAAACCATTGATTATAATATTCAGAGAAGTTGCTGTGCTATTATAATTAGGTGTGAAAGTAAAAGTGACCGGTGTATTTTCTTTAGTCTCAAAGTTAATGTATGCGGTCTGCGCATCGAAGTTACTGAGCGCCCGGCTGCTTGGAACTAAATTCTCTATGACACGTACTCCGTCCACATCTATATTGATTTCACCGAAAGAGCCGCTGATTGGATTATCTACTGTATTGTGATAGGTCATTAAAGAGTGTTTTCCTGCCGGGAGCCCGGAAAATGTAATCTCTATTTCTGCACCTCCATCACCCCCTACAGTGGTCAGCCCGTCATTAACCAACCGTGCATAATAAGGCGCCTGAACTCCCGCTTTGTACCAGTGAGATTTTAATGCTGTGGCTGCTGAACCTTTTACATACGAAAGAGTAATTTCTACTCCCTCAATCGTTCGGCTGTCGGTTTGACAAGTCTCAATAGGCCAGGATATGTAACCTGGTTCATTTACTTCTGCTTTAGGGCGATTTGCCATATCAAAATCAACTCTAAAGGTTGGCGTTTGCGCAACCATACAAATTGATATTGATGCAAGTAATAATGTGATTAAAGAATAAGAGGTAGTTCTTTTTTTCATTTCTTGTAAATATTAGATTAACAATGTGTTAAGAGGACGTAGAAGAATAAAAGATGTACTCAATATCATAGTGTCCGGAAAAAGTTGGGAAGAGTGACAATTGATAGCATTTTAATAATATTCCCAGAGTTTTTAAAGGAACAATAAGTAGCTGTTTGTTTAAATAATCGATTATTTTGATAGTAAATATGCTGTGATTTTGATTTAATGATAAATGGGTGGGCGGCGGACTAAATCCGGCAAAGACCTGAATGCATAGAAAATAAATTTTGAATGCATCCAATTTTTTTTTTCGATGCATCGAAATATATTTTTCAATGCATCGAAAATTTCTGTTTATCGGAAACACATTTTTATTTGTATAGAAAATTGATTTTTTTAGCTGGACCTATCTGAAGAAATAGTATAAATTCTTATTGCAAACTGGAAGATAAAACTGACTTTATTGAATATTATATAACGTATTTCGCTGTAATAGCATGAATTTTCTGTTGTTTTTGCAATACAACTTACGAATGCTTAAGTGTTGAATTAGCATATGAGCTTTGAATACGTCCAATTATTTTTTATTATTCACAGTATGCACGAGTATTCTCAGAATTAAATTATCAAAATGTCACTTTTAAAACAACTATCATTTTGATTCTAAATAGAAGTTTTCACCCGCAATCTTTACTGTTCTTTTTCCGGATAATCTCCTCTTTATAGTTTTACTATGCAGTTATATCATGAATAAATTTTAATTTTTTTGATCAAATAGGTGTTATTAGCTTATAAAAATGTATTTTTGCACTATACTTAAGTTTGTTGATAATATATGTCTTGTATCTTACATATAGAAACTTCCACTTCAGTTTGTTCAGTATCGGTTAGTGAAGACGGTATGTCTGTCTTTTCAAAAGAAGATTATAATGGACCATCACATGCTGTATCGTTGGGAGTATTTGTTGATGAAGCGCTTGCGCTGGTTGATAGTCATGCAATGATGCTCGATGCGGTAGCCGTAAGCTGTGGGCCGGGTTCCTATACAGGACTGCGTATTGGGGTGTCGATGGCTAAAGGAGTATGTTACGGACGAAATATACCATTGATAGGACTTCCTACTTTAGAGGTATTATCCGTACCGGTGCTTCTCTATCACGATTTGCCGGACAATGCGCTTTTGTGCCCGATGATTGATGCTCGCAGAATGGAAGTTTATGCAGCCATATATGATAGAGCATTGCATATAAAGCGGGAAATATCAGCAGACATTGTAGATGAGAATTCTTATTTGAACTTTTTGGATGAATATCCTGTTTATTTCTTCGGCAATGGCGCAGAGAAATGCAAGGATAAGATAAATCATCCGAACGCTTATTTCATTGATAATATACATCCTTTGGCCAAGATGATGTTTCCGCTTGCGGAAAAAGCTATGGCCAATGGCGAATTTAAGGATGTAGCTTATTTTGAACCATTTTATCTGAAAGAATTTGTTGCTACAAAACCTAAGAGACTTTTATAATTTATTAATTTCAATCTCCATTTTTCATTTTTATAATTCTAACGAATGGAATATAACACTCAACAAAGGAAGCTTCCGCTTCCCGAATACGGAAGAAGTATTCAGAATATGGTAGATCATGCATTGACAATTGAAGATCGTAAAGAGCGTCAGCGGTGCGCCAATACCATTATTAATATTATGGGAAACATGTTTACGCACTTACGGGATGTACCCGATTTTAAGCATAAACTATGGGATCATCTGGCTATTATGTCTGATTTTAAATTAGATATAGATTATCCATACGAGATTATCAAAAAGGATAATCTTAATACAAGACCTGCCCCCTTATCTTATCCCAAAACAGGTATACGTTACAGACATTACGGACGTACGCTGGAAAAACTGATTAAAAAAACGGCAGAATATCCGGAAGGAGAAGAAAAAAGACATTTGATTATGCTCGTAGCAAATCATATGAAAAAGAGTTTTCTTACATGGAATAAAGATGTGATCGAAGACCGCAAAATATTTGATGATTTGAGAGAGTATTCCAAAGGAGCTATCCAAATCTCTGAAGAAGACTTGAAACTGAACGAGCAAAGAAATATGCAGCAACGCAAAATGAACCGTCCGACCAATAATAACGGACATAACAATAACAGGAGATATAAATAAACTTCTCCTTTACGTTTTTATTTTTTAGTATTTCACTTTTCACTTAATAATCATGGCATCATTCGTTATCGAAGGCGGGCACAAACTATGCGGGGATATATATCCTCAGGGAGCAAAAAATGAAGTTCTTCAAATTATTTGTGCAACCCTGCTCACTCCGGAAGAGGTGATTATAAAAAATGTTCCGGATATTTTAGATGTAAATAATCTCATTCAGTTACTTAGTGACATGGGAGTTACTGTTTCAAAGCTGGGTATTGATACCTATAGTTTTAAAGCAGAATCAGTAAATCTTGATTATTTGGAAAGTGATGAATTCTTAAAAAAATGTTCCAGTCTCCGCGGATCAGTTATGTTGATCGGGCCGATAGTTGCCCGCTTTGGGAAAGCACTCATTTCTAAGCCGGGAGGAGACAAAATAGGCCGACGCCGGTTAGATACCCATTTCATTGGTATTCAAAGACTCGGTGCCGATTTCTCTTATTGTGCAGAGAGAGAAATATATGAGATTACTGCAAACGAATTGAAAGGTACCTATATGTTACTGGATGAAGCTTCTGTAACAGGTACGGCAAATATTGTAATGGCTGCCGTATTCGCAAAAGGTACTACAACCATATATAATGCAGCTTGTGAACCTTATTTACAGCAACTTTGTAAGATGTTGGTTCGTATGGGTGCAAAGATCAACGGCATTGCTTCCAATTTATTAACAATAGAAGGGGTAGAGTCACTGAAAGGTACTACTCACACTGTCCTGCCGGATATGATAGAAGTAGGTAGCTTTATAGGTATGGCAGCCATGACAAAAAGTGAACTCACTATAAAGAATGTATCTTATGACAATCTGGGTATTATCCCCGACAGTTTCAGCCGTTTAGGGATAAAACTGGAACAGCGTGGAGATGATATTTATATTCCCGAACAAGAATGTTATCAGATCGAATCTTTTATTGATGGTTCTATCATGACCATAGCCGATGCTCCCTGGCCGGGATTAACTCCGGACTTGCTTAGTGTAATATTGGTGGTAGCTACCCAGGCGAAAGGTAGCGTACTTATACATCAAAAAATGTTTGAAAGCAGACTTTTCTTTGTAGATAAGCTGATCGATATGGGCGCACAAATCATTTTATGCGATCCTCACCGTGCAGTTGTAATCGGTCATAATCACGGTTTGAGGCTTCGCGGAGGTAATATGGTTTCTCCTGATATCCGTGCCGGTATTGCCATGTTGATAGCCGCAATGAGTGCGGAAGGGAGTAGCAGGATCCATAATATAGAACAAATAGACCGCGGTTACCAGAATATTGAGCAGCGCCTCAATGCAGTAGGTGCTCGCATTACCCGTATTTAACAATGATCAAAAGAGAGGAAGTATATAAAATCGGAATGATTAATAAACCTCATGGTATTCATGGGGAATTATTGTTTACCTTCACAGACGATGTTTTCGACGAGGTAGATGCCGATTATCTGATTTGTTTGTTGGATGGTATCCTCGTTCCTTTCTTTATTGAAGAATATCGTTTCCGTACGGATACTACCGCTCTCGTAAAGTTTGAAGATGTTGACACGGCAGAAAAAGCTCGCAGATTTACGAATGTTGATGTATACTTTCCGATAAAGTATGCGAATGAGAAAAAAGAAAATTCTTCTCTATCCTGGGATTATTTTATCGGTTTACAAGTGAAGGACGTCCATCATGGTGACTTAGGTATTATTGCTGAAGTAGATGAGTCGACAATAAATACTCTTTTTGTTGTACAAAATGGTGATGAAGAGCTATTGATACCTGCTCAGGAAGATTTTATAGTCAATCTGGAAGAAGAAAAAAGAATATTGTGGATGGAACTTCCGGAGGGATTAATAGATATGGATAAAGCATTGCAAGATGATCTTTAAGAGTTTTCTGTAATTATGTTGTCCGAGCATCCCATTATTCAGACCCATAAACTGACAATAGGTTACAAACGAAAGAAACAAGATTTGCCTGTACAGGCAAATCTCGAATTAAATGTTTATCAAGGTGAATTGGTTTGCCTCATTGGGCCCAATGGTTGCGGAAAATCAACTCTCTTAAGGACTCTGGCCGGAATTCAACCTCTTTTGGGAGGAGAAATAATCATAGAAAATTTACCATTGGATAAGCAAAGTCTGAAAAATAAAGCCCAGCTTATAGCTTTGGTGCTGACAGACAGGGTTGAAGTAGAGAATTTAACCGTATATAATCTCGTCTCTACGGGGAGAAATCCTTATACCGATTGGTTGGGGAATCTTACTGAACAAGATAAAGTAAAGATAGATACAGCCATAAGCCAGGTTCATTTAAAAGGATATGAGCAACGGTTTATCAGTGAACTCTCTGATGGAGAAAGACAACGGGCTATGATTGCAAAAGCATTGGTACAGGATACGCCCGTTATTTTGCTGGATGAACCTACTGCACATTTGGACTTACCTAATAGGGTAGGGATTATGATGCTTCTTCATGCACTGGCCAAAGAAACCAATAAAGCAATACTGCTTTCTACACACGAACTTGATCTCGCTCTTCAATCAAGCGATAAGCTTTGGCTTATGTCTCGTGAAACAGGAATAATAGTAGGAACACCCGAAGATTTGATAATTAATAATCAGATACAAACAGTGTTTGCTAATCAGTCTTTTTATTTCGATGGAGCTACCGGGAATTTTGTGGTAAATCATAAAGATACCAAAAAGTCAGTAACATTAAGGTCAGACGGAAACGGTGAGATCACCTATTGGACAGAGCGCGCATTAAAGAGAAATGGTTATCGTGTTGTCCCGGATTCTGATTGCATTATATCTGTGCTTACAAATCAGAAAAACTGGGAGCTTACATTAAATAATAAAGTAAAACAGTTTGATTCTTTGGAGAAACTGCTTGTTGAAATAGAGTCGTTACCTTGTTGAATAAGCAATAATTTCTTCTCAGTTTCAACATATATTTTCTAACATTCTTAAATAAAGTTTGTTTTATAAAAGTTATACCGTGCAACGAACAAACTTTTAATCTGCAAAAACAGCAATCATGCTTGAGAAATTATTAAATTTTGAAAGAGATTTCTTTCTATACCTCAATAGCCTTCATACTCCGTTTTTTGATGGAGCTGTATTTCTCTATTCAGGGCTTATAATATGGATACCTTTGATCATATTCTTTCTTTTCGTTCTTATCTATAAAAAGCCGCTACAGGTATGGTTACCGATAATTATTTCTGTCCTCACTCTCAGTGTAATAGGCATTGTATTATCCGAATTAATATTTAAACCTTATTTTTCAAGGTTTCGTCCTACTTTCCATCCTGATTTTATGGACCAAATAAGGATACTTTACGAATACACAGGTGGAGGAGAATATGGATTCACTTCCGGGCATTCGGCCTTTGCTTTTGGATTTGCCACTTTCACCTCTTTCTTATTCAGATACAAACCTTACATAATTGTTGTCTTTTTATGGGCAATAGGAATGGCTTATTCCCGCATTTATTTGGGAGTACATTTTATCTCGGATATTGCTGCCGGAGCATTAATCGGAATAATACTGGGTATAGGTACATACTACTTGTACAGACGACTTGTGATGAGAAGGCTTTCTTTAGATCTGGATGACCCTCAGCCCAGGCTTTATTCGGAAGAAAGAATGAAATTGATTACACTGGTGATGGTAGGATATATCTTGCTGTTTATTTTGTTGAATGAGCAGATAATAAAATTGCTTTCAATCTCTTGATATCTCTCAGTATCGATTTATTCAGAGTAAATATATCTTTAGCCGGGAAATTTACAAATTAATAATTAATCATGCAGCTTGATAAAAGTAAATTAATTATTCCATAATCGTTAAAACTATCAAAGAAAAACCGTTTACCTTACCGTAATTTCTTACTTTTGTGCCTTGTTGTACAAACTATGGCGAAAAAGAAAAGATACAAAGAAATCTGGAACAATATAAAGTTTAAATATAAGCTTACTATTCTGAATGAGAATACATTAGAAGAAGTGATAGGCTTACGTATCTCTAAATTGAATGGATTCTCCGTATTTCTTTCTGCTATAATAATCATCTTTGCTATTGCAGCTGCAATTATAACTTTTACTCCTTTGCGTAATTACTTACCGGGTTATATGAATAGTCAGATTCGTAGTCAGGTAGTAGAAAACGCTTTGCAGGTAGATTCTCTTCAAATGCTTGTTGAGAGACAAAACTGGTATATAATGAATATACAGGATATTTTTGCAGGTAATGTTAAAACAGATACGGTACAATCTATGGATTCATTGACGGACATTCGTTGGGAATCATTGATTGAACGGTCAGCCATGGAAGATGAGTTTCGCCGACAATATGAAGAGACAGAAAAATATAATCTGACCTCTATTCAGGAAGAGAAAAGTATGGAAAATATAGTGTTTTACCGTCCTACCCGTGGAATGTTGACTTCTGGATTTGATCCGAATAATAAACATTTTGGGATAGATATTGCCGCTAGTCCTAACGAAAGTGTGTTGGCAGCGGCAGATGGTACGGTTATATTAAGTACATATACAGCAGATACCGGGTATTTAATAGGAATACAACATAATCAGGATTTGATAACCTTATATAAGCATTGCGAATCTCTCTTAAAAAAGCCCGGTGACAGGGTAAAAGGAGGGGATGTAATAGGGTTGGTAGGCAACACGGGAATATATAGTACCGGTCCTCATTTGCACTTTGAACTTTGGCATAAGGGGCAGGCTATGAATCCTGAAAAATATATTGTCTTTTAATACATATGAAAAAACAAATAGCAATATTAGGTTCTACAGGTTCTATCGGTACTCAGGCATTAGAAGTAATAGCAGCTAACGAAGATTTGTATGAAGTATACGCACTAACTGCAAATAATCGGGTGGAACAGCTAATAGAGCAGGCTCGTAAGTTCCAGCCGGAAGCCGTAGTGATAGCTAATGAAGAAAAATATTCAGAGCTGAAAAGTGCGTTAGAAGATTTGCCGATAAAAGTATATGCCGGAGCTGAAGCAGTGAGCCAGATTGTAGAGTCACAACCAATTGATATTGTCCTTACTGCTATGGTAGGATATTCCGGATTGAAACCTACTATTAATGCGATAAAGGCAAAAAAGAAAATAGCGCTTGCCAACAAAGAAACACTTGTAGTAGCCGGAGAATTAATCAACGATTTGGCTATCCAATACAATACTCCTATATTGCCTGTAGACTCTGAACACTCCGCTGTGTATCAATGTCTGGCTGGGGAAATAGGAAATCCTATTGAAAAGATTATCCTTACTGCTTCAGGAGGCCCTTTCCGCAATTGCTCAATGGAAGAGTTGAGCAAAGTTACTAAAGAACAAGCGTTAAGACATCCCAACTGGGATATGGGAGCCAAAATAACCATTGATTCTGCCTCTATGATGAATAAAGGTTTTGAAGTGATCGAAGCTAAATGGCTATTTGGGGTAAAGCCCGCTCAAATAGAAGTAGTGGTGCATCCTCAATCCGTTATCCATTCTATGGTACAATTTGAAGATGGCGCAATCAAAGCTCAACTTGGTATGCCTGATATGCGTTTGCCTATTCAGTATGCGTTTTCATATCCCGACAGGATCAGCTCTAACTTCGATCGTCTGGATTTTACGAAGTGTACAACGCTTACTTTTGAGCAGCCTGACACAGATCGTTTCCGTAATCTGGCATTAGCCTATGAAGCATTGAGCCGGGGAGGTAACATGCCTTGTATTTTGAATGCAGCTAATGAAGTGGTAGTTGCTGCCTTTTTGGAAGACCGGATTGGTTTTATGGACATGAGCCGTATAATAGAAAAAACAATGGAGAAAGTTCATTTTGTACAGCTTCCTGCCTATGATGATTATGTAGCAACAGACAGCGAAGCACGTAATATTGCAAAAGAGCTTTTGACTAATTATAATTAGCAATAATATGTAAATCAGTAGTTAAGTGGCAAATATAACAATCAAAAATAAATGGCTGTTTAACTGCAAAAATGAAAATAATATAAATATAATAATAGTTTAATTTGAATGGAAACATTTTTAATTCGTGCCCTGCAACTGATAATGAGTTTATCATTATTGGTAATCGTTCATGAAGGAGGACACTTTCTTTTTGCCCGTTTATTTAAGATCAGGGTAGAAAAGTTCTGTCTGTTTTTCGATCCGTGGTTTACCCTGTTTAAATTTAAGCCTAAAAAAAGCGATACGGAGTATGCTGTAGGATGGTTACCCTTAGGAGGATATGTGAAGATTTCGGGAATGATAGACGAGTCTATGGATACCGAACAGATGAAACAACCGGCTAAACCTTGGGAATTTCGTTCCAGGCCGGCATGGCAGCGCTTACTTGTGATGGTTGGAGGAGTTGTTTTCAATTTCTTATTAGCACTTTTCATTTATTCAATGATCTTATTTAAGTGGGGAGATTCTTATATACCTCTTCAGGAAGCAAGATATGGAATGGAATTTAATGAAAGAGCAGAGAAAATCGGTTTCCAGGATGGTGATATCTTATTAACTGCAGATGGCAAGAAACTTGAGCGATTCGGAGGTGATATGTTCAGGGATGTTATAGAAGCCATGGAAGTAAAAGTGTTGCGCGATGGAAAAGAAGTAACTATATATATGCCGGAATTAAGTTTACTGGAAGTTACAAAAGACGAGCAGATGTTTATTGATTATCGTTTGCCGACTGTAGTTGACAGTGTATTACCCGGACGTCCCGCTGCTCTTGCAGGAATACAGAAAGGTGATGAAATTCTGGCATTAAACGGTCAGCCTGTTGGCTCCTGGAACAACTTCTTACATGGAATGAGTCAGCTTGAAAAAGCGTCAGAAGAAGAAAGTAATAACACACCCCGGCAGATAACAATCGCTTACTCACGTGCCGGTTCTGTTGATACATTGACCCTGAATACTGATTCTGCTTATAAGATAGGAATAGCGCCTATTCCACTTATTTCTCTTTATAAACCTACGAAAATAGATTACAGTTTCTTTGAGTCATTTCCTGCAGGAGTAAAGCTCGGAGTAAATACACTGAAGGGATACGTAAGTGATATGAAATATGTGTTTACTAAAGAAGGAGCAAATAGTTTAGGAGGCTTTGGTACGATTGGTAGTATATTCCCTGCTCAATGGGATTGGTATCGTTTCTGGATGATGACTGCATTCCTTTCTATAATACTTGCGTTTATGAATATCTTACCGATACCGGCATTGGACGGTGGACATGTAATATTCCTGTTATACGAGATTATTGCCCGTCGTAAGCCTAGTGACAAGTTTATGGAATATGCTCAGATTACAGGTATGATCTTACTTTTCGGTTTGCTGATTTGGGCCAACTTCAATGATATTATGCGATTTATCTTTTAGTATAAAATAAGATATTTATAAATTGCCTGGACAGTGGATATAGTGATCGATTGTTCGGGCTTTTTTTGTCTCATACTATTTTCTATCCTACTATGGGATGAGTTATAAGCCATACTTCAATGAGTATCAAAAGAATAACATAGGCTATCTATAGTATATAATAGTAAAACTTTATATCCTCTCTTATTCTTCCGGTATATGTCAGGCCTTCATACCTTATAACGTACTTACGAACTCATGTCTGCCCTGCCGGGGGCAAACAACTTGCCCCCGGCAGGGCAATGGTGTTACCCCCGTGGGGGCAGACATGAGTTCGTAAGGGCCTTATATATTACTTCGTCTAAAGGTTACAATACATTAGTTATATAGGCTCCTACTTATGAAAACTTAATATTTCATTCTTGTATAACACACACTATCCGGGTATTAAAAATAAAAGTTTAACGAGTAACCGGCAATGGGATTTTTATCGGGATAATTTCTAATATGTTAAATGAATATATTGCCTGTTTTAAGGTCTTTTATTATTAGACTATTAAGAATAAAAACAGTTGTGATATAAGAATCAGTATTTATTATTTAAGTAAATATATTTCTCAGTTTGTCGTTTTGAATTACTATGTTTTTTAGACGGTTTTATCGATTGTGATTTGACATAACAAGAAGGCAGTGGAGTAAAATAATTAATATCTATATTAATCCTTAAGAATTTGTATTCATCTATGCAAAATAGAACATTCTTACTTTTATTCCGAACAATATTCCCCTTCAGGTTAGCTGTGACGCCATATATTTGCTAAGTGAATTTTAAATTAAATAGTATGAAAAAGAAAATTTTACTCACTGCGGCATCTGTTGTCGCTCTATTCCTAAACACATTTGCTCAAGAACCTGTCCTACCGGAAGGTATGGTAATACTAACACCAGGGGGTGTAGAGGTAACTACAAGTAGTGTAAGAGCTTATGATAAAGACAAACCAATAACCGTTGCCGGTAGTAAAGAAAAAGGTTATAAAATCTATTTCACAGCAAAAGAAGATACACATGGAGAAGAACTTTGGGTATCTGACGGAACACCGGAAGGCACTAAAATGGTCAAAGACATCTATCCGGGAGCAACCAGTTCAAATGTCAGCTACATAACCCGTTTTAATGATAAAGTAGTTTTCCAGGCTACCGCCAATGATGATGATGGAGCTGAAGTTTGGATATCTGATGGTACGGAAGAAGGTACTTATATGATAATGGATATAAATCTTATTGGTAGTTCGGAGCCTGCCGGATTTACTCAGCTGAATGAAAAGATATTTATTTTCGCAGCCAGAGATTATGAAAGTGAAGTTTATGGTGATGAACCTCAACGCTGGCTTTGGATTTCAGATGGTACGGAAGAAGGAACCCGGTTATTGAAAGACTGTAATGTAAAATATCCTGGCCAGATCACATCTAATGATGATGTGCATTTCATGCGTGTAGGAAGAAAAGTATTCTTTAAGGCCGATACAAAAGACAATCAATATGGTGAAGAGCTATGGGTAACTGATGGTACGGAAGCCGGAACTCTCATGCTTGCCGATATCAATAAAAAAGTAGCAAACGAAGCAACCGGTGCAACAGCCGGAGCACAGCTTGACTGGTTTACAAACTTTAAAAACCAGAAGTTATTTTTCACTGCTTATTCTGATGAATACGGAAACGAACCATGGGTGAGCGATGGTACTCCTGAAGGAACTTATATGATTGCCGATCTGACTGAAGGTTTTGAAGATAACGGAAATCCCCGCGGTCACGGAGCTTTCACTCCCCGCGTTTACGATGATTATGTTTATTTCAGAGGTTTCCACCCGAATTATGGCCTTGAGCTTTTTAGAACCGATTTCACACGTGAAGGAACTTACATGGTTGCTGATCTTAATACTAACCCGACAGCAAACGGAACAGCTAACGGTTCGCCCGACTTGTTTTGTGAGTTTGACGGAGTACTCTTTATGAAAGCTTCAACAGGTAGCGATCCGGCTTCAACAAACCCTGTCAATTACGGGCTTGAGTTATTCTATTCCAATGGAACAGAGGGCGGCACTAAAATGCAATCCGACCTGAATCCGGGAGTTGGTCCTAATGCCGCCTGGGAAGGAATTGTTATTTCGGGAAGTTTCTATTTCCGTGCACAGGATCAGACCCCTCCTGCAGGTTCCAGCCAGTTTTGGGAACTATTCAGCATGGACAGTAAAGATGAATTTCCACATAAAGTAGTGGATTTGGGCGAAGGACGTGATTTTGTACATTCCCTTCGTAATGTTGACGGAGATTTATTTTTCACCAGTGATATTATAAAGAGCCTGTTTAAATACCATTACCGCAAACCGGGATATGACCCTGTTAAGGACAAAGAAGAAATGGATCCGGATTTCGGCGACGGTCCCAGCGGAATATCTACTCCCGGATTGCAGGAAAAAGCAGCCATAAGTTTCTATCCCAACCCGGCACGTGATGTTATAAATATTGTTTCGGATTGCAAAATTAAAGGTTATATCATCACTGACCTTACCGGAAGAAGTATGGTGTCTCATAAAGGTAGTGAAGCTGTTATATCATTGTCGGGCCTCAACTTAAGTAAAGGAACCTACATACTTTCTATAGAAAATGAAAAAGGAGTCTTAAATACTTCTCTCATGATAGATTAAAGAGTCTGAATGAAATTACCGGGATATTCTGAAGAGCCCATACTCAAAATAATGGGCTTTTCATATCCTACTTAGTCGTTTACTTTGAACAAATATTATGAAAACGTTAAAACTATTATTCCTACTTTTTCTACTTGGAGCTAATATCTTCTCCTTATCAGCTCAGACTCAGGAAAATATAAGAGGAACAGTCTTCGACAAACAAACCGGAGAACCCATAATCGGAGCTACGGTTGTTGTTCCGGGATCTGAAACAGGGGTTATTACGGATGTAGACGGAAATTTCGAAATCCGTATACCGTTAAATTCAGAATTACTCATCAGTTATGTCAGTTATCAACCCCAGCGGGTGACGATAACCACTACCAGTCCGGTAAAGATTTTCCTGGAAGAGGGAAACCTTGAAATTGATGAAGTCGTGGTAATTGGATACGGAGTTCAGAAAAAAAGTGACATAACAGGTGCTATATCTTCGGTATCAGCGAGAGACCTTACCGCCGCTCCGGTTGCAAGCCCTACACAAGCTCTGCAAGGAAGAGCTACAGGTGTACAGGTAATCCAGAATACAGGTGCTCCCGGAGGAAAAACCACTATAAAAATTCGCGGTACGGGAACGATTAATGACTCAGACCCGCTTTATGTAGTCGACGGGTTTATTGTAGATGATATCGAGCATATCAACCCTAATGACATTTCCAGCATGGAAATACTGAAAGATGCTTCTTCTTCATCCATCTACGGGGCAAGAGGTGCGAATGGAGTCGTATTGATAACCACAAAACAAGGAGAGAGCGGAAAAACACAAGTTACTTTTGATGCTTATGTCGGTGTCTCTTCGCCGTGGAAGAAGATAGATGTAATGGGTATCGATGATTTTGCCCTGATGCGCGACTATGTAGAAGGCAGAACTAATTACTCAGCAGACGGAAATCTCTATTATTCAAAAGATATGAATGGAGAACTTTATTATGATGAAGGAAAATATCAACGTCTGGACTCAATTAAAAGCAGTCCCAGCACACCGGGCGATTGGTGGGATGCAGTTACACAAACAGGTATTAAACAGCAATACAACTTATCTGTGAGCGGAGGTAATGAAAACCATAAATTCCACGTTAGCGGTAATTATTATGACGAACGCGGTATTGTAAAAACATCAGACTATCAGCGGTTTTCAATCCGTCTGAACTTAGTGAATAAAATCACCAGTTGGCTTAACCTGCGGACAAATCTGCTTTATACAAGCGATGACAGGAATATTGTTCCCGAAGGCCAGAATGGAGTACTTAAAAGAGCCCTTCACCAGAATCCGATTATCCATACTTATAATAGTGCAGGATATTATTCGGAAAATCACCCTATAGCTATGGTTGAACGGAACCATAACCGTTCGAAAGCAAATCGTATAGATGTCAATGTAGATTTAACCGCAAATATAAATAAGTACTTAACCTATCAGCTTAAGTTTTCTAATTACACAAATTTTTTCAATAGATATCAGTTTTTTGAAGTAGAAAAGTTAGAAGAAAATTTTCTCATGCCGGTTGATTTAACCAAAGTCACCCTTAGTAGTTTAAAAACAAATAAGACTGAGATAAATAATCTTCTGACTTTTTCTTACGCAAAGAACAAGCATGATATCGGAGCCGTAGCCGGACATGTTGTAGAGATGTCTTCTGTAGAAGATATATCGGTTCAGCGTCAGGGAGCTCCGGGTAATACAAGCAATCTCTGGTATCTATCATCTGCATATTTTGGCGACAGGGCAACCGGAGCCATAAGCGAATGGAGTGCTATCGGTGTACTTGCAAGGGCCAATTATGCATTCGACAATAAATACTTGTTACAGGTAAATTTCAGGGCAGATGCTTCATCCAAGTTTTCTCCTTCCGAACGGTGGGGGTATTTCCCATCAGCATCTATCGGATGGAAATTCTCAGGTGAGAAATGGATGCAGAGCCTGGAATTTCTTAGTCTCGGGAAAATTCGTTTAGGCTGGGGGCGTCTTGGCAATAACCGTATTGCAGATTATGCACGCTACACGACTATTAACAATGATTTCAACTATTCATACGGAACCGGAAATCATGTAACTCAACCCGGAGCAACGGCAACCACTCTTGGCAATGAAAAGATTCGTTGGGAAAAAACCGAATCTTACAACATCGGTCTCGATCTGAACTTTTTTAGTAATAGCCTGACTACGGCAATTGAGTATTTTGATAAAAAGACAACAGATATGTTATTGCGTGTTCCTGTACCCTTATCTGTCGGTATTAATGAAGCACCTATGGTAAATGCCGGAGCCGTGCGTAACCGCGGTGTGGAATTTATGGTAAACTATAAAGGAAATGCTTCAAAATTTAAATACGAAGTTGGGTTCAATCTGTCTTATATCAAAAATGAGATTACCAGCCTCGGTCAGGGAAATGAACCTATTTACGGCGCCCGGCTGGATGAAGAAAGCATTGGGGATTATGTGACAAGAACAGAAGTAGGTATGCCTATCGGATACTTTTACGGATATGTAACGGATGGTATATTCCAGACTCCCGAAGAAGTAGCAAAGAGTGCACAGAATGACGGTTTTACCCAACCGGGAGATTTCCGGTTTAAAGATTTAAACAACGATGGTAAAATAGATGCCTCAGACCGTACTTATTTAGGTTCTCCACATCCTGATTTTGTGTTTGGTATACCAATTAACCTTTCTTATAAGAATTGGGAATTATCTATGTTCTTCCAGGGACAATGGGGCAATAAGATATTTAATGTAATGGACTATTATCTTAACTCAGCACACGGCACAGGTAATGTATATGCTGATTTACGTTCAAAACATTGGTCGGGAGGTTATGTGGCTGATCGCGTTTTCTTCCGTAAAAATCCTAATGGAAGTGTACCTGATCTGGATCCTGCCGACCGGCCAAGAAATTTCAGAGCTTCGGACTTTTATGTAAAAGACGGTTCATATATACGTTTTCAGAATGTAAGGTTAAGCTATAACCTGTCTCCTGCTACTTTAAAAAAGTTAAAGCTATCTAATGCTACAATATATATTTCATCTCACAATTTGTTAACCTTCACAAAATACAATGGTTTTGACCCCGAAGTAGGAAGAAACCCGGGAAGCGAAACAAACAACTTATATATGGGTATCGACCACGGAAATTATCCTCAGGCACGTTCGTTTCTGGCAGGTATAAAAATAACATATTAACACAATAGGTAATGTCATGAAAAAATATATATTATTCTTAATAGTATTGGTCGGACTTATTTCCTGTTCTGACTTTCTGGATAAGGAACCGCAGGGCAGCCCGGAAAAAGATAATTATTATCGTACTACATATCAGCTTCAGGAAGCTTTAAATGCAACTTATGATATATTGCAAACCCGGAATTACAATAATTGTGAATGGATATTCGGTGAAGCATGCGGAGATGACGTGATTGGAAACGACGAATCGACAACCAATCAGATATCACAATTAGTAAATTTTAATTTCAATACTTCAAACAATTGGATTCGGGATCGTTATAACATTAATTATAAGGGGATTAACCGGGCAAACCAGGTGATAGCTAATACCTATAAAGTTCAATTGGCCAGTGAAGATATCAATGGATATGTGACTATACGTGAAATTCTGGCACAGGCTAAGTTCTTGCGTGCATTGTTTTATTTCAATCTTGTTAAAACTTACGGAGGAGTTCCTATCCGTCCGGAAATAGAAGATATAGATAATCTTTCCATTCCGCGTTCAACGAAAGAAGAGGTATATGCTTATATCGAGAAAGACCTGCGTGAAGCCTCCATTATGCTGCGTTCCAAATTTACCGATTCGAATGCAGGTAAGGCTGGTTGTGGTGCATCCATAGCACTACTCATGAAAGTATTAGGATATCAGGCAAAACCGGGTGAAGAATCAGACAAATGGAAGGAAATGGTGAAACTTGGAGAGTATTTTATAGAAGGAAAAACGATAACCTACAATGAAATTCTTCACTTTGAAAATTATGAAGAACCTTGGGATGAATTAAGGGAGAAGCTCTGGTTCAAGCCGAAAGATAAACTTACGGCAACCGACCCTTATGAAGATCTGAATACTACTTTACCGGCTGTTGCCAATGAATATTCCCTGGAAGCAAAGAGTTCTTATGATGGGAGTCTGCTTCATTATCGTGAATTATACTACCAGAAGGGAGAATTTTGCACGCGTTCGGTATTTGAAGTCGTATTCAAAGAATCGGCTAACGGAGAGGCAGAAAGCGAAGACCTGAATGAAGGGACAGGTATTTTCCAGGATATTTTTATGACACGGATGTTTGCATCCAATACCTTTCTTTCAGAAACTGCAAGTGATCCGCGAAAAGATGATATCGTCCTGGCACATGCGGCAGTATCCTTTGATGGTGAACGTATTGAAGTACCACCCGGACGAACCGGCTGTATGAAGTGGTACACTCCGAAAGTGGAACGTCCTGTTATAGAAAATGATAATGGTAAAAACAGGCGGGTAATCATTTACTCTGAAGTTGTATTGTGGTATGCAGAAGCACTTAATGAAACAGGAAACCGTGTAAAATCCCTTGATCAGCTTAATAGTATAAAGAAAATCGCCAATAAAATCAATAATACTTCCGTTCTTTATAAAGCGGGAACTTATATGGAGATGCGTGATCAGATATGGAAAGAGAGAAGAATTGAACTTTGCCATTTATGGGATCGCTTTTTTGACCTGGCGAGACAAGGGAGAGCAGCCCAGGTACTTCATGCATTTGCAACTGAGACAACACATAATCGAGGAATCAATTTCATCGAAGGAATAAATGAAGTGTTTCCCATACCGCAAAATGAGATAGATATTACAAACGGACTTGTAACCCAGAATCCGGGTTATTAAGAATTGAATAAAATATCATGTTATGAAAAAAATAAATATAATATCTTTGCTGTTTATCCTTCTTATGTATTCTTGTGATAACGAGGAGGTAACAGTGCCAAATGCGGATTTTACAATTTCATCCAACACGCTTTCCGTAAACGAAACCGTAACCTTCAATTATACCGGTACGAGTGCTAGGCAGGTGGTAATCTATACAGGTGATGCCGGACATGATTATTCACTGAAAGAAGAAAGCAATACAGGACTTGTATTGAATAAAGGTATACTTACTTATTCATATAAAAAACCGGGAGTGTATAAAGCTGTACTTGTTGCAACAAATTATGATAAAGAAGGTAAAGAAATAATTTTTGACACAGCCGAAGCAGAAATAATAGTTGAAGATGACCGGACCGACTTACGGATAGTTTCCCTGAAAAAAGATATTTATAATAAAGAGATTCAGGGTCGGATTGTAGATAACAAAATTCTGTTTGCCGTACCGTATAAAGTACGTATAAATAACAGGGACATTGTAATCAATGTCGCACAGCAACGCATCGAATTATCTGCCTATTCAGATGCGGCAAAATTAACCGTAAATGGCGAAAGCTATCAGGCTAATACAAAATATAATCTGAATAATCCGGTAAATATAAAGATCGAATCGGATGCAGGAGATACAAAAGAATATGAAGTTGTAGTCTTACGTTATCCCATTTTTGAGACATATACCATTAATGATATTACCGGTACGGTAACTTACTCTGATTTCGATTTTGATAAAGTAAATATAAGTGTAACTTTACCGGCAGGAACGGACGTAAAAGCCTTAAAGCCAGTATTCAGTTCTGCAGATGCACAGACAGTTAAAATCAGTGATGCCGACCAGATTTCAGGTGAAACAAGTATTGACTTTACCCATCCTGCAACCTATTTGCTAAGGACATGGGATGTAGAAAATGAAAATTTGTTTAGTGAAACTGAAATAGAAGTAACAGTAAAAATGCAATAAGTCATAATGAGGGCAGATCATTAATCATGAGAATAATAATTCAAATACTCATATTATTCTTTTGCAGCATGGCAATTAAAGCGGAGAACTTAAACCTCCGCTTTACGCATATTACAAGTGATAATGGTCTGGTACAAAATCATGTAACCTGTATTATGCAAGATCATAAAGGTTTAATATGGTTAGGTACAAAGAATGGCCTTTGCAGATACAATGGTTATGAGATGCGTACTTACCTGCATAATATAAATGAGAAAAACTGCTTATCCCATAATTTTATACGCTCAATTTACCAGGACAATCAAAGAAGAATATGGATCGGGACAGACAAAGGAGTATGCCAATATATACCTGACCAAGATGAATTTATCCAATATCCCGGCCCCGGCACACAGGTAACTTCATTTGCTCAAAACAAAGATTCAATTTTGTATTGTAGTGCAAACCTGTTATATTATTATAATGAAAATGCAGGAGCTTTTTTACCTGTAGAAGTGGGGATAAACCGGGAGCGTATAAACGGTACAGTTACTCTTGCTGTAGATGATACAAATACATTGTGGATTGGAGGAATTCGTGGTCTGGTTGGATACAGCAGTGATTTTACGAAATCCAACGAAGTAAATATCATAAAGCCGGGACACGATCATACATATAATGATAATGTAAATACATTATTTATTGATGCTGAAAACAATATATGGATCGGTAAAAACGGCAATGGAATCGTTACCTACAATCTGGTTACTTTCAAAAGTAATTTTTATGCAGATATTCCAGGGCTTCCGAGCGGAGTGATCCGTGCTATTGCCCAAGATGATCAGGGAAGAATCTGGTTTGGTACGGAAAAAGGAATTTCCGTTTTACGGAATAACAATCAGTTTGAAAACATACAACAAGATTACCGGAATCGTTTCGGGCTGAATGATAATGCAATTTATGCAATAGAGCAGGATAGAAGCGGGAATATGTGGGTAGGGACATATTTTGGAGGAGTGAATGTCTTCTATCACGACTTCGAACAGTTTAAATATTACAATATCGGGTACGATAAAAACGAATTGAAAGGAAAAGCAGTCCGGCAGATTCTTCAGGAAAATGATTCGATCATGTGGATAGCCACAGAAGACGGAGGATTACACCGTTTTAATAAAAAAGCAGGTATATTTAATAAAGTCACAAATCAAAATATCCACTCAGATAATATCCATTCTTTACAAATCGATCAGGATAATAATTTATGGATAGGTACTTTTTGGGGAGGATTGACCAGATACAACCTCAAAACGAAGAAATATGAAGTTTTCAATGCTGATAACAGCCAACTGCCGGCAAATAATATATTCCATATTTTTGTAGATAAGAAAAATATCGTTTGGTTAGCTACTTCTTCAGGATTACGTTACTATAATCGTTTGACCAACCACATTGAAAAAGTACAGAATGAACTTTTATCTTCCAATTTCATATACTTCATTACCGAAGATAAAGACGAAAACCTTTGGGTGGGAACACGGGCAAGGGGAGTGGTTTGTTATAATAAAAAACAGGGAGTCGTAAGGAACTGGGAAGCACAGCTTGGTAACAATGACCTGTCTGACAATTTTATAACATCAATCCTTGAAGATTCTGCCGGTAAGATATGGATTGGTACAAATAACGGAGGTTTATACCGATACAGGCCGGAAACCAATGATTTCCATTCTTTCTTAAGAGATGGAACTATTCTCGAACAATGTATATATGCATTGCTTGAAGATAAAAATGGAAATTTATGGATAACTACCAATAACGGGCTTTTCAAATTCAATGCGGAGAGTAGAGAGTTTTCCGGGTTTACTACAGAAGAAGGGCTACCAACCAACCACTTCAACTATGCCTCTGCTTTCATGGACAGTGAAGGGATAGCTTATTTAGGAACAGTTCGGGGTATGATTTCTTTTAACCCGGAGAGTATCAGACAAAAAATTAACTTCCCGAATATTGTTTTTACCGGTTTAACTATCGGTGATAAACCGATTGTTCCTAAAGGTGGAAATTCTCCATTACAGCATGAACTGGATAATACTACATCTATCACCCTGAATTATAAGCAAGCTCAATTTTTCGGTATTGAGTATGCCGGTATTTCGCTGGGACATACACAGAAAATTATTTATGCTATTCAGATGGAAGGATTGAATTCTGAATGGCAAATTGTAAATACACAACGGAGTGTCCTTTTCTCCCGTCTTCCGGCTGGTAAATATACCTTCAAAGTTAAAGCATCTTCCGTGAAGAATACATGGGACGACACCAATATTCGTTCGATGGAAATAATAGTTAAACCTCCTTTTTATCTGTCTGTTCCGGCGTTTATCCTTTACTTTATCCTGGTTGTTACAATTATTATATTTATTTTCAAATTCTATTACCGAAGAATAGAAGAGAAAAATAATATCAGGATAAATCAGTTGGAAAAGGAAAAACTGGAAGAAATGGATAAACTGAAACGAAACTTCTTCACTAATATTTCTCATGAATTTAAAACACCGTTAACATTGATCATGGCACCTGTCCAGCGAATAATTAATGAACAGGAAATTACGGAAAAAACAAAGAGGAGTCTTGACCTTGTTTTAAAAAACTCAAACAGCTTAATGAATCTGGTTAAAGAGCTTATTGATTTCAATAAAATAGAATCAAATCAGGCACGAATTAAACTGCAAAAAGGAAATCCGCTTAATTTCATACAAGAAATTTGTAACCGCTTCCAAGTACTTTCATCGGAAGATGATATACATTTTACAGTGGAAATTGAAGACCTTGAAGAAGAAGTGTGGTTCGGATTAACTACTGTTGAAAAGATATTGAACAATTTGCTGTCGAATGCTTTTAAATACACCCCAAAAGGTGGGAGTGTTAAATTGTTCGCATCCATTATAGAAGATAATGAAAATAATTTGTTTCTTAAGATCGTCGTGTCTGATACCGGGATTGGTATAGCTGAGGAGAATCAGCAAAAGATATTCAACTCCTACTATCAGGAAAATCCGGGCAACTTATCTAAAAGGCCGGGATGGGGAATAGGACTTGCGCTCACTAAAAGTCTGGTGCAATTGCACAAAGGTGTAATCCATCTGGAAAGTGAGGTAAATAAAGGAAGCGTTTTCACGGTATTGCTGAATGTCTCTCCGGAAGCTTTTTCTGTAGAGAACAGGATAGAGCTCCGGGCAGATAAGAATTATTTTGAAAAGTACAACTATTCCAATATCGTTTCCGAAGAGCAGCTACAGCAAATATCGAAAATAGAAAGCGGAAAAGAGAATTCTTCAAAAAATGAAATACTGATTGTTGAAGATAATGTTGAAATGCTTAAATTCCTTATTGATCTTTTCTCCGAAAAATACGATGTAAGAGTAGCTAAGAATGGGAAAGAAGCTATTGAACTTATGGAGAAAAAGCTTCCCGACCTGTTGATTAGTGATATTATGATGCCTGAAATGGATGGTACGGAACTTTGCCGGCATATCAAATCGAATATTATGACCTCTCATATTCCCGTTCTTCTGCTTACTGCAAAAACCGGTACGGCCAATATAATAAAGGGATATGAACTGGGAGCCGATGTTTATATTGAAAAACCTTTTAATCCTTCTTCGCTGTTATTGCAGGTGAAAAACCTGCTTCGTACCCGTGATAATAACCGTAAACAGTTTAAAGAATCTGTTATCGAAAATATCAGTATCATTGCAAAAAATAAGCATGATGAAGTATTGCTGAATAATATAAAAAAAGTTGTCGAAGACAATATCAGCAATGAAGAATTTAGTGTAAGCGATGTAATAAAGACAGTTGGCATTAGCCGTACAATGCTCCATGTAAAACTCAAAAGCATGTTGGATATGTCTATCGGCGATTATATCCGCAATATCCGTATTGAAAAAGCAAAAGAACTATTGATGCAAGGCTATTCTATTGCAGATACTGCCTATGCTACCGGATTTTCAGATCCCAATTATTTCTCCAAATGCTTCAAAAAGCAAATCGGAAAAACTCCAAGTGAGTTTATCCGGGACTTAACTAACAACTAAAAATCACTTCATATTCTCCCTGTAAAAACAATCGTCCTGTTATTTCGAACATTTTTACCTTCTTTTCAGCATTAACCGAAAGTATATTTGCATTATATATCATTAATTGTATAATAAAATACAAGTAAATCACTTAAATCGTTCATACAATGAAGATACTTTTTCGGACTTTTATCTTCTTTATTCTCATTCTCTACTCCACCGGACTTTTTTCGCAGGATGCGAATAATAAGGTGAGTAATCCGGTAGTGATGATTTATGACGGATGCATTGAGCGGTTCATGGGCTATTATTATGCAATGGGAACCGGTACAGTGGGAAAGATATATCAATCTAAAAATCTGGTAACATGGTCGGGACCTACCCTTGCGGCTGAAACAAACGAAGCAACCTGGTTGGATGATCCCAAATGGACACAAGCATATACCTACAAAAGAGTCGGTGCCGGAGATATTCTTTACCGAAACGGTGTGTTTCATATTTATTTCAATGGTATAGGCCATTCATATTCCAATAAACCGCTTGGTATGTTTAAAGAACATAGTATCAATGAACCTTTTGATGATTACGGGATTGATGCACAGGTTTTTCAGGACGAAGACGGTGAATTATACTATCTCAAAAAAGTTAATCCGGATGACCCACACCCTGTTACGGGCGGTAATTACGGAAAGAATGGTGCAAAAATATGGACATTCCGTATGAATTCCCCTTTCATTCGTAAAGGGATTCCGGGGTCGGAACAGATGACCCATCAAATAGGACATCCGACAAATGTAGACTGGGTAAACTTTGAAGGTCCTGAACTCTTTAAATACAGGGATAATTATTACCTTATGTATTCGCCTAACCGTATGTCTGCCCGTACCGGAATGTACGAAACCGGAGTAGCTCAAAGTGATAAAGCTGATGATTTTACTAATCAGAAGAAATATCCGCATCCGGTATTGACACGGAATATGGAAAATCATCATTTCATCTATAGCCAACTATTGAATAGCGGGGAACATGGAGGATGGAGCGCTAAATATAAAACCTCTGAACCTTCCGGCGATTGGACTTCTTTAGAGTACAATGAAACGGGTTGGGGTAATGGTATTGGTGGTTTCGGTCTGCAGACCATGGATATAGCACGTATACGCTCCAACCGTACATTATGGAATACAAATCAAATCTATATCAGACGTAAATTCCAGTTGGTTGAAGTTCCGGAAAAACTCGCCCTTAAATACAGGGTGGAAGCCAATACTGACTTCTATATCAATGGAAATAAATTAACGATTAATCAAAGTAGTCCTGCTTATTCTCTTATCAATGTAGATCCCGGTTGGTTCGTTCAGGGAGAAAACATTATTGCAGTAAAAGCAGAAAATAGTTGTTCTGGAAGTAATTGCTTTAAATTTGTTGATTTCGGTTTGTTTGATACTAAAGGACAAGATGCGGAAAAAATAGTTATCGGGCAATCTCAGGCGAACCATGTAGCAGGACCCAACGGATTTGAACGATGGATTATGTATAAGGGTTTTTTTAACGGATTATCTTCGCAGGGAATAGACCGTATGCATTTTTATGATAAAGAACTGGTTGTGGAATCTACGTCGACACTTAATTCACCCGGTTATCATCCTGTTCCTTCGATGCCGACATTTATCAGTTATTTTGACCATAACATTTATTACCCCTACAAATTTTTAAATAATAGTGACTGGAAAATAGGAAGTGGAGTAATAACTCCTAAAGAAGATACAGTCTCAGAATTATTATTTCTTACTGATTCGATGACTAATTACCGTTATGAAATACCTTTCAGGATATTTAGTGGAAACAGTGATTATATGGCTGTGTATGCCTGTTATATAGATAAGGATAATTGGGTAAAAATAAAAATAGACCGTGACAATGAAACATGGGAATATGAAATAGTTGAAAACGGTGTTTCTATAAAACAATCTCAAGCTCTGCCGGATAACTTTAAGTTTCTGGAAGATCATCCTCTTGTCGCTTCTTATGAAGAACCATGGCATACATTAACTATATATAAGAACGGGGGCAACTTCAAAATAGAACTGGATTACTTTAATCTGACATTGAACGGACTCGTTGAAACAAATTTCACCGGAAGCGGGATGATTGGCCTGATCGCATCCTCCCGGAATGTAAGTTTCGATGCTGTTCAATATACGAACGGTTGGGACGAATGGGATAATTATATTACAGGTTGGGAAATTAAAGGCGGGGATTGGATAATTGATAAATCCGGATTGAATCAAACGAAAAATTCCGGTAAATCATTAGCCGTAAAAGGAGATAAGAATCGCAATTACGAGTTCTCTGTATATATGAGTAATGATCATATTCCCACAAGCGGTAAGGTCGGTTTTTATCCTTTATATGCCGACAAAAATAATTTTGTGGAGGCAGTAATAAATTATTCTACAGGTAAACTCGATCTTGTAAACAAGCAAGGTGAAGATGTAATGTCGTATTCTATTCCGCTTAGTAATAATATCTCACGGCAATATATATTGGAAACGTATCCTACAACTTCTTATCGTTATGACTTTCGTTCTGAGACAGAGGTTTCTGGCGTGGATGTTTTGTGGTTCGAAGGAAATTATCCTTACCTCAAACAAACGTTTGATCTTCCTGAACAAGTAAGATTCTATGGGTTACAGAACGGGAATTGGGTGCCGCTTGCTACGAAATTGGAAGGAGAGTTAAGCTTCGCCCGTTTCAATAAATTTACTTTTGATAGTATGCGCACAAAAGCAATTAAAATGGAAGTGACTCCACAAACCGGAAAATCATGCCGGGCGTTTTCCGCTTATTTTCAAGAAGAACTTGCTTCTTCCTATTATCTGCGTGCAAGGCGTGAAAATGAAAAGCTCTATATTTTTGTGAACGATTCACTAAAATTCTCCTTAGATGGAAATTGGAATGAATCGAATGTTGGACTATTTACAGAAGCAACCCAGGCAACTTTCAACGGTATACTTTCTTATCAAACAGGAAAAATTCCGGTAACAAAAATAAAAATTCCGGATCTGGGATGTGCTGTGGGTGAAACAATTGAACTGACTGTGGAAGTAGAACCATTGAATGCTACTAATAAAAATCTGGTGTGGATAAGCTCTGATCCTGTAATAGCCAGTATTGATGAAAATAACAGGATAACAAGACACACCGATGGTAAAGTATCTATTACTGCATGGAGTGCTGATGGTGGTATTGTAAAAGATTCCATAATATTGGGTGAAACAAATAATATAAGTGAAATTTATCACAATAGTATTTCGATATTCCCGAATCCGGTACAGAATGAGTTAATAATAAACTCTGTTGAAATTATTGTAAAAGCAGAGGTCTATTCATTACCCGGTAATAAGATTATGGAGAAGACTATGGAATCAAACCGGGAAGTACTTAATGTAAGCTCTCTGGATAAAGGTATGTATTTACTCAGTATACAAACCCAAACCCAAAAATTATCAACCAAATTTATAAAAAACTAATTGACAATGAGACTCATTACTCTATGCTATTGTTTGCTAACAATGCTTCTTTTTGCACAATGTAATAATAGGAAAGAAACGCCTTACGGCTCGGCGAATACTTCCGATCCGGTCACCCGCATTCCGGTAAAAGTTGAGCCGGCTTTCGACTACTGGATGCGAGATACATGGGTGACCCTTGCAGAAGACGGTTATTATTATATGATCGGAACAACAGCAGATCCGAACCGAGAATTTGAAGGTCAGCTTCATTGCTGGGACTGGAATAACGGTTTGTATCTTTTCCGCTCCGAAGATATGAAAAACTGGGAACACAGGGGGCTTATCTGGTCAATGGAAAAAGACGGAACCTGGCAGAAAAAACCAAAAGTTTACAAAGAAAGTGAACGCTATTCTAGAAAGTCATTGAATGGTGATCTTTTAGAGAATCGTTTTCTTGCAGTATGGGCGCCGGAATTACATTATATCAAAAGCCAGAAAAACTGGTTTATTGTTGCCTGCATGAACGACTCAGAGGCAGGAAAAGGTACTTTTATTCTGAGGAGTACAACCGGTAAACCGGAAGGACCGTACGTAAATATTGAAGGAAATAATAAACGACCTATTTATAATAATATTGATGGAAGCCTGTTTGAAGAAGAAGATGGGACTGTTTATTTCGTTGCACATAATCATTTTATCGCCCGAATGAAAGATGATATGTCGGATTTGGCTGAACCGATAACCCGTTTGAAAGAAAAGAATTATGACCCGGAGCCCTATATAGAAGGGGCCTTTATCTTCAAACATGATAATAAATATCATCTGGTACAGGCAATATGGTCCCATAAGTTGCCGGATGGTAGCGAAACATATTGTCCGGAAAAGGATGATAATAAGACCAGGTATAGTTATGATTGTATCATTTCATCCGCAGATAATATCTATGGCCCGTATTCCGAAAGATACAATGCTATAACAGGCGGTGGACATAATAATTTTTATAAAGATAAAAAAGGTAAATGGTGGGCAACGATGTTTTTTAATCCACGCGGTGCACAAGCTAAAGAATATAAACAAACCTGCCGTCCCGGGTTAGTTCCGATGAAATATGTGAATGGCAAATTTATGCCGGATCCGGAAAGAGTCTATTGATTTGCGGATTTACGATTTATAATTAAAATAATATTTCCTTTAATCTAAATAATATTGACTAACTCCAATTGTAAATCTGTAAATTATAAAGCCAATACTTTCTTACTGCAATAATAGTTAATCATAAAAAAGACAAGATGCAAAATAATCTCTTTTCCAGGTTCACTTTAAGTATTAGTTGTCTCTTGCCTCTCTTATCAGGGGGCAACCAATATTTATCTGCCCAACAAAGCCGGCCAAATATCGTTCTTATCCTTGCTGACGATCTTGGTTTTTCTGATCTGGGATGTTTCGGTAGTGAAATAAGGACACCCGTATTAGATAGCCTAGCTTATCAGGGACTACGTTTTACTCAAATGTATAACTCTGCCCGCAGTTGCCCTTCACGTGCAAGTTTGCTGACCGGATTATATCCACATCAAACCGGGCTTGGGCATATGGAAGCAGGAAAAAGCCGCCAAAACTGGCCGAAAGGATACAGTGGTTTTCGTGACGATAACAATGTCACTATTGCTGAAGTATTAAAAGAAAACGGTTATTATACAGCTATGTCCGGAAAATGGCATTTAGGATTGCAGAAACCAACAGAAAGAGGCTTTGATGATTTTTATGGATTATTAGGCGGATTCACATCATTCTGGGATCAGACGAAATATACCAAACTTCCCGATCCTTCATCTTCACGGGTATATCCGGAAGGAAAATTTTATGCAACAGATGCAATAACAGATTATGCTATTGAATTTACGGCAAAAGCCAAAGAACAACAAAAGCCTTTTTTCTTGTATCTGGCATATAATGCACCTCATTTCCCGCTCCATGCTCCGAAAGAAAGAACAGATAAATATATGGATTTATACCTTAAAGGATGGGATAAAATTCGGGATGAACGTTGGAGTCGTATTCAGAAAATGGGATTACTTCAGGGCAATCCTAGGGTTAGTTCACGTGGAGCTGTACCTGAAAGTATGTTTATTGCCGAAGAACACGATATACCAGCATGGAAAGATTTAACTTCCGATCAACAAAAAGATCTTGCCCGCAGGATGGCGATTTATTCTGCCATGGTCGATATCATGGATGAAAATATCGGCAGACTATTAGGCTCACTCAAAGAAAACGAGCAGCTGAATAATACATTAATCATTTTCTTATCCGATAACGGAGCTTGTGCCGAATGGCATGAATTTGGTTTTGATAAGAATACTGGGATTGATTACCACACTTTTACAGGTGAAGCATTAGATAGTATGGGACTCAAAAATACGTATCATCACTATGGAACCGGATGGGCCAATGTTTGTAATGCTCCATTTCGCTTATATAAACATTTTGCACACGAGGGTGGTATATGTACCCCTGGCATTATGTGGTGGGGAGAAAATATTAAGAAGAAAGGTAGGATAGATCATCAACCCTGCCATTTTACAGATATAATGACCACATGTATAGATGTATCCCAGACTGAATATCCCACCACATTTAAAGATAATACTATCCTGCCGATGCAAGGGAGCACGTTAGTCCCGATGATGAGAAATAAAAAAATTGCACACAAAGCTATCTTTGCCGAACATGAGGGTAACAGAATGGTCCGTCTTGGTGACTGGAAATTGGTAGCATCTCATTATAGTGGACATAATTGGGAATTATACAATATTAAGAAGGACCGCACGGAGCAGTGTAATCTTGCCCGGAAACATCCCCGGAAGATTGAAGAGCTTGCTGCACTTTATTTCGATTGGGCCGAACGTTGTTATGTTGAACCATTTCCGCAGTTATGGAATAAATATGGTAAGAATAATCGTAAGTTCAAAATTTACACAGAAAAATAGATTTATTAATAAATAATTTACTATTTATCATTTAAATTACTAAGGAATTTAAAAACTTAAATAATATGAAACAATTACTTATTATCCTTTCCATTGGCCTGTTCCTGAATGTATCAGCCCAAAATAATATTTATCTGGCAGATCCTACTATTATATGTGGTGATAATACATATTATATGTATGGTACAGAAAAGCCACCTCAGAAAGGCTTCCCCGTTTTACAGTCGGAAGACCTTGTTAATTGGCAAACGGCTCCCCGGGCTAAAAATGGATATGCTCTTAAAATGGGGGAACAGGCATTCGGAACATGGGGATTCTGGGCACCACAAATACTGAAATATAATGATAAATTTTATATGCTTTATACAGCAGATGAAAATATAGCAATTGCTGAAAGCAGTCAACCTGCAGGACCTTTCACTCAAAAAGAACAAGTAGCCTTAAAAGCCAGTACACGGCAAATAGACCCTTTCCTCTTTGTTGACAATGATGGAAAGATTTATCTCTATCATGTCAGATTACATGAAGGCAATACCATTTGGGTAGCCGAATTCAAGCAGGATCTTAGTGGAATTAAAGAAGAAACTTTAAAGCAGTGTATCACAGCTACCGAGCCTTGGGAAGATACACCTCTTTTTGAATCTGCACCTATTATTGAAGGTCCTACAGTAATAAAGCGGGATGGGATCTATTATCTTTTCTATTCAGCTAATCACTTTCAGAATATTGATTATGCCGTTGGATATGCCGTATCCGACTCTCCTCTCGGACCCTGGAAAAAAGCAGACCATAGTCCGATTATCGACCGGCATGTAATTGGAAGAAACGGGACGGGGCATGGAGATCTCTTTCAGGATAAAAACGGCAATTGGAAGTATGTGTTCCATGTGCATTATAATGATTCAGTAGTAGCCCCCCGGCAAACATTGATTGTAGATGTCAAGTTTCAGAAAGATGAAAAACTGGGATATGAAAAGGTAACTATAGACAAAAATAAGTTATATGTGCCGAAGTCAATTGATTAGACTCAATCTTTAATGTAAAACTATGAAACCATGAAAACATTTACCTTTTCATTACTGCTCTTATTCTTGTCGGTATATACACTTGCTTATGATGATGGCATTCGTATAGCGTGGGATTATAATCAACGTAATTATCATAATGCAGGAGTCTATGCCCGAATGAAGAAGCTCCGTAACAGCGATCTGGTATTAGTCTACAGTTATGGGACAGACGTATTTATCCGGAAACAGAGTAGCAAGGATAACTATTGGAGTACTGCAATTCTTGTATCCAGAGATAATCTGTCAGATTATAATTATACGAACTCCGAGATAATAGAACTGGAAAATGGGAAACTGATTTATACCTGGAATGCACGACCTAAAAGTGGGACTGACAAACCTTATAAGATTATGCTGAAATATTCCGATGATGGTGGAGAAACGTGGTATTCAGAGAGAGATGTTTATATAGCTGGTACTATACCGGAGGAGGGTTGCTGGGAACCTGTTTTTCTCCAGCTTCCTTCCGGAGAATTACAACTTTATTTTGCTAGTGAGCATCATGTTACTGTAAGATATCAGAACATAACTATGCTTCGCTCTTTTGATAATGGCGAGACCTGGCAATCGCCGGAGATTATTTCTTTCCGTGATGGTTCGCGCGATGGTATGCCTGTTCCTGTTTACCTGCGAGATAATAAAGGAATCGCTTGTGCCATAGAAGATAATGGTATTAACGGATATTTTAAGCCGGTAATTATTTATACAGATACAGACGATAACTGGTTAAGTGGTACTGTTTTAGGTAATAGTCCTAAACGTTGGCATGCTTTGAGATCTGATTATCAATTGGGAAGAGATACATATGGAGGAGCCCCATATCTGATTCAGCTTACTTCTAAAGAAACCGTACTTGCATTTCAGTCGCAGGAAGGAAGAACTGGTTCAAGTCATGAATATTCCATCATGCAGGTGTATATAGGGGATGAAGGGGCTAAAAACTTTTCGCGTAAATCCACACCTTTTCCTTATTTAACTTCCTCTGCACAAGCACTCTGGAATTCCATTCATCAGATCGATGACTCGACGGTTGTAGCTGTATCTTCATTGAGTGGCCTTGCAGAAAATAATGGGATATGGAGTGTGAAGGGGAAAATAATTCAGCCTATGGAGTCCGTTGAAAAACAATCCGGAGAAGAAGGCTGGAGTAAGCCGATTCCTGTTTTTATAGGTGCCGAATCCCAGGCTAATATGTATGTAAAATCGAAATGGGATAAAGATAGTATTTATTTTTTCTTTGATGTAAAAGACCGTAAGCTTACCATTGCCGAAGAAAATGCTCCACTGTGGGATACAGATGGAATTGAGGTATACCTTGATACAAAAAATGCAAGTAGCAATGCTCTAGTATCAGGGCTTCATAAATTGCTTGTCAATATTGATGGTAAAACACTTCTCAACCGTTCATCCGGCTCTCAATGGCTTGCTTGGAATCCGGATATATGTTACCGGATCGATACTAACCTTACAGGTTATGCCATCGAACTCTCTATACCCTGGAAAGACTTGGGAGGAATACCGGATAACTCATTCGGCGTACATTTCAAGCTACATAATCATAATGGAAATACTGCAACCATTGTCCATGAAAATTTATCCGGGGGCAACCCCGACCGTTCAAAAACGTGGTTGAAATGCACACTTATTAATGCTTCCTCGTCCGGTATCCGGGCTGATTCGGGTAAAAAACAGAATCAACTTATAATATACCGTTGTGATACGGAGAATAACGGAAACTTTATAATAAAGCTGGCTGAAGGAGATCTTACCAATGCATATATCCGTGTCTATAATGCTATGAATGGCTGCCTCCTCTATAAGGGCGTTTCTCTTTCATCTACTTACACCCTAAAAAATATTCATTCTACAGGAGTAGGGATAGTAGTGGTTGATACACCGGATGGAAACAAATATCATAATAAGATAATAATGAATTAAACACCTTTTAAAATCGGTTACCATGAAGAATACCTTTTTACTAAAAACGTATTGGCTTATTACAGCCATATTTTTACTTTCAGTCGGAATGAATGCATCGGATGACGTTATGCGCATTGACTTTACCAAATCAAAAAAAGTTACCCCTGTAGAATATGGATTTCATTATGAAGAGATTGGGATGCTTGGTGAAGGCGGATTACATGCTGAGTTAATCCGTAATCGTGGATTTGAAGAAGCAACCCCGCCTAAAGGATTAACTGTAAAGAATGGTTTATACGAAGCTGTCAATCCAACAGGAAATAATAAAAAAGTGTTCCACATTTCCCCGTTGATCGGTTGGACTACAACTCCTATTGCATACAGTTCTATCAAGATTGAAAGAACATTGAGAAATCCGCTCAATGAACAAAATCCGCATTCGATGGCGGTCAATATTACTGATGATTTTAATTCATATACCGGCATGGCCATTCATAATACAGGATTTTATGGAATGCATTTTAAGAAAACAAATACCTATAGATTGTCGTTTTATGCCAGGTCGGACAGCTATAGTGGGAATCTCAAGTTCCAGTTATCGGATGAAAATGGAGAGAAAGTCTCTGATGTATCCACATTTAATATCTCAGGTAAGGAATGGAAGAAGTATACAGCTATACTCACTGCCAATACTGATATTGAACGTGGCATGCTTTCTATTGTACCGGATAACCATGGACGTTTTCAATTGGATATGGTTTCCATGTTCCCCGGTGACACATGGGATAATGGGAAATCTATATTCCGGGGCGATATCATGAAGAATTTTGTCGAATATGCTCCGGATTTCCTGCGTTTTCCCGGTGGTTGTATTATTCATGGTGTAAATGAGGAAACAATGTATCACTGGAAAGAAACAATAGGTGATATAGCGCAACGTCCTGGAGCATGGAGCAAATGGGCACCTTATTATCGTACCGATGGTCTTGGTTATCATGAATTTTATGAATTGTGTGAATATTTAGATGCTGATGCCATGTATGTTACTCCAACCGGAATGATATGTACCGAATGGGTGGAGCAAAAAGGCCACCGTAATTTTCAGCATATTTCTACAGATATTGATTATTATGTAAATGATGTACTCGATGCTATTGAATACGCAATTGGGGATATTACTACCAAATGGGGAGCGGAACGTGCCAAAAACGGTCATCCGAAACCATTCCCACTTAAATATATTGAGATTGGTAATGAAGACTTCGGTCCGGAATATTACAGGAGATATGAAAAAATATCTACAGCGATAAGAGAGCAATATCCGCAACTCATCATTATTGCCAATAGCATTATCTTCGAAGACGAAAATGATAAGCGGAAATATCTCAAAGATTTTAAATCTCCTCAGGAGATCCGGATATATGATGAACATTATTATCAGACAATAGAATGGGCGAAGAAGGAGCATTACAAATTCGATAGTTATGACCGTAAAGGGCCTGATTTATTTATCGGGGAACTAGGTATAGGGGGTAGATATCCAAAAGGAATACTTGCAGAAGGTGTGGTTAAACTGAGTATGGAACGCAATGGAGACCTGAATCCTTTAATGGCAGACAGACCGTTGATGCGGAACTTTGATTTCCTGGAAGGAAGGATAATGCACCCGGTATTATTACATAATACTTCTTCCAGTGTAAAAACATTTAATTACTATCTTTGTAAAATGCTACGGGATAACAAGGTAAATATATATTATGATACGATAATTGAAGGTCAGGAGAATATATTCTCTACAGCTGGAAGAGACCCCTCGAGTAAAGAATACATCATAAAAATAATCAATCTCTCGGACGAAAAAAAAGATATCAAATTTGACATAAAAGGTTTAAAAGGAAACAGGACAGTTACTGTTACTACCCTTTCTGCCGATGAGGGTCAGATAAATACTCCCGTAACTCCTGATAATGTAACTCCGCAAACAACGAACCGGAAAATTTTGTTTCCTTCTCAGGAAGAAATTCTCCCGAATTCATTAACTATATATCGTATAAAATAAAGCAATATGAAAATTAGTCCGATCCTATATTCCGCCTCGGCACTTCTTCTTATCGGTTGCAACCAAAAGAAAGAGATAAAACCCAACATCATTGTTATTCTTGCCGACGATCTTGGCTACGGCGACATAAGTGCATATGGCTCGAAAACGATCCATACCCCAAACATCGACAAACTGGCACATGGCGGAGTTTCTTTTACGAACGGATATGCTACTTCAGCAACTTCTACTCCCAGCCGTTATGCACTGATGACAGGTATGTATCCATGGAAAAATGAAGAGGCTAAGATACTTTCGGGAGACGCACCTTTGATTATCAGTACTAGTCAGTATACACTTCCTAAGATGTTGCAGGAAGCCGGATATGTAACAGGGGCTATTGGGAAATGGCATCTGGGGATGGGTGAAGGAAATGTTAACTGGAATCAAACAGTGACACCCGGGGCAAATCAGATAGGATTTGATTACTCTTGCCTTATTGCTGCCACCAATGACCGTGTTCCTACCGTATATGTTGAAAACGGCAACGTTGTAGGACTCGAAAAAGACGACCCTATTGAAGTTTCTTATGAACATAATTTTGAAGGTGAGCCTACTGCAACCTCCAATCCCGAAATGCTGAGAGTGGAATGGTCACACGGGCATAACAATTCGATTGTTAATGGTATTCCTCGTATCGGTTATATGAAAGGCGGAGAAAAAGCCCGTTGGGTAGACGAAGAGATGGCAGACTATTTCACAGATAAAGTCAAAAACTTCCTAATGGAAAATAAGCAGAATCCGTTTTTTCTGTATTTTGGACTTCATCAACCTCATGTACCCCGTACTCCCAATAGTCGTTTTGTAGGGACTACTACCATGGGACCACGTGGGGATGCTATCATGGAAGCTGACTGGTGTGTAGGAGAGGTAATGAAGGAACTTGAAGAACTCGGACTGCTTGAAAACACAATTGTTATCTTTACAAGTGACAACGGCCCTGTACTCAATGACGGATATAAAGATAGTGCGGTTGAAATGCTAGGCAACCATGATCCCAAGGGCGGACTACGCGGCGGTAAGTACAGCCTTTTTGATGCAGGTACCCATGTACCTTTCTTTGTATACTGGAAAGAAAACGTTAAACCGGTAGTCTCGGAAGCACTCGTATGCCAAATGGATTTAATGGCTTCTTTTTCTTATATGTTTGATAAACCATTACCTGGTATTTTTGATAGTGAAAATCTTTTAGATGCTTTCCTTGGAAAGAGCACAAAAGGAAGGGATAACCTGATACTGGAAGCACAAGGAAAATTAGCTATTCGTGAAGGTGACTGGATTATGTTGCCTCCATATGACGGTCCTGAACGTAACTTGACAGGCAATGAATTGGGCAACATGCCGGAGTTTACCCTATATGATGTAAAGACGGATAAATGGCAACAAACAAATCTTGCAAACCAATATCCGGAAAAACTTGAAGAAATGAAAACGCATTTCTTTAAATTGACCGAAGGATATTATAAAACTAATGTAGAAGAAGTGGAGTTAAAATAAGAAAAGTTTTAAGATCGGAAAACACTTTTCAATTCAAGTTATTTACGTTTTCCGATCACTTTTTATAGGATGGAATATACCTCAATATTAATGGGAAGTTTTTATATGTAATATCCGTTGATTACTACTGCCTCTAAATTCCAGATACGGCGAATATAGGTCTTGTACAAACCTGCCTTCTATCAAAACATCTGTATATTTAAGTATATCTTTTAGTTCGGGATTTTCCAGGATTTCTTCGTAAGTATAACCGGTATAGCACCATACATTTAATCCGGTCATACTTTTTATTTTCCTGATAAAGGGTAAAAACTCTTTCGGATTATAGAAAGGATCTCCGCCGGAAAAAGTAATTCCATCAAGTAATGGATTGCTTATTATTTCTTTAATAATATTATCGGTTAATTCTTCTGTGATCGGGGTACCTTTATCAGGATTCCATGATTCGGGGTTATGACAACCTGAACAATGATGACTGCATCCTGACAGGTAGATGGAGTAACGTATTCCTTCTCCATCTACAATTGTTTCAGGATATGTTGCTAATAAGCTCAACACTTTCTTAATGATGTTTTACGCGGTCTTGCTCTTCTGCTCTTTTAGCAGAGTTCCATGAACTGAGGTCTCCGGTAAGATAACCAGTTATTCTTCGCATCCTTAAAATATTCTCGCTCTGACAAACCGGGCACTTTGTGTAAACAACACCTTTGTATCCGCATGCATTGCAAGTATCTACCGGATGATTAATAGAACCATAACCAATATTTTCATCATGCATTACCTTTACTATTTTAGCTATGGCTTTTACATTCTTTTGTGCCTCGCCATCTAATTCTACATAAGTAATATGTCCGCCACGGGTAATAGCATGGAAAGGAGCTTCTTTCTTAATCTTATCCACAATACTTATCGGTTCTTTTACATCGATATGGAAAGAATTTACATAATAGTCATTCTCATTTACTCCGGGAATAATACCGTATTTTCGCCTATCCATGTTAGTAAAACGTCCGGCAAGTCCTTCGGCAGGAGTAGCTAATACAGAGAAGTTAAGCTCATATTTGGATTTATATTCTTCTACAACTTTATTCATCTCCTGTACAGCTTCGTAGAGTGTATCCCATGCCTTTTGGTTTTTATTATGGCCTTTTCCGTAGATGGCTACCATTGCATTATGTCCACCAATGAAACCTATACCCAGTGTACCGCTGCGAAGTACATCTCCTACCTCTTCATTTGATTCCAACTTACTGCCATCTTTCCATACATTGTTTCCCATCATAAACGGAAATTGTCGGGCAAGTGCTGTACGTTGATATTGATATCGCGTGTATAGCTGTCTGGCTATCATTTCCGCCGTCTCATGTACTGACTCAATGAACAGTTCTTTAGCTTTTTCCTCAATCAATTCTTTTTGATCTGATTGTATCAATTCTTTAGCCCGGCTGCTTGCTTCGATGGCTAAGCGAGGCATATTTATTGTGGTAAAAGAAAGATTACCTCTTCCGAGGGATGTTTTCTCTCCGGCAACGTTCTCAAAAACGCGTGTCCGGCATCCCATTGTTGCAAGTTCATATTTATAACGTTGAGGATCGCTTACATCCCATTTCTCATGTTTATTATAAGGTGCATCCAAAAACATAAAGTTTGGGAAAAGGGCTTTAGATGTAGTTTGGCATGCTTTTAAAAATAGGTCGAAATTAGAAGCCTTAAATTGGATTTTGCCTCTAAGTGCACCCTCAAAATCTTCCATAGCTATCTTATAATCTTCTTCCGAGTAAGATACATCATCTTTTATTTTAAATATCTGAATCGGAAAGACCGGAACTTCACCACGTGTTCCTAAGCCTTCAACTGTTGCAGTTAATAATTCTTCAATAACCATTCTGCCTTCAGCTGAAGTATCAGTGCCATAATTAATAGAGCTGAATACAACCTGATTACCACCACGTGAATGCATGGTATTGAGGTTATGGACAAATCCCTCCATTGCCTGATGGGTATCTTTACGGGTTTGATCATAAGCTTTCCGGATAATTCTTTCCAGCTTTTCCGCTTCTATTTCTATATGATGACTTTTAAAAGCATTAACAAGTAAATTTATTTGCTGGTCGGTAACAGCTATGGATGTTATTTCTTTAATAATCAGTTCTTTTAATGAATTTTTCTCATAATCAATACTATTTATTTCAAAATAGAAAAGAACATTGTTGTAAAGATGTTTGAGAAACGATTTTTTCACTCCCTTTGCCATGAAAAAGTCAAAAGCAGGAATAGACTGCCCTCCGTGTTGCTCATTCTGGTTCGTTTGAAAAATGATAGTTGCAAGAGTTGCATAGCTTTGGATAGATTGCGGAGTACGGATACTCCCGTTCTTAGTACGGAATCCACGCTCAAAAAGATCTTCCAGGTCATACTGTATGCAAGTCGTGGTTTTTGTAGGATAGTAATCCAGATCATGAATATGAATATCTCCCAATTGATGAGCTTCAGCAAATTGTTTTGGAAGAAGATATTTGTAAGTATAATCTTTGGTAACTTCGGAGGCAAAAGTCATCATCTGTCCGGCAGGAGTATGGCTTGACATATTCGCATTGCTGAGATTGACATCATTCTTATCAATGGCTACAATGCCATCCATAATGTGCTTGATCTGAGTCTTTTTCTCTCTTTCCGTATTTCGCCATTCACGATAGATAATGTACTTTTTTGCAACTTCCGGCCGTATTTTCATAAGCTCCTGTTCTACCAGATCCTGTATTTCTTCTACAGAAATAGTCGGATTTGCGAAGTTGGCTATAACACGCATAGTAATATCTGCAATCAGTTTATCCTCATCATTTATACCCGTTGCAGTAAATGCTTTGGATATGGCCTTTTTAATTTTACTGATGGAAAAATCTTCTTTTTTTCCATCCCTCTTGATAATGCAAATTTCTGCGTAGTTCATAACTCTGTAATCCCTTTTTTTAGATGGTTAAATTTACTTTTTTGAAAATTTACTTTTAAAAACAGTAGCTTAGGAGAGATTACAAAAACCGGGTGAAGAAATTATCCGGAAAGAAAAACTTCTTTTCCGTTACAACATTCGTTCCCTTAGTGCTTTAACTCCCGAAAGCTTAAGATCCAATCAAATTCATTAGCAGGTTTTCTGACTTATCTCTCCTTTTAAACGGCCTTCCCAATAAGTCTCAGTGGCATTATGTTTAAAATTCTTAGAGAATCACAGCAGCGGGTACTGTTATCGGTTCTCACGATATTCCCTCTTATTCGAATGTGACTTCTACACTAATGATGTTACAAAGATAAAGGATTTAGTTATAATATCGCTCATTTTAAATAATAAAAAAACAAGAGAAATAGAAAATTTTTCTCTTGTTTTTCTAAGTAAAGTTTTCCAAAACGGAAAACTTTTTATTTTATTTGCTTATAAAAGTTTCCCAAAACAGGTTATCTTCTCTTGTAGTATTGCATTGCCTCGGGAATCAGTTTTTGAAGATCGTTTATTCTTTTCGTATCAGATGGATGGGTACTTAAAAATGCAGGTGTAGCTTGTCCGCTGTTGGCCTGCGCCATTCTTTGCCAGAATCCTATGGCAGCGTTAGGATCATATCCTGCCATTGCTGCAAAGATAAGTCCCAGATGATCAGCTTCGCTTTCATTGCTACGTGAATGTGGAAGTGTAACTCCTACGTTAGTTCCCAGTCCGTATACTGTTTGGGCGATTTCTTGTGTAGCCTGTGTTTGATTGTTAAGCAAAACGCCTAAAGCAGTTCCACCGGCATTCAGAAGTAACTGTTGGCTTATTCTTTCATTTGAATGTTTTGCAACTGCATGGGCAACTTCATGTCCCAGTACAATTGCAAGTCCTGCTTCATCTTTTGTATAAGGTAATATACCTTCATTTACTACAATTTTTCCACCGGGCATGCAAAAGGCATTCGCAGTAGGGTCTTGTACAAGATGGAATTCCCAATTAAAATCTTTGATATCTTCAGAACGGCCTACAGAACGAAGGTAAGTTTCCGTAGCATTTGCAATTCTCCGGCCTACTTTTATGACCATTTCTGTATTTTGTCTGTTGGTAGACGGTTTAGCATCCTTCATATAATCCTGGAAACTCTGGTTACTAAGACTTAATACCTCTTGGTCAGAGACAAGAAGAAGCTGCCTTCTGCCGGTAACAGGTACTGTACCACAGCTTGTTATAAACAATAACACAATCAGTGCGCTAATGATTGATTTCATATTTATTTAGTTTGTTACTAGGTTAAACAATAATGCAAAATTATTAAAAAAGAGATAGACTTTTCGGAGATAACAAAATAATCGCATGAAAAGTTTCAGGGTATGATGCTGAGAGACGTTGCTGATGGGATTACCCTTGAATATTAATTATTTTTCTTCTTTAAGCAATCTCATTAACTCTTCTTTATAAGTAGGAGACACCTCTATTTCCGTATTATCTTCGAGTACGACATAGCCACCTGAATTTTTATAATAAGCTTTTACATAATTGAAGTTAATTATGTGTGATTTATGAATACGTATAAATGGGAAAGGCAGTATTTCATGAAAATGCTTAAGGAAACGGCAAACCATCTTTTTATGTTTGTTCCGAAGATAAATATCTGTAAAATTACCATTGCCCTGTAAGCGTATGATTTCTTCCATTTTCACCACTTCAAATCCTTCCAAAGTAGGTAATATTACTTGTTGTTTTTCCGGTTTTGGCTCTTTGAAATTTTCAATAAGTATTTTATTGCGGTTAAAAATCTCCCGGTTAAAGATATGTTGCTGTACTTTATTTACAGCAAGTATCAGCTCTTCGATGCTAACCGGTTTTAGTAAATAATAAGCCGCACTCTGGTTTAAGGCACGCAATGAATATTCAGAAAATGCAGTCACGAAGATAGTTTCGAAGTAAATATCTTTGCAGCCTTCCAGTACATCAAAAGCATTACCGAAAGGCATTTCCACATCAAGAAAAACCAATTGCGGCTGTAATTGATGAATTAATGAAATTGCTTCTTTACAATTTTGAGCTTCTCCAACAATTTCTATTTGCGGACAATATCTGGTCAGATAATTTTTCAAAGCCTCTCTTGCCGAAAACTCGTCTTCTGCTATAATGCTTTTAATTTTTTGTATAGTGTTCATTATTAACTATTTTCTTATCAATAAAAGGGAAACGAAAGATCACAATCACTCCGATGTTTTCTTTATCCTTTTTATCATTTATCTCCATTGTTATATGTATATGATATAACTGATTCAGCAGAGACATGCGTTCCTGCGTATTGGTCAGCCCTCGTGAATTATGTTGTCTTTGATGCCTGGTTTTTAATTCTTTACTTTTTTTGAGCCCGATCCCATCGTCTTCAATCATAATAAATAACCCGTCCTTTCCTTTTGATATCCTAAGTGTAAGTTTACCCATGCTTTCCTTATATCGTAATCCATGCCAGATAGCATTTTCAAGTTGTGGTTGTATCAACATATTAGGAATATATACAGCATCAGAATCTATGGAGGTATCCAAATGGATTTCATAATAAAATTTATCCCGGAAACGCAGGTGCTCCAATTCCAGATATTCTTTCAGGTGTTCCAATTCATTGCTTAGGGAAATAAAATCTTTATTGGAATTCTCCATAATACTACGCATCAATCTGGAATAAGAAGAAAGATATTTATTCGCCTCTATTTCATTATTTTGTGCAATAAAGTGGTTTACACTATTAAGACTATTAAATATAAAATGCGGATTCATTTCCCTGCGAAGAGATTGTAGAGCTATCTTTTTATTTTTCTGGTTGATAGAATATAAAGCTCTGATAATAAAAGCAATGAATATCAGGATCAATGCAATAAGAAAAAGTAAGATATAATTAAAGCGATTCTTTTTGGCGATAAGCTCATCTTTAAGTTCACGCTCTTTTTCGAGTTGACTGATTCTGTTTTCATGTAATTGGAACAATTTAGCATCCACCAAGCTACTATCAGATTTAATAAGAGTATCTAATCTTGCAGTAAAATCGGCATAAACAGCGAGTATTTCGCGTGTATTTTTTAGTTTACCGTATTCTTCGACCAAAGCATTTAAGATGTTACGTGCCTGCATGGTCTCACCATTGCGGATAGCCAGATTATAAGCTTCTCTTAAAGTGTTGATGCCGCTTTTAGTATCTTTTGCTTCAAAGTAGGTTGAAGAGAGGTTCTGAAGTTGTTCGATTTCCAACTGAGTGTCACTCACCTGTTTAGCCTCTTCCAGAAGGTCTTTATTAATGTCGATAGCTTGTTCATACTGATTTTCAGAAATATATGTCTTCGCTATTTCCTGTTTTATTTTAAAAGATTCTCTGGGTTTCTCTTTTACATTCTGAAGTGCATTTTTCAGTTCTTCCCTTGCTCCTTGATTATCATGCATATCACGCTTAACCTGCGCCATCTGCTGGTAAGAGTTAGCTGCCTCTTCTTTGTTTCCGATATTTTGAGATATTTCCAGGTTGCGTTGAATATAATTAGTCTGAGTTTGCGGACTGTTACGGTTGCGAAGACGTTCTGCGTCATTCATATTTATCTCCCTGAAGTCTTCCAAGTTTGTCAACCGTGATGCATTTGTATAGTTGGAAATAGCCTCATCAAACTTATTTTGCAACTCTTGTATTTTGGCTAATTCCCGGTAAGCATTAGCTGCCGGTTCATTGTTTTTGTTTTTTAGAAACAGATTGATAGCCTGGAAATAATAGGTTTCACTCCGTTCATATTCTTTTTGCTCACCGAGTTGTTTTGCCAAGGCTATATAATTTTCAGCTATTTCCTTATCCGGATTATCTTTTTCCAGGCTTTTAGAAAGTTCCTTTGCTATTTTGGAAGTGCTTTTACGAGGGCTTCTTTTTGAATAAATACTGTCTTGTCCCCAGGCATTATCCGGGAGAATAAGAGCGAACAACAGCAGTATATACAGAAGTTTGATTTTCATTTCACAAAGTAAATACATTCTAAACATTTAATCCTTAAGTTTCACCAATTCAAAATGGTGTTTCACCCAGTTTGCCCGTTTTGCTAATTTCTAATCATCTACTTTTGGTTTCAGAATAACGTTCTGATTTACAATCGATCTATTTACAAATTTAAAAATAAAAAGCATATGAAAAAGATTATCTTCACTACTTTGTTTTTTGCATTGTTTTTGGTCTCTGTTAGCTGTAAAGGCAACACTACCGGAAATAACCGGGATAATACCAATGTGTCCGATACCCGGTTGAATGATAATGAAGTTAGCAAAGAAGCTAAAGTTCAGGTAGCCATTTTATTGGATACTTCCAGCAGTATGGATGGTTTGATAGAACAGGCAAAATCCCGCCTGTGGAATATCGTAAACACCCTTACTACATTAAAATACAAAGGTGAGACCCCGCATATTGAGATAGCCTTATATGAATATGGTAATAATGGTATACACAACGATGACTATGTGAGGCAGGTAACACCACTGACAACGGATTTGGATTTAATTTCTGAGAGATTATTTTCTCTGACCACCAACGGAGGATCGGAATATTGTGGCACAGTAATTAATAAAGCGGTTAATTCTCTGGAATGGGGCACACGGGCATCGGATATGAAGTTGATTTATATAGCAGGAAACGAACCGTTCACCCAAGGAAGAATTTCCTATAAAAGTGTCGTCGGTAAAGCGCTGGATAAAAATATCTATGTAAACACAATTCATTGCGGTGATGTAAACGAAGGTATAGAAGGCATGTGGAAAGATGGTGCAATAAAGGGTAAAGGAAAGTTTTTCAATATAGATCATAATGCAAGAGTACGTCATTATGACACTCCTTATGATACAAAAATAAGTGCTTGTAATGAAAAACTAAATGCTACTTATATTGGGTATGGTGCAATTGGAGAAGCAAAAAAAGAGAGTCAGGTAGTGCAGGACCGAAATGCCCGGTCAATTTCTTCGGCTAATTATGCTGAACGTGCGGTGACGAAAACAAAAAAAGCGTATAATAATAGTAGATGGGATCTGGTTGATAAAGTAAAAGAAGATAAAGATGCCTTGAATAAAATAAAGCAATCCGAGCTTCCGAAAGAACTACAAAATAAATCAAAAGAAGAGGTAAAAGAGATTGTTAGGCAAAAAGAAAAAGAACGCGAAACTTTACAAAAAGAGATAGCACAGCTTGCACAAAAAAGACAGGAATATATTGATGAACAGATGAAAAAAGAAGGAGAAAGTACAGGTGATGATTTAGGAAAGGCAATCAATGAGTCTGTCTTAATATTGGCATCATCAATGGGATACAAAGTAGAAAAATAAAATTTATTATGCGACACCTATTATTTACACTTATGATTTTCGCAACATCCATATCCTGTGCAAAGGATAAACAAAGCTACATGTCTTATAGTAGTATATATGATATTAAAGGTACGGATAATGTAGTAATATCTCTTACTCATTATAATGAAGCGCACAATACCAGACATTCATTCTTATTTATGAATGTCCTGAACGGGAAAGAAAAGCAAATTGATTTTCCGGAAAACACTTATCCCGGAACAGTTGAACAAGTGAAATTAGATGATTTGAATATCAATAAAATTATTTTTTTACCAAGAAGTTCGGAGAGAGCAGAGAAGAAATTTGCAAAATCCCATGCAAGTAATAGAATGATCATTTGCACTACCGACGGGGATGATGTGAAACAAATAACGGATGAAGGTTATTATATTCAAAACTGGAAAATAAACGAGAAGAACGGAATTATTGTAATAACCGGATATCATACTGAAACAAGGAGGAACGAAATAATCCTGTTTGATCTGAAGAAAATGAAGAAAAAAGAAATGGTTAAGTGATCTTCGTGATTGTAATTTAATAGGGCATGACTGGGATAATAGTCATGCCTTGCTTATATATGTATAGCCTTTTATTAGGTTGCATACCTACTTCTAACGTGTCTTGCGGATGAACTATCTATGGAACGAATATCTTCAAAGTCGTGTTTCATTAGTTTTATTCCTTACACGAAAAGTAATTTATTATACGTGTGCGTATATTACTCTTAATGGCCTGTATCTACTTCTTGTAACAGATTATGCCATAAGAAAACCCCATCTAATATGATATTTTTTTTAACTTTGTGTAATCTTAGATTATTACTTTGTGGAAAATAAAGATGATATTATACTAGATGGATTGAAAAAAGGAGATGATAAAGCGTTAAAAGCTTTGTTTGATATCTATTATACGCCTTTATTTTTAGTTGCCCGACAATATCTATTTGATAAATTTGCTGCAGATACGGTTGTTTGTGACCTTTTTTACCGCTTATGGGAATCTCGTAAATTTCTGAAAATCGAAATATCCTTGAAATCTTATTTATTCAGTTCGGTAAGGAATTTATCATTAAACTATTTGAGAGATAATTACATAGATAAGCAAATAAGCATTAATGAATTAGATATATCTTCGCCCTTACTGTTCACTTCCGATGAGTATCCCCTTGGAAAATTAATAGAGAAAGAGCTCACAGAGAAAATTTATCAAGAGATTGATACATTACCTCCCGAGACAAAACAGGTTTTTATTTTAAGTCGTATTGAAGGGCTAAAAAATCACGAGATTGCAGAAAAACTAAATATATCAATTAATACAGTAAAATATCATATGAAAAACGCCCTTTCTATTCTTCGTGAAAAGTTAAAAGATTTTCTCGCCGGATGGCTGTTTTTTTAGCTTCCCATTAAAAAAGATGAAAATTTGACTACCCCAACTATCTAGTTTACGTGTCATCATATTAACGAACTATACAATAATGCAAGAAAAACGCTATATACCAGAAGATCTCATTGTTGGATATTTAAATAATGAGCTTTCCGAAGATGATAAGAGACGTTTGGAGAAATGGATTACCCAGGATGAAAGTCATAAAAAAATATATTATGATATGACTGAGATCTGGCTGGCTGGTAAAGCATTGAAAACGGATAAATTGCGTTCTGATACGGCTTATTACAGAACGCTTATCAAAATAAAGAAGGCAGGAAATAAGAAAAATCAATCTATTAAATGGTTTAAAACAGGAGTTGCCGTAATATCCGGATTTATAATTATGAGTGCAGGCTTTTACTGGGGGACATATACCAAAGATAATCAGCTAATATCCAGTATTCAAACTTTTGAGGCACCTATGGGAGCACGTAGTAAAACTGTTCTTCCGGACGGTAGTGTCGTGTGGCTTAATGCCGGTAGCAAGTTGTCTTATTCTTCCGGATTTTCCACAATAAGCAGGGAGATAAATTTAATCGGCCAGGCTTATTTTGAAGTTTATAAAAATCCTAAACTGCCTTTTAAAGTGACCACAGATGATATCGATGTAAAAGTACTGGGAACAAAGTTTGATGTAAAAGCCTATCGGGATGAAAAGGAAGTAACCGTAACTCTATCCGAAGGGTCTGTGGAATTTATAAATAAAGCCTTTACCGAACTTCCTTTGGTAATGGAACCTTTGGACCAGATTGTATATAATAAAGACACCAAACAGACTTCCCGTAAACGTGCTCCTAAATCTTTAGCCGGACACTGGATAAATGGAGCCCATTTCTTTTATGAGCTAACCTTAGAGCAAATAACCAGGCAACTCGAAAAGTCTTTTGATGTAAGATTTATCTATAAGAACGAAGAAAAAAAATCCCTCACTTTTTATGCAGACTTTAATGAAGACCATACACTGGATGAGATTCTCGAACTTATATCTATCACAAAAAGAATCAGATATGAAAGAGGAAAAGATAATGTGATTGTAATATATTAATTACCTGATTATTAACCTTATAATAGTGATGCCTATGATGTAATAACAGTTTATTAGGAAAAGAATCGGAAAAATGTTAGCACCATTTTCCCGATCCATAAAGCCAGTTAGACTTTTTAATGTTAATTGAAAACATCAATACAAAATTATGAAAAACTTTTTTAAAGAAAAAGTAAAGCCTTCTCTATGTCATAAAAGAAGGTGTTTACTCGAGGTGATATTATGCCTTACTTTGTTAACAACTTCCCCTGTTTTAGTAAAAGCATCTGAGCTCCAAAGCCCGAAAATTACTTTAAATGTTGAGCGAAAATCAATCAAAGAAGTGATTGAAATAATCAAAGGAAAAACAGATTATCTATTTTTTATAGATACAAAGGATGTCGATTTGGATAAGCTTGTGAGCATCAATATGTCGGATAGTCCGGTAGAATCCGTCATGGAAACACTGCTTAAAAATAGTGGTGCCAGGTATACGATCAAAGATAAACATATCGTGATATACAGTGGTACGGAAACTCTCAACCTTAATAATAAGGCTCAGGAGGCTATAACAGTAACCGGTGTCATTGTTGATGGAGAAGGTATACCCATTATCGGAGCCAGCATTATGGAAAAAGGAACGACCAATGGCACTATTTCCGATATAGACGGAAGGTTTACTATTAGTGCCTCCGGCCTTGATGCTGTTCTTACTTTTTCCTATATTGGATATATAACACAAGACCATAAAGTGGGTAATCGAAGAAACTTTAGCATAACCCTTCAGGAAAATGTACAGGAACTTGATGCTGTTGTCGTAGTCGGCTATGGAACAATGAGAAAAAAAGACCTTACAGGTTCGATAGCCCAGGTTCGTCCGGATAAGCTGGCGAGTGAAAGCCCCACAACAATACAAGATGTATTGCGTAGTGGAGTTCCCGGGTTGAATATCGGCGTAGAAACTACTGCCAAAGGAGGAGGAGATATGCAAATACGGGGTCAGCGTTCACTCAATGCAAAGAATGATCCGTTGATCGTAGTAGATAATATGGTATTCTTTGGTGAGTTGTCAGAAATCAATCCACAGGATATAGAGCAGATTGATGTATTAAAAGATGCTTCCTCGGCAGCCATTTATGGAGCTAAATCCGCTAACGGTGTTGTAATTATCACTACCAAAAGAGGAAAAACGGAAAAACCGGTTATACGCTTTGATGCCAGCTTAGGAGTTGTTACAATGGGAGCACATCGTAAAGTCTACGATGCTGACGGATATTTAAATTTCCGTTCAGATTGGTTTGATAGTAGCTCCAAATTTGAGAATCCATGGAAATATGCACGTCCGACGGCTGAAAACCTTTCCAAATATGGTATGAGTATTGACGACTGGCGGGGAAGTCAGAAAGGAACAGATGAAGAAATCTGGCTGGATCGCCTTGCATTGTTCGATCAGGAAAAATACAATTATTTCAATGGAAGAACTTATGACTGGTATGATGCATCTTTCCAAACCGGATTGAGGCAGGATTACAATGCAAGTGTTTCCGGTATGACAGGAAAGGCAAACTATTATTTGTCTTTCGGATATCTCAACTCTAAAGGTATAGTAAAAGGAGATGAATATGAAACTTTCCGTTCTAATGTGAAAGTGGATGCAACGGTAAATGACTTCCTGACTATTGGTGCAAATATTAATTTCCAGAACCGTACCGATGGAAACCTGGCAGTAGACTGGAAAAAGCAGATTACAGCCAATTCACCCTATGCACTTCCTTATGATGAAGAAGGCAATCTGGTATTAAAACCTATGGGAACCAATTCTCTGAATGAAGGGTGGAACTATGAGTATGAAAAACAGTTTAAGTCATTGGACAAAGGATATACGATATTTAATACAATCCTTACTGCAAAGGTAAAGCTACCGTTTAATATCAAATATACATTTAGCTTTGCGCCACGTTTCCAGTGGTTCCACGACAGGTATCACGAATCTTCTCAACATCCTCAGTGGAAAGAGAAAGATAATGGAGCTGTTAACAGGGAACAAACAAAAAAATATGATTGGCTGCTCAACAACGTAATCAACTGGGAGCAAACATTCGCTGGCAAACACAACGTAAACATTACTTTATCTCAGGAAGCTGAAGAACACCGTTCGTGGAAAGACCGCATCGAAGCCCGGGATTTTACACCAACAGATGTATTGGGATATCATTATATCCAACCCGCAGATAAATTGAAAAGTAAGTTTGAAAGTAATGATGTGCATAGTAGTGGAGATGCTTTACTGGCAAGAGGATTTTATTCTTATGATAACAGGTACATGACTACATTATCTGTCCGTCGTGACGGTTTCTCTGCATTTGGTGCTTCTAATCCCCGTGCAACATTCACTTCGGTGGCTTTGGCATGGAATTTTGCCAATGAGAATTTCTTTAAATGGGATAAGATGAGTTACGGAAAATTAAGGTTATCATGGGGCTCAAACGGGAATCGCGGCCTTGAAGACGTATATACCGCACTTTCTAATCTTACAACAGGAAGCGGAAGTTATGGATATATCGGTGCAGGCAATTCTTTAAAAGAGATATCCCAGCTTTATGTCCAGAGGATGGCAAATCTTAATCTTCGTTGGGAAAGAACCACTTCATGGAATGTTGGATTGGATTTTGGTTTCTTAGATCAACGTATCAACGGTAGCCTGGAATATTACCACATGCCTACCACCGATTTGATTATGAACCAGACCCTTCCCGATATCACCGGATTTAAAAACGTAACAACAAATTTGGGAGAAGTAGTAAACAAGGGTTTTGAATTAACCATTAATAGCACTAACATTAGGAATAAAGATTTGGAATGGAACTCAACTTTCAATTTCTCTCTGAATCGTAATAAGATTAAACACTTATATTACACATATACAGATATTTTAGATGGCAATGGAAACATAATTGGAAGAAAAGAAGTCGATGATCCCGGAGCGGGATGGTTTATCGGAAAAGATATCAATGAGATATGGCACTACAAACTGTTAGGAATCTGGCAGAAAGGTGAAGAAGAAGAGGCGGCCAAATACGGGCAAATACCCGGAGACCCAAAGGTTAAGGATTCTTATGATGTCGACAACCGCAGATATTCCGACGAAGATAAAGAGTTTCTCGGAACCAAAACCCCTAAATTCAGGTGGTCGCTAAGGAATGATTTTACTTTCCTGAAAAACTTTACAGCTTCAATAAATATCTATTCGCAATGGGGACATAAAGCGACATTTACTGATTATATCAATAATGACTATACATTTGAAAGAGAGAATGTATATGTACGTGAGTACTGGACACCGGATAATCCTACAAATAAATTTGCCCGTCTGGGTGCTACTCAAAAAGCATCCGGAGCTCCAAAGATTGTAGACAGATCATTTATTCGTTTGGAAAGTATATCGTTTGCTTACGATGTCCCTAAACAATTTCTGTCGAAATTTGATATATCAGGGTTGAAGTTTTATGCCAATGTTCGCAATGTTGCCGTATGGACAAAAGAGTGGTACGACTGGGATCCTGAAGTAAACAGGGATAAACCGGGTCCTCTGCCGAGAACATTTAATTTTGGAGTAAACCTAACTTTCTAAATAACTGATGATTATGAAAAAGAAAATAAATATAAAAGTTACTGCAGGTGTTGCCGTATGTATGTTGGGCCTTATCTTCGGAGTTGGTTGTTCGGACGATTTTTTAAAGCCTGATCCTCTTTCCTTCTTCGAACCTTCTCTTACGTTTACCACAAAAGAGGGGTTGATCTCTGCTATAGCAACTTGTGACAGACATTTGCGTCATACTTATACCGGATCAGGTGAAGATGCAGATGCTGCTCCGATCATCACCGAAATGTTTTTGTCGGATATTGCTGTAAATGGGACTACGGATGTCAATTCACCTTCAAGCGTTACTCAGGATGTAATAGCACAATTAGTACCCGATGGCCTGATGAACAATAATACCAACAAAACAAAATGGTTTTGGGAAGAGGGGTATAACGGTGTTAAATATGCCAATTCTATTATATCCAATATTGGTGCAATAGAAGGACTTGACCCTGTTGTAGGAGACGAAATTTTAGGCCGGGCCTATTTCCATCGTACCATACGTTACATGCACTTGTTGTTCCAGTTTGGCGATATCCCTTTATTAACTAAAGAAGTAAAAGTCCCAAAATTTGATTACAGATCTACTAAAATGTCTGTAATACTGGATAAGCTGACAAAAGACATGGAGTTTGCAGTAGAAAACGTTCCTGCAGAGCCGGAAATGGGAGGTATGGTAACCAAAGGCGCTTGTCGGCAATTGCTTATTAAATGTTATCTGGCAACGGGACAATTTGACAAAGCAATAGCACAAGCCGATGAACTGATAAATAACTCCGGATATGCCCTGATGACAGAACCATTTGGAACTTTCGTAAATCCGGCACCGGATATCCATACTGTAACGAGAAACGTTATCTGGGATTTACACAGGCCGGAAAATAAAGCGAGTGAAGCGAATAAAGAAGCTATACATTATTTAGTAAACCGGGAAGAATCGGCATCAAGCAGACGCATATTGAAAACAATGAGAAATGCGGGACCTTTCTGGGCAGGTACAGGTGGGTTTGCTATCAAAACACCTGATTTAAAAGCAGATGGAATGAATGTTAACCAAAAGCATTATGATTATCGTAGAACCTATGGGCGTGGTATTGCCCGTATGCGTCCTACTTGGTATAGCACACACTCTGTATGGTTAAATGATGAAACCGATTTGCGTCATAATGTAGAAAGCGGTAACTGGATGGTGATGGAGAAACTCAGGTACAATAGTCCGGCATTGTTTACCGAAGGAAGCGAATGGGCCGGTAAAAATATCCGTTTGTGGAATGACGAAGGACAACTATTATGCGTAGACACCATACGAAACTGGTTCGACTGGCCTCATTATAAAATATGGATTGAAAGCCCTCAGGAAGAAGGCTCTACAAACTATAATGGTGGAGCTGCCGACTGGTATTTTTATCGTTTGGCAGAAACTTACCTTTTAAGGGCAGAAGCCTATATGTGGAAAGGAGAAACGGGTAAAGCTGCTGCTGATGTAAATAAGATCCGTGAGCGTGCAAAATGTAGTAAATTATTTACTGCTGCGGAGATGAATATGGGAGTTATCATGGATGAAAGAGCCCGTGAACTTTATTACGAAGAATGGAGGCATATGGAGTTAAGCCGTGTGTCATATATCTTCGCAATCACAGGAAAAGCAGATGAATTCGGGAAAACTTATACATTGCAAACACTGTCAGATAGTAACTATTGGTTTGAACTTGTAACCAAGAATAATAATTACTATAACAAGGGTGTAAAAACACGTTCGGGTATCGAATATACTATAGCGCCTTATCATATTTTCTGGCCTGTGCCCCAAACCAGTATAAACGGTAACAGGGAAGGCAGGATTAACCAGAATAAAGGTTATGCGGGCTACGAACATAATATAGCTCCGTTTGATAATCTGGAAGGTGCAATGGCTGCAGAAACAGATTATAAGAATTAAGCGGTTTCAATAGGTATTTATTTATATTTGTGATAATCGGAGGGAAATTGATTGACTATCAACGTTTTTAGAAGACTTCCGCATGAAAAGGGCAATGGATAAGTAGGTAGTTAGTGCGTAGATACACTTAATTTTTCATGCTTTCAAATAACTCTTATCAATGCAAATATACATAAGATTATGAATATACCATAGCTTTTTCAATGATTTTTTTAATACGATATAAATAAAAAAGCCGTCGAACTTTCGACGGCTTTTTACTTAAATTTTCATGCTGCTTTTGGGTTGGCTCTCTGCATCTGAATATATTCGGGGAACACTCCCAATAACAATCCTCCCACCGGAATTATCCGCTATCTCCCGGAGCCGTGCAGGTATATACGGCTGATTTGTTTCCTGCGATGGCTGACCGGAATTTTGTGTAGGTTGTTGCGTATTTCCCGGCACAATCATTTCTGCCTTTTGCGGCTCATTTAAGGGCTGTCCTTCGCTTTCACTTATCGGTTTGAGGGAAAGCTGTATCTTCCGGTCTAATTCCGTTAATTCGGCTCTTAAATCGGCCAGTTCGGGTTCTTTTTTCCACGAACTTTCTACGACCTCTTTTAAGAGCGGAATGTCTTTGGCGAGTTCCTCATTATCTTTTTTGAATTTTTCAAGCGTTGGCTCTATGGTTGCCAGCGCATTGATAAAATTCTGTGTAGCCAGTCGCGGATCGGCTGCCAGACTACCATGATTATAATGATAAAGATAATCTCCCTCTCCACGAAGATAAAAACGATTCTGCACCATATCCATACCGTCCTTTTTGGTGTTCTCGCTTTTGATTAGGATATCGAAACCGTACAGGCTTCCTACCTTGTCAAACTCCCCGGCAGTACGCGCAGTTTCCGCAAGGTGGTTCAGGTGCTTTCCGGTGAACTTCATATCGGCTGTATTTACTCCGTTAATCAGCAGAGCATTTTTATACGAGCCGTCCTCGTTGTATTGAACTTTGGCTTTGAAGTTCTCCAAGTCTTTACCAATACGTGCAATCAGGTCGGTATTCTTATCGTATTTTGCGGTATATTCATCCAGCTTGTAACGGCTGGATGATTTACCCCGGACAAATGCCTGACGTTCGCTTTCCAGCGTGGTTACTCTTTTCTCTAAGCGGGCTTTTTCAAGCAGTTCGGTATTGCCGGAAAGAATAGCGACATATTCGGAGAAATTCATCCCGGTTTTTTCATCTATTGCACCCTCGTCGATAGTACGAGTGCCGAGATTGTTGGTTTTAAGCTGCCGGATGAATAGCTGCTTATTGTGGAGCAACCCGAATTTATAAGCATCCAGCGACTTTTCGACGGCATACAAGATAACATCTACTTTGTTATCCGCATAGTATTTGGCAATCTCGTTGCCGGTACGGATACCTCGCCCGTCGCGTTGTTCAAGGTCGCTGGGCCGCCACGGACTGTCAAGATGGTGAATAGCTACGCACCTTTTTTGTGCATTTACCCCTGTGCCGAGCATTTCCGTTGAGCCGAACATGACACGGATTTTTCCGTCGTTCATATCGCCAATCATGTTCTTACGTGCTTTTTCGGTGGTTGCTTCCTGAATAAACCGCACCTCACTGGCAGGGATGCCGTGATCCTCTACCAGCTTGCGCTTTACTTCGCTATATACGTTCCATTCGTTCGGCTTATATGTACCCAAGTCGGAGAATACGAACTGCGTACCCTTATGCTCGTCGAACTTCTTGTAATAGTCGGCAATCATCCGGGCGCAATGGCTGGCTTTATTGTCCACGTCATCGCCGTAAAGAGAGGGAGAAATCATACGCATATCCAGCGACATTTTGCGGGCGTAATCGGTCGCAATAAGCATCTTTGCTTTGTCTTCCTTTTCGGTAAGTGGCGCACGGTAAAGCAATGTTGCATCGCCTGTTTTGGCAAAATTCACCAGCCTGTCGATAAATTGCACCTGATCGGGCGTAGGTGGTATATTATGCAGTATTTCGTTTTTCTCCGGGCGGTCGATACCAATATCGGCTGCGGTACGGAAGTCGGTAATTTCCGAATAGAATCCGGCAAGCTCCGGCACTTTGATAAAGTAGCGGAAGCGCTCTTTTTGCACAATCTCGTTCGTTACCGAAAACTCATAGTCTATGGTTTTCTTTGCGAATATGGCTGCCCATGCGTCGAACGTTTTAATGTTCTGCCGTTCGAGTTCCTGCGGTCGCAGGTATTTAAAGAGCAGGTACAATTCGGTGAGCGAATTGGATATGGTCGTACCGGAAAGATACGTCGCTCCTAAGTCGCGCCCGGTGCGTTCCTGAATAGTACGGATGGCAAACAGCATATTAAGCGCCCTCTGTGAGCCTTCGGGATTACCAAGCCCTGCCACCCGGTCGTGGCGGGTATTGAACGTAAGGTTTTTAAACTTGTGGCTTTCGTCCACGTAAAGGTGGTCGATACCCATGTGTTTGAAATCTACTGCATCATCCTTGCGGTTTTCCATTGTGTGCATGACCGTTTCCAGTTTGGCTTCCAGATTAAGCTTACGTTTGATGCAACCTTTCAGCATGGCACGGGAAACCTGTTTACCCTGCGCTTTCAGCACTTCCAAGTTTTCCTCTACGCTATCGAGTTCTGCCTGTAATATCTCCCTTTGCAGTTCGGGGGATTGTGGTATTTTACCGAATTGTTCATGTGTTAATATCACGGCATCCCAATCGTTGTTTTTTATTTCGCGGAATATCCGCTCCCGGTTTTTGGGAGTAAAATCTTCCTTGCCGGGATAAAGGACGCGGGCGTTCGGGTAGGCAGTACAGAACGTTTTGGCTATTTCGTGGATGTTGGCTTTCAGTCCGGTAATCATCGGTTTGTTAGCCAGTCCGAGCCGTTTCTTTTCCATTGCTCCGCAGCACATGATAAGGGTTTTGCCGCCTCCTACTTCGTGATCGCAGATACCACCGCCCAATAGTTTATCCATCCATATAGCATCTTTTTGGCTTTGGTACAGGTCGGGTATGCCCAATCCTTTCAGGTCAAGTCCGGGAAAGGTTTGGTGCGAACCGTCATATTGCGGGCGAACGAAACAGTTAAATGTCCGGTTATACAGGTTTGATAGACGGTCTTTAAATTCGGGCAACTGATCCCTGAGCCAGTCTGAAAAGCCGTTCCGCATTTCGTCGATTTTGGCATTGGCAAGCTGGATGGCTTCGGGATCGCGTACTTTCACCTCCTGCATTTTTCCATCGACCAGCATATTTACCTTTTTGGTAATGTCGGGAGATGTATTGTGCAACGCGTGCTTCATCAGGGCAATGCCGTTAAATTTGCGGCTCTGTGAATCTACGGCGTATTGGTTCTGTGTCTTTACGTTTAATTTGTCAGCCTTAATGGCATATTCGTCAATATTGGGTGAAAATGTTATCTTAACGTCCGTATCGAACAGCCATGAGGCATATTTTTCATAGATACCTTTGGGAATCCAACGTTCGCCGAAATTAAAATCGAGGTCATCGAAAGCAATCGGTTTCGGGGTGGCTTCCCGAAGCGCCCGCAGGGAATCTTCCGCCGCAGCGTGTCCGGGATTATCATTCAGAAAACGCTGTACGCGGTCGGCTTTCTCAATAACATTACCGGCGATGTATTTATCGGCTATCTCGTAGCCGTTTATATCCGGGTTAAAATAGATACTGCCTTTTAATTCCTCCTGAATACTGTCGGATGTACCGCCGGTGAGTTCTGCCATGTATTCAAGATTAACCCCGGCATACTTGTTAAGGCTTGCTACGAGTGCTTCCTTTGCATCAGCCGCCTTTGTTATTTCATTGGGGTTAAAGGCTACCGGATGATGAAATATATCGGCTTTCTGTGCTACTCCGTCGATGTAGCGTTCCAGCGAAAGTATTTCCTGCCCTCTCGCATCCATTTTGATAAGGTCGAGATTCTTCTTATCGTTCAACCTGCCGAAACGATCCGTATAGTTATCGTAAAGCCGGTTAAGCATTTCGCGCAGGGCGGGATTGGCTTCAAGCCGGTCGGCTTCGTTCTGATACAGGTGATAATAGGTATCGCGTATCTCAACGTATATAGAGGCTTTCGTTTCCTGTGTTTCGGACAGTTCCAACGGATGAAACATAGGCTGTAAGCCGTCTATATTTTTCAGATAACCGATGCGGTTATGCTCGTCAGACACCAGCGAACCCTCGCGGTAATGCGGCAGTATATCGGCTTTAAATGGAACAGGTTTTAAGTATTCCTCCCTTTCCTGTTCTTCACGTTCTGCCCGAATTTTATCCTGCCATTCGATTTGCTCTTGTCGCCAGCGTTGTTCTTCCAGCCGGGCATCATCTACCGGATAAACCGGACGGGCATTTTCGGACGGGGGTTGCTGTGCTTGCCGCTCCCTGTTTTCCTTTGCTCGCTGGGAAGTAATTGCAAGTTCCTCACGCCAGTCGATAGCGGTCTGCTGAACATCTGCTTTCTTTTTCGAGGTTTTTCTACGGCGGCGCGGGCGGTTTACCTGACTGCGTTCTTCCGCCGAAAAGCCGAAAAGGTCGTACAGGGTGATAAGCGGTTCCTGCTGTACGTTCAGTTTAGGCTCGGCAGCTTTTGGCTGCGCGAGAATATCGGGAGCGTCCATGTCAAAAAGCGTACCCCGGAACTCGCTTGCGGGTACGGTTGCGGCAGGCTCCGCAGTCGCCTGTTTCGGTGCTTCTTCAGTGGATTCCGTAATATCGTTATCCTCCGGCATGGGTGGATGTTCTTCATATTGGCGGTTTTGCCGTTCTGCCGCCCATAATCCAAAATCAGCCCAATCTTCGGGGGATGGTTCGTCGCGGTTAATTTCAGTCGGTTGGTTTTCCAACACTGGCTCCGCAGTCGCCAACGGCGTCAGTTGACTTTGTCTTCTTCCTCCTTGCAGGGCATAGTCAAGCGAGCTTTCCTCTGCTCCTGCTGCGAGCGTCAGTTCACCGGTTTCTAAATCTAAATCGAAACCCTCTGCTTTCGCTTTTCGGACGGCTTCTTGTCTTTCCGCCCTTGCTTCTTCTGTTAATTTATCAAAGTGTTCTTCTACGGCTTCCCAGAAAGAATCGAGGTCATCCGGGTATCGCCGTTCTTCTTGTGGTCTTTGCTGGCGGGAGGTGGAAACATCGGCTTCCACATTGTTTGAAGCGGCAGCAATGTCCACTGTTTGACTGCGCTCCGGTGCTTGTTGCGATGCGGCAATGTTTCGGGCTTGCGTTTGCTCCTGACTGTCGGGAGCAAAAGAGAGGTAGCGATTCAGGTCGAGGTGTTTGGAAAAGTCCTCGGCCAGCATCCGCCGCAAGTCCATTGCGATACCGTCCACGCCGCCGGAATGGGTAAATTCCATTCCCGGCTTTCCGTAAGGATCGGTTCCGACCTTTGCATCCGTGTGAATTACCCTGTCATATTGCTGGAACAACTTATTAACTGAAATACCGTTTGGCAGTTTGCTGGATTCGGTAAAATCCTGTTGCCTTTTGGTTACAGGATATTCGCCCGGTGGTCTTTTCTGTAATATGATAAGGTCGCTGCCAACTTCTGTTCCGGCATGGTCGGTAAACAGGTTGTTAGGCAAACGGATAGCGGAAACAAGGTCGCAACGTCCGGCAAGCCATTCCCTGACGGGCTTGTTCCTCTCGGAATCGAGTACGCCCTGCGAGGTAATAAAAGCTATTAACCCTCCGTCGCGTACCATATCGACGGACTTCATAAAGAAATAATTATGAAGTGAACTCGCTCCCTGCCTTCGGGTGGCATCGGTGCTGGTGGAAAAGGCTGGATCGAACAGAGCTACATCGCCAAAAGGAATGTTACTGGCTGCAAGGTCGTAATAACTGTTATATCTCGGTTCGATAGTTTCAAAACCCTGAATACGAACATTTGTATTAGGTCGGAGATATTTTAATATCAAACCGGTTACGGGTTCTTTTTCAAAGAAAGTGATTTCAGATTCAGGATTGAAAATATGCTGATTATGCCCGAACACGCCGGTTCCGGCGCTGGGATCGAGAATACGGTCTGCCGTTATTCCGATACGGTTCATCTCCTGCGCAATGGTGTGAGGGATTATTCCGGGGGTATAGTAGGCGGTTAGTATGGAGTTTTTGATACCGTCGAAATACCTCTTGTACTGTTTTTCATCGGCTGTATTCTCTTTTAATACCCGATGAAGTTCTGCATACATTCCCGTCATGCTCTGCGGATCGTAATCATCCCGCTCCATTGGCCGGGTGTCGATAACCTCTTTCAATGCTCCGAAACCGCTGTATTTATAGAGAGCCATTGTTTCGTCAGGCGTTGGCAGTCGCTTCTCTTTTTCGAGCGCAAAAGCTATCTTTATTGCGTCGATATTCTGGCGCAGATGCGCTTTTTTATTGTAAGCCATCTTCCAACAGTATTTGAATGGTTCCTGTCAATTCGGTATAGAGCATATCGTGTTGGAGAGTGTCGGCAAAATCATCCGTCAGGGTGTATTTGTAGAATACAGGATGCGCCTCGGATAAATCCAAGCCAGCTTGGTTTATCTCTCGGCTTTCACTGTATTTTGCCAGCACTTCGGAACAAAGAGGCAATAGGCGTAATGCAACGTCACGAGCATTATCTTCTGGTATTTCATCCGAAAATTCTTCCCAGAGTATGTTTATAATAGTGTTGTAAGGAGAAAAGTGCAAGCCCCGGTAGAGTTCGGCGCTTGCTCGTTCTTCGGCTTCTATGTGGGTTAGTCCGCTCTGTATAGTTTCACTATAAACCTCCGCCGCACGGTCGGCTCTTTCGGATATGAAAGCCCGGTCGTTTACGCGGTCGGGATGGCTGTCTTTGAGAAAAGATAAAAGGGATAAGCCGTAGTAGGATAATTCGCTCTTTGGCGTTTGATTATTCTTTGTCATAACATTGGAATTTTTAGTGGTGAAAAATGACGGGAGAGAAAAGTGAAAAGGCGCTCCGGGTTCCCACCCAGAGCGCCGACCACTAAAAATTCTCGGTTATAACAAGTAAATCTTAAAGAAAATCAACTTGCGACCAAAGAATTTTATAGTGGCAAATGTACTAAATTATTTTCGCTTGTTTCCCTTCCCTGACTTGCCCGGTTTATTCTTCGGGAAATGGAATACGGTTTTAAATTCAGGATTAAAAGTTACGGCAGCATCGAAAGTGCCTCCTGCCGACTTTTTAAAACCTTTGATTAGTCCGGTTTTGCCTTTACCGAACAGGTCTGAAAGCTGATTGTCGGACAGTTCCTTTCCGGCTATGCTACGGAATACAGTCAGGCCGCAATCGGGATTCTGACATTTGGCTACTTTGGGATAGAAAACTACCGGATTGCTACAGCGGGGACAGCTTGCCCCAGCTCGGTTTCCGGTGTTTTCTATTTTCGCCGTAAGCAGTTCCGATGTAATCTGCGCCGTGAAAACTTCTATCCCCCGGTGAAACGAAAAGGCATCCATATCGCCGGATGCGATTTTCGACAGGGCGAGTTCCCAGCTACCGGTCATCGCAACGTCGGCAATCTTCTTGTCCTTTACGACCTCGTAAACGGCCAATCCTTTATCCGTCGGGATAAGTGACTTCTTTTCTCTGCGGATATAATCGCGGGCAAAGAGCGTTTCGATAATCGCAGCACGGGTAGCCGGAGTTCCGATACCGGATTCTTTCATCGCTTCACGTTCGGCTTCATCGGACAGGTCGCGTCCGGCGGTTTCCATAGCTGCCAACAGGCTGCTTTCCGTATGAATCGGACGAGGTTTCGTTTGCTTTTCCAGCACGTCGCACCCTTTGACGGGCAGAACGTCGCCCTCGGCAAGTCTGGGAAGAATAGTAGCATCTTCCTCTTTTTCTTCGTCCTGGCTGCCGAAGACTTTTTGCCAGCCAGCCGACAAGATTACAGAACCCTTTGCGGTAAAGTCCATTCCTGCACATTTCAGCATAACGGATGTGCTTTCTTTACGGCAAACGGGTGAAAACGCTTCAAGCATACGACCGGCTATCATTTCGTAAATGGTACGCTGGTCGGCTTCCAGTTGTTTCGGGATGTTCTCTGTCGGCAGTATGGCGTGGTGGTCGGTAATCTTGCTATCGTCCACCGCACGCACGTTCAGTATCTTCATATCCATTTCACCTGCATAGGCTGAAAACCGTTCGTAGGCTTTCAATCCGGTAATGAGTTCCGGTATTTCGTCCATGATGTCGGTCGAGATATACCGGGAGCCGGTGCGCGGATAGGTTATCAGCTTGGCTTCGTAAAGTGTCTGTGCGATGTTCAGGGTTTTATCTGCCGAAAAGCCGTATTTACTGTTGGCTTCTTTTTGCAAAGCCGTCAGGTCATACGGCAGGGGCGGTTGCTGGTTTACCTCTTTACGTTCCAGTTTGACTACCGATACTTCTCCGGCATCTGTTACGGCAGAAAAAGCGGTAGTTGCTGCGTCTTTATGCTCGTATCTCTCCACCGATAGTGCCGGAAATACAGTTGCTTCCTTTGCCGTGTGTAGTTTTAGCTGGAAATAGGTTTGCGGCTTATACGCCTTGTTTTCCAGATAACGGGCGCAGATAATCGCCAGCGTTGGTGTTTGCACCCTGCCCAGCGACCAAACGCCGCGACCTGCGGAAATGGCAAGCGCTTGGGATGCGTTGATACCGACAAGCCAGTCTGCCTGACTGCGGGCTTTTGCCGAATAGTAAAGGTTGTCGTATTCGTTACCCGGTCGGAGGTTCTGCAAACCCTCACGGATGGCGCGGTCGGTAAGGCTGCTTATCCAAAGGCGGTCGAACGGTTTACTACTTTCAAGATATGTGTAGATGTACCTGAAAATAAGCTCACCCTCGCGCCCGGCATCGGTGGCGACGATTATGCGGTCGGCTTTTGAAAACAGTCCTTTTATCGTATCGAGTTGCTTCATTACGCCCGGATCGTCTTTATAGGCTTTACCGTCGCGCACCTGACGGGGTTGAAGGATAAAGTTTTGTGGCAGGATAGGCAGGTTTTCTGACTGAAATCCGGTAAAGCCGTATGCTTCGGGCATGACAAGTCCTACGAGATGTCCGAACGCCCATGTAACGGCATATCCGTTCCCCTCGATAAAGCCGTCTTTACGGCTGGTTGCTCCAACGATAGCGGATATTTCACGCGCTACCGATGGCTTTTCTGCTATAATTACTTTCATTATATACGTTTGATTTTCTTAGTGGATAATTATTTCGTTAAACAGACCGACCTTGTTTGTTAAACAGAAGCACCTCGTCTGTTAAACAGAAATATTTTTTTGTTAAACGGAATATTAAATTCTCTGCCCGACTTTTTTGGCAACCTTTTTAGCTGATTGGTGTTGAGCAGCCGTAGGCTTTTGCTGACCTTGTTTGAGCGGCTCTTTCACGTTCTTGGTCGCTTCGTTGGTTTTACCCTGATTATTGACGGCCACCTGCGTTTTGCTTTCCTCGGCAGGTTTCACTTCTGCGCCCTGTCTTCTGACGTACTTAGGATTGTATTTGAAAAAGTCGAATTTTTCTTTTTCAAAGTTCGGTTTCACCCACGCATTGAAAGGTTGCCCTTTGTCGTCTATCATCCCTTTTATATGAAAAGCCGAAACGCTCTGCCGTTTGGTCGGATCGTTTACCGCTTCCGTCCATTGGTTGTAGGCTTGTTCGGGAACATCGGCTCCTTTAATCTTGTGGTGGACGGTAAGATTCGTTTTGTTATCCTCCGACGAAGACTGTTTCTTTTCCGTTTTCTGTTCAGCGTTCTTCTGTCGGCGAATCTCTTTGTTTTCCTGTGCGTAACGGTTGCGGTCGAGGCCCTCATAGGAAAAGTCGAAATTGCGGTTTGAGGCATTGATTTGGATATAGGCATCCCGCTTATATCCGGCGCGGGTGGTCATGCCTTCCAGCAATATCTTCCTGCCGTTATCGTACAGGTCGATTTGTTGCCCTTTCGATAATTCCACACCTTTGATATTGGTGCGGCGGGGAAAATCTGCCACACGCATGGCTTCCAGCGTGTTGGTGTGTTTGTCGAGAGTGATGTAAGCTGCCTCTTTCTTTCCGGGGGTAAGTTCCAGTTTGACTGTTTTACCCGCATTACCGGTCAGTTCAAGGTTTTTCTTAACTTCATCGTCCAGTTTCTTTCCGTAAAAAGGAGCATCGAGGTTGGGCTTTTCCTGATAGTAATGCGGTATTACCTTAATGGAGCCGTCCGGCTGTTCTTCCAGAGATACACGCCCTTTGGTCGGCACACGTACTCCGAGCGGTTCCATTTCGGGATTCATTTCTATAACGCTGTTGGATTTGTGCCCGTAAGACATTGCCCGCAGATGCGGTTCCATATCTTCGTACCTGATTCCCTTGCGCTCCATATCCGCCCGGTCGATTTTCTCTACATTTAAGGGCTGAAAGGTTTGTGCTTCTTCGGGCGTGGCTTCCTGTTTTTCAGGAGCAGCTTCTTGTTTTTGCTGCTGTCCTTTTTGAAGTTCGGCAGCCGGATCGACACGGTACTTTTCCAGTTCTTCGGGTGGAAATTCCATTTTGACGAGTTTGTTAAACACGCTCTCGGTCATAATATAAAACTTGTTGATGGTGTTGGATAAACCGGAGTGCGCCGGATTATCCGCTTGCTCCATCATCTTTTTGAAAAACGCTTCCAGTGCTGAATCGTGTGTGTTTACATTCAGCAGGGAAGCGAGGTTCGATTCGGTAGGATCTACGGTTTGTATATTACCGTCTTTGTCAATGTTGGTAACGGCTTTCAGGTGTCCGCTCTTTCCATCTTCGACGAGCATTACCTTTTTCTCGTCTTTTTTCTTTCTTTCGGCCATATTGCGAATAATTTTAAATTGCGCCGACATTGGCGCATGGACGAAATTAGGTTTAACCGGCTGTCTGTAAAAGGATTGAAAGCCGTACGGCAATGTCAGGAAATGAACTGGCTACTTGTGGCTTCAAAGTATTTCCGGGGGTGGAAAATTGGTAGGCAATTTATCCCCTATCGGGAATAATTATTTAACTTTGGACACTTATAAAAGGACTACAAATGATTGAACAGTTTTATAGTATTGACCACCTTTCGACAAAACAGTTAAGGGAACTGTTTTCGACCTACCGCAAACAGGGCTGGGTGGACTATGAATACTATAAACTCATGCCCGACGGTGTAATACCGCCGGAATTATCGGACGAGGAAATCATGTTTAACATGGATGCCGCCAATCCGCACAATTATTTTGTATTCATGCTGGGAATGGAAGATGAGAAAGACGGGATAATGATAGGGTTCGGGCTTACAGAATACCCGTCATTTGGTGCTTATTTGCATTTGGATGAGAGGTTGTTGGACGAGATTGTGGAGAAATACAGTCTGAAAGCGACGAATACAAGTAATGATTTACTTCCCAACAACAATTTTTTGAACTGAAATTACTAACAATGATGGACTCTAAAAAACTACTACAATGTCAAGAGCCATTCCCTATAAAGTAGAAATATTCTTATTGAGTGAGTGGATTAATTAAATGTAGAAAATTGATCATTAACCTTTTAAAACACTTATCTTTGCATGAAATTTAATTAAAACTTATGCGGATTAATGGATAAAAACATAACTCTTGAATACGATGCATTCTTAAGGTCTTTTAAAAGAAATATTGATGTGCCACATTCCTTTCTTTTAGGCGCCGGGGTTTCGATTAGTTCGGGTGTGCAATCGGCCTATGATTGTATCTGGGAGTGGAAAAAAGATATTTATATATCCAAGAATGTAAATTCTTCAGAGTTTTACAAAAATTACAAGGATAGCGCAGTTAGAAAAAGTATTCAGAAATGGCTGGATAATACTGGTAATTATCCACCATTAGATTCTCCTGAAGAGTATAGCTTTTATGCAGAAAACGCTTACATAATACCGGAAGATAGACGGAAATATTTTTTTAGTTTAACAGAAAGCAAAGAACCGTACATAGGATATAAACTACTATGCCTTTTGGCGGAGTACAACATTGTTAAAGCTGTTTGGACGACAAATTTTGATGGACTCATGGTGCGAGCGGCTCATCAGAACAAATTAACCCCTATTGAAATCAATCTCGATAATGTAGAACGAATTCATCGAAATCAAAGTAATAAAGAACTCTTAACGATAGCACTACATGGTGATTATAAGTATTCAACATTAAAGAATACAGATAGTGAGTTAGACTCTCAGGATGAAATATTTCGTGAACACTTATCAAATTATCACTTAGATAAGAATATGATAGTGTTGGGATATAGCGGCAGAGATAAATCTCTCATGGATGCTCTTAAAAATGCCTTTACAAAAAAGGGAGCAGGACGGTTATATTGGTGTGGGTATGGTGAAATAATAAATCCGGAGGTTACAGAACTAATCAATTCCATAAGAAACTCGGGAAGGGAAGCTTACTATATACCGACTGATGGATTCGATAAGACGATGATCCATATATCCAAATCAGCTTTTGAAGATCGGCCAGAAATTGCTGTTAAAATTGATGAAGCATTAAAAGATATATCCGGTGATGACAATAATAAAACCGAATTTGCTTTGAATGTTTCCACAACTCATAAATATGTAAAGAGCAACCTGCATCCTATTATTTTTCCTAAAGAAGTATTTCAATTCGAAATAGATTACAGTAACGAAAGGCCGTGGGATTTTCTGCGTACTATCACTAAAGAAACTAATATATGTGCTGTTCCTTTCAAGAAGAAAGTTTTTGCGCTCGGAACACTTAGTGAAATAAACACTGTATTTAAGAGTTGCATAAAGAGCGAAATTAAGCGTGAAGCTATATCCATAAAAGATATTCAAAACGTAGGAGCATTCCAATCATTAATGCTTCAAGCGGTGCTAAAATACTTTTCAATTAATCCCAATATTCAATCTGACTATAAACATAAACTCTGGTTAACTTCCTCTGAACCACATACGGGCAATATTTTCATTCATAAAGCTCTGTTCGTATCTTTATATTTTGATAAAAGTACGGATTATGCTTACTTAGCATTTTCTCCAACTATCTACCTTACTTCTGTTGAAGAAATAACAAAAAAGCGAAAACAAGAAATAAGTAAAGCATTATTAGAAAAGGTATTCAACAATAAATATGATGAAATACTTTCCTCATGGAGTACCATTTTATTTAATAATAAACGGATAAAATTTGACTACCCGTTGTCCTCTGGGACTGGATTTGAATTTCAAATATCTTGCAATTCAGCTTATGGGGAGATAAGCGTATTGGATAGCAATTTCAGAGCAAATGTCATTTCAACATTTGATAAGAAGAAAGCACCATTTAAAGGTGTACAATTTCTTGAACCTCAATTAGTATTTCGTAACAAAATCAGTGACCATGAATTCCGGGATTACCACCCTATGAGAGGGCTAACGAATAATCGACCTTATGATGTAACTCTTAATGGTATAATCCATTCAAGTGAAATTAATCTATCTGTAATTTGTGGCCAAAAGTATTCTAAGGATTTATATTCATTCCTATCTCAATTACATACGAAGCATTCAACGGCTAATGTTAATCCAGACTACTTAATTGAATATCCTGGGTTTGCATCGGTTTTTAATATACCTATTAACATACCTTTCCTTGAAGATAATGATAATTGGTATGATATAGAATTCAAAAGCGACAGTAAGCTGGAGCCGCACGATAATGCTTTAAAATTAGCAAGACTTATAACTGCCAAAATAGATCAGATAGCTAATACACATACGCAAAGTACGATTGTGATATTTATACCCGAGGAATGGAAACTCTACGAGAACTACATACATAATGGTGAAAGCTTTGATCTCCACGACTATATTAAGGCCTTCGCAGCATCAAAAGGAGTTTCAACACAGTTAATTCGAGAGGATACTCTGAGTGATAATTTGAAGTGTCAGATTTATTGGTGGTTAGCACTATCATTTTATGTAAAATCATTCAGAACTCCCTGGATTTTGAACAACCAAGAAAAGAATACTGCTTATGCAGGTATAGGATATAGCGTTTCTAAAATATTAGATAAGTCAGAAATTATAATTGGTTGTAGCCATATATATGATTCTAATGGACAAGGATTAAAGTATAAATTATCTAAAATAGATAACTACTATCTTGACAAGCAATCAAATCCGTATTTATCGTATAATGATGCGTTTCAATTTGGGGTCTCAATACGAGAGTTATTTTACCAGTCACTTGATAAACTTCCTGAAAGAGTGGTTGTTCATAAACGTACCAAGTTCACAGAAGATGAAATCAATGGTATAAAGGCTGCTCTAAATAAAGCCGGAATAAAAAAAATTGATTTAATTGAAATCAACTATGAATCAGATGCCCGATTTATGGCAATGAAAGCAGATAGACAATCTCAAACATTGCAAGCAGATGGATTCCCAATTTCACGAGGAACATGTATTGTTACCGATAAATACAATGCTCTCCTTTGGACTCATGGAATAGTTCCTTCAGTCAGAAACATTAATTACAAATTCTATTTGGGTGGGAGAAGTATTCCCGCTCCCTTAAAGATAACAAAACATTACGGGGATTCAAATATTGATGTTATTGCTTCGGAGATACTTGGCTTAACTAAAATGAATTGGAATTCTTTTGATTTATATTCAAAATTACCATCGACCATAGACTCTTCAAATCAGATAGCAAGAATAGGAAAATTACTATCCCGTTTTGAGGGTAAAGCTTACGATTATAGACTTTTCATTTAAGTCATCTGTCTGCTATTGTTAAACATCATTTGCCACTTTGTTTAATATAATTAGTTTGATTGATGAATAGTATAAAGTGTCCTGCAAAACAAAAAACACAGACTGCCACTGTGCTATCCGTGTTTTTTAGTAAATAGAACTATCTCACCTCATGCGGTCGAACTGTATATAGGAATGTATAAAAAGATTATACAGTTTTAGAATTAAAATGAATCTTTTGTAATTACCCTTGCTCCGGCAACAATTTACAAAGCACCGGATCATTCTTTATACGTTCCAGTTCTTCATCGACTATCTGACGGCTTTCAGCCTTTATGCGGTCGTAGTTTTCCTGTATCATGGTTTTCATCATATCCACGCCTTCCTCGTTTACAAAATTGGTGATAACAGGAATTTTCTGATAGTTGGCGGTTTCCCTTTTCACCCGTTCATTATCCACTACTATTTCACAATGGAAAATCTTTTGCTCGATACGCTCGTCGAAATTATCGGCAACGGCTCCGACGAACATACCCTGTGTGAGCGTGCTGATTTTTGATTGAGGGATAAGGCTATCCATTTGTGTTGATATGGAGGTGGACTTATCGTTCCGGTTTATGGTCATGGATTGGCGTTTCTGTAAAACCTTGCCGAAGCGTTCGGATAAGTTTTTTGCTGTGTCGCCAACTACCTGACCGCTGAATATGTTACCCACGGTGTTCATCACAACGGCGGCCTCCTTATCTCCGTAGTCGCGTTTTAACTGTGAAAAGTCCTGAAAACCAAGCAATACCGCTACTTTATTGCTTCGGGCGGTGGCGATAAGATTATCCAATCCTTTGAAATAAATCGTTGGTAACTCGTCGATAACCACGCTACTTTTTAGCTGTCCTTTCTTGTTAATGAGTTTAACAATACGGCTATTGTAAAGACCGAGAGCAGCCCCGTAGATGTTCTGCCGGTCGGGATTATTTCCTACTACGAGGATTTTCGGATCTTCCGGGTTATTTATATCCAGTGTAAATTCATCGCCCGACATTACCCAATAAAGCTGTGGGGAAATCATTCTTGAAAGCGGTATCTTCGCGCTTGCAATTTGCCCCATTAATTGGTCGGCAGCACCTCCCAACCACGCATCCATAAAGGGAGAAAGGTAATTTTCCAAGTCGGGGTAAGAGGTCAGAATCGGGAAAATATCTTCGTACCGCTTGTTCAGAAACTCTATGGCATGGGGAAAAGTACAATACTTCCCGTCCTTATAAATACGCAAATACCAAATAATAGCCGCAAAAAGGATAATTGGTGATTCCACGAAAAAATCTCCCTGTTTTTGCACCCACGTTCGGTTCAAGTTTAGCATTATAGTGTAAGCAGATTCGTAAGCATCTGAAATATCGTCCATAAAAGAAGGGTTAATCGGATTACAACGATGGCTTCGACTCGGATCATCAAAATTGATTACATAGAAAGTAGGTACTTTCTTGTACCCGTCCTGATTATTCAGTAAGTGGTTGTAAGCTATTTCGCTCAGGTCGGGAAATTTGAAGTCGTACACGTACATCGAGAAGCCCTTTTCGATCTGCTGTTTGATATATTGATTTACGACAGCATAACTTTTTCCGGAGCCGGGAGTTCCTAACACAGTGCTGGCCCTGAAAGGATTAACGACATTAATCCACCCGTTGTTCCATTTTTTCTGATAGTAGAAGCGTGTCGGCAGATTTACCGAATACTCGCTTTCTATCAGTCGCGTTTCCTGTGCAAACGATTCGTTTTCGATATTGAAAACATCGTCCATCATGTTATTTTTCAGCAAACGCGACATCCATACACCGCCCATCATAAGGCAGATATAGCCTACCGACATGGTAAGGATATAAAAGCCTGTATTCGCTTCCAGAGGCAGTGGCAGATTCAGGAGCCACCAGTTAAAGAAAAAGAGGATAAAACCTGCGGAAAGGGCAATCGTAATCTTACGCCATGTGATTTTTTCTTCCTTTACGCCTTTTGTGCCCAGACAGGAGAGGGCAAGAAATACGACGGCAAAGAGTTTCGTCCAAAGTATATTATGGAACAACCCTGCCGTGCGGTCGAAATTCAGGAGTATCTTATCCACTACGCCGACGTTGATACCCCACGCTGCCATTTGTCCGTAACAGAACCAATAAATGTTTATCACTACGAATAAAATACTGAGGGCACGCATAAAGTCCATTACTTTTGCAAGGCCCCGGAGATCATCTTCTTGTTGCATATAAAATCGCTTTTATGGGTTTGAGGAAGCGAAATTAAGCCGCAGTCAAGTGTAATTTATTGGTTTTAAAAGCAGTAGCAGCATGAGGAATAGAACTGTCGTCTTTTGTCCGGGAGGGCATAAAAAAACCGCCACGTTATCACAACGGGACGGTTTCAGAACTACAAAAACAGTTGCAAAGCAGATTATTCCTTTTTCTTTATGTTTCTAAATTTGCTGAAATGTTTTTCGATGAAGCGGATCACATCCGATTCTTTATAGTAGGTCTTATGGTATATCATCTGAAAGGGAAGCTCACCGGAAGAACGGTAACGCTGTAACGTGCGCTTGCTGACGTTTAGCATTTGGCAGAGGTCGAAATTATCCAGCAGCATATCGCCGTCCGGTAACAATGCCCTTTCTTTTACCGGGGTTGCCGCGTGCATCTTCTCCAATTTATCGAAGCGCTCCATGATGCGCTGCATCCAGCCGTCGAAATGTTCTTTTTCGATAAACATAGTCGGCTATTATTGGGTTTGAAGCTGACCTTTACGGGCAAGTTCATCCAGCGAACCGTTATCCCGGCGGATATTCTTCTCTTTCAATAGCTGCTTGACCGATGCCACGCTGTAATAGGTTTTACGCCCGATAAGGGAATAAGCGATTAAACCATTACTCCGATAGCGTTGCAAAGTTCGTTTACTTATTTTCAGATACGCACAAACCGTATCTTTGTCCAGCCAAAGTGCATCATGGTCTGACTTGTCCTGTGCATTGTCAAGTACGAAACGTTCTACTCTGTCGAGTTTAGCCATGAGTTGCTGAAATGCCTTTGATTCGATTGTAATTACTTCCATATTTTTGATGTTTTTAATTCCGTGGTGCAAAGGTGGCAAGGTTTGACGGGGTACATTCACAAGTTGGGTAAACTTTATTTTGACTATTTTCTTAGAGTCTATTTATAAGCAGTTTAAAGTATATCAAATGCCGAAATAATCTTAGATTAGAAATAATGAGATTTAGTATCTATTTAAAACGCACAAAAAAAGTCTGCATTTGCCTAAAAAAAGCGAATACGGACTTAATTACTAAATTGGGTATCGTAAATTATTTACTTTTTTATACTTGTAATGAACGATTTTTATCAATCGGGTTCTTTGATTGATTAACCAGATAAACACCAGCCATAACGAGAATCAAAGCCAAAACTTTATCCCAACCAAAAATATCCTGCCCGACTATCATCGCAACAGAGGCAGCTACAAGAGGCTGAAGGTTTACATAAATGCTTGCCGTTGTAGCCTTTATTCTTTTTAAGGCTACAGGCATTAAGAAAAAAGCTATTATTGACGAAAATAATAAAGCAAATGCCAGTTCCGAAATCGCTGTTATCATTGCCTCCGATGAATAGATACGTTGTTCTGGTAATTCCGAATAACTGAAAGGCAACAGGATTATAACGGATAACAGAAACATCCATTTCATCATCGTTACAGGTGAATACTTCGCAGATATTTTCCGTGTAACAATAATGTAGCCTGCATAACAGGAAACACTTATTACAGATATTACAATTCCCAATAAGGTATTGGAGGAGCCGTTACCGTTCCCCCCTAATATCACTATCGAAGCTCCTACGATTCCTAATATAACCCCAACGGTCTTAAATTTTGTGATATGCTCTTTCAGAAATAATGCCGACAGGAGCAAAACAATTATCGGACTCAAAGCAAGTATTAAAGAATAAGTGACCGGAGTGGTATATCTCAACCCAACAGCAAAAGTCACCTGAGTGGCTACAAGCCCTAAGAGTCCGCAAAGAAAAATCATTAACAAGTCTTTCAATGCTACTTTTTCTTTCTTCTGAAAGAAACTGATAATCCAAAACATACACATACCGAATATCATGCGGGTAAAGGTATATCCCATTGGCGACATCCAACCGGAAAGCAATGATTTGGTTATCGGAATATTCAATCCGAATATCACATTTGTCGTTATGGCGGCAACATGACCTTTTATTTCTTCTTTTATCATTCTTTAGTTTCTACTAACTCAAAACGGACATCTATATCGCCGATATTCTTGAACGTCTCTACATTTGAATCCACCTTACCGATCGTTTGCATTTGGAACCGTTCTCCGTTTTGGGCGTACATAATCACAAAGCTGTGCCGGGGTGGGTAATACACAATTTCGCCCACTTCATACCCTCGCGTGGTTGCTTCATTTGCCGGAAGTGCATCAGGAAAACGATAGCACATTTCACGCGAATAAAGGTCGAGCATGGGTAATGTGATAGGCAGTTTTTCTACAAATGCCCTGCTTGTGGCATTATTGGTTAAAGTCGCTGTAAGGACTTTATCACCGAATATCATTTTTATTTTCATATCTCCTGTCGGTTGATTGTTTGCACCATCGTCATCGCCATTATCTCCGTTGCCGTTGTTGTTTCCGTTATTATTACCATTGTTGTTATTGTTCTCTGTTCCTGTTCCGGGACTATCCTCCGGGCTGCAAGCCTGTAAGTTTGTGGCCATGCAAAACACCATTAATATTGAAAGAATCGTTTTCATGTTTTTGTAATTATTGGTTTATATTCTTATTACGGCATTGTGCTGTATTCATCTGCGGTTACAGGCGACATCCATTTTACATTGTTGCCATTAACCATATTTGAAATAGCTATATGGACGAATTTGCTGTCTTTCGTCGCACCGTGCCAGTGTTCAACATCTTTAGGTATAATATATATATCCCCTTTCTTGAGAGGTACAGGGGCTTTGCCTCTTTCCTGATACCACCCTTGCCCCTCGGTAACGAGTAGTATTTGTCCGGCGGGGTGTGTGTGCCAGTTGGTCTTTCCTCCCGGCTCAAAAGTTACTTGCCCGACAGAATAAAGCCCTTCGATCTGTGCAGGTTTCACTAAAGAATGTACCCAAACCGTTCCGGTAAATTGATCCGGCGAAGCCGGATTGCCTTGCGGGAATATTCCGGTAGTAACCGATGAATTTACGAGAGAGCTTATTTCTTGCAGTTGATTATCTGTCAATCCTGTATTCCTCCCCATATTGATATGGGAGTTTAGCATAGGTTTTACGTCCTGCATGGCCGTAAGTGCCGATATGGTTGCCAGTTCTCTCTGCAGATAGGTTAATACATCCCTGTCGAATATATCAGCAAACAAATGTTCTTTCAGATATACGTCGATAGCGGGTGCGAACGCATTTGCTCCTGTGGGTTTATCATCTACTCGCCTGGTCAACTTTTGCAGGGTAGCTTTTCCTCTTGCGTATTTATCTTCCGTTTTCGATATAGGGGAAGCATCCTTGCCTAACGTATCATTTATGCCTCTTGCTCTACGTTCTTCCAGAACAGTCATAAAAGTATTTATCCCTTGTAAGCTGCGTGGGAATCCAGCATAAGCGTACATCTGTACCAGCACTTCTTTTATTTCGTTTATGGTAAGCCCCGCATCCAATCCGGCGCTTAGTTCCTGTTTTAGAGCATCGAGATCGCCGATAGCTGTATTCGCCGAAATCGTTGCAATCTTCTTTTGTTTATCCGTTAATCCATTCATATCCTGTGCTGTTAAATTCTGACTTATAAATATTGATGCAAAAGCAATCAATACAATATTTATTTTTCTCATAATACTTTTACTCTAATGTTTTCATATCCATTACATACCGGAAATGTATTTCGCCGTCCATTACGTTTTTAAAAGCTTCGTTTACCTTATCCACGGCGATGACTTCCACCATTGGATAGATATTATGTTCTACGGAGTAGTCGATAACTTCCTGTGTTTCGGGGATGCCACCGATAAGGGAACGCCAAACCCTTTTATTATAAGGAAGCGTGTTTATATTGATTGTCGGTGCATCCCAATTCGCAGGTATTCCCACTATGGCAAGGTCGCCACCAATACGGAGCTTATTCAGGTACAGGCTTAAATCGTAGTGTGAGCCTATCGTACTTAATATAACATCAAAGTAATTATTCGGGATTGAAGCAATATCTTTGGCATTATTGATATTGACATATTTAACCGCCCCTAACTGGCTTGCCAGTTCCCGTTTATCTTCGGTGCGGTCGAATACCACCACTTCCGCGCCAAAAGAAACGGCATATTGTACTGCCATGTGCCCTAATCCGCCAAACCCGGCGATAGCGACTTTATCGCCGCTTTTCACGTCCGCAGCTTTCAGAGGATTATACGTTGTTATACCAGCACAAAGTACAGGTGCAATCTTGTCTAACGGAGCATTATCAGGTATGCGGATAACGAAATCTTCATTTACCACAATATTATCGGAATAACCACCGAGCGTATTTTTGCCGTCATCTTCCCAATCTGCGGAATTGTATGTGTAAACGGTTTTCCCGTTCTGACAGAACTGTTCCTGCCCGGCTTTACACATATCGCACTCTCCGCAGGAATTTACCATGCAGCCGACTCCAACATTATCGCCAACCTTGAATTTTGTTACCTTATCTCCCGTGCGGGTAACTTTACCGATTATCTCATGTCCCGGCAGGCAGGGATATACAGAGCGTTCCCAATGGTTGAATACATAATGTATATCGCTGTGGCAAATACCGCAGTAAAGTATTTCAATCAGAACGTCGTTCTCGCCGACTGGTTTACGTTTAAAACTATAAGGAATCATTTTCCCTTCGCTGTCCATTGCCGCATATCCTTTGGAATGGATATGACCATTATGCGAATGTCCGTCCTGGGCATTCGATGTATTGCATATTGTACACATAACTATTAATATTAAAAGTATCTTTTTCATTTTCTATCTCTTTGATTTTCAATTGATATTACAAAATTACAGGATGTGTCATGTTTTATGCTTAACCAAATCAAGGAAATAACTACCAATTCCTCTGATTCCAACTTTCGCCTATAAATCTTTCATTCAAATACTGTAAATTTGTATAAACGAAAGAGTAAAAGGTTATGGACGAAATAATCAAGGTAGATGAAATCCATCAGTATAATCAGTTAATGGGTGTGGAAACCCTGCATCCGTTGGTAGGGATGATAGACTTTTCTAAGATTGAACCTATCCGTAATTCTCGCAAGCTGTACGGGTTCTATGCGGTATTCCTGAAAGGAGTTTGCGGAGAAATCAAATACGGACGCAGCCGATATGATTATCAGGACGGAACTATGCTTTTTGTGGCTCCCGGTCAGGTAATGGGTGCGGCTGATGACGGTGAGTTTTTCCAACCTACCGGACATCTTCTTATGTTTCACCCCGACCTGTTGCATGGTACGCAATTGGGAAAGATAATCAAAGAGTACACATTCTTTTCCTACGAATCCAACGAGGCATTACACCTTTCGGAAAAGGAAAGGTGTATTATCCTGAACAGTTTCGACCAGATACGCTCCGAATTAACGCATCCTATCGACAAGCATAGCAAACCTTTATTAGTAGATAATATTAAACTACTATTGGATTACTGTACCCGTTTTTATGACCGTCAGTTCATCAGCCGTGAAACGGTAAATAAAGATGTATTGGTACGCTTTGAAAATCTACTGAATGACTATTTTGCTTCGGATAAACCTGAAAAGACTGGCGTTCCGACTGTACAATATTGTGCCGATGAATTGAATCTTTCGGCAAATTACCTGAGCGACCTGATACGCAAGGAAACAGGTTCTACAGCCCTTAAAATGATTCATGCCAAACTGATAGAGGAAGCTAAATATAATATTTCGACTACCGACAGGAATGTATCGGAGATAGCTTACGGACTGGGCTTCCAATACCCGCAACATTTTACCCGTTTCTTTAAACAGAATATAGGTTGTACGCCAAATGAATACCGTACCCAGATTAAAGAGAATTTTGCCGGGAATTAGTCTTTATAAAAAAGTCCGTATTCGCTGTTAAAAGTGATGTACGGACTAATATACTAGATTGGGTTCCTTCACCCGTTTTTTGGAATAACACTTTGTAGCATCCGGCAAAAGGACAAAATCGAATGTTTCGGTTATTACCGATAACATCAAAACCGTGAATAATTCACTTCATGATTTAACCTATTATGGTGGTAGCATAATTATTTTCGTAAAATAATATCTTCATCTGTCCGGTTTCCATGAACTTTTATTTTAGACAATTCAACTTCAAGCCGGTTAAACTCATCATCCGTGAGGTTCACATTTACAGTTCCGATGTTCTCTTTTAACCTGTCCAAATGTTTGGTTCCGGGAATAGGTACTATGAAAGGTTTTTTATGAAGCATCCACGACAATGAGATCTGCGCCGGTGTTACTCCTTTTTCCTGTGCGAAGTTTAAAAGGAATTCTTTTAATGGAAGATTTGCAGATACATTTTCTGGTTTATACCGAGTAATGGTTTTTCTTACATCATCGCCTGTAAATGTATCTTCCGGATTGATTTTCGCACTCAGGAATCCTCCCGCCAAAGGGCTGAAAGGAACAAACCCAATTCCTAATTCTTCGCATGCGGGAATAACATCATTTTCAAACATCCGTTCCATCATTGAATATTCACTCTGTATTGCTGTAAGCGGTGTTTGTGCATGGGCACGGCGTATTTCATCTTCTGTGGCTTGTGATAGTCCCCAGCCTAATATTTTTCCTTCCCGGATTAGTTCCTCCATGAGAAGAGCGACTTCTTCCACCGGATGCACTTTACTTACACGGTGCTGGTAGTATAGATCTATCCGGTCAGTTTGCAATCTTCTGAGGGATGCTTCCAGATGTTGCCTTATTTCTGCTGGTGACAGTTCAATGGGATATAGTTTCCCATCTTTTACTGAATTGCCTCCGAATTTAGTCGCAATCACTATTTGATCGCGTACCGATTGGATGGCTTCTCCCAATAGTTCTTCATTCTTTCCGCCGCCATATCCTTCTGCTGTATCGAAAAAGTTATATCCCAGCTCAACTGCCTGCCGGATTAATTTAACGGATTCTTCTTTTGAAGGCACGGGGCCATAACCGTGATTAAGCCCCATGCACCCATAACCTATTGCCGTAACTTCAAGACCGGCAGCTCCTATCTTTCTTTTTTGCATATTACGTACTTTACTATACTTTTTTATAGGTAAGCATCACTCCATTATTGTCCAGCTTTTCCATTGCTTCGAGTGCAAATTCTTTGGTAAGCCGCGAGTTATCCGCTGTCTCCACGAAAGTCTGTTCTTTACTGCCGTCAATAAACGGGGCGATAACAATTTTGATTTCATCAACCAGATTTTCTTTCAGGAAAGCGGCATTGATGGTTGCTCCGCCAACGATGGCAAATCGCTTCACATCGAAAAGGTTATATAATTTTTCAAGTGCCACGTGCAGGTCAATCTGCTTTTCTCCGGCAAAAATATACGGTATTTCCATTTCATCCAGATAGGCAAGGTATTCCGGCTTTACAGAATGGGTGGTGACTACCAGTACACGGTTTTGTACATCGTCAGGAAAAGTGAGGGAATTGGTATTCCACAGCACTTTACCCATTGTATCAAAAGACACTATATATGGACAGTCGGCTTTAATAACTTTGTCTTGGTATGAAGACTTCTTTGCTTTAAAAGCAGAGAGATCAACCGAGTTATCACTAAAATACTTAAGGTGGGTATTACTCCCGTTGCCCCAGGCATCGGACACCTCCAGTTTCATGTGTTCAAAGTAATCTCCTAACTCTTCGTTGTGATTGTGAATAAAATCTCCTTCGATTTTTCCGTCAATCGAAGTAAGCATTGTTAAAACTATATATGGTTTCATATCTTAAATTTTTTATAATTATTACCATGTCATTGCAAATGCAGCCAGTTCGGCATTCTGAGGGTTTCCGATTAACGGTTTACCGGTATCTACCGATTGCAGTGCTACCATCTCTTGCTGTGAGAGTTCAAAATCAAAAACTGAGATGTTTTCTTCCATGCGTTCGGTGTGAATGGTTTTTGGAATCACAGATATTCTTTTCTGAATGAAGTAACGCAGGGCTATTTGACGCGGAGATTTTCCGTGGCTCTCCGCGATTTCTTTTACGACAGGCAGTTCAAACATTTGGTCTGCTTTACCCTGACCAAAGGGTGCATACCCCTGATGTGCAACTCCATGTTTTTGCATGAGTTCGTGCAGGGGTTGTTGTTGGGCAATAAGATTGGTTTCTATCTGATTGACAGCCGGTGTGACTTTATTAAATTCGATAAGGTCTATTAACTGGCTGGGAGCATAGTTGGAAACTCCGATAGCGCGTATTTTTCCTTCTTCGTAGAGTTTTTCTAAATCCCGCCATGCGGCATAGGTATTACCGAACGGCCAGTGGAGAAGGACTAAATCAAGGTAATTTACCTGTAAATTTTCGAGTGACTGTATTACGGAGCTGTAAGCGTTTTCGTAATTCCTAAACCAGACTTTGGTAGTAATGAAAAGTTCATCACGTGGCACCGCACTTTTTGTTATGGCTTTACCTATATAGTTTTCGTTAGCGTAAGCCTGTGCGGTGTCAATCAGGCGATAACCCATATGAATGGCTTCCATGACTGACTTTTCACAAATTTCAGGATCAGTAATCATGAATGTCCCGAATCCCACCAGTGGCATTAGAACGCTATTATTTAACTCAATTGATTCCATATTCATTTTATTTTTAATTAATTATGCTACTATATATCCTCCGTCTATGGCTATGGCTTGTCCGGTCAGGAAAGCGGCTGCTCCGGTAATGATGGCTACTTTGTTTTTAAAATCGTAATTCATTGTTACCACGGGAAATTGTCAGGGTCATTTTGCGCATTGCGTCTTTGGTTTTTGTTGAGGCTGCTTATCAACGCCATATCCGCGTCTGTGAGTTCAAAATCAAACACGTTGATATTTTCCGCAATGTAAGCAGGATTGTCAGTACGTGGAATTGTGACTAAGCCACGTTGCAAATGCCAGCGAATAATTATCTGCGCGGGACTTTTGCCATACCGCTTTGCAATGCCTGTTATGGTTTCGTCGTCCAAAATGGTTCCTGATCCGAGAGGCGACCAACCTTCAACCACAATATTTTTGGAACGGTTGAATGCCACATTTTCCTCTTGTGTAAAGTATGGATAGATTTCTATCTGGTTGAGGGCGGGTTTAATCCTTGCGTATTCAAGCAGGGAATCTACATGGTGTGGATTGAAGTTGCTTAAACCAATAGACCGTATCAGACCTTTATCCACATATTCTTCCATAATCTGCCATGTTTCGCGGATATGCTCTTTTACGGGCCAGTGGATTAATACAAGGTCTATATATTCCCCACCGAGGTCGGCAAGACTTTTATCAAGAGATTCGCGCACGGTGCGGTTACGCATATGGTCGGGGGAAATTTTTGTAGTGATAAATACTTCACTGCGCGGTATGCCACTTTCCACGATGCCCTGATAAACAGCCGCTTCGTTTTGATAACCCTGTGCTGTATCGAACATACGGTATCCGGCTTTCACCGCTGCTTTAACACTGGGAGTTGCAATCTCGATAAGTGTCCATGTTCCGAAGCCAAGTTGCGGAATGGTTTTACCGTTATAGAACTTTATATCGGGTACTTGCCCGTACGCAGTACCGACAGCCATTGCCGTGGTAATTGCCATTATTAAAAATTGCTTTTTCATTTACTCTATTGTTTTAATTTTTAAACTATAATGCAAAGAAAAAGCAAAAGCCACAGAGGGGCGTTTCCCTGTGGCTCACTTATGTTGTTCCGTAGTCCAAACTTTAGGATGCGGTGGAAGGAGAGAATCCAAAATGCTTTTTGAAAGCTATGGTAAAGTGTGACCTGTTCTTGAATCCTACATCATAGCAGATATCCGTTACTTTACGTTTGCCTTCACGTACCATTTCATAAGCAGCTTCCAGCCTGCGCTGCATGAGCCATTTTTGTGGGGGCAGGTCGCTGATTTTCTTAAAATCCCGTTTAAAAGTGGATAGGCTGCGTCCGGTATAAGAAGCGATTTCTTCCATCGACAGGTCATACATATAGTTTTTATTCAGAAATTCCAGTATGTCTATTTTCCACGGGTCGGTAAAATCAAACAAGGTAGGGTAAAATCTTTCATCTACTTTCAAAAGCGATAAGACGCCCTCCTGCATTTTCATGTCCAGAATTTCCTGAGCCGGTTTTTTATCCGTATCGAAATAGGGCATCATGGAAACATAGATACTTTTGATTTCCGGATTATCGGGTAGTTTCATCACGGATTTTTTAAGGGGCGCGGCACTACGGGGTATATGCTTGTGGTCGAGACGTTGGTAATATTCCCGGAGGAAACCCCGGTTGAATAAGAGGGTAATTCCCATGAATTTTTCATCGCTGGTAGGTTTTTTCGTGAAATTGACTTTATGGTCACGGCGAATGAATACACATTCTCCTGCACCGATACGAATTTCTTCATTGCCTTCATTAATAAACATTTCACCGGAATAAACATAAATCATCACATGGGCAAAAGCTCTATTAGTACATATAGTGTCTCCTTCATGTACCGCACTGAAGAATATATCCGAATAATTAAAGATTTTTACTGACATAACTACCTTGTCTATAAATAGTATCTGGAACAAAGATAGCAAAGAAAAAACGAGCAAATGTTGTTTTCCGGCTCATTTTTACGTATTACTTTTAAATACTTTCCATGTCTGAGTTTCCATTTCATATTTGGCGAGTTCATGTGAGGTAGTCTTATCCAACAAAATAATGAAAATTATTTCGGGCCTCCGAGTCCCATAAATAAAGGAACAATTAATGGTGTCATAATACAATGTTTTTAAAATTTATTTTTAGTCTAAATTCTTTTCTCTGAGCCAAAGAGACATCAACTTGGCGACCTCCAAATTATTCAGGTCAGAAAACGGGAAATGTGTATTGCCATATAACCCTACTTCGGGTAAATGAATAACAGTTACATCTCCACCTAATTCGTTTAACATACGTGCCCATTCGCGCATCAGATGTAAACGTCTCGTCCATTCATACAGTTCAGGACGTTCGTCTGTTTCTGGTAAATTATCTCCATAGTAAACAACAATAGGGATTTTAGTATATTCCATGAATACAGACATAGACACCTCTATTCCCTCTGTCTTTTTTGAAAGCGTGATAACTTTCCCTTCGGAAGGCACTTGTCCTTCCGGAAAAGGTATTCCTCCTCCGGGTTCATACGAAACAATGGCTTTTATATTTTTCGTTTTGAGCAGAGTATTCCAACCTACCGGGCCGCCTTGTGAATGGGTAACAAATATGGCAGGGCCTATCTTATCAAACAATGCTGCATACGCATCGGAAAACACCTCGAAATCAATCGTACCAATCGTAGGTGTCATTTGCCGGAAATACTGATTAAGGGTTTCTGTATCCTGATTGAATTGTACTCCCTCGAAATAATCCGGCCATATACCGACACGAAACCTGTTAAACCATATTTCTTCATCAAAAGCCGGAGACAGAGTGACTGTTTGTGTACTTCGTCCGGCATTTCCCCGGCGCGGTTGATCTACCACATACGTGCTAAAACCTCTGCGAAGAAAGATATTCTGAAAACCCTCTCTTCCGTCAGGTGTTGTTTCCCATGTCTTACTGAATTGTCCTACTCCGTGAGCAAAAACAAGAGGATATTTCCTGGCATTAACGGGTATCTGGTAAAAAGTATAGGCATGGTCACCATGATACGTTCGCCCCAGCGAATCGGTGAGTACCACTCCTCCCACTGCAAAACTCCCCTGCTCTTGAATTTGTATGGCGTTGTTATAACTGCATCCGGGAAGCAATATCAATGAAATGACGACTAAATAAAATATCTTTTTCATCTTACTTTGGTTCTTTATTGTACTTTCGATTGTTCGGCTGCATTGTAACGATCTCCTACGATTGGTATAGCGGCTGTCCTTGTTTCAATCTCATTCATTTCTTCTGCCGTAAGATGTACGTCTGCCGAGCGTATATTTTCTTCTAAATGCGACAGTTTTGTTGTCCCGGTAATAGGAACTATCCACGACTTTTTATTGAGTAACCATGCCTGTGCAACCTGTGCTGTTGTAAGCCCTCTTGTTCGTCCGAAGTCATACAAAACATCTACAATGCGTAAATTAGCCCGCATGGCTTCGGGGGTGAAACGTGGCAAAGCTGCCCGGTTATCGTTGGAAGCATCAAATTGGGTGTATTCATTCAACTGTCCGCCGAGAAATCCCCGATTGATAGGACTGTAAGGAACGAAACCGATACCCAATTCTTCGCAGAGTGGCAGTATGCTTTCTTCTACCCTGCGAAACATCAGGTGGTATTCGCTTTGAATAGCAGTAATGGGTTGTATGGCGTGTGCCCTGCGGATAGTATCAACATTTACTTCGCACAATCCGAAGCGCTGTACCTTTCCTTCTTTTATCAGTTCCTTTACCGTTTCAGCCACTACTTCAATAGGGGTATGCGGGTCGGCACGGTGTTGGTAAAACATATCAATCGTATCAATCCCCAAACGACGTAACGATTCCTCGCATACCTTGCGGATATTGGCAGGACTACTGTCTTCCTCTGCCATTACACGTTTACCGTTTTCAAATTTATGACCGAATTTGGTTGTTACATATACGCGGTCACGATAACCTTTCAATGCTTCTCCGACAAGTTCTTCATTTGTGTAGGGGCCGTAACTTTCGGCAGTGTCGAACAGATTTACACCTCGCTCAATGGCTTCGTGTACAAGGTTAATAACTGCTTTTTTATCGGGATGCTGGCTGCGATGATAATTCAATCCCATACAACCGAATCCGACGGCAGAAACCTCCATCGCAAATTTGCCCTTACCAAGTGTACGTTTGCTATTAATTACTGGTAGATTGATTTTATGGGAATTATTTTGAGAATTGCTGTTACCGGTAATCTGCTGTGCTGCTGATACTGTATTTAACAGAGGCGAGGCTGAAATAGCAACACCTGCCAATGCTGCGGTTTTAAGGAAATTGCGACGGCTATTATCCATTGTAGTATCTTTTTCTCTGCTCATATTTTTCTATTTTTTTAATGAATACTCTCTAACTGCTACAAAATTAGAGTGTTTCTGTCATGTAGCTATTACCAAAATCATGGGTTTACCTACCAATTTCTGGCTGAAATAGGATTATAAATTTAAAACCGCATCTTTAAGCGAAGATACGATTGATTCACTCAATTCGCCGTCGGTCGGTCTTTGTATCCCCCCGAAATTGATCCATTTACTCTTTCCTACGCCAATAGTTTCAAGCATGTGACCCATGAGTTGATTTTCGATCATATTGCCTTGCCTTTCCCTTAATATTTCGGTCGAAGCATGAGATGTGGTGACTACCAATGCACTTTTGATATTGGTCAACATTGGTCGACCGTGAGAAAGTATTTCGGTGAGGTCGTTACCGTAACGCAGGAGGTCGAAGACATCATTTCGTCGCCTATTGTCAAGGAATCCATTATAAATAACTCCGACTGCAAAATCCTGTTAGACCAGCGCAAATTTATGAACCGCTTTGGGGCTATCCAATCGCTATTGGGGCTTACGGATAAGGAAAAATCGCAGATACTCTCCATTAATATGTCCAACCATCCCGGCAGATTTTATAAGGAAGTCTGGATAGGGCTGGGGGGGGTCAGAGTGCCGTATATGCCACCGAGGTAAGCCGTTCTGAATACCTGACCTATACGACCGAGGAATCAGAGAAAATGGAGGTGCTGGGGCTGGCTGAAAAGCTGGACGGCGACATTGAATTGGCGATTAAGCAGCTAACAGAGGGTAAAAGTTAAAATCCAACGGTCATGTACAGTACAAGTAACGGAAACAGCCCGAACGGGCCAATGTTGGATTTTCCACTTTGGGAAGTGAAAGGTAGCTGGGAAAGCCGCGAGGGATCGCCAAAGGTCAGGATTTACCGGAATACACGGTGTAAGCACGGCGGTTACTATGTGGAACTGTCCTACGACGAACATACGGTATTCCATTGCCCGATACGAAAACGGTACGGCGGTGTCCGGTACTTCGACCTGTACGGCTCAATCGGGCTGGCTTACGATTCCCGCAGGGATGTACTTCAGCTATCCGAATATGGAAACTATTACAGGGTGGAGGAATAGCCGAACGGCTATCCTCTCCCTTACTACTCAATCAATAACAATTTAAAAAGTAACAATATGAAACGATTGATATTACTAATGTGCATAGCCGTTTTCGGCTTCACATTTCAGGCGAAAGCACAATGGGCGGTACTTGATCCGTCCAATCTTGTGCAGAATATCCAGCAGGTGGTGAAATCATCTTCCACCGTAAGTAATCTGGTGAGTAACGTAAAGGAAACCGTCAAAATCTACGAGCAGGGAAAGCAATATTATGATGCGCTTAAATCGGTGAATAGCCTGATTAAAGATGCGCGTAAGGTAAAGCTGACTATCGAAATGATAAGCGACATAACCAATATGTATTCGACCGGGTTCAACAAAATGGTGTCCGATCCGAATTTCAGCGTAAACGAACTGGAAGCCATTGCGATGGGCTATTCAATGCTACTGCAAGAAGGCGGGGCTTTGGTAACGGAACTCAAAATGGTAGTTACCCCCGGCAACGGGCTTTCTCTGTCGGATAAAGAACGCATGGACGTTATCGACCAGATTTATACTAAAATGCTGGACTACCGTAATCTCACGCAGTATTATACGAATAAGAATATCTCTATCTCCTTTATCCGCAGTCAGGAAAAGGGCGATATGGAAAGAGTGCGTGCGCTGTATGGAAAACCAACCGAAAGATATTGGTAAGCTATGACATTACTTGCAATAGATTTCGGAAACCTGCATCAGATTTTACGCAATTTGTATCAGGATATGCTGCCACTCTGCGGCGACATGATTGGTGTCGCCAAAGGAGTGGCCGGATTGGGCGCTTTGTTCTATGTGGCTTACCGGGTATGGAAGTCGCTGGCAAGTGCAGAGCCTATCGACGTGTTTCCTTTGCTCCGACCGTTTGCCATCGGGCTGTGTATTATGTTTTTCCCTACGGTGGTGCTGGGAACAATCAATGCCGTTATGTCGCCAGTGGTAACCGGGGCGCACGGCATTTTGGAAAGTCAGATTACCAACGTCGAGCAATTACAGCAAGAACGTGATGCGCTGGAATACGAGGCGCGAGTACGAGAGGGCAAAGAATGGCTCGTAAACGATGAAGTTTACGAAGAAAAATTCAGTGAACTCGGCATTACGCAAATCGGGACAATGGTAAGTATGTGGTGGGAGCATACGTGGCATAATATAAAAATGTGGTTCCGGCAGTTGGTAACTGACTTTTTTGAACTGCTTTACAACGCCGCCGGATTGACGATTGATACACTGCGAACGTTCTTCCTTGTCGTCCTCGCCATATTGGGGCCGTTGTCTTTCGCCCTGTCGATTTACGACGGCTTTCAGTCCACGCTTACGAATTGGATAGCCCGGTATATCAGCGTGTATCTGTGGCTGCCGGTCTGCGACATCTTTTCGGCGGTACTCTCCAAAATACAGGCGTTAATGCTGGAGGGCGACATCGCCCTGCTGCAAGATCCGAGTTATATACCTGACGGCTCGAACGGTGTCTATATCGTCTTCCTTATCATCGGTATAATAGGCTATTTCAGCGTGCCAACGGTGGCCGAATGGATTATCCAGTCAGGCGGCGGGGCAAGCGGAGCCATGAGCGGAATTAACCGTGCCGGAGCATTTGCGGCTGGTGTCGGCGGAGGTATAGCCGGTAATGCGATAGGTCGAGCTATGCGCGGAGGAAAAGGTAAAAAAGATAAAGGCGGCGGAGGCGATTCCGGCGGAGGCGATGGTACGCCCAATGGAAAAAACCTCGCCACCGGCGGCGCTTAATAGTTACAAATAATCAATAATAACATGGAGTTTAAAAGTTTAAAAAACATAGAAAGCAGCTTTAAGCAAATAAGGCTGTTCGGTATTGTATTTCTTTGCCTGTGTGCGATAGTGGCGGTATTCAGCGTAATAAAGTCCTATCAGTTCGCAGAGGCGCAGAGGCAAAAGATTTACATACTCGACGAGGGTAAATCCCTCATGCTTGCGCTCTCGCAAGACCTTTCGCAAAACCGTCCGGTGGAAGCAAAAGAACATATCAAGCGATTTCACGAATTGTTCTTCACACTTTCGCCGGACAGATCAGCCATCGAATCCAATATCAACCGGGCTTTGTTTCTCGTGGATAAAAGTGCCTTTGCGTATTATCAGGATTTTCAGGAAAAGGGTTACTACAATCGCATTGTGTCGGGCAATATTAATCAAACCATTCTGGTCGATTCTGTTGCGCTGGATATTGAAGTGTATCCCTATCGTGCCGTAACGTATTCACGGCAAATGATTATCAGGCAGAGCAATATCACAGAACGTTCGCTTGTAACGCGGTGCAACCTGATAAACTCCGTCCGCTCGGATAACAACCCGCACGGGTTCACTATGGAGAAATTTGAAATCATAGAAAACCGCGATGTGCGAACATTAGCGAGGTAACGGTATGGTACGGAAGAAAATCAAAGCCTTTGTCGAATGGCTGGAAGACCATTTGAGGCAGCTATGTGGGGAGATTACCCCGGATAAGCGAATAATAGTAATCCTAACGATGTTCCTGCTCTTTACGGCGCTTTCCCTCTATTTCACTATTTCCTCCATTTACCGATTCGGTAAGGGAGAGGGGGAACGCATACAGATTCAGCAGATTGAAATGCTGGAACTGGAACTCAGGCGCAGGGAGCATCAGTTGGATAGTGTGAAACAAATAAACGTCTTGAATTATGAGTACGAACGAGAATCAGAATAAAGAAAAGCCTGTGGCGGAGAAAGAGAAAAAGGAACTCACGCCGCAGCAATTACAGAAGCGTAAGAAAATGGTCATTTTCCCGCTACTGTTCCTTCTGTTTGCCGGTTCGATGTGGCTCATCTTCGCCCCGTCGGGTGATAAGGATGAGCAGCAAACCGTCGGTTTCAATACAGAACTGCCTACCCCGAAAGAAAACGACATCGTATCGGATAAGCGGGAAGCCTATATGCAGGAAGCAATGCAAGCAAAACAGCAGGAGAAAATGCGGTCTTTGCAGGATTTTGCTTTCGATTTGGGTGAGAACGGAGAAACCGGACAGGCAGAGGTTCCGAAGCCGGTAGAGTATGCTGATAACCCGGATATGTTTGAAAGCAACTATCCGTCATCGCGGGGTAATGCCTTTCAGTCTTCGACCGATGCGTATAAAGACATTAATAAGCAGTTAGGCAGCTTCTACGAGGAACCGGCTACCCAGCCGGATAGTGAAGCGAAGACTGCGCTGGAATCCCGCATAGAGGAATTGGAACGGCAGCTTGCCGAAGAACAGGCAGAAAAGGCTTCCGAAGAAGAACAACTCGCGCTGATTGAAAAGTCCTACGCGATTGCTGCCCGCTACATGAACGGCGGACAGCAACCTGCCGATGATGCGGAAGCGGTGAAAACCGTTGGTGTAACGAATGGCAAGGTAGCAACGCAACCTATCAGCCAGGTGCGCCGCAATGTGGTATCATTGCTGGCAGCGCCGATGCCCGATTCTGTCTTTATGGAAGAATTTGTAAAGCCACGTAATTGGGGTTTCCATACTGCCGCCGGAAATGAGGATGTGCAGGAAAAAAACAGCATCCGGGCGTGTGTGTATAAGACGGTAACTATCGTGGATGGTCAGGAGGTAGGCTTGCGCTTATTAGAACCGATGATGGCTGGCAAAACCCTGATTCCTGCGAATACCATTATAAACGGCTCGGCTCGTATCACTGGCGAAAGAATGAGCTTAACGATAAGTGCTATCCAGCACGCCGGAAATGTGATTCCGGTCGAACTGATGGTGTTCGACCTCGACGGCGGACAGGGGATTTTCGTTCCGGGTTCGGAGGAAATCAACGCCGTAAAGGAAGTTGCCGCCAATATGGGTTCGGGCATGGGTAGCAGCATAACGATAACAGACGATGCCGGTTCTCAACTGCTTGCCGATTTGGGGCGTAGTGCCATTCAGGGAGCATCGCAATATGTCAGTAAAAAGATGCGGACGGTAAAAGTTACGCTCAAAGCGGGGTATCAGGTATTGTTACTTCCACCTATGAAATAAAAAATAATCTCGGAGTGGCCGTTGCCACCAACCACTAAAATTCAAAGTTAAGACAAGTTCAATCCGGTGGTGGGGCTATCCATCCCATCACCACAAAAAAGAATCAAGTATGAAAAAGATTTTTTTGTTATTCGCTTTCGTAGCGACAGTATTTGCGGCCAACGCACAAGAAATGCCTTCGGAAGGCGATTATTTCAATGGGCTTACCCGCCCGCTCACCTTTAACCGGATGATACCGCCTTATGCACTGGAAGTAACATTTTCCAAAACGGTGCATATCATTTTCCCGTCTGCCATCCGCTACGTGGACTTAGGTTCGGCAGACCTTCTCGCAGCGAAAGCTGATGGAACGGAAAACGTACTGCGGGTGAAAGCCGCATTACGTGATTTCAGCCGGGAGAGTAATCTGGCGGTTATCACCGAAGACGGAGCATATTACACGTTCAATGTGAAATATGCGGATGAGCCTGTAAAACTGTCTATTGAAATGGCAGATTTTATCCACGATGGCGAGGCGGTAAACCGACCGAACAATGCTATGGATATTTATATGCAGGAACTCGGCAGCGAATCGCCCTTGCTGGTAAAGCTGATTATGAAGTCAATCTATAAAAATGACAAAAGGGAGATTAAGCATATCGGCTGTAAGCGTTTCGGAATCCAGCACCTATTAAAAGGCATTTATTCACATAATGGGCTACTCTATTTCCATACGCAACTGAAAAACTCGTCAAATGTGCCTTTCGATGTGGATTATATCACGTTCAAAATCGTGGATAAAAAAGTAGCGAAGCGTACCGCTATTCAGGAACAGGTTATCTGGCCGATCCGGGCGCATAACTATATGATGGTTGTCGCAGGGAAAAAGAGTGAACGCACAGTGTTTACCTTGCCGAAGTTCACTATCCCGGATGATAAGCACCTCGTTGTGGAACTCTACGAGAAAGAGGGCGGACGGCATCAGACCTTTACGGTAGAAAATGCCGACTTGGTACGTGCAAAGGTTATCAACGAATTAAAAGCGAAATAAGATGAAAAAGGCTTTGTTTTTTATCATGGCTGCGCTGTGTCTTGTCCTCACGGACAAGGCGCACGCCCAGCGTGCTTTGCCCGGTATGCGGGGCATAGAGATTCGGAGCGGTATGGTGGACGGCTTTCACTCGTCCGATAATCGTAACGAAGTAGGTCATTATTTCGGTGCTGCTATGTCAACCTACGCAAAGAACGCCAATAAATGGGTGTTCGGTGCGGAGTATTTGAACAGATACTACCCCTATAAAGACGGGCGTATTCCAGTAGCTCAGTTCACCGGTGAGGGCGGCTACTATTATAAGTTCCTCGCCGACGGTTCAAAAACCTTTTTCTTTTATCTCGGCGCATCAGCGATGGCAGGGTATGAAACGGTAAATTGGGGAGATAAGCTGCTGTTTGACGGCTCAACTGTGCAGAATAAAGATAAATTTCTGTACGGTGGTGCGCTGACGCTTCAGGTGGATGTGCATTTGACCGATAAGGTGATTCTCATGCTTTCCGGCCGGGAGCGTATCTTATGGGGTACGAGTACCGGGCATTTCCATACGCAGTTCGGGTTAGGGCTTAAATTTATGATAAACTAACCATGAGTAGCGATGAATGGTACACTCCACCGGAGATAATCCGTTCGCTCGGCGAATTTGATTTAGATCCGGCGACGTGCAAAACGGCGCTTAATCTAAATCAATCGGCAAAGCGCTATTATACCGCGCAGGAAAACGGATTACTACTATCATGGTCAGGGAGAATATGGCTCAACCCTCCGTACTCCTATCCGCTTATCCAACGCTTTCTGGCGAAGATGGCGGAGCATAACAACGGCATAGCGCTCGTTTTTGCAAAAATAGAGGCAAAATGGTTCCATGATACGGTTCTCTATCAGGCAAAAGCAGCTAAATTCCTTTATAACAGGATTCGCTTTCTCCGCCCAGACGGTACGCCGGGGGTGCAACCTCGTAACGGTTCCATGTTATTGGCTTATGGAAAGGAGAATGTAGAAATCCTTAGAAACAATCCCATTGAGGGAAAATTTGTATTACTCTAAAAACAAAAATTATAATGAAGAAAATAGGTTTTAAAAATATATTCGCTTTGTCGGCATGGCTGGCGGCTATCGTCCTGATGTGCGTTGCCTGTTCGGATGAATTGGACGTAAAACAGGCATATACATTCGATTTGGAAACGATGCCGGTACAGAAACGTATTCAGGTCGGGGAAACGGCGGAGATTCGATGTGCGCTGGTGCGTGAGGGTGAATATGACGATGTGAAATTCACAATCAGGTATTTTCAGCCGGACGGCGTAGGTGAGCTTCGTATGGATAATGGAATGGTCTTTAAGCCGAACGACCGTTACCCACTCAGCCGGACGGAGTTCAGGATGTATTATACCTCATTGGGTACGGATCGGCAAACCATCGACGTGTATATAGAAGATAGTTTTGGGCAGGTGGTTCAAAAGTCGTTCAGTTGGCAGAACGAAAATGATAAGGACGAAGACGAGGAATAAAGGTTTATAACAAGCAGGTGTCCGCATAGATCGGATGCCTGCTTTCTTTTAAAACTGAATTATGAAATACATAATTGCTTTAATATTCGTATTGGTTCAGCTACCTGTTTGCGGACAGGCGATTGAAACTTACAATCGACTGTCGGAAATTGAAAAATGCACCGAAAGGGCTTATTCTGCCAACGAATTTCAACGTATAGCCGATTCGATGCAAATGTCTTTCGATGAGATTTGCGACTATCCTGTTATATTTCCGATTAAGAAGCCGCTCCGCATTTCATCCTCCTTTGGTTGGCGGTATCATCCGGTTTACCAAACAAGGAAATTCCATAGAGGTATTGATATACCCAAAACCAAAGGTACTGCCGTTTACGCCACCGGAAACGGCACGGTAACACGGAAAGGATATAGTTGGGGCTATGGCTATTTTATCGAGATTGAACACGCGGGTAATTTTCGATCTTTTTACGCCCATTTGAGCCGGACTATGGTAAATGTAGGGGATTCGGTAAATATTACGCAGCAGATAGCCTGTGTAGGAAATACCGGAGTTACAACAGGCTCCCACTTACACTATGAGATAAGGAAAGGTAAACGGTTTATCAATCCGGTCGAATGGTGTCATTGTCTGTTTGGATTGATGATAGTAGAATCCTAAAAATACGCAAATTAGCCGGATGGATAAAACGATACGTCCGAACGGTGGATTGAAACTCGGAATAATTGTATATCTTTGCAAAACGACCTGTTGGTGTATAATATCCAACGTGTTGTGAGTAAGAAAGAACAGCATATAAGGGGCTTTAGAAAACAGCCAATTTACGAAAGTCCACCCGAATATGATAGTTCTCTTTTGCCTATTCGTGTATATGTGCAAAATCATATATCGAAGGGCGTAAGATTACGAACTATCAGTGGACGGGCGCTTGGCTGTGCCTCTAAAGCCGATGTGTTTGTAATTCTTGCGCCTGTTTTCGTATAATGATTATAATGTTATTTAAGCATGGACGCATCGGATCAGATTTCTAAAATTAGTTGTAGCGGTAAATCCCGCGCTGAAATTGCAATGTTATTGCAGCCTGTAATTGAGCTTCACGGTATCGAAGTGAAAGAAAACCGTTTTGAGTTTGCCGGTGTTTCTCCATGTGTGGGAGTGTCGGAAAGTGAGGTATCAAATAATTTAAAAGCGGTCATACCCTTTGTAGATATATCTTTTATATCGAATTTTACGGCACGTATTGAGGTATTACTGCTATCAGGGGAACTATATACATTTTCCAAAACGGAGAATATCAGGACTCATATAAACACCTATTCTGAGGGTAAGGTTACAAAACCCGGAAATCCCACCACATCGCAGGATGTAGCCGGGAATATCTGGGACGGATTGGAGAAAAAAATATCATCAGGGAAAAGATAAATTATCGCATACAACAAAACCGACGATAACAACCGTCGGTTTTGTTTTTTATGAATTGGTCTTAAATATATGTCGGAACGTACCAGCTATCCCGGTAGTTATCCCCTAAAAGGGTGAACATTCCGCTCAATTTACTATCCTCGGCGTGTTTCTTGGCTTCTGATATGGTAGGAAACTCGCCCAGCTTCCGAAAGCCTAAAAATAGAATATACATAACTTAAATCATTTCAGTGATTGTGGATGCGATATTACCTGATAGCCATTCTTTAACATGAATCATGTTGTATTCAGATGTGATAATCGCCGTATGGTCGTCTATCTGCGTAAAACGAGTGCTTTCGTAGCTGTCTATCCATTCTTTAAGATTTACTACTCCCCAATTTTTATATCCGTCTGAAAACATTTTGCTTATATCTTCGATGGTTCGTGCAAATTCTACCTTAATAGTTTGGTAGCCGTCGTCGATAATTTCGAGGTGGCGGAGCGATCCGAAATCGTCATGCAAACGAGCAAAAGCCCACCCCGTTTGATAAACTCCGTTTCCCCATTGGTGAGGTTTGTCGTAATGTATTAAAACCTCTGCTGTTTGCTCTGATATTTTAATATCTTCGATTTTCCCTGTTACCATCAGTCCGCTAAATGAGCATTTACATCGCTTTCCGATTAATTCTTCGTTTACTTCTTTCGCTTTCATTATTTGTACTCTCCAAAATTTGTTATTATTCCTTTTCCTACTATGTCCGAATAATATCCCGAACAATTTAATTCCCTGCATAATTCGACTAACTGTTTTTCGGTTATGTCTGCAACGATTATAGCTGTCTTATCATAATCGCATATTTTAACATTGTATTTGCCAGCTAAAAATGCGCATACCCTTTTTGTATTTTCTTTCTTGTCCATTATTACCTCCGTTATAGTTCATTTTCTAAAAGCCTTTCCTCTATTTCGTCGTAGATGTCGTTAAAGCGGTCTTGGTATTCTTCGTAGAATGAGCCGTTTTCGTCGCACATATCCGCACGGTCTTTGTTGTATTCCTGCTCTAACTGTAAATCAGACAGTTCGCAAACAACCTCCATTTGCAGGGAATTGGCATCGTCCGGATCGAGAGTAATTATGCCTTTGCGGTGTTTCCAGTAATGGTGTATGTTTTCTTTATCTGACTGCTGTATCTTGTTCCAAAAGATACGGTAATGGTAATCGGATGCTACATGATTATCCATGCCCGAAATGACTGATTTTGTTTCGACAGGCATAAAATCCCACCATTGGTCGGCATCCTTGTACCATTGATGTATATTGCCGTGTAGTGAATTATCTCGTAATGCGTAGATATTCTGTGTATGCAGATAAGTTCCTACATTCCTTTTCCAGCATAAGCGCAACCAATCATCGTTATACTCTTTTTCCATTTGGTTATGCTTTTCGATAGCTTCTTCAACATTGGCAACGTATATCAGTTTTCCTCCGTTATTAAGGACTATTGCTAAATAATAGGCGTACATATCTGCATCGCAATGGTGAGGAAAATTTGTTCCTCTGACTGTGAAGCCGTTTTCAGTTTTTATTATTTTACACTTTTTCATATTCTTGGGGTTTTGTGGGCGGATTGCTCCGCCCTGTGTGATTACTTGTTTACTGTAAATTTTGAGTAGCCTTGCAATGCAATGTCAATGACTTGTTTTGTCAGGTCATCGAAATATGCCTCCTTGCTGTGTATAATCCGGTGCATGATTTCTATTTCTTGCTGTGTCATGCGTGATTTGTTCCGGCAAAACGGGCATCGTGCGATGGTAGTGAGTTGGTTATCTACGATTTTCTGCTGCACTATTTCAATGACAAAATATCCTTTGACGTTTTGCAAGTCTTGAAATTCTCCTTCGTTCTTTTCATCACCCGGACAAGGTAAATTCATCCCAAATGAATAGCCGGATTTGTGTTCGTGGCGTATATAGAAATTACTGTGTCCTATGGATAATTCGCCTTCGTTGAACAGATACCGTGGTATTGCTATTTGAAAGCCTCTCTCAAAATCTTCGTAATTTCCGAACTGTTCTTCGTGATTCTCGTCCGGGAATGGGAAGCGATAGCGGAAAGGGTATTTAGGGTTTAGATATTCCTCCGGCTCTAAATTGCCCGGTCTGGGTTTCGTGCGAGGTAGTTCCATTACAAGTTGCTCGTAAGTGGTATAATAAAGGTTTTCGCAACATCCTAAATTTATAGTACCGTGTTTGATATGTCCAATCATTTCTGCCATGATGATAAATTTTAATTGATTAAAAAATGTGAGTGAATAAGAAGTAGAAAAAGCCAATCAGAGCGATAAGAGATATAAGGCACGAAGCAATGCTTTTGAGGATATTCCAACAAAAAACTAAACCCAACACTACCCAAATGAAGTCGATACCCCACACGTAAAAACCTACCGCGGTCGCTACTATCTTTACCACTAATTTTATGCTTATCGGATGGTTGATAGATTCCTGTTTCCTATTTATTTTTTCTATTGTTCTCATAACGTCTGACTTTTTTTTTATGCCGTAACGGAGAGGGTATGATGAGTTCTGTTTCAGGAACTTTAAAAGGTCGGCATCAGACCGCACCAAATTTTTCGCGGGAAATACGCAACGTCGCGCAGCGATGTCGGAAGATTTTTTGCTAAAAATTTTGAGAGGACGCCAATGACGGAAATACCTTTGTTGCTGACAACAGACTCATCTTATTTTTACCCTCTCCATAACCAGGCATACAAAAAATGAGGAAGACGTTATATCAGAGAACAGTCAGAAAAAAGTTACATAGCGATTTATGTAGCAAAATAAATCGCGGCGAACACCTGAACAGACAGGTGATCGGCTTATGGCTGCCCGAAGCCGACAGAATTAAGACAGAGGCTTCCGCTTACTTGTGAAGCGAAAAAAAGATGTTCTAATCTTCTTATATTTGCTTTCCGGGAATGGCAAAACGATTGAAATATGGAAATAATAAGCATGAGTACAAAGGTTTTCAACGCTTTGGCCGAACGTATGGGAACAATAGCTTTAAAGGCTGAAACATTATGCCGCAGACAGGATGATCTGGGGCTGAAAAAATGGCTCGACCATCAGGACGTATGCCTAATTTTGGGTATTAGTAAACGCACCCTGCAAACCTATCGGGAGAAAGGATTGCTCCCGTATAGCCAAATCCGGCATAAGATATTCTATAAGCCGGAAGATGTGGAGAAGTTACTGGAAATGTCGCACCATCCTGTTACCGTAGCACCATGAACAGCTATCTATTAGACAAACAGGAGCCGTGTGTGGTAGAACTTTTCCGAAGTATGGAAAAGACCATAAAAGCACTCGATAAGCTGGATATTACTAACCGGCGCACTTTTAACGGTCAGCGTTTTTTGACAGATAAAGAGCTTTCGGATATACTGAAAGTTAGCCGACGGACTTTGCAGGAATACCGCTCGGCAGGTAAGATTCCGTATTACCTTATTTGTGGTAAGGTGATTTATAAGGAATCAGAAATACAACAATACTTAGAGGATGGGCGAAAACGCTGCCTTGCTGAAATGGAATTATTGTAAACAGAAACGGCTGTCCAAAAAGCAACAGTTTTTTGTCGTCGAACTTAATCATTGCTAAAATCGAGAATCTTTTTGTGTTCGTAATCATTACTATCCTTATCTTTGCATAAGTTAAAACCGTGAAATATGAAACCAAAAGTAATATGTCACATGATGAGTTCGGTGGACGGCCGACTTATGCCATATCGTTACAGCACCCCTATTAATGGTAAGAGTGTTGATGATCTTATAGACCAGTATGTTGCCCTGTCAGGGCAACTAAACGGAGATGCGTCGCTTATCGGGCGCCCAACTCTGCAAGCTATGTATTTCAAAAATACATTTGACCACAAGGACTATCCTCTTACTGACGATATAGAAACATACGTTGAGAAATTGGATAAGGAGAATACTTATATCGTACTTGATCCGAATGGTAAAATACTCTATGACAATACCGACGATAATAATTACATAGCTATCCTCGGCGAAAAAGTATCCGGGGAATATCTCCTGCACCTGAAAGAAAAAAGGGTGTCATACCTTTTTGCAGGACATGACGGTAATGATCTGGAAAGGGCATTGGATATTCTTGCCGATAAGTTCGGGTTTAAGACTATTTTACTCGAAGGGGGCGGAATTATTAACGGCCTATTCCTGAAAGCCAAATTGATAGACGAGTTAAGCCTTTTCGTTTGTCCGAGTGTGGACGGACTTTCAGGTGTGCCTTCCATATTTGAATATAAAGGTGAAACAAACGAGCTGCCAGCACAAGGTCAGTCGTTGGAATTGACTTCAATAAAGCAGCTTGAAAATGGTATAGCATGGCTTTATTACAAATTTCATAAGTTACAGTAAGAAGAAAGCTATACAAAACATATCAAAATATAGGCTTAATACAAGAAAGAAGGTATCCAATCGGATACCTTTTTTCTGTTTTATATCAAAAGTTAATTCAGCATAAATTCCATGCCCGGAACTTTCCATATAACAGGCGGGTTCAAGGCTTGTTCCATTATCCAATTACGGAACTGTTCTGCTTTGCAGGATTTCAGCCGGAAAGCAAGTGCTGTTATCATTTCCATATTATAAAGCATGATACCCCCGTTTGCCGTTTCTTCATAACGGCTTACCTTATGCTCGTCCAATGCTCCGCTTTTCAGTATAGAGCGTATATTGCTGTTTACGGCTGATATAAACACGCCGAATAAGTCGGTGATCTGATGCTGGGTAAGCCAGATTGCTCCCTGTGTCGGGCGAATGCTTACTCGCCCGTTTTCTATTGTGATAGGATTAGCTTGCATATTATTGGATATTTGACGGTTGAACATTCTTGTTTTTCCTTGCTCCGGGGTATCGGATAGCTGCCCGGAGCTTTTCGTCTTCATACAAAGAAACAGGTTTCGCTTTCTTAGCCGTTCTTTCTTTGAGGCGCTTCATATCTTCGTCCACTTTTTTATCAGTTACTTTGGCATATATCTGGGTGGTCGTGATATTCTTATGCCCCATCATTTGACTGACCGTTTCGATTGGAACACCTTGCGAGAGCGTTATATGTGTTCCGAAATTATGGCGGGCTTTGTGGAATGTTATTGCTTTGATTCCGCAAAGTTTACCTAACTCCCGAACGAGTTTGCAGAAATAGACACGAGAATATACGTTGAATATATGTGTGTCTTTACGTTCGGGGCGGTACTTCTCCATTATCTTTAAAGGTATTTCCAGTAACCGGATACGGGAATCCGTGCCAGTTTTCTGCCGTTTAATATCAATCCATAGGCTACCATCGTCTGCTTTTACGATATGCTCGTCCGATAGTCTTTTCAGGTCGGCATAGCATAAACCGGTGAACGTAGAGAAAACGAATAAATCACGTACAAAGCGGAGGTTTAGCCTGTCGATTTTGAATTGCATGAGTTTCTCTAAATCTTCCAGTTTGAGGTGGCGGCTTTTGAGCGCCGGAAGTTCGGGAAACAGTTTCATGTACGGATCGCGCCGGAGCGTGCCCTGATTAAACGCCCGTTTTGTAATCTTTTTGAGGTTGTATAGGTGCTGATGCACGGTCTTTTGCTGTAAACCTCGTTCAGTCCTCAAAAAGAGGTCGTAACCGTTGTAAAAGTCAAGGTTCAGACTGCGCAGCGATACGTCGTCGGTATCGAGCTTATTTTGCAGATAGGCGAAAAGATGATTGTAAGACACCACATAAAGGTCGTATGCCTCCTTTTTACGATCTACACCGACACGCTTTTTAAATTCGTCGTTATGTTCCTTAAATAGTTTCATAAGGGTAACGGGTTTCTGTGCGATACCTAAGAGCGCATTTTTTACGAGTTCAGCCGTAACAAAGCCTAAACTGGCCTTTATGTCTTTGTGGTGCTTCTTTATACGCTTTGTTATCTCCTGAATGCCGTTATTGACTTCCAGCGCATTGTTACTCCTGCCGGTAGCTTTGCCGCCGGTTTCGCCTTCTCCCGGTTCCCATATAGCGGGATTAACTGATATTTTAGTTCCTATTTGTTCGGATTCGCTGTCGATACTCAGTTTACAAAGCAGTTGGCAAGTGCCGTCCTTACGGATTTTGGTACGGTTGATATAGAATAAGATAGCAAATGTGCTGCGTTTGTTATTTTTCTCGGCTTTATTATTTCTTGTTTCCATAATTGAATTTGTTTGATGTTAAATAGCAAATTTGAATTTCCCTGCTATACGCTTTTCCAGCGCTTTCATATCTTCGTCTATCTTGTCGTTGGTTATCTTCGCGTAAATCTGTGTCGTCGTTATTTGGCTGTGTCCCAGCATACGGCTAACCGTTTCGATGGGAACGCCCTGTGACAGCGTAATTTCCGTTGCATAGGTATGGCGACCACAATGTATAAAAAGCAGTGAATTACACCAAAGCAGATTGAAGCAGTTCGACAGGTAATATATTTGAAATGAACAGGTTTGCATTATTCTAAAGCTATTTGAAATGTTTACCTTGAAGCAGATTTGCGCTACATTTCAGTTACCAAATCGTTAGCCTGTCTGTTTCCAAGAGAAAACAGGTAATCAGAATTATTCTTTTGCGCTGATATGCTGCGTTTTACATGATTAAGAGCGCTTATAAAACGGGTAACTTTACCCACAAAATATAAGCGTATGAAAGATGAAAAATTTAAG